>VMHT01145518.1_pt1 | contig 15863 bp, 17 predicted proteins | sample 4693611 | NCBI WGS metagenome assembly VMHT01 (sample SAMN12280063, study PRJNA550983) | marine metagenome | isolation source: seawater sampled from same location over 5 years 0.02-0.2 micron viral filtrate | place: USA: collected off the coast of southern California halfway between the port... ... | reverse complement strand
CATTGCCATATTTAAGATTAGCATTAAAGCAATAAAATTTGATGATATCACAGTTACTTTCCATCCTAGAAAACCTAATAAGCCAACCATTATTGCAACAGATGTACCACAACCAGCTAAAGGCATAATTACCCATTTAATATTTCTAAAAACTATCCATAGGGTAGCAATAATAAATAAAAAAACACCAATACCAAAAACTACAATATCGTTTTTAATATAAGTCATCATATCGTCTGCAATCATAGGTATTCCGCCAAGATGAATTTTTGCATTAGCACTATATTTGCTTATTACAGATCTAATTTCATTGATATTTTGATGATTTCTTTGATTGTATAAGTTTTTATAATCTTCATATTCATTTGTGAATACATCATATTTTTGTTTTTCAATTTTAGAAAATGAACTATTCAAAGATCTGTTATAAAAATCATTTTTGACTTTAATAAAATCCTTTAATCTTTTGTCCTCCTTTAAATAAACTACTATTCCAGAAGTTTTACCATCTTTGCTTATTACGTAATCTTGATAAATCGGACTGTTCAAAATTTCCTCAAAACCTCTTTTTTTATCAATATCTGGATGAATTAAAGTTTTGTAATTTTTTAATCTTTCCATTAAAGGTTCATCAGTGCTCTTTAAAAGAGGCACATCTATAACCGTAATTACACTTTCAACCCATGTTAATTTTTCAATTTGAGATTTTAATAATTGTAAATTTATAATAGTTTCTTCTTCATCAAATCTAGTTACTGGAGAGTAGGTTAGGACTAAAAAGTCTTTAGATCCATATCTTTCATTTACTTCTCTCAGATAATTTAAATCTTTATCCCCCTCTAGAAGCAGAGCATCAGATGAAGCATCTAAATTAAAATTTTTTGAAAAGTATAACGATGTTAAAAAAATTATAAAAATAGCTAGAAGCGTGAATTTTGATGAGTCAATTACAATTTTTTTATAAATTTTACCAAACATAAGGAACTATTAAGATATATCTTATATTGATGACAACTAAAAAGTATTTTTTAGTTATTTTTTGTAAGGTCTTTAAATTTAGTAAATTGACCCTCAAATTCTACCTGTATATTACCAGTTGGGCCATGCCTTTGCTTGCCAATGATAATATCAGCTAAACCTAGAATATCATTCATTTTAGATTGCCATTCTGCGTATTCAATTGACCCTAATTTTGGTTGTTTTTTCTCTAAATAATACTGCTCTCTATACACAAACATCACTACATCAGCATCTTGTTCTATTGAACCAGATTCTCTTAAATCTGATAATTGCGGAATCTTATCGTCCCTTGTTTCAACCGCTCTTGATAACTGAGATAAAGCTACAACGGGAACACCCAATTCTTTTGCTAAGGCTTTTAATCCTTGCGTAATTTCTGATATCTCTTGAACTCTGTTATCATTTCTTTTTGAATTAGTTCTCATCAATTGAATATAATCCACTACTATTAGTTTTAAGCCAAATAATCTTTTTAATCTTCTAGCTCTATTACTTAGAGCAGAAATAGAAATTGCAGGAGTTTCATCTATATACAAAGGTAAATCGTAAATATTTCTTGAAGTTTCAATATATCTATTTAGCTGTTCCTCAGTTGCTTTTCCTCTTCTGATATCATTTGATTGTATTCTAGATTGTTCAGAAAGTATTCTTGTAGAAAGTTGTTCTGAAGACATTTCAAGTGAAAAAAATGCTACCGAAGCTTTTTCATTGTTATCATAAATATTTTTGGCAGCATAATAAGCTATATTTGTTGCTAAAGCAGTTTTACCCATAGAAGGTCGCCCTGCAATTATAACTAGGTCCGATTTATGTAAGCCACCAAGTTTTTCATCTAAATCAGTAAGTCCGGTGGGAACACCAACTATTCCTTGATCATTTTTCATGGCAAGAGTAGCCATTTCAATAGTTTGGTCTAGCGCCTGATTAAACTTCATGTAAGATTGAGAAAAATTACCTCTCTCTGCGAGTTGAAATAATGATTGTTCAGTTTCTTCAATAATATTTTCTCCAGTTTTTTCATTACTATCTTCTCTAGATTTTTCTGAAATTTCATCTGAAATTGAAATTAATTCTCTTTTTACATACATTTCGTGTATCAATTTAGCATAATCAATAGCTTGTTTTACTGAAGATGAAAATCTTGTAAGTTTTACTAAATAATCAACACCACCGACGTCTGTAAGTGCTGAGTCTTTTTCAAAATAATTCTTTAGAGTTATTGGGTTAGCTATCATACCTTTATTATTTAGATTTTCTATTACTTCATATATTTTTCGGTGAATGGGATCAAAAAATTTTTGAGAGTTTACAATATTTGAAATTTCATCAATAATGTCGTTATTTACTAATATTGAACCTATTAAAGCTTGTTCGGCTTCTAAATTAGAGGGTAATATTGTATTGCTTATTTGATTAATAGTAGAGGTAATATTTTTCACACATTTATAATAATTTAAGTTTATTAGAATAAAAGTTGAAAGTTACACACTATTTTTTCAACCTGTGGAAAAGATCGATATCTTATGAAGCGTCTAATTTTTTTACTTTTATATTAACAGTGGCGGAAACTTCTGAGTGTAGATTTACTTCAATCTTATAATCACCGACTTTGTTTATATCTTGCTTTAATACAATTTGAGATGGAGATATTTCAACTTTAAGTTTTTCTATAAATGACATTGAAATTTCTTTTGGTTTAATTGACCCGTATAATTCGCCATTTTCTTTAGCTTCTTTAGTATAATTTAGTAATTTATTATTAATTTTTAACGCAACTTCTTTAAATGTTTTTTTAATTTCATTATTCTTTTTATTAAGCTCTTCTTTCTTTTTATTAACAAGATCAGTATTTTCTTTATTTGCTCTTAATGCCTTTCCAGTTCTCAATAGATAATTTCTTCCATAACCATTTTTCACAGTCACGATTTGACCGATTTTTCCTAGTTTTAATATATTTTCAAGTAAAATTACTTCCATAAATTATTACAATAAGCCTAATATTTTTGCTTTTTTAATTTCATTAGTTAATTTTTTTTGTTTACCAACAGATACAGATGTGATTCTGGAAGATAAAATTTTATCATTCTCCGTTAAATATCTTTTTAAAAGTTTAATATTTTTGTAATCAATTTCAGGCGCATCTTTTACAGAGAATGGACACTTTTTTGAAAAATGCCTATCTGTTTTTTGAAATAGACTTAGTTTATTTAAGGGATTTTGACTTCTTTTATTAAATTTTTTATTTCTCTTTTTCATTACCATCCTTACTAAAAAATTCTTTTTCCGTGTTTAATTTTTTATATTTAATCGTTAAATGTCTTAAAATTTGAACATCAAGTTTAGTTTTTTTACTTATCTCTTCTAATGTTTTGTTATCACCCTCAAATTTATAGTGTATATAATGACCTTTATTGTAATTTTTAATTTTTTTGGCAAAGTTAAGCAAGCCCCAACTCTCAATCTTAATCACTTTTCCAGAGGCGTTAATTAGATCATTATATTTATTTTTTATATTTTCAACATCTGCTGTTGATAGGTCTTGTTTAGCCACTAATGTATGTTCGTAAAAACTCATTTTTTTGATAATTTTGTATAGTTAATATTTTAAAGTCAAGTTTTATACTATTATACACTATGCATTTCAATAGTAATAATGTAGTAAAAAATGAATATATTATGAGAACGCTAATATTTCCAGGTCAAGGATCACAGTCAGTAGGTATGGCTTCTGAATTTTATAACAATTTTAATTCTGTTAAAAAAATTTTTTCTTTAGCAGACGAGATTTTAAAATACAAAATTTCTAAAACGATCTTAGAGGGACCCGAAGAAACATTGAAATTAACTGAAAATGCTCAACCAGCAATTATGTTAGTTAGTTACTCTATTATGCATGTAATTAAAAGTGAATTTGGAATAAATTTAAAGTGTAAATATTTAGCAGGTCATTCACTAGGAGAATATAGCGCGTTAGTGTGTGCAAATTCTCTAAGTTTTGAAGACGCACTTTTGCTTTTACAAAAAAGAGGAAAATTTATGCAAGAAGCAGTGCCAGTTGGTCAAGGATCTATGTTAGCTGTCTTAGGTTGTGAAATAAAAAAACTTAATGAAATTATTTCAAATTTAAAAGAAGATGGAGTTTGTGAAATTGCCAATGACAACGCTGATGGCCAAGTTATAATAAGCGGTCATTCTGAAAAGATAAAAAAATTGCAAAGTTTTTTAAAGATAAATAAAATTAAATCTATTGCACTTCCTGTTAGTGCTCCTTTTCATTGCTCACTCATGAAACAAGCATCTGAAAAAATGAAATTCGAAATTGAATCTACTATTTTTAATAAACCCCAAATAGATATAATAAATAATGTAACGGCGTCAATAGAAACTAGTCCAGTAAACATAAAAGATCTTTTAGTTAGACAAATATTCTCTCCTGTTAAATGGAGAGAAACAATTCTCAAAATGGAAAAAGATGGTATTACTGATTTTATCGAAATTGGACCTGGAAAAGTACTTAGTGGTCTGGTAAAAAGAATAATAAAAAATGCTTTAACCATAAATATAAACTCAGTTGAAGACATAAAAAAATTTTTAAAATGAATTTAAAAAATAAAAAAGTTTTAATTACTGGAGCTACAGGAGGAATAGGGAATGAATTGGTTAAAAAATTTGATGAGCTAGGAGCAAGTATTATTGCAACAGGTACCAAAGAAGAAAAACTAAATATATTAAAAAATAAATTTACTAATATAAAAGTTAAAAAATTTAAATTAGAAAATCATTCTGACATTGAGAGTTTTATAAATTCATGTTCGGATGATTTATCTGGCTTGGATATTTTAATTAATAATGCCGGGATTACTTTAGATAATATTTCATTAAGAATGAGTGAAGAGGATTGGAAAAAAGTCATAGATATAAACTTAAGCTCAACTTTTTTAATGTGTAAATTTGCTATAAAAAAAATGTTAAAACAAAAAAAGGGAAAAATAATAAATATTACATCTGTTGTTGGTCATACAGGTAATCCAGGGCAAGCTAATTATGCAGCATCAAAAGCCGGTGTTATAGGCTTTTCAAAAAGTTTAGCTATTGAATATGCTAAGAAGAATATTAATGTTAATTGTGTTTCTCCTGGTTTTATAAAGACAGAAATGACCGATAAAATCAGTGACGAATACAAAAAAATATTAATATCTAAAATACCCTCAGGTTATTTAGGTACAGGAGAGGACATTTCTAATTGTGTTGCTTTTTTATCCTCAGATTTGTCTAATTATATAAATGGCGAAACAATTCATGTTAACGGTGGTATGTATATGGCTTGACAATTAATACGAATAATTTAATAAGAAAACAGTAAAATTCTAATTAATTAAAACAGGAGTAAAATGTCAAAAGATATATCAACAAAAGTTAAAAAAATTGTTGCAGATCACCTTGGTGTGGACGAAGAAAAAGTAACGGACGAAGCAAGTTTTATAGATGATTTAGGTGCAGATAGTTTAGATACAGTAGAATTAGTTATGGCCTTTGAAGAAGAATTTGGTTCAGAGATTTCAGATAGTGAAGCTGAAAAGATCTTAACAGTCGGTGACGCAATTAAGTTTATAGAGAGCAAATCAAGTACGTAAATTTAAATTTTTTCTTTTTTAAAAATATAGTAACTTACTGTTATGATGCTTATACTTTCTTCACCTTCTGGAGCGGGTAAAACGACTCTGTCGAAAAAAATACAACAAAAGTTTCAAAACTTCAAAATCTCAGTTTCCCACACAACAAGAAAATCTAGATCTAACGAGGTAGATGGTGTTGATTACTTTTTTATTGATCAAATTGAATTTAAAAAAAAAATTGAAAATGGTGATTTTTATGAATATGCAAAAATTTTTGAAAACTATTACGGAACAACCAAAAAATCTGTTCAAGATTTATTAGCAAATAAAAAAGATATTTTATTTGATATTGATTGGCAAGGAACTCAACAATTATCAAAATACAAAGATTTAGATTTTATTAAAATATTTATTTTGCCGCCAAGTAAAAAAGAGTTAGAAAAAAGATTATATGAAAGAAATCAAGATAAAAAAGAAGTGGTAAAAAAAAGATTAGAATCTTACGATATTGATCGCTTACATTGGAGTGAGTATGATCATGTATTAGTTAATGACAATTTAGAATTATGTTTTAAACAAATAGAAAAAATTATTGTTGATCAAAACAAAAAATCATTACTCAGTTGACGCTCTTTTCTAAAAATTTTGCTAATTTAACATAAATATCTTTACTTATTTCACCAGGTCTAACATTAATATTTAAATCCAGATTATTTACAACTTCTTTAGAATTTTTAAATATTTTGTTAATGGCTTTATTGATCATCTTTCTTCTATTTGAAAACATTATATTAGTAACCTTTTCTAAAGTTTCACATTTAATGCAAGTAGATTGTGAAGTATTCTTTGGTTCAAACTCTATAAGTGTTGAACTTACTTTAGGTTTTGGAAAAAAAGAATTTTTTGTAATATCAAAATTTCTTAAAATATTTAATCTCCAATCACAAAAAATTGACAAACGACCATAATTTTTTTGATTATACTTAGCTTTTATTCTTTCACCAACTTCTTTTTGAAACATAAGTATTAGTTTATTATATTTAGGGGGCCAATTTTCAAATTTAATTAGATTTATTAAAATTTTTGTGGAAATATTATAAGGCAGATTACCAAATATAATTGTTTTGCTCGTCATTATTTTTTCTAAATTAATTTTTAAAATATCATCATTAATAATTTTAAGATTGTTAAATGATCTAAATCTTGATCTTAATTGAGGTATAAGATTTGAGTCTTTTTCTATAATTATTAATGATTTAGGTTTTTTTTCCAATATAATTTCTGTGAGATTTCCAGATCCTGGTCCAATTTCTATAATATGTTCATTTTTAATAATTGTATTTTGGGTTATTTTTTTTAAAATATTTTTATCAATTAAAAAATTTTGTCCAAGGGATCTTTTAGGTCTTAACATTAATGTTTATTTAAAAATTTAATTGCTTGCAAAAGGCTATCAGGATTTGCTTTATTTTTTCCAATCAAATCTTTTGCAATACCATGATCTGGTGATAACCTCATATAACTTAATCCTAATGTTATATTTATAGCATTAAAACCATGTAATGCTTTAAAAGGACCGAGAACTTGATCATGATACATTCCAATTATTATATCAAAATTACTTAGCATATTTTTGAAAAAAATTGTGTCAGCGGGAAAAGGACCTTTAATCTTTATCTTTTTTTTATTTAGATATCTTACAGCAGGAAATATTATTTTTTGTTCTTTAGAATTTATTCTTAACTCGTCATTGTGTGGATTCAAACCGACTAAACCAATATTAGGTTTTTTTTTAAATAAATGAAGATAATATTTATTTAGCAATAAGATTTTATTAATTATTTTTTTTTTTGTTATATTTTTAGAAACATTTTTAAGTTCCATATGGGTAGTTAATGGAACTACAGATAATTTCTTATTATGTATAAACATAATCTCATTATTTAAATTTTTATCCTTTCGTGCTAGATATTCTGTAACACCAATATTTTTATTTTTAAAAATCTTTTTATCAATTGGACAATTAATAAATCCTTTAATTTTTTTATTTTTAGCTAATTTATGAGCAAGATTTAAACTATCAATAACATATTTATTTTTATAGGTATTAGATATATTTACAATTTTATTTGAATTAATTGGAACATTCAAAACTTTAAAATTTGAAGATATTTTATAATTTTCAATTTTATCAATTTGCTCTATTGGTAACTTAATCTTTAATTTTTTTAGTCCTGATTTAATTAAATCTATATTACCAATGAAAACTATTTTTCTTTTTAAGTTTTGATTTAACTTCTTCCATACTTTGCTAATAATTTCTAAATTTACACTTTCAGGCTCACCTACAACTATTATTAATTTATTTCTCATTTAATTATTATAAGACTAGAATTTTCAAGTTTAGAAAAATGAGATCTTGAGTATAAATTTAATTTATCGTTTTTTTTATTAAAAATTATTAATTTTTTAATCTCCTCTTTATCGTTCTCATCTATCTTTTTATTATCTATTATTTTAATATTATTTAATTTTAATATCACGTATCCATTTAAATTAGGTATAGGACTTGTAATCTCACCCACATTAATTTCTTTAAGTGAGTTTGAATATAGATTAGATAATTCAGAGTCTTTAATCCATCCTAGTTTTCCATCCATTATAGCTGATTCAGAAACACTAAATTTTTTTACAGCTGTTTTAAAATTATTTTTTTTAATAAAGTCTAAAACTATACTTAAACTTTTTTTATCTTGGATTTCTATTTCTGAAATATTATAACTTTTATCTATTCTTTTATTACTTATCTCTTTTTCTAATTCATTCTCAATTTCTATTGTATTTAAATTAAGTTTTTTAGAATATAATTCAAAAATCAATGTATTCCATAAAAGTTGTGTCTTTATATCTTCTATCACAATATTAAAATCTACATTATTTTTACTAAAAATATTTTTAAGTTCATCTAATGATACACCTCTTTTTTTTGCAAGATTTAAAATAGAATTATTAAGTTCTTCTTCGCTAAAATTAGTTACCTTATATTTTTCTACTTCTTGTTTTTTAATTGTTTTTCTAACTAATGCATTCATTGCTATATTTTGACTTTTTTTAATATTTTCGATTTTTGCTTCTAAATTATTAAGAATTAAAAATGATTTTATTTCATTTTCTAGATCAAATGCAGTTATTACTTTATCATCAACTTTAGCAACTATAAGATTAATTATCTTTGCTGATAATGGCATCTGAATATTTATAAAAATAAAAAATAAAATTATATATAACTTTTTTTTCATCTTTTAAATTTTGGACTATTAATATTTGTAAATGGAGTGATAGTTATTGTAAACATTAAAGAATTTTCTGGCTCAATATCTCTATCATTATAAAACTCTCTTCTAAATAGTATGCCAGCTTTTAGACAGTCATTTAAATACTCATAACTTAAATTATAAAATTCAGCTGAATTAGTTAATAAATTTCTTTTTGAAGAAAAAGTAAACTTATCCGAACTTGATAAATTTAATTCAACTCCAGTTTTAACATATTTCTGATCTCCATAATGATTTGCTTCCTCTAAATAATTTATATTGAAATTTGTTGCACCAAGTATGAAATCAAGCCCAATATCACTAAAATTAAGATCTTTATAATTTTGATCTACTGAATACTGATATTTAAGTTTAATATTATCATTTGGATTCCATGTTACATCTCCAACTAAATCAGAAAATCTTTGATTAATTGGTGCTGGTTTATCATTATCACCTACTTCACTAATTATCTGACCCATTGCTATAGAGAATACTTTATCTCCAAATTTTCCATCTTTTGAGGTATTAGCTTTAAATAATGGTAATTTAGCCACATAACCAAGGACACCGGACATTTCATAGTTTGTATTATCATTTTTATATTTCGCTGTATTTTTTGCCTGATAATTAACATTTTTTATTATACTTTTTACTTCGCTCTCAAATCCAAATGCATTAATCCATTTTTTTGATTTCCAATCCAATGCATTCACAATTAATTCTGTCTGTTTATTAACATCATAATTTCGTACACGAAAATTGGAATTAAAATTTAAAAAGCCGAATTTTTCGTCAAGTGGTATGTTAGAGTCGTAAGTAATATAAGGGGCTAAATACTCATATCTTTTATGCCCTTCTAAATTTAAATTTTCATAAGCACTAAAGTTAGCACCAAAAAATTTATCGTCTTTTTGAAAATTGTAAATTAATGAATTTTCTAAAATATTTTCATCTTTATTTACCAATATAGTATCAATGTCATATATCTTAAAATAAGTATCATTAGATACTTTTTGCAAGTTAACCTCTAGTTGGCTAGAAGCATTACTATTTTGGAACAAATCCATATTAAATTTTGAAAAAAAATGGGTTCGAGCTCCCGAAGTTTTCTTTGATGTAGTTTTACTGTAACCTTCTGTATAACCTGTATCAACAATTAAAAAAGAATTTTTAAAATCTTGCCTGTATTCTGATAATAAAAGAGGTTTATTAGATGAAAATAGTTTCGGAGTAAAAGTAAGATCTTTATCATTTGCTATATTCCAAAAATATGGAATATCAATACCAAAACCTAGATTTGAGCTATCGACTAATGATGGATTTAAAAACCCAGATCTTCTTTTTACAGTAGGGTCCGGATGAAAAAAAGTTGGAAAATAAAAAATAGGAAAATCATAAACTCTTAGAACAGCGTTTTTATAATAAACTGTCTTAGTTTCAGTGTTATGCTCAATTTTATTTGCCTGTAATGACCAGGGAGGGCATTTTTCATTTTCCCTAAATTTGCAATAAGTAAAAACTCCTTTTGTTAATTCACTACCTTTTCTATTAATAGAAATATTATTAGCAAACATTCTTGGTGAATTATCTTTATTTATCTTTATATCTTCTTGATTTAAAAAAGCCCTGATATCTGATCCAACGATTGTTTCTTTTTTTTCGTCTATATAAATTTCTGAAAAATTGTAGAAATTTCCGTTTATATCATTTATTTTTATTTTTCCTTTTGAAAAGAAAATATTCTTATTAGTGTCATAATTGAACATTTGTAAACCAATTTTATTTCCTTCTTTATCTATTATAAGTGTAGAATAATTTGATTTAATTATTCCTTTTTTTTCATCATAAGTTATATCACTGCTGTCAATTTTGTATCCTTGTGATGTAAAAATACTCGTCTTACCCGACGTAATTAGTAAGCCATCTGTTTTATTGTATTCAGCTTTGACAGCATTGATTGAGTTTCCCACTTTATCTGAAATTTGAACATCTCCGTCAAGTATCAAAAAAGAATTTTCCTTATCCAGCTTTATACTTACTGCTTTAATATTTAATTCTTCAGCAACCAAATTAATAGGTTTTAAAAATAATATAAACAGTATTAAAAAAAAATATTTATTTTTCATTTATATGTAAAATTCCAATTGAACAAAAAAGTGTTAGCGCTATAATAGGCATCCAAACAGCCAAAGTAAGAGAGATTTTATTAGTCTGGCCTAAAGCTATTGATAAGTCTTTAAAATAATAGATAACTACACAAGAAATAATAGATATAAAAATATAGTATATATTTTGAGGTTTTGAAGAAATTTTCATAGTAAAGATTGAGGCTAAAATAACCATTAAGAATAAAAAGATAGGTAAAGATAAAAAAGAATTTAACTTTTCACTAAGTAATTTTTTTGAATATCCTTTCTCATTAAATTCATCAAATTTTGAAAGAAGATTTATGAAAGAAATAGTATCTAAATTTCTATATAAAGAGCTAAGTTTTTCAGAATCATAGCTTGATAACAGTTCAAAATTTTCTATATTTTTCAAGCTAAATTCGTCTTGAAAATTAAATACCTGAATTTCTTTAAATTTCCACAAGTTATTGGAAATATCAGCTTTATTAGAATAATATCTTTTTTTAATATTATTTTCACTATCAATGTCATAAATAGAAACGTTGTTTAAAAAATTACCGTCTAATTTTTTGGCTGTAATAATTCTTAAATTTTTATTTTTGATTTCTTTAATCCATACACCATTCTTATTAATTGAAACTAAGTGCTCAATATCTTTTGAGTATTCTGCTTTTGTTTGCTCATAGTATTTTATCATTACTGAAGTTACAGGATTAATAGCCAAAATAACGAATAACCCAAAAACAAAAGATGTTATTGATAAAATAAAAACTATTTTTAAATTAGAAAATCCAAAAACTTTTAACGTTAACAGATCTTTACTTGAGTTTAATGAAATTAAATACCACATGGCAGATATGAATATTATAAAAGGCAGTAATTTTATTAATAAGTTAGGAATAAAGAGAAAATTCAAAATTATGGGTAGTCCTATACCAACGTTTAAATCTTTAAAAAATTCTATTTCTTCAAATAAATTCAATACAATTGATAAACAAACAAAAATCAAAATTACGTTTATTTTAACTTTTAAGAAATTAAGTATTAAATAATTATTTAGAATTTTATTCATCGCAATTTTTCATTAGTAATCTTATTAAGTAAAATAAAGTAAACAAAAGGTAATAACAAAATCGGTATCAAAAAATATAAAATAGTATTTGTATTAGAAAAACCCGAGTATCTTACTAATAATTCTGCAAGAACAAGTATAATAAAACTTATCAGAAAGTATGTATATTTTTTTAAAAAGATATTTTTTTTTCTTTTAGCAGTAATTAATAAAAATGAACAAATTAAAGATATTAAAGGGATGTATAACGGCATGCCTACTCTTCTAGATATATGCTCCATATTAGTTTCTTTTTTTGTACACTTCAATTTTTCTTCATTTACAAAACTTTTTCTTTTCAAACATTTGAATAAGTATGAAGTAGCAGTTTCTTGAATTTTTGGAACTTTTGTTGTTCTCGTGTGTAATGATTCTAATGATAATTCAGTTTTTTCAAATCTAATATTTTCAATTTTTCCATTTAAGTCTTGAGTTTGTATTAAGCCATCAAAAAGAGTTAATTTCTTATTTATAAAAATCCCTTTATTAGCTAAAATTGTTGTATTAACTGATTCTTGTGGAGAAGATGTTATATCTTTGAATACATTAGATTCATCTCTTATAAATATATTTTCCATTTCATTATTCAAATTTTTTTTCTCAACATAAAAAGTTAAATCACTAAAGGTGTCTGTAAAATCATTCGATTTAATTATGGAAGAAAGAGAGTCCATTGAAGAAGTTTTTATTATATTTCTAGACTTATTTAATGCGTAAGGTGTAACTAAAGTAGCTAAAAATAATTGTATAAATAAAATTATTACAGCTATAAAAAAAAATAAATTAACTATAGATTTTTTATTTACGCCAGATGTCCACAAAACTAATAATTCACTCTGTCTTTGAAATTTTAGTATAGATATAACCAGAGATATTAAAAAAGATAATGGGATAAATTTGGTTATGATATTACTGATATTAAGAAGTGAGAATAAAGCGTAAGTTTGTGTAGAATATCCATCTTCTATGATTAAATCTAAAAAACTGACAGACCTAACAGTCCAAGCTATAGAGGTAAAAGCAAAGAGTATTATTAGGAAAGTTTTGAAGATTTCCCACGAAAAATATTTGTAAATTTTGTTTGTAAGCATATAAATTTGATGTATATAATTAATGCAACTTTAATTAAAACTCAACCTATGATAGTGAACTGTGATAAATTTGCCATTGAAATCTTATATATTTGATCATATACACCATTGAACTCTATTTAGAGACCATTTAAAAATTTATGTCTATTAAAATTAACTACTCAAAAAAAATACCTAGTAAATCTTCATCTAACCTCGTCTTATTTGTTAATGAAAAATTCAATATTATTAATTTGAAAAAATATATTTCCAATACTGAGTTCTCTTACATAAATGATTTGTTGAAAACCAGTGATTTGAAAAAAAATATGTATGTTTATGAAGTCAATTCTAAAAAAAAGATAGTCTTAATTTCTATTAAAAAAGATTTTAAGAACTTTGATATAGAAAATTTAGGTGCTGCATTCTATGGGCGTATAAATTACGGAAAAAATAGCGAGTACTTTATAAATTCAGATAGTATAATTAGTAAAAATGAAAACTTAATAGGCTATTTTCTTCACGGGCTTAAATTAAAATCTTATGAATTCAATAAATATAAAACAAAAAAAAAAACAAGAATTATCTCTATAAATGTGTTTGGAAATAAAAATAAACCCTCAGCTTTAGACCAGTTAAAATTTAAAGCTTTAGAAGACGGAACTTTTTATGCAAGAGATTTAGTTTCCGAGCCAGGGAACATTTTACATCCAGACGAGTATGCAAAAAGATTAAATTCTCTTAAAAAAAATGGTTTAAAAGTAAATATATATGATGAGAAAAAATTAAAAAAATTAGGTATGCACGCTTTGCTTGGTGTAGGGCAGGGAAGTAGCAGGGGATCATATCTTGTAACAATGGAATGGAATGGAGCCAAAAATAATTCTAAACCTTTAGCATTTGTAGGAAAAGGAGTTACATTTGATACCGGTGGCTATTCATTAAAACCAGCAAGATTTATGGAAGACATGACTTATGATATGGCAGGTTCCGCTACTGTAGTTGGATTAATGAAGAGCTTGGCATTAAGAAAAGCAAAAGTTAATGCTGTTGGGGTTGTGGGGCTTGTGGAGAATATGGTAAGTGGAAATGCTCAAAGACCTGGAGATATTGTAAAATCTTACAGCGGTAAAACTATAGAAGTATTAAATACAGATGCGGAAGGACGATTAGTTTTAGCTGATGCTTTAACTTTTACTGAAAAAAAATTTAAACCAAAATTTATGGTTGATTTGGCAACCTTAACAGGTGCTATCATAGTCTCATTGGGATCAGAATACGCTGGACTTTTTTCAAACGATGACAATTTATCTAAACAAATTTTAAATGTAGGTGAAAAGGTTGAGGAAAAACTATGGAGAATGCCTCTTCATAAAAATTATGATAAACTTATTAATTCAAAAAACGCAGATATGCAAAATATAAATTATGTTGGTGGAGCAGGTTCAACAACAGCAGCTCAATTTTTACAAAGATTTATTTTAAATAAAACTCCATGGGCTCATTTAGATATTGCTGGTATGGCTTTTTCAAAATATGGTGGCGCTTTAAATTCCGGAGGTGCAACTGGATTTGGAGTAAGATTATTAAACAAATTGGTAGAAGAATATTATGAGTAACACAGAACAAACATTATCTATAATCAAGCCAGATGCAGTAGAGCGTAACTTGAGCGAAGATATAAAGTCTATTTTTATAAAAAATAATTTGAAAGTAGTTAGTAGTAAGAAAATTCACATATCAAAAGAAGAAGCTTCAGAATTTTATAAAGTGCATCAATCTAAGCCATTTTATGACGATTTATGCACTTATCTTTCATCTGGGCCAATAGTAGTTATTATTTTGGAAGGAGAAAATGCTGTCGCAGAGAATAGAAGGCTTATGGGCGCCACTAATCCGAAGGATGCTGAAGAAAATACAATTAGAAAATTATATGGAATTTCAATAGATAAAAATTCAGTACACGGTTCAGACTCTGAAGATAACGCAAAAAAAGAAATTGAATTTTTCTTTAATTCTAAATAGCTTATTTATTTAAAATCTTTATTATGGCTTCCGAATACGCTAAGTGTTCGAGCTTTTGTGTTTTCTCTCTTATAATTTCTAAGGTATCATTTTTACTAATTAAAAAACTTTTCTTTAAAATTATTTTTCCTGAGTCAAGATCCTTATTTACGTAATGAACACTGCAACCAGTTCTTTTTTCTTTATTTATCATAACTTTTTCAAAAGTATTTAATCCTTTAAATTTTGGCAATAAAGAAGGATGGATATTAATTATTATACCATCGAAAGACATAATAAATTTTTTAGATAAAATTCTCATATATCCAGCTAAACATATTAATTTAATTCTTCTTTTTTTGAATTCATTAAGAATTTTGATTTCAGATAAATTTTTTTTATTATCAAAAAATAAATACGGAATGCCATATTTTTTAGCATAGATTAAACCTTTAGCTTTTTTATTATTACTTACTATAAGAGTAATTTTAATTGGAAAATTATATAATCTTGAATTTTTAATTAACTTATCTAAATTTGTACCTTTTCCTGAAATAAAAACACATGAATTTTTTTTTACCATTTAATTTTATTTT
>VMHT01144042.1_pt1 | contig 15864 bp, 19 predicted proteins | sample 4693611 | NCBI WGS metagenome assembly VMHT01 (sample SAMN12280063, study PRJNA550983) | marine metagenome | isolation source: seawater sampled from same location over 5 years 0.02-0.2 micron viral filtrate | place: USA: collected off the coast of southern California halfway between the port... ... | reverse complement strand
GTTCAAGGATGGATCCGGCATGGATGCGCTGCGTGACTTCGAAGTCTTGCAAGATAAGATTGATCTGAGTGCTCAGGATACCTCCTTCGCAGGCATTCACATCTATGAAGCCTATGGCAGCACGCGGGTGACGAATTTTGATGATGAGGGCAGCACGATTTATCTGATGGGTATTTCTCAGGCTGATATCAACGAAAGCCACTTCGTCTTTTAAGGATAACGCAGATTGTGGCCGGACCTGTTGGTCTGGCCATTATTACCCACATCTGGCAGTCAGTATTATGCCTGTACAAACCTTTGCGTTAGGACCCCCAATGCCACAGATGAACATTGGTTTCGAGATCGAGCTTATCTTGGATGATCTGGGCCGTCCTGAGTTCTCGCTGGATGAAATCTACGAGCCCATGGACATTGCCAGTGAAGAGTATTGCCAAGCGGTGGCTGAGATCCTGTCAAAGGAAACCGGACATCACTGGAAAACATCAAGCGCCCCCTGGGGAGGGGATGAGCAGCCGCGTGATCCGGCTGGCTTCTATGTCATCCCGGAGTACGATCTGGATCCGATAGATTTCGTAGATGGGCAGATCGCGGGGGTCGAGATCATCACTCCACCATTGCCCCTAGAAGTCGCAGATGAGTTGCGCCAACAGATTATGAGCGCAGTCTATTTACACGTATTGGATATGGAGTTCGACCCGCAGAGTAATTTCAAATCCGGCTGGCATATCAACATAGATATAGATGGCTGCATGCCTGACCCAGTACGCTGGGCAGCGATGGTGGATGAATATGCAATCATTGCCGGGACCGGCAGAGAAGGGCGCCGTGATTGCGGGGCGGCTGCGCGCTCTGTCTACCTGACCGCAATCGATGCAGCGCTGTCTGGAGATCGCCTTGAGATCAACCAGGAGTATCTTTCTAATCTGATGCAGGATCGTGCCAAACTCGGCAAATGCTTCGCTGCCAATTTCAGCCGCGGCACCTATCTTGAACTACGCCACCTCGGAGCTGAATGCTTCTTGAGGGGGGATAGTTTGGAGGTTCTGCTTGAGCCTATATTATCCGTCGACTTCACCTCAGATGCGGCCTTCGACCTGGCAATGAAAAGACTTCAAAGCCGCGCGGACATACTTGCGCAGCATGCGGTGCTGAACAAAGATCGGATTGAAATCACTGAGGTTCGCGACCGCCGCAAATACTCTGACAACGAACGCTACATTTGCGTGGATGGGGCAGTTTCTGCCAGCACGTGGAAAGAGATCAAGACCTTAAGATCCTTTACCGATGGCACGCCCACGACCTATGGGGAGAGAGACATCACAATCGTGCCCGGCACGAATATGAGGGAAACCCTGAGCATTCATGAAGTTGAAGGCGGAAGTCCCGTGGCTCGGATCTTTCTGCTGGCCTATGAGGCCTACCTGCATCAGCAGTATGCGGCTCATAGGGCGCCGGTTTTCCAGGCGCCTGAATTGGTCAGCCTCGGAGAAGAGATTGCTCAAGCAATGATGGCTGAGGGGGTTAGTCCAAAAAAGGGCTCTGGAGCTGAAGCGGATATGCCCCGAATGGAGACCTAGATCGCTGGGGTATGTGTCACCACCAAATGATCAGTAGGAACCCCACCATTTGCTCATTAAGGACACCACCAAATGTTCATTAGGCAGCTGGCCGAACTTTCACCAACCCAGCGTATCCTTTCACTCGAAAGGATACCCCCATGCAGATCGATGTTTGGCACGGCACCAACCAGGACTTCGACCGGTTCGATGAGAACCTGCTTGGCCTGAACAATGCGAATACAGCAAGCCGCGCAGCTTTCTTCTTTGCCGAAGACCCGGAAACGGCGCGCGACTATGCGCGGCAGGCCGCCCGTAAGCTGGTGCCCAACCATATTGAGCATGAGAACCGCGTAGAGCGGCTCCTGTTTGAGGCAGAGGCCGCACGCGAGGTAGGGCAGCTGAATGCCTATGAGGAGCTTCTCATGGAAGCAGAAGATCTGGAGTTCGGCGCCATGCAGGCCCAGCCCGAGGGCGCGAAGATCCTTCGCTGCCGGGTGACCATGATCAACCCGCTTGAAATCGATGGCTCACAGTATGCGGTCATCTGCAATCTTGGCGATGTGCTGGAGACCGCACGCGCCAAAGGGTATGACGCAGTTATCCTGCGGGGGATTTCAGATACGCCCAGTGGGACCATTGCGCCGGATGACCATTACGCGGTCTTCAGTGCGGATCAGATCGAGATCATCGATGTGATGTCTGTGGATGCCACTCTTGAAACTCATCCTGAAAAACTGGAAGAAGATTTGCTGGACATGGCAATGTGAAAAAAGAGAACCTAGACCGATAATTATGGTCAACTGATACCTGAAAGAGATTTACATGCAGCTGTGGAGGCGGAAGAAAGCGATCCAAGGTTTTGCCCAAGTCTCGGATACTGCCCACCTTGGGAAAGATATCGAGATGGGCTTCTGGACCCGCATTGGCGCAAAGGCACATATTGGCGATAAGGTCGAGCTGGGCGGTTGGGCCAGGGTTGGCGAAGGCTCCAAGATCGGGGAGGGCGCAATCATCGGCAGCCATGCAGAGATCGGCAAGAATGCCGTCATCGGAGCGGGTGCAGTGCTCCCGGATCACGTACGTGTCTGCGACGACGTCGTAATCGAGGCCGGCCGGGTCTTTGAGGGCCATGAGTTGGTCACCAAAAAGGGTGTCATTCCAAACCGCTGCGGGAGCTTTATTTATTCTCAGATAGATTATGACGCGCCGGTGGTGATCACCGGTCCCTTCGGCGACTTCGAAGTGCCTGCCCATGAGTTCGACGAAGACATGATCGACGATTTCATGTGGGGTGACGACAAACTTGAAGCCTACGCTCTCAAAAGCTCGAATGACGCGTTGGATACCCCCGGTTTCTAGGCTTCCCGAGTAGGGGTGCTGCGTTCCTGCTTCATATCTTTCAGCAGATCGTCGAGCTTTGCCAAAGACCGCGCCCGGGTAAATGTCTTGCCCTGCTTGGCGTGATCTGTGCTTCCCTTGTCACATGTCTGATCGCTTCTTGACGTCGCCATTCTGTCTTTCTCCGGTTCGTGATTATCTCTTCACACATTTTGCGAAAAATGCGTGCATTGATGATACTATGTGCGAGCTGCGAAAAGACCATGGCGTCAGCCAGATTACTGAAAAGGAATGACCATTAATGCCAAGCATCATCTTTCTTGTGGGCACCTCTGGAAGCGGCAAGACGACACTGAGAACAACACTGTTCTTCGATATGCTTTCGGACCTTCCGATGTTGCCCGTTACATCCGTCACGGTCTCTCGGGACGATATCTTGGAGCAATGGGCAGAACGCAGCGGTGTGAGTCACCAAGAAGCCTTCTCTGAGCACGCCGAGGCAGCGGCGGAGGCAATGACCGAACAGCTGAAGCAAGCCCTTTCCAACAATCAGTTCATCCTCGTCGATCAGACCAATTTGACCGCGGAGCAGCGTGCTGAACGCATGGCATATGTGCCGGACCACTACAAAAAGATCGCCATCACGCTTGAGGCCCCGTATCAGACATTGGTGGAACGGATCGAAGAGCGTCGCAAAAAGACCGGAAAGGACATCCCGTCTTTCGTGCTCGAAAAGCAGGTCGAAAGCTACGAGCGCCCGACCCATGATGAGGGCTTCGATGAAATCTACATCATCAGCTCTGACGACCCGGCGCCGCGCAGACTCGCCATGGAGGGTTTGTCCCCCGGGATCTGACCCAAGGCCAAAAGTCAGGCGACCATGAGATCTTCTTCGATGAGCATGTCTTCTTCAGGGTCCTGATAGGCGGAGGAGGCAATCGGGATGCCGATGTCGGCAAGGGAGGCGATCGTGATATCCGAGAGTGCGGCGCCATCGTAGACTGTGGCGTTCATCACATCGCCCGGAACGTCATCTGCGTGCCAATGGCCTTCGCTTCCATCAAGCGGCACGCCCGCGGGAACATCCTCATCACCGCTGAACTCCTGAAAGGAAGATGTCGCGGCGGTACCCGTGAAGACCGGGTTGCCATCTTCATCGCGCCCGACAAGGTTTTCAGTGTCCCAGGTAATGCCGAAGCCCAATGCATGGATCATCTCATGCTCCATGACCTCATCCATTGTGCCATAGGCGCGCATGAGCTCGATGTCGTCTCGATCAAATGTGATCGTGGCCTCCTCGGTGGGCTCGCCTTGTCGAATGCCGCTCACAGAGGTCAGAGCCGCTGTGCCACCTTCGTCGTCGATGTCTCCCTGGCGCAGGTCGATGTTCAAAACCCGCTGAGATCCGAAGTCCTCGGCCGACATGAAAAAGCCTTCCAGCATCTGCTCAGCATAGCTGGCTGCGTCGATGAGATCCTGAGGGAGGTCATCTGCAGTCATGATGCGAATATCTACGGCTGGCGTGAAGCCTTCCTCCTCTACCTCATCGGGGTCGTCATTCTCATCTTCATCAGTATCGGGCACATCAGGATCTTCCGGGACCGTGGGAGGGGTGTTGTCTTCCTCTGGTGCGTCGTCCTTGCCCCCGCCGCCACCGGCAGCGCCCAAAGCTCCAATAAGGCCCAGAAGTGACCCAAGAATAAGAAGGAATTCCACGCGCTGCCTCGCTCGTTGATACGATCAATTTCGAGCGAAGATACATGCAATACGGCCTGCGGTGGTCATCTGTCGGGAGGTTATCCCCATAAATTCGAATCTTGCAGGGCGCGCTTACATCATACAGGGCTCAAGTTCGTTGATTTTCCCAAAAGCATTTGCCGCCCGAACTTCTGCGATGATCTCAGGCGAGGCGATCATCATGCAGGGCGCGGCCTCGTCATTGTCGACACGCTCAAATCCGTACCCTGCGTACCATTCTGTCAGATCGAAGTCGTTACACTCCTCCATGTCGGCAAAGAGGAAGGTGATGTTCGCCCCCAGATCATCGAAGCTGTCGAGGAGGTTGGCCATCATTCTGTGCCCATGGCCTTCGCCGCGGTCATCAGGGTTGACCTCGAGACCACGCAGCACGGCTACCCGCTGCACCGGTGCGTCGCGCAGGGTCTCGATCATCGCCGTCCTGACCCCCATCATGTCGAGGTAGTCTTCCCAGCTGTCATCCACCAGGTCGCAGACAAAAGCATCGACTGACCCAAAGGACGTTCGATCGCTGCAGTCGTGGAAGCCACTCGCGGGCAGGGGGCTGGGGAATGCGGCGCCACCGGTGCGGATCATGGGGTTGGACCCTCTTCCAGGGCTGCCTCAGGATCAGGAAGTGGCGCATACTCAATCCGGTTCACATCATCGAGTTTGGCCCAGAAACGTTTCCGTCCTTTGACATCGAGCACCGGGTGATCGGTTTTGTTGAGATTGAAGGTGACCGAACTGTAATCCGAGATTCCTTTGCGAATGTAGATACGATCAATGGTAATCTCTGTACCGGCCGGAAGGGTGACATCGATCTTCTCAATGTCCGACAGATAGGCAATTTGAGCACGAAACTGCTCCTCATTGCGTTCACGTGTCGCTGGATCGCGCGAGATCGGGCGGTTCCGGTATTCGTCCAGAAGATCATAGGCGTTCCTGACTTCGACATCCATGCGTTCGAAAGGCGCAGGATCTGCCGCGCGGAGCTTGTTCCAGATAGTCTCGTTACGATGCTCCCGGTGGAGTGTGAACGTCCAGGCGTCCTCAAGGGTAAGGCGTGTCCCGATTTCGGGGATGAACATGCGCATGGCGATCTCCTGCAGTCACTCTGCAAAGTATTCTGCGGACTTGCGAAAATGCTAAGGAAATGATGATCAGAAGTATCGTTATCCACATTTTTCCTTTCGTCCCGCCTGTCTGCGACATTGGAAGGCCGCGATTTGCCTCCTAGTTGATTTGGGAATAGGCAGGGACAGCATCATGAACAAAATCAATCGCCAGACCGAAACCACTTCCTTCAACATCTTCAGCGTGGAGCTGAAACGTCAGGATGGTGGTGAGGATATGACCTTGGGTCTCGCCGGGATGCCGGGCGGGGTCGGGGGCTCAGGCGGGCGCCAAGGGCTGAAAGCGGATCTCGCTGTCGTATCCGCGTGGCGGCCGGACATGGTTGTGGTCCTTGTCGGCGATGAGATGGACAGCACAGATGACATCTCGACCGTGGTCGGCGAGGCCGTGGTTCATGTCATCGACACCGATGCCTGGCCCATCGCAGAAGACCCAGACCTCTTGGCAGAACGCCGCGAAATCCTGTGTAATGTCCTGCTGGAGATGATGAACGTCCCAAATGCAAAGGTTCTGCTGATCAGCGATCACGGCAATCAGGATGTGACCACCTTGGCCGCAGAGCTGATGATGATTGCTGGTATGCAGAAAAGCGCGACGAAGGATGCGATCCAGAAGATCCATGCGGATGCCTTCGATCTGTCGCAGCAGGATGAGTTCCTCGCCGGCCTGCCGGAGGCCTTGGCTGGTGGATGTTTGAATCTGCCGCTCTCTGGTGGTTGGGTCATATCGATCGAAACCCGCGGTGAGGGCTCGGAAAGCATCGAGACATATGTCCTGCGCACTGACGGCATGCATGCGGTCGATCTCGGTTCTTCCAAACGGATGGAGGATTTCGGTTACAAGGCGCTGTGCAACTTCAAGGAACGTACCGAAGCAAAGGCTATGGGCCTCTGCGCACCGCATCTGAAAGGTCAGATCAAACTGACCGGTGCCAACCGCATGGATGCACTGAAGGTCCTGGCGAAGGTCACGATGGGGGCAGGGCCTACGAATAGCCTTGTCACGGATGGCCCGCTGGAAATTGGCAGCAGTGTGACGCTTTCGGTTTATGGCAAAATCTCTGAAGAAACCTTCCGGTCGATGCCGCAGGCAGGGTTCTGAGCAAAAAACCCCAGTTAGACCATTGCGAAAAACAAAGTTGCGCGTAGTTCAGGTGTAAGCAATCCTGATGAGAGATATTATGGACACCACAAAGAATATGCCCGGCCTGATCCGCATGGTCGTCGTCGACAACAACATCCTGCCCGGGCGGATCGACGAGGTACCCCTTGATGACCACGCCGTGGTGCTTGCCGAGAACGGTTCCGGCAAAACCTCTCTTATTCAGCTCATCCCGATCTTTTACGGTGAAAAGATGTCTGCGGTCGTCAACTCTCGGGAGCGCGACACTTTCATCGGACACTACCTGCCGCGTCAGTCGAGCTATCTGGCCTTTGAGTATCGCAATGCCCGCGGTGAGGTCCGCTCTGTGGTAATTCACTCGGACGGCTCGCGTGAGCGCTTGCAGTATCGCTTTGTGCGGGGTGGTCTCTGCGAAGAAATGTTCCTCATGCGGGACGGGGATCAGGTCGAGTTCATCGCATCCACTGGCTTTGAACAGCGCCTTCGCGCTCTGGGCATCGATCACGCCTCGCGTCTGGTGACATCCACGCGCAGCTACCGCGGCATCATCCAAGGCTGGACTGATCCGACTGTAGATACCCGCGACCGTGCCTATCACAACAGCCTGATCGCGGATTATGGCCATACGGACCGCAGAAACCCCATGGTTGGTGTTGAGAAAATCCTGACCCAGATGCTGCGCAATAGTGTCTCCATGAAAAGCCTTCTGGGTGTAGTCGCGCGTCAGGCCACCGAAAGCGGGCAGGGCACCTTCCGCATTCTCGGCGACAGCAAACGTCAGGATATCGCAGACTGGCCGCGCCGCCACCAAGGGTACCGTAAGGTCATGGATGCAGAGACCATTGCGCGCCGCGCAAGCACTGCGAAAAGCATCGCGGACGAAGCGCGAACCGAGATGTATGGACGTCTGGCGGCTTTGGCGGCTTATGAGGCTGACAAGTCTACCCAGATTGCGGACCTGACCAAAGAAATCGACGCTCTGAAAGCACAGGAAGAGACGGCCGGCTCTACCTATCGCGCGCAAATTACTGCATCTGAAGACGCTCTGAGCCGTCTGCGTTCCGAGCATAAGGCGCTGACAGATGAGATCGCGCGTATGGAAAAGCGCGATTCAGTTCTTCGCAGCCGCGGCGGCGCCGAGGCGCGCGCGAAGGTCGATATGCTACCCCGCCTGATGGGCGAGGCTGACGCTGCCCAAGCCACACGTGAAGCCCTGGGCGCAAAAGGTGATGCGGTTGCCCGCAAATTCGACGCCGCCATCACGACAAGCAAGGACGGGGCCGCAGAAAGCCTTGCCCGTCTGGCGCAAGATACCCAGACCGGTCTCAGTGCCTCGGATCAGACGTTCGAAAGCTTTGATGAGGCCAAGCGCAGCGCCTTGGCTGAGCTGCGCAATACGCTCGATGTGGATCTCGATAAGATCGACAGCCAGGCACAAATCGCACGCGCCGATCGCGATAAGCATCTTCAAGATATGGCTGCTGTCGGGCCCGATCCGCGCATTGCTGAAGAACATAAAGCGCTAAAAGCGCGCCGGGATCAAATCCTCGCCGAACATGACAAACAGGGCAATATCCAGCGCACGGCGGAGAACCGGCTGAGAGATGCCACCCATAAGCTGGAGATCAGCAGTCGTGAGCTGAGCGGCGCCGAGAAGGACTTTCAGGCGGCCATCAAGAACCACGAGCAGGTCGTCCAGGAGGTCACACCTGAGGCCGGCACTCTGCTGGCCGAGGTTAAAGCCAATAGGCCCGGCTGGGCAGAAACCATCGGCAAGGTGATCCGCCCGGATATTTTGCAAATGAAGACCCTCTCTCCAGCCTTCGACGAGGAAGGGGATAGCCTTTACGGGTTGCACCTCGATCTTGATCGGCTCGACGTGCCCGCACATGCGGATGAACAGAGTGCTGAAGATCGCTTGCAGCGCGCCTCAAATATCGCAGACGAGGCAAAGAAATCGCTCGATCTGCTTGCGAAAGCGCATGACCGCCAGGGTCGGGAGCGCAGCCAAGCCGAAAAGGCCCTCTCAGAGGCCAACGCCGTGCTGGACAGCCTGCAGCGTAAGCTGGTGGCGGCCGAGGAGGATCTTGGCGTCAAGAGTGATGAGGTGGAGCGCAGCCTGACAGAGCGCCGTGCGGATCTGAAGAATGCGGTCGCGAAGATTGAAGCGTCGCTTGCGGACCTCGAAGCACAGAAGGGTGTTGCGAAAAACGAAGCGTCTGAGCGCATCAAATCGTTCGAGGCTGAGATCACAACGGCCCGCGCCACCCGTGACACCGAGCGCAAGCGGCTGCGCGATACAGAGCAAATGCAACGCAAGGAGATTGAGGAACACCTCAAGACCGAGCTTTCCAAGCTCGAAGCTCAGCGGGGAGAAGCTCTGCAATCTGAAGGCGTCAATGCCGAAGCCCTTGCTGAAGCCGATGCCAAAATCGCATCCATCCAAGCGCAAATCTCCGAGGCAAAAGCATCCCGCGAGCTCGCTGACACATGGGCTGCCCATGTCGAGAGCATGAAAAGCATGGCCGAACGCAAGGGCCGTCATGAGCAGATGGGCTTTGATCTGCGCACGCAGGAAGCTGCGCTTACAACTCTCAAGGCTGCGCGTGACGCCGCGCTGAAAGAGATTGAAGCCAAGCGGAGCAAAGTTCGGGGTGCCAAACAGGCCGCAGAGGATGTTCTGGCGGAGATCATCCGAGAGCTCGATGCTGTCGGTTGTGAGCGCCACGAACCACAGCGCGAACAGTTCTACACCGAGGGTGTGGAGGCCAACCTCACGCAGATGCGCCGCCGCCGTGCGGCGCTCACCGAAGCAGAGGTCGAAGGCCGTAAGCTGGCAAAACAGATCAGCAACATCTTCTATGGCTGCGGCGATGCGGGCATCTCGGCCTATTTCCTGGAGCAGGATCTGGGCGCGCCTTCGCTCGATTGGGTCCCCGCCATCCTGCGCTGGTATGATCATGACCATTCCGAGACACTCGAAATGTTGATGGGTGGCCTCGTGGCGATCATCCAGCCGATCCGGGCGTCCTACCAGCAGCTGCGCCAAGCAGATGAAGGCATCCGCCGTTCAAGTCGTAAACTGGCGAAGTCCATCAGTTCTAACCCCGGTTTCCCACATGTGCGTGATGTCGAGTTGACGCTGGTATCCCGTATCCGCGAGCAGGAGTTCTGGAAAGATATGGAGGGCCTGGAAGAAGCATTCACCCAGTGGCAGCACACAGACGGCCGGCAACCCTCAGAAGCGCTTGTTGCTGCACTGGTGGCCTTCCTGGATCACTGGAAGGACGATGAAGATCCGGTTCTGCAGATTGAAGATATGATCTACCTGAAGGGACAAATGGTTGAGCGCGGGCATCTGCGCAAGTTTGGCCGGAACACAGACCTGTCTGACCTCAGCTCGAACGGGAACATCATCATTCTGCGGCTGATCCTTTTCACCGCGCTCTTGTCGGTGATGCGAAAAGGGCAGGCGATGCGGTTGGTCTGGTCCGTCGACGAAATCGGTGCGCTCGATGTGGAGAACACCAAGAGCCTGCTCGACATGCTCTCAGCTAATGACATCACGCTGCTCACCGCGGCGCCCAACCTCGACCGTCGCGTCAAACACGCCTTTGAGTTCCAGATGCGCATTCAGGACCGTCAGCTCTACCGCCTTGGCGTGGCACATACCGGCATCCGCGCCTGGATCGCGGACGATCAGCTCGACTACCCGGGCAACCACGACAGCAATGAGACAGATATGAGTGAAGGAGACCTGACATGAGCTTGCAACAGAAAACCCTTCACGCCTTTCTGGGTGGCAACGTGATCTGCGAAGTCTCCCAGCCCGCCATCTACCGTTTCCTGCATGAGGAAGATGGGTTTGAGCAGGTCACCCCTCTGATCGAAGCCATGGGCTGCAAGATCGCCACCACGGGTGGCAGGAAGGGTCACTTCCTGGCCTGGGCCGACGGGTCGCCTGAGGCGGCCGCGGCGATCCGTTCCACCGCGAGGGATATGCAGGAAGAGTGCGAGAAGCTCATCCATTGCATGAGCTTCATGCTGGAAGTTGATGATACGGCCGGACCTTTGGCGATGGGCGACCTTGTGCGCGCCGCGGCAATTGTCGAGGCGATCGATGGCAATGCCGCGATGCGTGATAAGCTTGGCACCTTGGCCGCCGTCATGCGCGTGAACAGCGCAACCGACCACGGTAAGATCACCGACATTCTCAAGAAGCTGAAGGACATGGGATATCTGACCTTGGTTAACCGTGATCGGGAAGAGTATTTCGTGACCGGGAAGATTGACCGGATCAACGATATCCTGACGCATTTTCATAGCCATATCGGCAGCTTGCAGATCGAAGCTGATGTTGGTGGCGTGCAGGGGGACTTGTTCTGATGGCCGCGCTTAAAACGCATGGCAACCTGTTGGCGCGCCATGCAGATCTGCTCGACGAAATTTACCGCGCGCGCTCTGTGACAGCCACGGCTGAGACCGAGCGCGCCCTGGCCAAGCTTGAGAGCGCCAGGCTCCTGCTCAGCGACGAGGAAGGAAGCTACCGCCTGCATCCGCGCGAGCGCCGGTATTTTGATGGTATTTATGATCGCAACCGTATCCTTGAGACAAGCGGCGCCATCGCGGAAGAAATCCGCAGGCTGGGCGAGCTGTCGCGGTTGATTTCGACTTGCGGTCAAGCTGGCGACGACGCCGGTCTGGCGGAGCATGTCGAAGAGTCGATTGACACGATCATGACCTTGCGGGTCCAGATCGACGACAAGATCCGCATCTTCGAGCTTGAGGTGCGCAACGGCTACCATGACGCCCGCACCATGGAAGAGCGGATCAAGCGCAACGAGGTCTATCAAGAGCGGGTCAAAGAGCTCATCGATGTTGTGGTTCAGCTCAACGCGCCTTCGGTTCAGGAGTTCTTCGACAACCGCCATGCCCGGCCGGTCAAGGTTCGCTATGCGCGCGATATCATGACCCGGATCGAGCCTTGGTCTGTGCGTCTGAGCGGCTTGGCGCGCGAAATGCTGGACTTCATGTACCGCACCAAGCGGATCGAGGCCCGCACGAAGCGCTTCCGTGCGCTTCTCCATGCATTGGAGAGCGTCTCGGTGGCCGAACAGGTCGAAGCCCTGCAGGTGGCAGACAGCGCCTTCTGCGGCGTCGACTTCGCTGCGAAAATCGGCGTCGATTGCGTATCAGAAGAAAACGAACCGGCGCTTCTCGCTGTGGCTGAGAAACTGGATCCTGAAGGCAGTCGGAGTGCGCGGCGCGTCAAACATGTGGCCGGCAAGGTGACAGAAGCCTCAGCGCCGCCCCCTGAGGAAACCGATCCCGTTGAATCTATGATCGACACGTTGCTCGGTATGGCCCGCAAGGGCGAAGTTTCCGTGCGTGACTGGGCTGATGCCCACCATCCGGCGATGACTGGCCAGCTTGTCGTCGACCTCTTCGATCATATGAGTGAGGGCGAAGAGGGCATCTTGATGCGTACGGTCCCTGAGAAGGCGCGATATATGACCTCGGGCGTCCATGACGTCGTCCTGATGCGGGCATGATTACCGCGACGCAAAAAGAACGCCTCATGGAAGCGGTCCGCACCGGGCGTGTTAAACATGCGGGCAAGTTCATCTGCGGCGAGCTCGGCAAGCATGGGTTTCGCGTGCGCGAAGGCTGGAAAGGGGCGCTGCCGGCGCGGGTGAAGGCGGGGATCCAATCGGACCTCATCCATCTCTACGGTGTTCCTGAAAATCAAATCGGCATAGCCCCCGGTGCAGACGACAAGAGCCGGGTTGCGGGGCTCGCGCGCTATGGTGACGATAAGAGTGGTCGTGCGCCGGTAATGAATGACCGTATCATGATCCGGTCTCAGCCGGGGCGGGGGCTGCAAATCGGTGGGGCGCAGATCCATATGCCGGATGGCGCGATCATGTCGATCGACACCACTACCGCGGGGCTTCATGAGGTCAAAGGCGTTATCCTGGTCGAGAATGAGACAGTCTTCTATCGTTTTGAAAGACTGAACTTCCCTGTGCCGGCTTGCTGGCGCGACTATACGGTCGTTTTCCGCGGAAAGGCGCATGTGGCAAGGCAGGACACCTGCGAAGCTTGGCTGCGTGATTTGGACGTGCCGGTGATCGCATTCCCGGATTTTGACCCGGCCGGATTGGTCTTCGCGGCTGCAGTTCCGCACGTTTCTGGTCTGCTCTGGCCCGGCGCCCAGCGGCTCGATGAGATCTTGAACAGTGCAGGGCGAAAGGACCTCTATGAAAAGCAATCGGCTTACGTGAATAAGCTTTCGAAGCTCACAGGGCCATGTCATGAAGCCGCACAGATCGTCGTGAAGGCGGGGCGCGGGATCAACCAAGAGGCGTTCCTTAATTTAACCGGGCGCGTAGCCTGACACCCGGGCCGCCCCCGTCTGTGCCAAGGAACAGGATCCCCGCGCCCTGCAATGCGGCCTGCATGGCTTTGGAGTTCGCATAATGCACGCCGATCGTGCCATCGACAGCTTCGCTGCGGCGCACAGTGGCCACACCGATCCCGGCCATATCGGCCAGCTCCTGTGCGGAGATCCTCAGCATCGCCCGGCCAGCGCGGATCTGCGCGCCTGTAAGCTTAACCTTTCTGGTCTCTGCCATGCGGATGTCCTCTCGGGATAGCTGATAATATTGAGATCATCAGATACTTAGAAGATCAGCGCAAGCAAAAGTTGTTGGTAGGGTGGGGTCGGACCTCGGGCCGACCCCGGGTGCATTACCAAAGCAGGTCAAACATCCCCTTCATGACCTTCTTGGCCGGCGCCGATTTACCTGTCTCATGGTCGGTCACCATGCCTTCCTGAAACCGGTAGGTCCGCCGCTTGTCCGCCCGTGCCCCACAGCCGATCTGAGCAGACCGGTTTTTATTCTCGGCGCCCGCTCCCTCGGCTGCCAGAAGGGCATCGAGGCGTGATGTCATCTCCGCCCGGGCCTCGGCTTCCGAGTTCGGCCGCTTGCGCTGCTGTGAGGTCACCACAAGCCCCGTGGGACCATGCCGCAGCCGTGCCGAGTTCATATGTCGATTTCGATGTTGTCCCCCGGCCCCAGATCCCGAGTACCATTCCAATACGAAATCGCCGTCAGAACGCCGCGCCGCGGGGTGATCTGCGGTGCGTTCAGCCAGGGCCAGTACGGAAACGGTGACGGTGGAGGAGTGGACACGTCCACGGCGCTCGTTATCCGGCACACGTTGAATACGATGACCGCCTGCTTCGCTTTGCAGGGCGCTTGTAGTCTTACCGGATATGTCGAGAGTGATTGTGCGCCCATCGCTGCCATCGGCGATGACGCGGTGCTTTCAGCCCTTACGGGCGGACAGGCGAATGTAGCTGCGCATCAGGTCTTGCGCGAAGAGGCTTGCGTCTGCCCCGCCTTCGGCGGGACGGATCTCGAGGCGATGTGCCATATTGGATCTCCCTATAGGCCACGGAAGTGTGGCTGCTCTATGGATAGGCAATTACCGTATCTCGGTCAACATGCGAAAATTAGGTCTAGCCTTAATCTTGTATTCAGGAATACGTGGATAATTCTTTATGGCCGGCTGTATATTTCTTGCGAATAATTTATCTAGGAGGACAAGCCTTCGGCATTGGAGACCTTTTTGGAACAGACCGTCATTGTCCTCATCGTTATCGTTCTTGGCCTCGGCCTGTTGCGCTATGCCGCAAAGATCATTGCCTTGGGGCTGATCATCTTTGTCGGAATTCCGTTCATCTTCACAGATGTGGTCATCGAGGTCGATTGGTCACGATTGAAAAATCGCACGCGGGCCTTTGTCGCCACGTTATTCGATCTTGAGATGCCAGAGGTAAAAGCTGCAGATGAAATAGAGGCAAGTCTTACCTACCTGCCGAGCAGCTGTTCGCTCGAAAGACCCCTGCGCTTGGAAATGCAAAGCCTGTCCACCCAGCGGATAGGGCAGGTGGCGTATAAGCTAAGCCACCGGCCCCAGGATCGGACCGCACCGGTCTCCTTCACCGAAGGAACCTCTGATCAGACCATCGCCCCGGGCAATGTCGTAGCCTATTGCGTCCTCATGCCGCCGAATGCGCGGCGGGACGACCTCTTCTCCGTAGAGATCACCGATGTCCGTTACATAAGGTAGATTTGACGTCAGTAGGTCTGAACCTGACCGGATCCGCCGCATGTCCCGCAGACCGTCGGTTGGCCACGTCCTGACCCACCGCAGCCAGTGCATGTTTGTGGCTGGCCGCTATGATGTTGCTGGCCGCTGCCGCCACAGCTGTTACAGCTCGCTGGGAAGCGACCTTGTCCACCGCAACCGCCACATGTTGCCTGTGCCATATGTTCTCCTGTCACTTTATGTAAGAACCAAACTAGAGATGCCGGATAACCATGCAACTCTAGATATTCGCACCAGAGAAGAAGCACGTCACTTAACTGTGGATTAGATCTGCATTCCACTCAGAAAGGCAACGAAGCTGGAGGCATCCAAGGGCTTGGTGAACACACAGCGAGGAGCCGTATGCTTGATCCGCTTGAGGTGTTCCTCTTTGCAGGTCCCAGTGACAAAGATAATGCTGAGCTCAGGATTTTTCTGCTGTATCCAGCTGACTGCATCGACCCCGTCTCCGGGCCCGATGAGCTCCATGTCCGAGACAACCATGTCTAGAGGCTCATTACCCAATTTGCATTTCACCTCATCGAGAGAGCGCGCGATCGCTACTACAGTCCAGCCCGCGCCCTCACAAAGAGCCTCAAGGTCCAATGCGATCAGGGGATCATCTTCGATAATTGCGAGTTTATGTGCCATGTCGAGTCCAGTTTTAAGTGTCCCTCCTGCACTCGGATCTGCCCCCCCAGGGCCGGATGTGGTTTGGGGTTGGTTTATGTTGATATTGCCCAACGCGGGAAACGCTTGAGCGTTCCGCGGGGGCAACAAGAATATACCGTGGCGCGATCTGGTCGCATACTGT
>VMHT01151259.1_pt1 | contig 15865 bp, 25 predicted proteins | sample 4693611 | NCBI WGS metagenome assembly VMHT01 (sample SAMN12280063, study PRJNA550983) | marine metagenome | isolation source: seawater sampled from same location over 5 years 0.02-0.2 micron viral filtrate | place: USA: collected off the coast of southern California halfway between the port... ... | reverse complement strand
ATGAAACCAGCCGCACCAGTAATTAATATTTTCATACTCACTCCGTAATTAGTCCTGTAGTATATAGACTATTATTAACCATTGCGGTAGATATACTCCAACGCACGATCTGCTTCCTTATCTAAGGGACGATTCTTGTACCAGTTACCAGTCTCAATATCCAACTCCGAACACATCTGTGCAATCTGAATGGCAGAGATAGGATAACCTTTCTTGTATGCATTACCAGCAGTTGCAATCATTATGGAATACATTTTACTGTACCAACCAGTCTCACTGATAGTCTGGTATTCCACTGCCATTCGTTTAGGAAAGAATGGACAATCACGATAAGATGTCCAAGACACATCGGTCATCTCTAGAGCATCTTTGCGATGTTGAATCACTGCTTGTTGTAATTCTGGGGGCAGTCTCTCCATGAAAGTCTTACCCGAAGATTCCACATATGCGTGTTTATTCATCAACATATCAGGGTCAAGATGTACACCCTCGTTGGTGAATATGAAACTGTACGCATCTGGATACTGTGCTGGAACATAGTACATACGTGACAAGTCTTTGGTCTGTTTATCACCAAGACCATCAAACTGTTTGTTCATGGCAAACCAGAAGTGCGGTAAGTCTTTGGTGTGTACCTGTCGGGTCAGAGGGAATACCAGTCTAAACTTGGGTTTCTCTTCTCTGGACGATGCAGTATTGTAACACACATAGTGAAAACTACCGAACGCTTCGTGTAACTGTTCCTTTAGGCAGTCAACAGGACTACGAGAGGAATCACTACGTACATCGTAATCATCAACATCAAGACAAGCCCAACCACCCCATAGATCAACATTTTTATTACTTCTCGTAGTGTTGGGAAAATAACGAGCAGGACTAATAAGCACAGAAGAATCTCTACCACCCTTTTTACCCTCCTTTTCGGATAACTCATATAATAACTTCTCAAACTCACTCCACGAATCAAGCACCATTCCCCGATGGGTCTGGTTATCGAACGTGTTCTTGAATATAGTAAGTGAATATTTCATTTTGTTATAATACCACAGTGGTCGGTTAATGTCAAGTATTTTAACGCTCTTTTTAATATCTCAGGGTTTTCTTGAAAGTTGCTTATTGCGGTATTGCATAGATGACATATATAACCACGAAAATGGTTCGTCTCATGGTCATGGTCTAAACACCAAGATGTTCTTACATATCCCTTTTCTTTCATACTCTTTTCAGTGTCACCACATATAGGACAGGCATAGTCTTTGGGTGGTTTGGGGTGTTGTTTCTTTAACAAGTTTGCATTTTTGGTGTGTTGTTTCTTACACTTCTTACACTTACTACGAACATAAGTTGTATCCATTGCAAATTCAGATAGTGGTTTCTCTATCCTACACTCACTACAAATTCTAGTCTCTATAGAATCATCTTCACCCCATAATGTCATCATCCAAAGAAATCCTCCTGAGTTGATTGCGAGTGTAACCTCCTATGACAGTTTGCACAGAGAACTAAACATTTTCGCACTTCATTTAACCACTTCCCTAGTCCTTTAATATCTGAACAGTTACCCTCTTTATCATCTTCGGGGTGATGAAACTCCATGACAACCCAATCATCAAGTCCACAACAAGAACACACGTTGAATTCATTTTGTCTTATCTCTATCTTCTTCTGTCTAGTTCTTGCGGCAGAAGGACGATTTCTTATGACATGACAACCCTTACAATAAGAAGATAGATACTTTCCCGTGATATAACACGATTTCAATTTATCTCCTTTATGAAATTCTGTGAAGGGTTTTGTCTCCTTACAATCTTTACATTGTTTCACCCGAAGAAATCCTCCAATGATGCCTGTGGTTCGGCAGTCCATCCCACCGCATCCAGTATGGGTTCGAGTGGGTCAAGGAATGTCTTAGAGAACATCTTATCATAGTCGATGTACTTCTCCAGTTGCAACTCACGAGGCAAGTTCTGTGGATACGAGATCACATTCTCCTTGATAGGATTAGGTGTCTTGAGATAAACAAACTTGATCTTCTCACCATTCTTGATCGACTCGTGTCGCATACCCTTGGTATGTTTGTTGTACAGTAACGCACCCCGAACATGGATAGGACACGCCTTCTTATAGATGGTCTTGCGGTCACTCCACTTCTTGATGTCACTCACCCCACGAGGGAATGATACATCCTCTGCGGGCAGACTATTGAAATCATTACGGAACTTGCGAATATATCCTTGGGTTTCATTCTCGGTGCCGTTGATGATAACACCAAACACTTCTTTGAACTTCTCACGCACAACCTGTGGTGTACTAGACTTGACCGCTTCGATACCCATCATCTTGAGTTTGGGTTCTGCGTACTGGACACCCTCGTTGTTATGTACGTTTAGAATGTATCGTTTCTTCGCAACCCAGATACCACGATCTGCAATCACCTCACGACCCATCTCCATACGATTCACATATGCATTGGTATAGTCTGCAAGGTCTTGGTATGCCTTGGTCAATACAGGTTCAAAGTGTTCAGAACAAATCTTGTCGAGGAACTTGACAGGGTCTTTGGGTTTGAACTGATCAACCAACTTACCCATACGCATATAGACCGAGTCAGTATCAATCGCAATCACATAGTCCTCGTCTGAGTTAAGAAGTTTGTTCATCTCTTGGTTAACCGCACGTTCTGCCCACTTGATGGACAACTGACCAGCGAGAGTGATAGACTCCGCAACACGTTGGTCAAAGTATCGGAACCATCGATTACCCAATGCACCATAGAGACTGTTCATAAGAATCTTGATCGACATCTGTTGATTGTCTAGGGTCGCAATCTTGTTGGACAGTGTCTTGGTCGGAGTCTGTTCAAACTCTTGTTTTGCATCCAACATCTCACGTTTTATCGCCTTACGTTCCGCATAGTACTTGCGAATAACCTCTGGAATGATACCCTCTTTCTCTTTGGTGAATCGAACACCAGATGGTGCGACCGAGTAATTACCAGAGGTGTTGGTAACCTTAGCGAGCATACGTTCCACATCAGTATCAACCAGACCATCTACCACAGTTTCGGGGGACATATTGTACTGAACAATAATCATAGGATACAGGGAGTTCAAGTCAAAGGATGTCACCCAGTCATGGGAACCGACTTGAGGTTCTTTTACGTAACCACCCGCAAAGTCGCCTTTGGGTTTCTCGGTCTTGGATGGTACTGCAATCTTCTGGAGGTTTAGAATACGATAGATGATGGTATCCCAGATAGTAGTCGTACCGAACACTTCTTCATAGTTCACACCACCACGATACGCCATAGTCATCGCAAGAGTGATCAGTCCGAGTTTCTCTTCCAGTAGGTCAACCAGTTCAACATCTCGAATGTTGTAGTCAATGAACTTCTGGTGGTCTTCCTTGTACAGTGTGTGAAGAGAACCATGTTCCTCATAAGACAGTTTGCGTTCACCCAGTACTACGTGGGCGATATGGTCTAGTCGATACGATTCTTGTTGACCAAGAGTATTGTAAGTAAACTTCTGAAACAGATCATAGTAATCCAACTGTGCGATACCCATGATGTCATAGGTCTCCACGTCTTTATGTCCCATCTTACCACGTACTGTACGTGAGGACACAACACCCCATGGCGAGTATCTCTTGGTAGACTCTTCACCAATAACCTTTCTTGTTCTGTTAACAAGATAAGGAATATCGAATCCCTTGGTGTTCCAACCAGTGACAATGTCAGGTGACCCATGATTCTGCCAGTAGTCTATGAACTGATCTAGTAGTTGGAGTTCAGTATCACACTTCGTGTAGATTGCGTTCTCAGGTGGGTCATAGTCACCCAGACCCCACACACGAAAGAAGTCTTCTTTACTGGATTTGGTACATATTGAGATAACTGGATAGTCTGCTTTGTCTGGTTCGGGGAATCCTTCATCGGAGGCGACCTCAATATCGATGGTGGTGATTACAGGCAGTTCACGATCAAACTTGATGTCTCTCGGAAACTTCTCTGCAATAAATTGTGAGATGAAATTGTTTTGTCCATAGACCTTGAAGTTGTCTACGTGTTGATATCTTTTACTGAACTCTGTCGCTTCACGCATAGTCTCAAACTGTAGAGGTTCGACTGATCGACCTTCCAGTGTCTTCCACTCACTATTCTTGTTACGTGCATTCACGTACATAGTGGGTTTGAATGAGATGCGTTTCTTTACTCGTTGTCCGCCCGAGTATCCCCGATATAAGAGGGTTGAACCATATCGGTCAATTGATGTATAAAAATCCATAGGGTCTCCGTAGTCATATGTTACACATTATACAGGATGGAGAACTAAATGTCAAGGGATAACTTTGAAATCATCTTTTCTATTTCTCAACCAAGATTTTTTGGTCATACCATCATGTTGCAAGGTACAACCTTGAGACTTAGATATCACTTGGGTAGACGCTCTTGTGAAGTCGCAGTTAGTCCCATGAAAGTTGTAAGTCTCATACAGTTCCTTCGAAGTCCTACCAACAGACACACACTGAGTATTAGGATGATGGGTCATCCACGTGTAACGTTTGTCGGTTTTATTATTGGACAAGTAAGTCTTTACCAACCTCTCGGTACAACCATATGTGCCACCATTCAGGGGGAATCCTCGGTTCAATAACAAGTCATTCATATAGATCGCACACCTACGAGAAAATGTATAACATGATGTAAACAACCCCATATTCGCCCAATCCAGTCCATGTTCCATAGTGAAATCAAACTGACGTTTGAACTCATCAACATCTTCCAGATACGAATCATGTTCCATAACAAAAAACCTAGACTCACTCTCTGCACGTTTCTTGATGAGTTGCCAGTGAGTTATCTGGGCAGAACGTTCTGACTTAGTACTCTCTTTACCCTTCTGCATTTTCTGGAGTAATGTTTGAAAGTTGTAGAGTGGTTCTAGTTCTGATATAGTATCGGGAGTATAACACTGAATGACTTCAATGTCAAGAAGGGATTGTTTTGACCATGATTCCAATGCAATCTCTGTATACTTCACAGAAGTCGGATTGTTCAGGTCTGCTATCATGTATGCTTTCATATAATCTCAAGTGATGGGGGAAGTTTCCCTCCCCCACCTCAGTTAACTAGAGTAAGGGGTGTAAAGCAATCATCATCAATCCTACAGTGACGATAGCTAACCCGAACTCCATTTTGGTGTCGGTTTTCATGTATGTTTCCTCGAAAAATTTATGAAATTTTAATTTTACGAGGCTGCTTCTCTTGTGGGATTTCTAACTTCAATGTAACTGCAAGGATACCGTCTTTGAGTGAAGCACCAGATACTAGGACATACTCCGAAAGTCTGAACTGTCTCCTAAAGGCCTTGGTGGATATACCACGATGTATTACTTCTCGGTCTCTAGACTCATGGGAACCACTAATGGTCAATGAGCGTTCTTTCTGTTCTACATTTAGTTCATCTTCTTTGAATCCCGCAACTGCGACCTCAATTAAAAACTCATCATCCGTTAACTTCACTATGTTGTGAGGCGGATAATGGTCATTGGCGTGTTTAGTTGCGTATTCCAGTTCATTGAACAAATGGTCGAAACCAATAAATGCGGAACGTGGGAATAGATTTTTACCTACTTTTAGATTTGTCATGTCGCTTTATCTCCTATATTAATTTAGCAAGATGAATAGGAACCCGACCATTCGGCATTCCTACGGTTGTCACTACTCTCGATTGATTTCGTGACACTACTATATATAACATTTTTAACTTATAAAGTCAAGTTTTTTTTATATAAATGTAGAGGGGTCACAGTCGGGGTCACTCTCAAAACCAAATGAGAATGTTACTCTTGATACTGTGGGTTCCAGTCTATGCCATGTTCCCCTTGGGATGAACACGCAATGGCCTGGTTGCATAATACGAGTTTCGTCTTTGTTGGATGGTTCTTCGGTATAACCGATAGTGATTTTACACTCACCGATCATCTGAAGTAGAAACACATCCATACTGTCTTTATGTCTTGGATATGAACCAGAGTTTTGACCAAATCCGCAAAACGCAATATTTGAGACATGGGGCGCTCCTTTTGTATACTCTTCATCAAATTTCTTTGGTGCTGGGTCAACAAAGAACCTCTCCATTTCCTCCACAATGTCCTTTGCAATTTGAGGTGCAGAAGGTCTTCGGTGAAATGAGTTCATACCCAGTCTGTGTTTTCCCCTATTCCAATCATAGAGTTTCTCAGGATGGGAATCGACTAGGGGCATACAGTCATCCCAAGTCCAGTCAATCTTCTGTTTTGGCCCCCACCAATGTTTCTTCGCACGAATCTCTTCTATGTGTTTGTCAAATCCAATCAGTTTCATTCAACTATACCTAGTTTCTTTCCTATTGTATTATCCAACTTCTTCATAGGAATGACATCTTGAGACAACTCAAGTGCTTTTTGTTTGGGACTGCGGTTGAAAGTGTTGCGAAACCAGATGTCTACTCGGTCTGCAATATCGACCAACTTACGAAACAGTTTACCCTTGAAACGATATACCGCTCTCATTAGAACAACTCCTTCTCGGTCATTACTTCGAATGTCATGTGGTTCTCTTTGGCGAACTTCCTCGCCTGTTTCCACTTGACCTTGTTGATCTTCCACTTCTTTTGATAATGAGGTTTTATCTCGATGATCTTTCTCTGAATTTCTCCAGTATGATCAACCATCTCAATCCAGAAGTCGGGATAGTAGGTGCGGTTCTTACCATCGAATACATAAGGGATTTTATACTCTTCACTTGACCATTGTAATATCTGATCTTTCTTATCACAATACACCATCAGTAGTCGTTCCCAACTACTGCGGTATATTATCTTTTTGACATTACCAGAGTACTTCTCTGGATTCTTGGGAGTGAACTTACCCTTGAAGTTATTATACATTAGTAATCCGAACGTTCTTTCCTACGAAAACGATAGTCAATCCAGACCTTACCCCAGTATAATCCACCCAACCAAACGCTGAATAACAATCCATCGGTGTAACTCAGACTATTCCAAATACTTGCAAAGTCCATTCTAATCTCCTACAGATTCTATATCGACTGGGCCAATAATGTAGGTGCGGTAGTCAACATCTTCGTAACCTCTTTCTCGGAAGAAGTCGTCAGGAAAGTTATCGTGTTCGTAAAGGTCATCAAGGAACTGTTCTTCCTCTTCGGCACCAAACCCTTCGAACTCATAGTCAATACCACAACCATCATACGACTCTTGGAACTCGACATCCTCGAAAGATTCAAACTCAAAGATTTCGTCATCATCTAGATATTCAGCACTCATTAGGTCTTCGACTTCATCTTCGTTCGTTGGTCGAATGATATATGAACCATTCCGCATCGTTTCTGCTTGTGTTACAGAAAGATAATCATTATCCTCGAAACTACCCTTTGTCCATGTACACTCTTCAATAAAAGACTTCTTATTTGAAGCGAACACTAGATACTCACCACCTATCACTATACTCATAATTTACTCCTACTTGTTTCCAATATTATATTTGGGACATAACTCCCACTGGTCTTTCTCTTTGAATCCGATAATCTTAATTTGTCGTAGTGGAGCACACTCTACTGCGACTTCCTTATTTTGAATCTCTACTAGACCCCAGTCAGCAAGAAGTGTCGCAATTGTATTACGTCTTTCTATATCTGATTGCTCTAGGTTTGCTTTCTTGCCGTCAAGTATAAACAACTCCTTAAAATGAACGACATAGTATCGTCCCTGTTTATGGAGGATATGACAGGACTGAAACAGTTTATTTTCTTTGCGTGAGGCAACTCCAATTCTTGTCAGAGTTTCACGCACTTTGAGGAAGTCATCGGGTTCTGCCAGAGTTATCTCTAACATACTCAAGGGACTCCATGAGACTAAGTTACTTTCTTCCACCTTTATTCACCTTTTCTTTTATTTGTTTAATTTGGGAAGGTGATAAGAGAGATAGTATTTGACGTGCCTTTTCATTACTATATCCATAATATTCTTTCACCGACTCAATGTCATTTTGTACTTCAGGTTTTACCCATTTAGAAAAACGTTTACGTTTCCTAATAATATTTATAAGAAACGAAAATTGTAGACGTGAGTCTAAGTGGTGGAATTTGTTCATCTCATTAGCAATAACTACAGTGTCAGAAAAATATGATAATGATCGGTTTACCATAAAAGGTGCATATGCCTTCTCGTCATCACGAGTCACCATAATATCTTTCTTGGAATAGTTAATCGCATTTACATAATCAAAAGGGTTCATCAGGGAAATAGTCTCCGTTTCCAAGGTAAGTCAATAGGGTCTTCGTCTTCAGTAGTTTCCAACATTATACCGCACTTCTCAAGGAAAGTCAACCCCTCTTTACATTTGTAGTCGTGTCCATAGACGACTCTTTCGATTCCTGCTTGGTGGATGAGTTTTGCACAGTCGATGCATGGGGCGCACGTTGTATAGAGAACTGCACCCTCCGCAGATTCGTTCGACTTTGCAACCTTTGTAATCGCATTCGATTCCGCATGAAGTACTTCCTTCTTACTTATAAGAATAGGTGTGTCATCAGGACGATCAATCTCTGCTTCACAGTTGTTGTCCCATCCACTCGGCATACCATTGTAACCAATAGAGATAATTCTATTATCTTTTACAATAACACATCCAACCTTCATCCTACGTGCGGACGATAGATTTGCATAGGTTGATGCGACCTCTAGATGGGCCTTATCCCACTTATCCATTATAGTCGGACAATACTTTTGCGAGGTTTGGTTCAAAGAACGTATCAGGTTTCATAATCTTACCATCTGCATTCTTGATCACTTTACCATCAACGAACTTAGACATATTGGATGCCTTAACTTCATTCCAGACAGCATCGAATGGGATATCCAGTGTTGATGCCATACCCATGATGACCCATACCATATCCGCAAGACCATCCGCAACTTCTACAAGGTCTCGGTCTCGGAACGCCTCTAGGGTCTCATTATACTCTTCGGTTATTAGATTCATGTACAGGTTTGCCTGTCCACTCTCCAATCCCATGAAATCAGGAAAGTCTTGTTCTCCTGCCAACATAAAGTTTTCTACGTCTTCTTGATAATCCATACTATATTAATCCTTAGTTGTTTGAAGTTCTCTACATTCTTTGAATCGTCTCATAGACGTTCTTACACCGTAATTATTATCGGTATTGTCAATTGTTGCAGCAAGGAAAGATAACAGAAAGATTCTGCCAAATTTTACCATACTATAATCCTATTAAGTTCCAACCGTGGTTGGCAATTGCATTTAATATAATGAAGAAACAGGTTGCGACATGAACGAACCACCAAAAGGTTCTGATTACCGCAATCGCATCAGCTTGTTTGTCAGTCTCTCCGACTTTCTCACCTAACGACTTTGCCCAGATTCTCCACCATTTCTTCATTCAGTGAATCCACCATCTTCTATTATAGTCTCAAACACTGACCATAACTTCTCGAACCGCATATCACCCAGTTCTCTAATACCCATCAACTTTGCGGATAATAGGTCTGCATCCTTATTACTCAAACCAACGAACCTAGTGTCATCATGAATCTGTTCCAATAACAAGTCTATGTCATGGGTTATCAACCAAGAGTTCATGATGTTTTGTTCAAGGTCGAACCTGTCCAATTTATCTTTACTCATACTGTTAAATCCTCAAGTAAGGACTCAAACTTGGTTATCTGTTTCTTGTAGAAATTAACCATCTCTAATTCCAAACGGACAAACCATTCTTCTTGTGTCCCTTTGTATCTAGGGAGTCTACTATAATCCTTTACACCACAGAGTTGTAACTGTCCCTTTCCGAGATTCTGTATCTTCAACACAGACCAATCAATCTCCCATATGGGAACAATGGTTTGATTCAGAACAACAACCTCATCATCATTTACCTCATAGTCAACAAAGTGATAAACGATCTCGGTGTCTTTATTTTTACGTAGTCTCGCAACCGAAATGAGATTCGGCATAGAGAACTTACGATTGACATCTCTTGTTTTAATATCAATAAGTGTGTCACCCAGAGATACATCTTCTATAGTCCGAACAGAGTCAGGTAGTTTACCACCCTGTTCAACATAGTAGTCTGCGAGATTCGCTTCAATTATATCTGCGATTTGTCGTTGTCCCGCCTTGGGGGACACACTGATATTAGATGAATTCCACATTTGCCATACACTCCGTCAAACAGGCGACCAGATTCAACTCATGGTCTGCAACAAACGCATTCTTGTACTGGTAGTCCGCAAGGATTAGAACCAGTTGTGGAATAGACTGTGGTTGTACCTTACCTTCCATAGAGTCATAGATACCACGGAAGATTGCGGCAGGTTCGGTGTCCATATTGTTGACCACCCAACTACGCATCTTCTTGAAGTCTTTTGCCTTTAACGATTTGAAAAGACCACCATAGTTATCATCATTACTACCCATGAGAACTGTAGTATCCAGTTTACCAGAGATGGAATGTCGTTGTGCCTCGTTGAGTACACGTCTCCAGTCTGGTGCGTGTTTACCAATCAATCCAGCAATCACATCATTATTATACTTGACACCCTCACCATCTAGGATGATTTGTAGACGAGTCATAAACTCACCACAGAGTTGTGCCATAGACTTCTTGGATGTGTTGAACTCGTACACACCGCATCGGGAGTGTAGAGGTTCGATGACCTTGTTCTTGAAATTACAGGTCAGGATGAATCTACAGTTCTTACTGAACTCTTCGATGAAACCACGCAAAGCGGGTTGGGTGGATTGTGCATTAAGGTAGTCTGCCTCATCAAGGATTACGACTTTGTAACCGCCTGAGAGAGAAACAGATGAGGCAAACTGTTTGATTTTACCACGTAGGGTATCGATGTTCCCTTCTTCCGAACCATTGATGATGATATAATCAAGACCAAGTTCGTCACAGATCGCACGTGCGATTGTGGTTTTACCAGTACCAGCAGTACCAGTGAACATCATATTGGGGACTTCGCCTGAGTCTACAATCTTTTGGAATGTATCTTTCAGGTCTTGGGGTAGAACAGTAGTACCGATTAGTCGGGGACGATACTTCTCAACCCATAGAAATTCTTTAGACATTGTGTCTCCATAATAAAATAAAAGTGTTTCGTAGTATATACATTGTACAACATATGAAACAAAAAGTCAAGAAAAGTTTGGGGATGGGGAGGAAAGGAGGACTCACCCACCCCCACGATACTGAATAGTACCGTTTAGTCTTCAACGCCTTGTGCAGACTGATACTCTTCACAGAGTTGAATGATCTGAACCGCTTGATCACGTAGTTGACCAATGGTTGACAGTTCTTCTCCTTTGAAACCACCACGTTGTACTACCGTGTCGATTACCGCAACTGATGAACGAGCAACTCGGTTACCCAGTTCGTAGATTGAAGTGTGGTCTTGTTCTTGCGCTTTTTCTTTAGCCATCTTATTATGCTCCGTAAGTAGATGATTTTTCAAGTGCGATGAAATATTCGATCGCAGATTGTTTACTAGTGAACTGAGAAATTAGTTTAGAACTAATACCCACCTCAAAGTCTTCGTTGACAACTTTTAAGTTGCTAACATTCATGATGAAGTTGAAATCAACTCCTTCGGGGTATGTACCCTCTACGTCAATAGAGAATGCATTACTCGTTGAGTCTTTACTATCAATAACAGAAAGACGAACCGCACCAGTAGTCGGTGAGATAGAAATCTCATCGTGTCCAAGTGCAGCAGCGGCACGTTTTACTTTACCTAGAGTATCAGTATCTAGAGAAAATTTAACTTCCGCTTCTGGCATATTGATGTCTTTGCCAGGCGATGTCAACATCTCTGGGTCAGAGAAGAAGTACTTCACAGACGAACGTCCAGTAGAATCACCTACAGTCACATAGTCTTTCTCGAACTTGAGTCGTGGTGAGTCAACCAATGACAGTACATTCAAAAACTCTGATAAGTCATAGATGCCAAATGAGGCGGGAAACTCTTCGGTGAGTTCTGCCTTAGATAACACATTCCTTGCAACAGAGATGGTCTTTACAGTGTTACCCTCAGTGATAACAATGTTTGGGTTGATTGTTGAATAGTTCTTCAGAACGTTCAACGTAGTATCGGATAATTCCATAATATATTCCTTTCGGTTGTATAGTTTATAAAGTGTATGGTCACGAACCTTTTCGTTTTAACCACACTTGTAACGATTTTCTTAGATTGTTTCCAAGTACTGGTGTTGTCTTATGTGAAACATCACCATTAACGAGAAGTCCTTTATTAAAGGATGGAGTTACTTTTTCCACCTTATTATCAATATTATACATGAACTCACCACCTTTGTCAAGTCCCCATTCGTGATTTAAGTAAATAGTTAAACCACCTCTACGAGAATCTGGGTGTTCACCAAATTCATCATCATATCCGTCTGTGTGCCAGTTAATCCAAGAACCCTTAGTCATAACATGGATAACAATATTATCAACTTCAAAGTCAAGTCCTTTCTCTGACAACTTAACATCAATCTCATTTTTCAATTCTTGGTTAAGTTTACTATTCCCATATTCAAGATAGTGAACGAGAATAGGTGGTGGAACACAATTAGGGTCGGGGAATAGTTTCTTTGGCCAAGCAAAGTTAACACCAAAACTGTTCAAACTTTCTCTGTTTGGACGTGTCAACAAATTATTAATATAATCTGAATACTTTTTGGGTTCGGATAAAAAATTCTCAAACTCTATAACGTTCATTTGATCTTACTAAAGTTCTTTTCTTTCACAAACTCGATTTTGCGGTGGAACTGTGCATCCTCAAGTTCACTCTTGTGAGAGATAACAAAAACGTTGGTATCCTCACCTAGCGTAGAGATAATCTTCATGAGGTTTTCAATACCCTCTTCATCCAGAGACGAGTCAAATGTCTCATCAAGGATTAGTAGATTGGTCGCCACACTATTCTTCATCTTCGCAATCTGTCTCCACGTAAATAGTAGGGACAAATCAATACGTTGTTTCTCACCCTCAGAGAATGAGTCATACGAAAATGCATCACGATGTCTAGAACGAATAGTCTCTTGGAAAGACTCGTCCAGATCAAAGTGTACGAAGAAGTCTAGAATCTGTAGGTACTTGTTGGTCAATTGATTGATGACAGGCAAGTACTGTTTAATAATCTTGGTCTTGATACCAGTGTCTTTGAGTAACTCTGCATACACTTGGTTATACGAGAACTGTTCGTTTAGTCGATACTTAGAGTCTTGCAACTCTTCCTTATCGGTACGCAATGTCTCTAGGTCAGAGTTTGCTTCTGATAGGTCACCAGTACCCTCATCAATACGAGATATCTCACCATTAAGAGTATCGATGTTTCGGTTGATACTCATAATCTCTTGAGTGTTGGCATCAATCTTAGACTGCCAACTGCGGATGTGGTCTTGCATCTTATTGAGTTCTTCGAGTTTTGCATCCAAGTCAGACTTACGTAAACCATGCATTTTCAACGCACCATCAATAGTACCCGCACGAGTCTTACATTTGTTTAGATGATACTCTTTCAACTTACGATCAATATCCTGATCACAAGTAGGACATTTGTCATTCTCTTCAAAGAACTTTGCTTGTTTGACCACATCCTTTTGTTGTGCCTTGAACCCAGCGGCAAACTCATTGAGGGATTGTATTTCCTTACCCACACTAACAATCTCGGTAGTGACTTCCTTGGATTCGGTAACCTCTTTGGTCACCTCGGCATTCTTCTCATTGAGTACACGAATATCATCTTGCAACTGTCTGATAGTATCTAACTTCTGTTTCTTCTGGTGACTAGATATCGCACTCAGGTCACGTAGATACTTCTTCTGTGCATTGATTTTGGTATCAACTAGATTGATTTTGTGTGTGTTATCCGCAATCTGATCTTTGAGTAAGGATACTTTCTCTTTCAACAGAGAGTTCATCTTAGAGAACATATTGATATCAAGTAAGTCTTCAATCACTTCACGTCTAGACCCACCCGCCAACTGCATGAATGGTACAAAGGATGATGACCCAAGTACTACAATCTGGTGGAAAGATTTGTGGTTCAACTTGATGATGTTCTTCTCGAGCATCGACTGGTATTCTTTGGCATGGGAATCTTGATTCACCATATTACCATTGACCCATATCTCAAACTTATTAGGTTTGATACCACGGATAACCTTGTACTGTTGTTTACCAATATCGAACTCAACCTCTACCAATGTACCTTTGCCATTGATAGTATTGATCAGTTGGTTCTTGGATATCTTACGATGGGGTTTACCGAACAGTCCAAACGACAGGGCATCCAACATAGTGGACTTACCCGCACCATTGTGTCCTACCACTAGGGTAGTCGGAGTATCATCAAAACTGATATCGGTGAAGTTATTCCCTGTACTCAGGAAATTCTTAAAACGAAGTTTCTTAAAATTAATCATTGGGTTATAATACCACACTCATCATATAAAGTCAAATTTATTTTTCGGTCATTCCACACCAGTTACATTCTTGACCCTTACCAACACTCATCTTAGTCGCCTCTGCGGTACAATAGTGTTCCCACATCGCAGACTCTTCGGTGACAGTAGCGCAATCGTCTACCGCACTCGGTGGGTCTTTCTTACCAAAGATGGCATCCCAGTTATTATCAAACTTCTTTTGGTCACCAGTTGGACGTTGTTTACTTCCTTTACCACCATGTGTTGCACTCATTACGCAATCTCCATATTTTGTGCTTCCTTCATCAAGTGAGATACCTCTTGTTTGATACGATCTTTATCTAGGTCAGTAACAACATTGTCAATGTAATCGTATACAAGGGTCTCTGTATCGTCAACAGATATGTTGTCATCGTCTACATTAGAACCAATGAACTCTGCGAAATCTTCCGCAATCTTTAGTTCATGAATCTTCTGTGCCTGTACCCTATCAATGAATCGTTCAAACTCATATGGGTCACCCTTATTGGTAACGATAACCTTGACGAACTTACTGTCAAGATAAGAGAGGTCTTTGAACTTATTCATGTTCTCGTGGTCATAGTAAATCTTCTCAAAGATAGTGAGAGGATTCTGAACCGCAGTCAGTTCTCTTGTTTCGGTATCAAGGATATGGAAATGTTTGGGGTCATCACAGTCGTTCCAGAAGAACTCCATCTGAGCACCCAAGTAGTGAATGTTATCCATACTAGACTTCGCATGGAAGTGACCAGTCAACACCATATCAAATCGGTCAAAGTGTTTCTTACTCATACCATCCATACACACTTGACCACGTGCCATCTCGAACCCTTGCAGTTCTAAGTGAGCACCAACAATCTCTGCACTAGTGTTCTTCAGAAACTCCAGTGTGGTCTTCTCGTTCTCTGGATTAATCCAAGGAACCAATGCAACCTCTGTACCATCATAATCCATCACTGTTGGTTCCATAATAAGGTTCACTTCATTCATGTAGTGACCTTGGAGTTCCTTCAGTGCATTCAACTCATTGGTGTTCTTGTAGTACACATCGTGGTTGCCAGGAATGATATCCATAGTGATACCATGTTTACGCATAGGTTCAAGGAATATCTTACGATTGTGTTGCAGTGCCTTGAAGTTGATTGTCTTACGATTGTCGTAATAATCACCCAAGTGTAGTATTTGTTTGATATCATTTTCTAACAGGTATGGAAAGAAAACGTCTCGGTAGAAACGTTCTTGATAATCCATAAAAATGTCAGATGAGTTTCGACACCCCGCATGGGTATCATTCAGTATCGCTATTTTCGCCATTATAAGTTTTCACCATCTT
>VMHT01132255.1_pt1 | contig 15865 bp, 9 predicted proteins | sample 4693611 | NCBI WGS metagenome assembly VMHT01 (sample SAMN12280063, study PRJNA550983) | marine metagenome | isolation source: seawater sampled from same location over 5 years 0.02-0.2 micron viral filtrate | place: USA: collected off the coast of southern California halfway between the port... ... | reverse complement strand
GCATCTACATCGGCTGTAATAATTGCCGAAACTGTTGCTGAATCTGTACCAGCTCCTGCTCTTGCTGTAACATAAGCTGAATCGATAAGATTAGTGACACCATCTGAATCAAGTATCCCTGTTACGGCTTCTGACCAAGCAACGACTTGTAAAATATTACCAGTGTCTGCACCAGATGCCAATACTACACTTGTACCATTAGTTGCGGTATAATCTGTACCTGAGATTAGAAGAATACCATTTAAGTAAACATTTAATTTACCAACAGAATATGCTAAAGTATTACTTCCATCACTTCCACTAAATGTAGTTTGATTTGACGTTGCAGTGTAAGTATAAGTTTCTAAACTTGGTAATGTTAATGCAGTCGCACCATAATCTATTACAGTAACAATATTTCCAACACCTGTGCCAGAAGCTAATGTTAATGTGTTTCCACCAGAAAGCGTATAATCTGAAGGATCGAGAAGAATACCGTTAATGTAAACATCTACTTCATCATTGAATGCCAATGTTCCGCCAGAACCAGCAGTTCCAGTAAAGACTGTTTGATTAGCAGTAGCTGTGAATGTAAAGACTGAACGGCTAAGACTGCTAATCGATCCACCTCCGCCAGATGTTTGTCTTGCTTGGATATAATCACTATCGACAATCGCGATAATGTCAGCTGAATCAACTGTACCGCCTCCGCCAGTTGTTTGTCTCGCTTGCACATAGGCAGAATCGATAAGAGCTGTCACATCTGCATCAGCATAGAGTTCTGAATGATTAGCAAGTTTAATCCAGTTTCCGCCGTGTGCAAAGTAACCTGCACCAGTTGCATGAACATGGGCAAACATGCCATGATATGAACTTGCATTTGGAAGATCGCTTTCTGCAGAATACACATTACCAAATAATACTTTGTTGCCGCCCATATCAAGGTCAGAACTAGTAATTGCTGCAATGGCTTGAGCTGAGTCTAGCTTACTAAGATCAGAAATTTGTGACTCGGTAATACTTAATGCTGCTTGGTGTTGTGTTACACTTGACTCAGTGATATTAGCATTAGGTACGTTGGCCCAAGTAACTGCACTAGATAAATCGTTTGTCTCGGTATAGCTAGTAAGATATCCAGCGCCATTTGTTAATTGATTATTGTTTGTTGGAATAGTTGGCGTATTGCTGAAGTTATTATAGTTGAGGTAGTATGTACCATCTTGACCATCAAGAGTATCAGCGTCTACGTTTAATGCGTCGACGAATGCTTTATCAACGTCGTCAGTAATAATATCTGATGTAAGCGCAGAGTCTAAACCACCAACAGTAGCAGATGTTAGATATCCTGCGTCATTCGTAAAATCACTTACATTTGTTGGTGCACCAGTTAAGGCTGCATATGTTTTGTCTTGTCTTGCTTGAACATATGTTGTATTAACGTCATTAGTAATAATTCCAGATACTTGAGATGAGTCTGGAAGAGCAGCAATTTGATTTGTAACTGTTGTGCTAAAGTTGGCGTCATCACCCAGAGCAGCAGCTAATTCATTTAATGTATTAAGAGCGCCCGGTGCAGCATCAATTACAGCGTTTACTTGAGTTGTTACATACGCAGAGTCAACAAAATCATTTCCTAATGATGGAATAGTAGGCGCGCCGGTTAATGAGCCGTAAGCTCCATCAAAAGCATCTGTAATACCGTAGCCTGCAATAGTAGTAGGTTTACTAGTTAATGAAGCAAAAGTTTGAGCAGGCACTGATGTAAGGTAGCTAGCATCGTTAGTAAATTGACTTACATTACCTCCTTGCCTTGCTTGAACATATGATGAATCAACCAATCCAGTTACACCGGCTGAGTCAAGTGTGCCGACCGCTGTAGTTGTATATGTAATTACATTAACAAGATCGTTAACAGCTGCACCAGTATCAAGGGTAATACTTGTACCATTTGTTGCTGTATAATCTGTTGGATCAAGTAAGATACCATTGAGGTATACGTTCAACTTACCGACAGGATAATTAACAGAAAATACTGTTTGACCGGCGGTAGCTGTAAACGTATGAGTGTCAATTGTAGTTGCACCTGGAGAAGCATTCGCTTGTCTCGCTTGTACATAATTACTGTCAATCATTGCTGTTACAGCAGCAGAATCTGTACTTGCAGACAAGTCGCTAATTTGTGACTCAGTAATACTTAATGCTGCTTGGTGTTGTGTTACACTTGACTCGGTAATATTAGTATCAGGAACATTAGCCCATGTGACAGCAGATGAAAGATCATTTGTCTCTGTAAAGCTGGTAATATAGCCAGCGCCGTTAGTTAACTGATTATTATTTGTTGGAATAGTTGGCTTATTAGTAAAGTTATTATAGTCTAAGTGATAAGCTGAATTTTGACCACCTAAAGTATCGGCATCGATAGTTAAATTATTGATAAAGGCTGCATCTACGTCTGCTGTAATAATAGCTGATACACTTGCAGAATCTGTTCCACCACCATCAGTAATTCCGTATCCAGCTAAAGTAGTAGGTTTACTAGTTAATGAAGCAAATGTTTGTGCTGGGACAGATGTTAAGTAACTTTGGAGATCTGAAATTTGAGATTCAGTAATCGATAAGGCTGCTTGGTGCTGAGTTACGCTGCCTTGTGTGATATTTGAATTAGGTACATTAGCCCAAGTAACTGCACTCGAAAGATCATTTGTCTCAGTAAAGCTAGTCAGATATCCAGCGCCATTAGTTAACTGATTGTTATTAGTAGGAATAGTAGGTTTACCAGTTAAAGATGCATATGCAAAATTTTGTGGGGTTTGTCTAGCTTGTACATATGATGAATCCACCAATGCTGTAGCCGCAGCAGAATCGATTCCACCAGTAATATATCCAGCATCATTGGTGAACGTACTTACATTTAAGTTATCAACATAAGTTTTATTAACCGCATCTGTTACATTAGTAGGAGTTCCAACATTAACAATCTTATTTGAATTAAGATCAAGATTATCACCGAAGTTAATAGGATCTGAGTTTGAGCTATTAATACTGTTTGTAGAATTGATGATTACATCACCATTCATTTCAATATTACCGGTATTAGTGGTAATAGAAACGTCTGCTGATCCAGTAGAGGTAAGATTTATACCTGCAGCAGATTGTACAGTAGTTTGTCCAGTACCTTGAGTTTTAATATTTAAGTTTTGATCAGAATCAGTCTTAAATGTAATTGTACCAGATTCGTCTTCAATAACTTTCTTGTTATTAACATATAAAGAACCAGGCCCAAGATAGAGGTCACGGAATCTCTTTGTCGTAGAACCTAAGTCATATGTATCATCTGTAGTAGGCTCAATGTTTTGAGCTACAAGAGTTCCTGTTAAAGTGCCACCTGAAAGATTGAGTTTAGTGGCAAGTGCATTTGTAATAGTAGATTCGAAAGCAGCGTCATCCCCAAGAGCAGCTGCTAATTCATTTAGAGTATCTAGTGCCCCTGGCGCACCATCAATCAATGCAGTAATAGCAGAATCAACGGCAGCTTGGGTTACATAAGCTGCGCCGTTTGTCAACTGGCTATTATTAGTTGGGATTGTGGGTGTACCTGTTAAGCTACCATATGCAAAGTCTTGTGGAGTTTCTCTTGCTTGTACGTAATTAGAATCAACAATATTTAAAACAATGCTATCAACTGTACTTGAGTCAGTTTGTGTAGCAGGAACATTACTTAAATTATTATAATTTAAATAGTAAGATGGATTTTGACCGTCAAGTTGAGCAGCATCAATGCTAGAAGCACTAATAATAGCCGATATGGCAGCTGAATCAACTCCTCCTGATACTTCAATACCTCCCGCGGTAGAACCATCACCAATATATAGTTTATCTGTATCAGTGGTATAAATCAATTCACCTTCAGCTGGAGTAATTCCCTGCCGCTGCGAATCGGTACCTCTTCTAATTTGTAATGCCATAAGTTGTAACCCTAAATTTTACCTTATTTATATTGCGCCGAGATCAAGTGTGAAACCAGCTGGAGCAGAAATTGTACCAAAGTCTAACGTACCGGTAGCTGCAGCCGTAGAGTTGATAGTGATTGTATCTGTTGAAGTATCAACAGCCATAGTTATATTTGTACCGGCAGTTAAATTAAGCGTATCACCAGCTTGATCTGCTACTGTACTTCCAACTCCGGTCACTGAAACTGTACTAAAACTATTTGAACTAGTTGGGACTCTTGCTTCTACATAAGAAGAGTCAATAAGAGATGAGACGGCGGCAGAATCAGAGAAAGTGCCACCGCCTAAAGTTTGTCTTGCCTGGACATAGGATGAATCAATTAAAGATATTGCGGCACTCGAATCCAAGGCAGTACTTGCAAACGTAATAGTGTCGTCGTCTGGCGTAGTAGTAATTACAATATTATCGCCCGCGGCAAACGTAATAGTATCTTGTGTACTATCGGCAACAACATCGAATTGTCCTGATACTAAAAACCTGTTAAAAGCCTGATTCTCGATGCTAGTAGCAAGTGCTATAACCTCTGCAGAATCTAAACCCGTGGCTTGTCTTGATTGTACAAAATCAGAGTCAATAAGACCAACTACACCACTAGAGTCTGAGAAACTAGTGTTGAATGATTGGATAACATTTGATGAGTTTTTAAAATATAATTTGCCATCAGCGATGTTGATGGCAAGTTCGCCGTAATCCAAATCGGAGGGGGATGGAATACGACCAGAAACGCTGGACTTTTTAATCTTAATAGTAGACATTATAATTTCCTAAAAAGGCATTTTGTTTATAGTCGGAGGACTAAAAAGTCCTCCGACTTGTAGTTATTTATACTAGTTCAATACTAGAATGTACCACCGTCGATTGCTTTAATAGCAATTGCACCGCCGCCGTCAACTTCAAAATCAGAGTCTGCAAACAATGCAGCACCTCGGACAGACGTGCTAGCAGCAGACTGTCTAATTTGGATTTCGTTGCCAACAACATGTGTACTAATATTTGCTGAAGAATGTGTATCAGCAAATGATAGACCACCAGTAGAACCGTCACCGGTACCACCTGCATCGATAGTAAGGGTATCGTTAGTTGATGTAGTAACAGTAATTGCTTTAGTTGTTACTTCACCACCAGTTACCGTAAAGTTAGCTGTTGCGAATGATGCAACACCTTTGGCTGATGTTGTAGCATCGCCAACAGTTACTGTAGCTGTTGAACCAGATCCAGAAACACTTACACCTTGCGTAGCATTACCAGTAATAGTAATACCGTGTGAGCTAGGAGTAATAGCATCTGAACCAGCGGTTACCGCTTTAACAACCGTATCAGCAAGACTTACTGCACCACTTGATACGCCAAAGTCTGCTGTTGCAAAGCTAGCAATACCTTTGTTAGTTGTAGTAGCGTCTTCAGCACTGATTACACCAGAACCATCGATATCAATACCTTCACCAGCACTAAAGGCAGCTCTTGCAGCAGCATCTGTGAAGTAAAGATTTGTTGAACCTTGACTTAGATCATCAGTGGTATGATTACTGATATCAGAAACTGTACCAGTTACGTTACCGGTTACGTTACCTTCAAACGTACCTGCAACCATAGTTGCTGCACTATAGCCTGAAGCTGAGATATCAACAACGTTAGCAGAATCTCCGAGGTCCGCATCAGCAACACCATCAAAGATCTTATACTTACCGTCAGTAGCATCACGGAAGAAACCAGTGTGCTTAACGGCACCATCAGAATACCGACCGATGAAACCAATATCAACCGCGTCAGCAGCTGTATTAGAATCAGCAAGGTGCATCAACGGATCAGTAGTTGTGACCGTCTCAGTATTGATAGTAGTAGTTGTACCTTGAACAGTCAGGTTACCGCCGACAACAACATCACTAGAAGTATTTACTGTGTTGAAGATCGCGTCATGCGTATCATCAAGACTGAACTCTTGAGCAGAAGCGTCATAACTGATACCATTAGTACCTGACAGAGCATCTGTAGCTGCTGTAGTTGCTGCTGGAGTAAATACAAAAGCACCAGTTGATGCTGTGTATGTAAGCGAACCATCACCAGATGCAGATGCTGTTGTTAAGGTAAGTGCATTTCTTGCATCACTATCAGCACGAGCTGACGTATAGTACTGATTAGTACCTTCACTTAGATCACTTGTTGATTTACTGCTGAGATCCAGGTTAGCACCTGTAGCACCACTAACTGTTGTATCAACATATGCTTTTGTAGAAGCGTGAGCGTTAGCTGATGGAGTAGCAACACTGACTGTTTTACTAGACAGATCCAATGTACTAGCTAATGCATCAGCATCGATAGTTCCATCAGTAATTGTTACTGCGCCACTAGTTACTGTAAAGTGGTTAGCGTCGAATGATGCAATACCTTTTTGTGATGTTGAAGCATCGTCACCAGTAAATGTTACAGTACCAGCATCTTGTTCTACACTTAAACCAGCGCCGGCGGCGAATGTTATTGTACCACCAAGTGCGATTGACTGTGGTGTTACCCCGTCTGTTACAGAAATAGCGGAGTTAGCCAACTTACTATTAGCAATTGAACCTGCCAACTGATCGTTAGAAACGCCACCACTCTTGATCGTGACTGCACCAGTGTTAACGTCAAAGTCTGCAGAAGCAAACGATGCCACACCAAGTGCGCTTGCAGTAGCTACTGCAGCTGTTACTGTTACTGTGTCTGTTGTGTCGTCTGTATTATCAAGAGCAACAGATGCGATACCTGTTCCACCAGTAAACGTCAGAGTATCTGTAAGCAGATTAACTGTAGCAGATGTTGAACCATCACCAGCAACACTCATGCTATTTGCAATAGCAACTTCTGTTACTGCTGTTATTTGACCTTTTCTGTTAACAGCAATTTGTGGTACATTAGTAGCATCACCGAAAGTTCCTGCGCCAGAAGATCCAAGTGTGTCACGGATACCGATAAGAATTTGATTATCTACAGCAGATGTTGTGATATCACCATTTGAGGTATCAGCAGCATTAGTAGTAGTTGCAACAAATTCTACGTCAGAGTCTGAAAGATCTACGAGAGATGTTGTAGTACCGTCTGAAAGGTTAATAGTTGAAGCACCAACTTGTGCGTCGACGTATGCTTTAGTAGCAGCGCCTTGAGCAGTTGTAGGATCAGAGACGTTTAAGATAGCATTGCTGCTCGCGTCAATTGAACCAGTTGGATTTAGTGTTAAGTTACCAGAACTTGTTGCAATAGTATTACCATCAAGAGTAATATTGTCAACAGTTAATTCTGAGATAGCGTTATTAGCGTCTGTGATAATAGCACTAGAAGCAGTCGTTGTACCAGCTGCGTGGTCCAACATATCGGTGAAGTATTTACCACCAATAACTGCTAGGTTTTGGGCTTCGCCACTCTCATTTTCCGTACCGGTGCCGATATATAAACGGTCACCCCCTGATCCGGAATAATAAGAATAGGCGAGTTCACCAGATCCTAGAGCACTAGGACTACCGGTAACGCCACTTCTTTTAATTTTGATAATAGATGACATTAGAAAAAGCCTCCGTCTGAATGTATCTTAGCGGGTTTAGTTTTAAATCTAGATTCGTCTTTACTCGCAATAAACTTTCCATTGTCAGAATCATACTGTAAAAGGCCGCCTTCTTGAAGACTCACTAAGTCAATATCTGAAAGATTATTCAATGATAATTTACCTAAGGACAGATTACCGCTTCCGTCCGTTTTTACAACATCTGATGCATCACCATCAGATGTTGGGTAATTTAGTCCTGACGCCGATAAGGTGCCAGAAATTACTGCCGAGTCGGCTACTTCAAGTCCACTTTTTACTACAAAATTTCTTTTAGTGGTTGCCATTACCAATTCCTCGAACTGAATTCTTGATAGTATTTATAAAGATTCTCATTTCAATTTTAATCGTCAATAGTAATTCTTTTTGCTTTTATTCCCGTGTTTGTATACGCAGGAGAAACTGTTAGACTAATATTATTTCCTACTTTTGTTGCAGAGAAGTCTCCTAATGATGAGTCGGTTTGCACAACTGCATACTCAGTAAAGAAAACATCAGTATCGTTGTGTGTTAAAAGAATTTCAGTAGAGTGATATTTAAAATCAGAATCGTGTTCTAATTGAATAATGTATTTACACGTTCTTGCACTATCCATGTGGAACGTATCGATAATTTGATCGGCGCTAGCAGAAGTCAAATCAGAATCAACAGTGTTGGCGACATTACTTGCTAAAGCGGCTTGAACTTCAAGGTTACCTACACCTAAGGTTCCTACATATCTAGCGCCTACGATATAGATTACATTACTTGTTCCTGTTCCAATATCAGATGGTAAATTGTCACCAATAAAGTTAAGAACACCAGCAGAATAATCAAAATACCATTCATCATCGTTACCAGATCCTCCACCAAATAGTCGATCACCAGTTGTTTCTGGATTCGATGTCCCAGCTGGCGCAGCATACACACTAATTAAATATGAAGCTCCGAATTCTGGAGGAATCCAATTTCCAAGTCCTGTTAACCATGTTCTATTATTAGATGCTGTATTATCTTCAGTTGTTTGGACCGTGTTATTAGTGCTATCGCTATATACAGTAACGTAATCATTACTCGTAGAAGGTTTAACTCCTGGAATTGAATCAGCTTCGTTCCAAACAGTATCTCCTCTAACTAGTGCAGGACTTGCAATAGCCTCGTTTGATGCCGCTTTATTGTTATTAACATCAGTCTTAGCAACTCCAAACGCAACCTTTTTGAAGAGTAGGTCTAGTTTCTGATCATCTGAAATAGCCATTGTTTATCCTTATGAGATTCCGAGTGAAGTGATACTTTGACCAGAAGTCAAAGCTATTCTAACTAAACATACGTTATTGGTTGAACTTGACATATTTGCTGTACCTAAGTTCATACGATAGCTACCGCTAAGACTTGTATTAGTAGCTATTTTATCTGAACCAGTTTTTGCAACACCGTTAGATCCATTACCGCCTGTTCCGGCACCAGGTAAACCTACACCGTTATAAACAATATTAGTATCTAGCCAGCCATTAAGAGTAGATGATGTATCTGTATTTGCTCCTGGTAATGCTATCCAACAGCCTGCAATTCCTGATGACGTAATATCAATATTGAATTGGGCGACACCTGCGCGCTGGAACGCAAAAGTAAAGTACTGTGTACCAGTATCACTACTTCTATCTGGACCAGCTGGCACCATATTTGTTGAATAATCAGTTACATCATAATTAATTTCTCCGTCGATATTAACACCGGCTTCTTTAGTTCCTCCGCTTCCTCCAGGGATTTCAGACAGGTTATCGTAAACAGATGAACCATAAAAGTTTGTAGAACTAGTGTATGATGGATTATCAGTAGTATCTGCGCTAAAGGCTCTAGAGCGAATTCCGTTATTAGTGTATGTGCCATTGCCTAATGAATTAGATACACTAATATCAGTTTCATTAATACCAACAATCGATGAAGTGTTATATACTCTGATTGAAGCTGGATGAGACGAGTACGAAGAAATTCCATTAACATTTCTAGCGCGTATTTTAATATTACCTACAGCTCTTGTATTACTATTAAAGCTAGGTATAGTTACTGTATTTAATACATAATTACTAGAGTTACCAATATTTGCAAATGGTGATGAATTATACATTTCAGTATTGCTTACAATATTTAAATACGTATAATCAGTATTAGGCACAACAGCGCCACTAGTACCCTCTTGATTTGTATCAAAATCAACTTCTAAAATATTAGTTTGATTTGTGTAACATTGAGTTGTTAATCTTCGTACTTGAATTCCTTGCACAGTCATGCCGGAAGAACTTCCGCCGTTAATATATGGTACTCCCCCAATATATCTACGTGCACTTGTAGAAACTTCACTAACTCCGCCAGTATTTTCTATTGTAACCACATTGCCGGAATCTTTAACAAAGTTAGCTCTATTAGAGGTTTCTATTAATCCATCCGGTACACCAAAGTTGTTTTTAGCTGTAACTTGATTTAGTCCAGTAGCTAAATCATTCGGATCACCTTCTACTCGTAAGTTATATACTTTATAAAAATGACTAGGAACAGTAGCGTCTGCACCGTGCATATCTCTTTGTTCTACAATGCGTAGCTGATTGTAAAGACCTGTTTGAGACAAAGTAGTGTCGGTAGTTACGTTTCCTATGTCTTGCTGAGCACCACCATTAACGTACCTAAATGCTCCAACAAAACCACCGTTCTGATGATCAATATTTGTTAGGTCATTAGTTTGCCAATTTTGTGTTGTGATACGCGTAAAGGTACCACTACCAGTATTTTCTAAATTCTGACCAATTAAATTAGTTTGGCCACCGTTATTAGTATAGTTATAACATAAACGTGGGAACGTGCCGGTGTGTGCTGTCGCAATCGATAGCGACTTAGTATTAATTTTAGTAGGCGCTGTAGGAACAACTTTTACTGTAAAAGTATCTGAAGCTGAATCGGTCTGAGAAATAGTATCAGGAGTAGCAGAAGCAGTAAGAGTTATATTTTTTGTACCCGCTCCTCCTGTCCAACCACCAGAACTATATGTAATAGTAGTAGAGTCAGCCGCAGTAGAAGTGACATTTTCACTATTGTTAAAATTAATAGAGTTATTTCCGGAATTTTGACATGATACAATTGCTGATATACGGGTTCTATCAGCACCATTTAAGTCGGTAAATGCGCCGCCAACCGAACTAATATATACCGTTTTATCATCATCATTACTACCATCACTTACAGTCGGAGCTCTTGCAGTTACTCCAGCAACTACTTTTGGCTCTGTAAATACTGATAATGTACCAGAAGTAAATGGACTTGAGCCGTGATTAGTAATAACTTCGACGTAATTATCTATTTGTCGTGTGACACCATTTGCTTGATTACTTGACGTAAGTGGGAATGATTTAGCTACATAATCACCAATGTCTCCATCTTGACCGGATCCTACATTTGCAGTTGTTGTCGTACCATCTCCAAAATAATGTTTAATTTGATTTCCGAATGTGGAGTGTGATCCTAAACCTGTTAAACCAGTGCTGTTTAATAAAAATTGATGATTAGTACCATTTACTACACGAACTGCTTGTGCAACATAACTAGGCGTAGGCATATCATCATAAATTTCAAAGGTATCACTTGTATCAACACCACCAGAAATAACAGTAGGATCTGCAGTTGTGTGTGCTGTTAATTCTAACTGAGTTGTCCGTTGGACATCTGTATTTGTTGATGCTGTAAACGTATGAGCAATCCTTGAACCAGTTACACCACCTGCCGCATTGTCGCTATCGATAATATTGTCTGATGAACCATCACCCCATGTCCAGCGATATGTGACATCAGCCATAGTTGTGTTAGTTGTACTATTTTCAAAGTATACAGTATCACCATCCTCCCAGAATGAGATAGGTGAACCACCTGTTGGAGCTGCATATACATTATAGTTTGCCACTGGATCTGCTGTGTAAATAATAATATATCCAGTTCTCACAAATGATGCTTCTGATCCAACTCCAGATCCGCTAGTATTGTATGCTCTTACAGTAACTGTAAATGGTGATCCAGTATTAGATGAATACGTATGAGTAGGAGTGCTATCAGTAATATTATTGTCTTGACTACTATCTCCCCAATCTACATCAAATCTATTAGCATTTCCATCTACTGAAATATTGAGTGTAACACTTAATCCTTCACCACCAGCAAGAGGCGAACCTGTAAATGTATTACCTCTTACAAATGTATTATTACTTACGTTCAGCATTGCTTCGTTTAATTCATCAATAGCATCTACAATCTTTGTATCAGATGTTAATGTTTGAATAGCACCGTCTGTTAATGCACCATCAGTTACATTACCTAATTTAAGAACCCCTGCTGCTTGTCTTGCTGCAACATAGTCAGAATCAATAAGAGCAGCTGCAATAGCTTCAACTTGTGCAGAATCTGTACCAGGTGCTTGTCTAGCTATAATATAATCTGAATCAATAAGTGTACTTACACGAGTATTTGTATAATAAAGATTAGTAGATCCTTCAGTTACATCATCAGTTGTTTTAGTACCTAATGCGCTATCAAACCGAGTATCAAAGTCTGCAGCTGTTAATTTAGTAGCAATTAAATTATTAAGAGTATTAAAAGCATTTGAGTCGTCGTTAAGCGCAGCTGCTAACTCATTCAGAGTATCAAGCGCACCAGGAGCTCCGTCAATTACGCCATTAACAGCAGAGTCAATTAGACGAGCAGCTTCAGCAGAGTCAAGTAGAATATTACTTGCAAACTGCTCAATTTGAGTCTGTGTCCAAGTTCTTGCAGCTACGTATGCAGAATCAATTAATGCAATAGTCTCGGCCGAATCTAAAAACGCAGTCGTATCAAGTCTAGCATTTACATATGCAGAATCAATTAATGCAATAGTTTCTGCAGAATCAAGAGATACAGCTCTTGCAAACGCTTCAATATCTGACTGTGTGAATGTTCGTGCAGCTACATAGTTAGAATCAACTAGTGATATGGTTTCTGCAGAATCAAGAAATAAGGTTGTATCTAATCTTGCATTAACATATGCCGAGTCAACAAAGTCGAATATGTTACTAGAGGATACAGAGGAATCTAATAGTGCTATTTTACCTAAAGTAGACTGTATTGCTCCATTTGCATCTAATGAAAATACTTTGACAACATTATTGTCAGTACCAATTGCTGCATCACCAATGTAAAGTGTGGTACCAGATAGATATAGATCTTTAAATCTCTTACTCGCTGTGCCTAATGATGATCCGCTATCAGTGGCAGGAACTAAGTTACCGGTAAAGACTGTATCTCCACCGCTATCTCTTAGATTTTGAATATTAGATGCGCGAGCAAGAATATAATCTGAATCGATTAGCGCAACCGCTTCAGCCGAATCAAGAAATTTAGTAGTGTCTAAAAGATTATTGATATAGTTAGAATCAATAATAGCTTGGATCTCTGAAGAATCTACACCACCAGTTGCGATTAATTGGTTAATTTCAGCAGAGTCTAATACATTTGGTGTATTAGTAAAATTTGTATAGTCTAAATAATATGATGGAGGATTACTAGCTAATTGGCTGGCATTTCCGACTGATGTTGCGTCAACACTTTTAATAGGACGTCCGACAACAATTTTTTTGATAACAGTTTTTCTAGCCATTTTTTATCCTATTAAGTTACAGATGGAGTAACGTGAATTCGTCCTTCAAGAATTCTTTCTACAATAGGATTTCCATCGCTATCATTAAAAGAAATTTCGGTATCGAATACATAACGACCAGCTTTTATTGTATCGGTAAGAGTATTAGTCATAGTTAAGGTAAGTATACCTTGTGTTGCGGGGTCAGCTATAATAGCAGTAAAAGCATAAGTGTTGTCACTGTCGCTATTAAAGCTCTTTTTCATTTTTGCTGAGCCAGTGTGTCCAGACAAGTCTTTAATGCTTCCATCATCATTATTGAGATGTAGCTCGAAGGCGACGTCTGAGCCCTTGTCTATTGTGAGTTCTTCGTATCTAGCCATGAAATAAACCTGTTAATAAAACTTTACTGTATTTATAAAAAGTCTGTTGTAGCTATTTATAACTAATTATATACAAAAAGCCATAAAGCGATCATACTTATCGCACTTGAGAGTGTGTTTATTTAAAATACGTAAAGAAATAGATTCACAAAATTCTTCACAGCTCGCTTTACAATTAATATGATCTATAATACTATAATAATTATTACTCTGAAGTACAACAATAGAAGTTAGAGACTTTTTACTTAAAAATTCATTTATTACTTCATCTGAGATGTGTTCACATGAGGTACATATAATGATGTCAAACTTACTTGGATCGAAATCTTCCATCCTACATGTTTTGTATTTAACATTAGGAAATAGTTTTGTCTCTTGACAAAGTGGATCTATATCAAATGAAACTACATTCATATCTAAAAGATGTGCAGCTAGACCATGCCACCCTGCGGCTACAACTATCTTAGGATCTGTATACATATCTAAGTATGGTTGTAAATGTTTAACCAACCATTTTTTGTTTTTCAGTTGGTTTGAGTTGACTGAATTGGCTATTGACTGTATTGTGTTGACATCATCAAGCGACTGAATTTTATTAAGAGCATACTGTAAGACCATGACAAGAGTTATTTATAGCCTTTATATTGACATACCTGAAGACGAGCTTGATTGGCAAAAACCTTACTATGGTGAGACAGAACCCAAAACAATCAAGACGAAAAGAGTGTTAAAGGAATACTACAGTTGGCTGAGATCAATGCATGAACAATATGCTGAGAACATAGGTGTTGAATATAAGTTATTCGAATATGATAAAAAGTACGAACAGTATAAAAATTGGTTCAAATCAAAGTATCCAGAAATCACAAGTTATAATATTGTAAATTTTTATAAGATACACTTAATGTATGAATTAGCAAATCAATATGATGAGCTTCTTTATCTTGATTTTGATGCTATTCCATTAGCTAACAAAAACTTTTTTGATGAGTGGGATCTATCAAAAGGTGTTGCAATTCTCACTAATAGAACTCATGTAGACACTTCTCTCCATGCAATAAAACAAATGTACAAAGACTCAACCAAAGGGTACACTCATAGCATAAGATCTCCGACTGCAAAATATTGGAACTGTAGAGCTATGTTAATTGAGAATAATCATTCAGGTCAAAACGAAGTTTACAACACAGGTATCATAGGAATAAATAAACATCATCTTAATCAATTAGATTATTGGAATGACTTCAAAGATACAATTGAAATGATGACTGACTTGAGAAAAGATAAAAATAGTATGTGGCCAGATCACATTCAATCGTTGTTTGGTTTTGATAATGAAACAATTTGGAGTTATAAGATGCGACTTAATAATGTTTCAAAACAATGGCTGTCTGATGACTGGCATCATTTTATGGATAAGTGGAATTATGTGCCAGTTAATACAAATATTGTTCATGTTATCAACAAAAATTTTGAGTATGTGAAAGATTGGTATGAAAAGAATAATTTATAGCATATACACAAACAATATTGATCCTCACAAATCTTCAAACGATTTCAAAAGATCTCAGTTTGAAAAATGGAAAGACAACATTGAAAATAACCAAAAAGAATATGCCCTTCTGTGTGGAGCTGATTATGAGTTACACACCACTCAAACTACTTCGTATGATAATATTCAATTTGAAAAACTTTTGTTACTTGAGTATTACTCTAAGGATTATGATGAGATACTTTATTTAGACTTTGATGTTGTTTGTCATACAACCGTTAACTTTTTTGAATTTCATAATATGAATCAACTGTTAGCTCATGGACTTGATAGAACACCTCGAGAACACGAACTTAAAAAAATATTGAAAAAAGGAAGGCAAGCCCACGAGCAAAACATTTATGTTAAAACATGTGCCAAAAATGCTATGTTATCGTTGGAAGGTATTAATGGTAACAACACTTTAATCAACACTGGAGTTATAGGATGCAATAAAGATATTTCCTTTCAGCTGAATTTATCATCAAGGATAAATAGACTACACAATCTTCTTGAAGAAGCAAAACAAGACAACATCTATCCTTTAGAAATAAGCAAGAGCTTCTTCCATAATAATGAGGTGTATATTAGTTTTTTGATTGAAAAATATAATATACCTTATTCAAATATAGGAATGCCTTGGAACTTTATGCTTGATGGATATTGTAGTAAACCATCAGCAGCAGCGCATTTTGTTCATCACGTAAACAAAGAATTTGAGATTAGCTTTGGATAATTATACTTTCAAAAAAATTGCG
>VMHT01175804.1_pt1 | contig 15867 bp, 20 predicted proteins | sample 4693611 | NCBI WGS metagenome assembly VMHT01 (sample SAMN12280063, study PRJNA550983) | marine metagenome | isolation source: seawater sampled from same location over 5 years 0.02-0.2 micron viral filtrate | place: USA: collected off the coast of southern California halfway between the port... ... | reverse complement strand
TATCTGAACCCGAAAGAAAAGTTTTATTTGCTTCTGTTGATGAAGTTAAAACAGTCCCATTAGCACCACAACCAGAACCAGAACCATCGCCACAACCACGACCAGCACCATTACCTACATCTCCTAAACCACGAGAACAACCTTCTTTAAGAAGAGAGCGGTCAAATACACCAGCATCTGGACCACCCACGCCAGATACATCTGGTGATGAAAGCGGTGATAGTGAAGGAAATGTGAGATTCAAAAAAGATGGAAAGCAATATACAATTGATAAAGAAACAGATATTATTTACAGTTTAGATGAAGATGGTGATTTTGAACCAGTCGGTAATGTAATAGATGGTGAAAGAGTATTTTATGAAGATGAAAGTAGTGCGTCAGAAAAAGAAACATCAGAATCAGAGGTTGAGTCAGACAGCTCTCGGGGGAGCAGTGGTTCTTCTTCTGCGGGAAGAAATATTACATTTGAAGGTGTTAAATATCTCAAAGATGAAGACGAACAGTTATATAGAGAATCTGATTTAGCAAACGTTGGCGAACTCAAATATGATGATGGAAAACCCGCTGGAATAGAGTTTGTTGATTCTGATGAAGAAAGACAACATAGAAAAGATAGACCCCGAGACTGGCAGAAAATAGGTTTTCAAACTCTGGAAGAGTTTAGAGATTCAGCGTCAGAACCAGACATAGATTCATCTGTTGAAGTAGCACCTTTAACTTATGAAGCATTAACAGAAGGTCTTGCGAAAAAAATTGATGATAGAATCCCTTTAAATGAAAAAGCAGATTTAGAAAAAGTATATACTCGTAGAGAAATGGAAGAAAGAAGAAGAAAAGGAATTGAAACTGGAAGATTTAAAACAAAAATAAGAGACCAGAATTATGTCGTTGTTTATGATGGTAGTAAATGGGTTGTATTTGAAGCAGATAAAAAAGGTAAAGTAAGGAGTGGGGGAGGTGTTGTCGGTCAATTAACATCAGATTTATCAAATGATTATCCCGTGCCAGCAGAACTATCCAGTTCAGATGATAGTGATACTGAATATAAATTAGGATTTCCGCATCCTAAAAGAGGAAGAATTAAAGTATCATTTTTTGATAAAAGAAAAGGGTCTGGAAGTGATTCAGATGATTTAGGGGGAGACCCCGAAGTAAGAAGAGATTCATCAGCACAGCGGGCTGGTCGTGTGCGTAAATTAGTTGAAAGTGATTCATCTGGTGGTGAATCAATGGATTCACAAACTAAAACATTAAGAGAAATTAATGCTATATTAAGTAGTAATAGATTACCGAAACTGACAATAGGTAAAACAACATTAAAAGGAAAAGACAACTTTTTAGACCCATTAACGGGAAATCCTCAATATGATGAAATTGAAGCATTATATTTAAGATTATTAGAACTAAAATCAAAAGTCCAGAAAAAACAAAGAAGAAAAAAATCTGACTAATAGTATAAAAATGACAACAGAAGAATTAATGAAACTTATCGGTGAAACGAAAACTGATGAAGTTAGAGAAATCGCAACAGCAATTGTTGAATGGATTGACGGCGGATTTGCCACCGAAAGTGTCAAAGAAGAAACTAAAATCCCAGAACCAGAACCAGAATAAATATTTATTATAGTATAAAAATGCCGAGTGCTTATTCAAAGAAAGGTTTAGATGATGGTCTGATTACAAAGAAACAATATGATAAACTACCAGCACATCTCTTAGATGCTATTGTCAAAAAGAAACGTTCGGGTGGAGGAGGAAAGAAAAAGAAACCAAAGGGTAAAATGAAAAAAGGAGAAAAAGGAAAAAAGAAATAAGTATCAATATAAATGGCGAAAGTTAAGATTACTTATAAAGGTAAAAGTCGTATGGTTCCAGATACATATTTGAAAGGTTTAAAAGGTAAAGAAAGAGAAAAACAAATTAAATCTATTTTTGAAGGTAAAGATAGACCTAAAACAAAAGCACCTACGAAGAGGTCGGGATGGACGGCAAAGTTTGAAAAGAAATACGGCGTAAAAATCAATGACAAGGCATTCATACATAAAAACATAATTACACGCACGGGTCAGAAAAAAATTATAGATAAAGGTATGGGGGCGTATTATTCTTCTGGTTCTCGCCCGAATCAAACTCCTACTTCGTGGGGTTTAGCAAGATTAGCATCAGTAATATTAAATGGACCTTCTCGTAGAATAGATAAAAAAATATGGGATAAGTATAAAGTATGAAGTTCAAAATAGTTAAATCAAAAGTAAAAGGTAAAAAATATACTGCTATATTTGAATGTCCTAAATGTAATAAGACAAAAACTATCCATTTTGGTGCTGATGGTATGAGTGATTTTACAATACATAAAGACCCTAAAAGAAAAGAAAGATATTTGAAACGTCATAGAAAAAGAGAAAATTGGAATGACCCTATGACTGCTGGTGCTTTAAGTCGGTGGATATTATGGAATAAAGAAACTTTTGAAGCATCAAAAGAAGATTTTATTAAACGTTTTAATTTAGAAGGTGAGTGTCTAAAAAAATTAATGAAGGATTGTAAAAATAATCTAGAAGATTAATAATGGTTAAGATTATCGTTTTATCAATGGATACAGAAATAGGTGAAAAAAGAAGAAGTAAATTAAATTATGATTTTGAATGGTTTAAGTCAATTGATGGAAAATGTATTGAAGATAGATTTCAATTTAGATATAATACATCAGAAGATAAAAAGAAAAGAATAATGAGTGTTTTCAATTCTCATATTTCTATCTTACAAAAAATAGTAAATGAAAAAATAAATGATGTAGTTGTTTGTGAAGATGATAGTATTAAAGAGTTTGATTTGAAAGAATCAACAAATGAAATATGTTTGCTCGGAGGCTGTTTGAGACACCCAAATAATTGGAAATTAGATACTCAATGGCGTAAAGAAAATGATATAACATTTGAAGAAGGTGTAAATAAAATAGATTATAGTAAATATCGCTGGACTCAAATATACGCAGTATATTATCCTAATTGGGAGAAAACAAATGAATTATTAAAATCTATTTTAGAATCAAAAAAGAGTTATTGTCATTATGATATTTTTCTATCTAAAAATAAGTTAATAAATTATTTGTATTATCCCACACCTTTTAAAAGTTGCGACGAAGGAATATCGCAAGTTGATAAATCACAAGGAATTGTTAAAGATTATAAAATATCAAAAATAAAATCTATATCATATTATAAATGTGGAGTGTAGTTAGTGTGATTTGTGTATCATCAATTTTGTTTCCAATTACTATTTATCAAATGGGTAAATGCTCTGTAAAAAGAGAATTAAGAAAAAATATAATTGAATTACAAAAGATGAAAGAAAACTCTAATGATGAAATATCTTATTTGATTGATATACATTTAAATGAGTTGAAAAAAATTGATGAAGGTTTATTTAAATATCTGGAAAAAAAATCTTAAATAGAATATAAATGACTGATATTCCTAATTATGAAAATGGTAAATATCCATTAATTGAAAATCCTTTTGTTAAAATAGATAGTTTTGTTAAACCCCGTTTATCTCTTGCGAAAGAATCTATTATAAAAAAGGGTAATACTGATTACACTCAATTTATATCATATAATGATGGAGTTGAAATTGAAAATGAGTTAGACCCTAAATTGAACTATTTTATCGCAAAAGAAATAAAGGAGGTTAATGTAGTAAAAGATGAATATCTTCCAGTTGACGAATCCTTTTTAGATTATAAAATAAGTGCCGAACAATTAAATAAGTGTAGAACAGACGGTAAAGAAATACATAAAGAACCATTACCTATATCATTCTTACAGATAAAAACTGAGGAAGATGGTCTTTTATGGTATAAAAAACATTATCCTAAAATACCAGATGATTTATTACCTATTATCGCAAGATATCATTGGGGAGCAAAATTGAATAAAAATATAATCAAAAAAGAAAGTAGAAGAAACAAAAAGAAAAATGTTCCTCAGCATTTAATTGTAAAAAGAGCAGATTCTAAAAATCCCATAAAAGTTCATTTTGATTAAAATATATTTGATAATATAAAATGATTACGGATAAACACGAATTGAAAAGGTTTTTATTAAAAAGAGGTATGGGTCTTATAAACTCTGGCACTCACAGACCAATTCCTAATTTGAGACAACGTTTAACTATGAAAATGCGTGGTGGTGATAGTAGAAGTATCTTGTTAAATAGAGTATCACAAATTAGAAAATTAAGAGATAATGATGCTATTATTCAAAATAGACCATTAGGTTAAATGTCTGATAAACCACTTTCATTTTGTGATTTAAACTCTAATTGGTTAAAACATTTATGAAACATTCTATCATAACTTTTATTAACATCTATATAGATGAAATTATGTTTTTTATCAAAACAATATTTAAGTATTTGAAAGAAATCATCTTTTGGAACGATGATTAATTCATCATATATTGTTTCTATTTCCTTTTTGTTTTTTGTGTGATATAATATAATATGAGACGCTGTCTTACGGATAGGTGCTGGTATTTTATTATATACTTGCGTTGTAATGATAAATGATACAGAACCATCAGCACCAGCAAGATGTCTGCGATTCATAAGTGCTTTACTTAATGCGGTCTGTAATGCCATAGTTTTTTTCATATCATTTACGACATCATCTAATATAAATAATATTTTTTCACCACTTCCAGAAATATCTGAGAGTGCTTTTTCAAAATTGGTTAATGTTAAATCAGTATGGACTTGTTCTTCTGGTAATTCACCAAATGGTTCATCTTTCATAGTAAGTAATGATGGACTAAATACAAAAACTTTATCAAACTTTTTATTAAACATTTTTCCTCTTTTACATATTAGATTTAATATTAGTGAAGTCTTTCCAGACCCCGGTCTTCCACATACTAACATAAAAAAGTTTAGGACTTGTGGTAAAGGTTTCGGTATTGATTCATCTACATCATCACAACTAAAATTAAACTTTGATATTCTTATCTTTTCATCTGCTGGTATTTCAGTAATATTCATACTTATATATAGATAATATTATTTTATAAAAATCTGGCGACGTTGGAATATGTTAATGGTTGCTGATAGCCATAACTATACTCGTCAAATGCTTCATCTTCGGATGTTTGCTCTATTTCCGCCATTTGGTGTGGTTTCTTTTTAGGTTTCTGTATTTGTTTTACAATAGGTTCATCTTCAGATTCGTCAGAGTATTCATCTTCATAAACTACTTTTTTAGGTTTTCTTTTTTGAGGTTTTCTTCTTCTTACAATAACAACTTCTTCATCAGAGTCATTTTCATCTTCATATACAACTTTTTGAGGTTTTCTAATTCCTCTCGGTTTTGAAGGTTGGACTGGAATCGCTTCTTCTGTTTTTGCTTTCTCTATTGCCATTGATTTAAGATATTGACGTTGTTCTTTTGTTAGTTGTTTAAAGAAATCACTATCTTCTTTATATTCCATTTCTGCTTTCTTTTTGATTTCTGACTTCTTCTTCCTCATTAATTGTGCCTTCTCTAATGCTTTTTTCTGTGCCTCTGAACGTGGTTTTTTCTTCTTTTGAATTGTTTTAGTTGATTCGCCTTCATCACCAGATAATTCAGCACTTTCCATAATATCATTTTGAATCTCATTTATAGTTTCTTTGAGGTCGGTGTTTAACTCAACGGATTCTTCTACAATATCACTCATTTTTATAACTTAATGAAGAAATTAATATCAAAGATTATTTTGTTAGTTTTTATGTAATCTATAATAAATGAGTAAAAATGATGATAGAACATTATCTGGTTCTACTGAAATATCTTGTGATATTTTAGATTTACCTTCAACAATCAACGCTATAAGAATAAAAAATAATACTGGAATAGCAGGACAAGTTTTAGCGAAAAATGTATCAAACAATAAAATAGAATGGGCGGCAGTTCCAATCGCAGATGATACAATAGAAACAGATATGATAAAAGATTTAGCAGTCACAGATGATAAAATTGCTAATAATACAATTACTGGAAGTAAATTAAATCCAGCAATCAATTTAAATACAACTGGTGCTCTCACAGTAGGAGGTATTACAACTCTAAAAGGATTAATATTATTTAATAATGGTGCTTCATCTGTTGGGACTTTTGTTCCCGCTACGGGGGTTCTCCAACTTCCTAATGGAGTATTTACTAATGGTATATCTGTTGGGACTGGTGGTGAATTAGTCATAGGAACTGGGTCAGCGACTTTCGGTGCTTCTACTACCTTTGGTGGTGAATTATCTATGGCGACTGGTGGTAGTGAAGTTTTTAATATGAATAGTCATAATTTAACTAATGGTGGTGATGCTACTTTTAATAGTCTTACTTTAAACACTGCTCTAACTATGACTAATATTGATTTAGATTTAGGAACGGGTGATTTAACAGCAGATAATGCCTCGTTTGACGGAGGGGCTGTCATTATTGACGGAACTGGTATTGTTATGAAAGTTGGTGCTGGTCTTTCTGATACAATAACATTAAATCATACTAACGGGATAATCACTTGTAAAGGTGTAGGTTCTACGGGTCATCCAATAGATAGTGAAGGTGGTGAGATTAGAAGTGGTGGTGGATTAATCAATACTGAAAATGGTAATCTAAATGTAGGGTCTGGGACTTATACTGGGACTGGTGCTATGACTACTGGGTCTATTGACGCTGGGTCTAATAAGATAGAAACTACTGGTGAAGTCCAATGTGGTACTCTGGATGCTGGAACTATTGAGGGTCCTACTACTTTATCTGGTGTTATGAATGTCGGTTATGGTGCTATTGATAGTGCTACGAATAACGGACAGATTACGGGTTATGGTGGTAGTCTTTCTATTAGATTAGATAATGGTGCTATTGCTTGTAGTAGTTTAGGTTGCTCTTCATTTACTTCTAATGGAGGTGCTTTAACTAATGTCGGTGTAATTAATAGTGATTCTACTCATAATGAAATATATGCCCGTCGTCTTCATTTAAGCGATACTTCTGGTGGTATAGTTCCTACATCATCAGTTGTTTTTCCTACAACTTTGCCTATAAAACAATTTGATATTTATTCTCCTTTAAATGATATTCCCAGAATACTCGCGTGTAAAAGTTTTACGGCAGACCATAGTTATACTCGGTCTATAACTGGGACTTATAAAAATATAGATAAAGATACTACAACTCTTAATGTTGCTTTTACTGTTCCTCCCAGTTGTAAGGTTATAGTAGAAGTAGGGTTTTATGTAGGTGCTACTCTTAATAATGAAAGATTAATGTTAAAGTTAGTCAATTCAACTGGGGCAGAGTTTTTCGCTACATATATTAATGACGCTAATCACGGTTTCACTACGGAAAATATGGAGTGTCAATTTGCGGGGTCTGGTATTATAAGAGGTCAAACAGTTATAACAAAGTTCTTTTTATCATTTCCTACTTCACAAAGATTAGCACAAGTTAATCTACAACCACAAGCGAAGGTCTCCTCTGGAACTGTTGATATAACTACTGGCGGTAGTAGTAGCGGTCAAACTCCTCCTATGTATGTGAAAGTTGAGTCTTCTGGAACTGAGACTCGTTTTAACTGGCATATGGAAACTTCTTCTGGTGGTGATGATTATTAGCGTATATCTGATTTTGATTTATTAATTTAACATATTCATATCCTTCTGGTAGTTTATATTGATTAGGTCGCATATGATTTTCAGCAGATACATATGGGCTGTCTGTGGTTAATATATTGACTGAACCATCAAATGCTTTCTGCTCCATACCTTCTAAATCATAATGTATAATACCTACACTATGATTTATTTTACCTTCTTTTTTAAGATTATCTAATGTTGTGAAATTAAAATCACCGCCAGCAATAAAATTAGTCGCACCAGTATTTACTGATTTTGAAGGTTTCTTTTTATAAGAACCTACTTTATCTGAAAGACCAGTATTTATTACAATAAGATTATTTAGTCCATTTTTTTCTTTGATATCTTCTATAAAATCACATTTGTATTTTTCTGGTTCAATAGCATAAACAAATATATCTGTTCTTCCTACTTCTTTTAGAGTATGTGCGAAAGCAATAGCACCATCACCTATATGACCCCCAGCATCTATAATACATTTATCTTTTTCCATATTTACAGCATATTCTAAAATATCTCTTTTGATATTTCTATCAAAAGTAATTGTATTAGGAAAGTTATTTTTCATAAAATCTGATTCTTTATTTACCCATATTAGAGGTTTTCTTATTTTAAGATAATTATTTTGAATAGTAATGTAATCCATTTATTTTATATATAGATAATAAATGTCAGAAAGTAATACTTTTATTGAAGTTGATAAAATGAGTATAGACCAACTCGCTGGTTCTGTTGTTTTAGTATTAGGAGCAGTCGGTAGTTTATTATTAGTTATATGGCAAAGTCGTTGTGCGTGTAAGTGTCGTATAGGTTGTAGCGAGAAATGTTATTTATTTGATTGTACTCGCGAACCACCACCAGAGGAGGATAAGAAGAAGGATGATAAGAAAAAGAAGGGGCAAAAAGCAAAAGAAGAACCAGAGAAATCACCGGTGGCAGATGAAGAAGAACAAATTATCCCAGAAAATAATATTTCATAAGATATATGGGAAACAAAAGTGGATTATTGTGGTATTGTATTTTATTTACAAATCCAGAAAAAACAGAAATATTTAAAGTCTTAAAATGTAAAACGATGAATGAAATGGCGTATTATTTAGATATTGAAAGTCAAACTTTAAGAAACTTTTATCATAATCAAATTAAAGAAAGAGGTATTTTAAAATATTGTAAGATTACTCAAAACCTAAACATTTAAGATTTCTAAATGTTTGTTTGTATGATATATCATCATTTCTAACATTTTAAGACAACTTTCACGAGGGAAGTTTTTGAATCCTTCCATTGTTTCAGTTGCTCCTATTAATATACATAGTTGTTTTAACTCAATAATATTATTGACATTTATACCACCATTATCGTGTATGAACTTAGCAAAAGCATTTATTTTATCATCATCAGACATTTGTTTTCCTTTTAAATCTTCTTCTAATTTTTTATAATCATTTGTGTTCTTTAAATTGATATCTGGTTGAACTATTTTATCAATTTCTTTATTCATTTGCTTTTTGATTTCTTTTAACTTCTTTTCTTGCTCTTCTGATAATTTAGCAGGACATTCATCATTCTTAGAACAATCCCAGCATTGACCACAATCATCTCCTTCTGATGAAACACTCTCTACATTGTAGTCGGAATCTTCGGATTCAGTAGCATTATCAATTTCGGGGCAATATGGTTCAGAACTCATTTATATTATTAGATTAGATTTTATTTTAAGAAAATTACGCAAAATCTTTTTTTATAAATTATGCGGATATTACTTAAAAATTAAATCGTATCTAATAGTATCTATGAAAACCGCGGGAGCGACTACACAAAAACTTTGCTGGAAAGTATCTGTAAAAATAAATGATGAAATTGTATTTGATAAAGAATATCCATCTTTAAAGTTTGTTGGAAATGATTTAGGATTAACTTATAATAGAATATCTGAATTAGCGATTGGTCGTATTAAACAACGAAAAGGAACATTTGAGCCCCTCTACATCTTTGAAAAATTATAAAAATATATGTTTCTAAGGAGTTGTAGAACATATATTTTTTGGGCGAATAAAAAATATTTGTTGCTAAATTAAATGTAAATTTGAAAGTTATTATTGTCTTTTTTTTTAGTTTAAAAAAGGGGAAGGAAAGAGGTATAGAGTAATCGTAATTTAAAAAACTCGTATAATTTACAGAAATAAAATCAATCTTATAATATATAAATGCCACCGAAGAATGTTAATCTGAATACATCACTGGAACGTTTTACAGATAAAGAAATGAAAAAACTCGTAAGGAAAAATATTAGTGATTCAAATAAATTGAAAAAGGCAAATCTTTATGCTGTTTATGACCCAGCGACAAAGCAATACAAATCTGGAACATTAAAACAAGTATCGGCATATTTAAAGACTTCACCACAAACTTTATCTAAAAGATTTAAGAAAGGTGAATCTGTATTTAGTAAAGATGTAAAAGGTTTTATCATTACAAGATATGATGAAGTAGCAAAACTTAATGCTTATGAGTCTGCTGTAAAAAAGTATGACCCTAAAATCAAAACAAAAGCAAAAGCAATTACAAAGAAAGAAAATCCAGATGAATATATAAAATTATTGACTCCTACATTCAAAATTGATGTGAAAAATAAAGTTGAAAATAAAAACTATGGAACGACTGAAACTCAGTTCAATATAAACATATCTGAAGATTTAACATTTGAACAGATTGAAGCAATGCTCTCACAAGCAATAGAAGATACAATCAAAAGGGAGAACTTAGCACCAGATGATAAAATCCGTTTCATTCTATTAGATGCTGGTGCTTTCGGTGGTAATACAGAAGGATTTTCAACTCCTATGTTAAATGTATCTGAAATGAGTGCTTCTACTGTAATGGATGCTGTCGGTAAAATTGAAAACTATATAGAAGATTATTCTATTACAGAATCTACACAATTGATTATTGTCACTATCAAACCGCCAGATGACATCAAACAAAAAATGAAACAAAAGTTCAAAGGTCTTGCTGAATTACCAGATACGGTCCCGCAAAATAAACAGAGTAATCAATTTCTAAATAAGGCGATGAAGAAAACATTAGTTCAAATAAAAAACACAGATGATTTGTGTGTGCCTCGGGCTATTGCTACTGGTATTATAGATATTGAATATGGTCGTAATAGTAAAGAATATGATAATGCGAAAAGAGGTCGTAAAATACAATTAGAGGAAGCAAAGAAACTCGTTGAAAAGTATGAAGAATATCTTAGTGTAAAGTATGATGGTAGTGGTTTCTCAGTTATGGATTTGAAATATTTTGAAGATATTACAGATTATACTATCACAGCGTTTGATGGTAATAATGGTTATAATGTAATTTATCCGAAAATTGATGATGATTATGAACCACCGCCAGATGATACAAAAATTATCTATTTACTTTTACAAGACGGTCATTGTGATTTAATTCATAATAATAGAGTTGCTGGTTTCCTCGGAGCACATTACTTCTGTCATAAGTGTAAAAAAACTTATTCACATAAAGACGAACATAAATGTCAATTCAAATGTAATATCTGTTATAGTGGAACGTGTCCGTGGATTACTTGCGATAGAAAGAAACCTATAAAAGTCTGGTGGGAATGTGTTGATTGCGACCGTAAGTTTCCGTTTAAGGTATGTTATGATAATCATAAAACACCCAATTCAAAAGGTGATTCTGCTTGTAGTTTGAAGTGGAAATGTCTTCAATGTAATAAAGTTATGAATAGAAGCGAGCATCCGCCAGAGATACATCAATGTGGTGATTTCAAATGTAATAATTGTGGTAAAGTTCAGCGTAAAGACCATCAGTGTTATATGAAACCTAAAAAATTGAAAGAACCAGATGAAAAGTATATCTTCTTTGATTTTGAGGCAGATATATCTGGTAAATCTCACGATGTAATGTATGCTGTTAGTATGTATTTTGATGATGCTACACCAATCATTCATAATAATCTGGAAGAGTGGTGTTTGTGGGCGTTTAGAAAAGAACATAAAGGATATACAATCATAGCACATAATGGTAGAGGTTATGATTTCAGATTTATCATTCGGTGGGTGTTTCTAAATACTCCATACAAACCATTTGTAATTTGGGGTGGTGAAAAAATTATTACGATGTCTATTGAAGATTTGAATGTTAGATTTGTAGATAGTCTTTCATTCTTGCCTATGGCGTTGAAAGATTTTCCTAAAACATTTGGCGAGAAAGAATTGAAAAAAGGTTTCTATCCCCATCATTTTAATACACAAGATAAATGGGATTATGTCGGTGTTATGCCAGATAAAGAATATTTCCATCCAGAAAGAATGAAACCGAAGGACTCAAAAGAGTTTCATAAATGGTATGGTGAAAAAATTGAAAACAATTATGTCTGGAATCAAAAAGAAGAAATGAAAAATTATTGTATTTCAGATGTAGATATTCTCAGAAAGTGTTGTATTCAATTTCGTCAAATCTATTTAGATGTAGCAGATATAGACCCATTCACATATTTGACAATTGCGTCCGTATGTATGGCTATTTACAGATACTGGTATATTGATGAAACATTTCCTCAAAGAGATAAACAATTTGAGGCAAAGAAAAAAGCATTTACTAATGGAAGACCTCAGCAATTAAAAGGTAAAAAACGAGAACTCTGGAATAAGTATGTAAAAAAATATGAAGATGAAAACTATGACAATTTTATGCGTGAAAAGAAAATCGCTATCTTTAAATATGAAGATGTTGAATGGATGCGACAAGCGTTTTTCGGTGGTCGCACGAATGCTGTAAAATTGATTTATAATTTCAAAGATGAAGAAGAAGGCATCTATTCAGATATTACATCTTTGTATCCTACTGTAAATTATTATGACTTATATCCTAAGGGACACCCTATCATACTTAAAGAAAATGAAATTACTGAATCACATTATAAAAGTATATTACGGAAAGAATATCTGGGTTTCTTTGATTTAGAAGTCCAACCACCTACTGATTTATATCATCCAGTGCTTCCAGAGAAGGGTGAAAAGTTAGTATTTGATTTACAACCTAAAAGAGGTGTCTGGTGTAGTAATGAAGTTTATGTCGCATTAGATAAAGGTTATAAAATTATAAAAGTATATGAAATAAGATATTTTGTAGAAAGCACAAAAGACCTCTTCAAAGGTTATGTAGGTAAGTTTCTAAAAATCAAACAGGAGGCAAGTGGGTATCCAGAATGGGTGACGAATCCAGAAGGGCATTGTGATATTCCATCTGATTATAGTAGAGAAAAAATTGTTTCTATGAATATTGAAGACAGAGAAAACTTATACATAAAATTATATGAAGACGGACAAGGAATCTTATTAGATAAAACCAAAATTATTTATAATCCGGGTATGCGACAAGTATCAAAATTATGTTTGAATAGTTTGTGGGGTAAGTTCGGTCAAAGGACTAATATGGGTGTTTCAAAAATTATAGATAATAAAGAAGATTATTTTGAATTGTTTTACAATCCGCGTTATGAAAACCATCAAATAGTCCCTTTAAGTGAAACAAAGATAGAAGTATCTTATTCAATTAAAGATGAATATGTTGAAAATGATTATACAACCAATATGGCTATCGCTTGTTTCACAACTTCTCGTGCTCGTATGCGATTGTATGAAGAAGCATTAGATGTATTGAATAAACAAGTATTATATTTTGATACAGATTCAGTCGTATATAATTATGATAAAAATAATCCAGACCATATTAAATTGGAAAATGGTGATTTACTCGGTGAATGGACTGATGAATTAGAAGGTGCGAAAATGGTCGGGACATTTGTTTCTGGTGGTCCTAAGAATTATAGTTATGAAATAATTAAAGATGGCGAAACAGAATACAAAACAAAAGTAAAAGGATTTACTCTAAATGTAGAAACAAAAGAACATCTAAATCACCACAAAATACAAGATATTATTCAAAAAACTCTAAGAGACAACTGGAACGCTGGTGAATATAAAATCCCCGTTATGTGGCACGGCATCAAACGTGCTGGTGATAATACATTAGAAAATATATCAACTGAAAAAAGATATGGTTTATGTTTTACAAAAAGGGCAATCTTAGATTTTGATGAAAATGGAAATGTTGATACACTCCCATTTGGTTATAATGATGGAATCACTAGGCGATTTGTAGATTTGAGATATGATTTGAAATAGTCCGTTTAATTTACATAAATATTGTCTATGTTAAAGTATAAATGAATAGAAGATATATGATGTCAGAACAATACAAGAAGGATAGAAAATTAGGTTTGAAGTATGAGAAAATCTTATTAGAGTATTTGAATAAAAATAATACTCATTCGGAAAGAGTCATTCAAAGGATTCAGCAAAACGCTCAAATTGATTATTTTAGTGAATCGTGGGAAATTGAATTGAAAACAAGAAGATGTTTTAAGAACTCTTATCCCGATTTGATGATGGGTAAGAATAAATTAAGAATTGCTGAAAAATCTAAAAAGAATGTCAGATTTTACTGGATATTTAAAGATGGAGTTTATTACTGGGATTATGAACCTAATCCAGAATCAGATGATGAAGAGATTTTTTATTATTTTAAAAATGGCGGTCGTTGTGATAGGGGTCAAAGTGAAGCAAAGGAGATGGGATATATTTTTGTAGATAATCTAAAATTACTAACAGATGAAATCAAATGCGAAGAGGACTAATAGTCTTCTGTTTCATTTACGGAAGGACATTCACTCATACGATTTCTTAAATATGCGACAACAGATATGCGACCGCCGAATGGATTACCAGTTAAATCATCAATAGGTAATTTATCTGTTAACACTTTCATTTCGGTGTTTGCGTGATATTCGTGAGCGTCAAAAATTAAGGTGTCTCCATTTCTAACATCAAAACAAATCTTATATTCTGGGAGACCTAAATAACAACCCTCATAATTGTTAGGTATTTCTTCAAAAATTGTGAGGGTTGATAAACTATTTTCTAAATCACCTTTATCTTTATGACACGCCGTTCTAAAATCATAATTTAAAGTGAGCGTTGAATATGGAGATTCGCCCATAGTAAAATCTGGCGACAATTCAGCAGTTGTTTTTTGAAACATATAAGATTTAGGTTCATTCATCTTATGTGCTTCCGCAATTTCTTCGCACAATCTAACGCATTTATCGTGTTTCGCTGGATTATTTGTGCTCCACCCGACTTTTCGGCAAGGCAGTCCGCCGACTGAGTCAAAATAACCAGCACAACCACATCTCACAGCGTTAGATTGACAACGACCACAAATTGAGCCGTCTGCTCTTTTGTATTGGACTGATACTAATCGGGGATTAGTTAATGGCGTTCCGTCTTTCTTACATAATGCCACAGCATCCTTTGGAAACCGCGAAACGTCTGCGACGCCCGCCGCCGTTCCTCTGTTTTTCGTCTTTGATTTGGCGTTTGTTTTGATTGCTTCAATATATTCGCCTTCAATTGCTTTTTTCACAAATACAAAAAGGATTTGACCGTCTTCTTTGTATCCGATTGATGAGTGCCTTATGACTTCGTCATAATGCGATTCATCATAATAATTTCCTTTTAATGCTTCAAATGTTTTATTGTAGGTTGTCATTATTTCTTATGATAGATTTTTTTACGACATATCGCGCACTCTTTAATTTTAGATAGACACGTTTGACAATATTTGTGTCCGCAACTGGAAAACTTAATTTCATCTGGTTTGAGTTCCTCTAAACATATAGGACATTCAACTTGTTTTTTGAGTTCCGCAATCAGACTTGTGATTTCGTTCTTCACAAAATCGGGGATATGGTCTTTCTCATATAATGGAGAATCTCTTCCTTCAATTGAATCTTTTAATTCTTTGATTCGTCCCATATACTCCATATGAAGTTGGTGATTCCTTTGTTCTGATTGATAGAATTGTGCCCATCCTACTTTTGATTTTGTTATTAATCCTTTATATTGACGCTCAGATAAAGTTTTACTCATTTATATTATATCTTAGATAATCTTTAAATATGTGAAACGCACGGACTTTTTGGGTGCGATAGACCATAAAACACAAAAAAAGTCAAAAAATATTTTTTTTCATTACCTAAATAGACGAAGGTTGAGTCGGTTGCCCTAACGTATATAGCATAGTAGTCCTTCTCTTCTCCCTTATC
>VMHT01104123.1_pt1 | contig 15871 bp, 19 predicted proteins | sample 4693611 | NCBI WGS metagenome assembly VMHT01 (sample SAMN12280063, study PRJNA550983) | marine metagenome | isolation source: seawater sampled from same location over 5 years 0.02-0.2 micron viral filtrate | place: USA: collected off the coast of southern California halfway between the port... ... | reverse complement strand
AACAGAAGAAGAATTAATATATTGGGCTGGATATTATGAAGTTAAGAATGAAAGAGAAAAAAAAGAATTAAATCGTCAAAAGGCAAATAGAAGGTAATATATAATAAAGGCTTTTTTTATTTGTGGCTCAAGCTAATGTAAAACTTACAGTTGATGCTAGTCAGGCCACTAGAGCATTAAAAGGCGTACAAGCACAATCGACAGGGTTACAAAATCAATTAGGAAGACTTAAAGCGGCATTTGCGGGAATCGCTGTCGGGGTTGTTGCAAAACAAGCTGTCAGCGCGGCTTCAGATTTTCAGGCTTTACAGCTAAGAATGAAAGTTTTGACGTCAGAATTTGGCGAATTTGCAGGGGCGCAAGAATTAGTGAGAAAGGCGCAAGATAGGTTCAATTTATCAATTATTGAAGCAACAAAAGGGATAACAGATATATTTGCCAGATTAAGACCTTTGGGTATTTCTTTAAAAGATATTGAAACAACCTTTATCGGTTTTAATACAATTGCAAAATTAGCGGGATTAAACGCAACGGAAGCAAGTGCGGCGTTTACTCAGTTAGCGCAGGGTTTAGGTTCTGGACGTCTACAAGGGGATGAATTTAGAAGTATTGCCGAACAGGTTCCGCAACTATTGAAAGCGATCTCAGACGAAACTGGTATTGCTGCGGGTAAATTAAAAGATTTTGCATCAAAAGGATTATTAGAATCTGATATTGTTTTAAGAGCTTTGGCAAAATCAGCGGAAGAAGGCGCAGATAAGATTGGTGAAATTATGGATGCTTCGCCCGCAGAAGTATTTAAAGCATTTAATAATGCTGTTTTAGAATTGCAATTAACACTCGGCGATAAATTATTGCCTGTTGTTTTAAAAGTTACAAAAGGAACAACAGCGCTTGTTGAAGCAATTATCAGATTTACAGATAGTGAACTGGGACAAGTAACAGGAATATTTATTGGGATTGGTTTGGCTATTAAAGGACTTGCTGTAGTAATTCCTGTTGTAACTGCGCAGGCAGCGGCATTAAAAGCGGGATTTATTGGACTTTCTGTTGGTTCTAAAATAGCAACAGGTAGTTTAATCGGTGTAAAAGCTATGTTGACAGCAAACACAGTTGGTTTTGCTACAGCTACAGCCGCCGCAACCGCATTTAAAATTGCACTTGCAAAAACTGGTATTGGTCTTGTTGTTATTGGTCTTGGTTTCTTGGCTGCGGCATTATTAAAAGCGAATAAAGAACAGAAAAATTTTAATACATTGCTTGAAGAAGGAAGCGCCGCTGATATTACATCACGAATAGATGAGACAAAAGAAAAAATAAACGAATTAAACGATCAACTTGAAACTTTAAGAGGTCAAAGGGTTCGCGGAAAATCAACAAGAATGAATAGCCTAAATAAACAAATAGAAGAATCAAAAGGTAAAGTTGATGAATTAAATATTGCTTTAGAAGCGGCAGAAGGTCGAGAATTAGCAAGAAAGTTTGAAACACAAGTAAAAAGTTTAAAAGATGCAAATGCTTCACTTGAAAGAAATCTTATAATTGAAAAAGAAGAAACAGAACTTGCAAAACTTAGAAAAGAAAATGAATTAGAAATTCAAGCAATAATTGAAGAACATGGTGTTGTTCGAGGTCAGGAATTAATTTTGTTACAAAATGGAAACTTTGAATTAAAAAAACAAGGTTTGCAAATGAAAGAAAATCAAAAAGATGCTGAAAGAATAAAAGGAATATTTAGAGAAATTGGCGATGATATTGCAACAGGTATTTCTGATGCTTTAGTCGGTGCTATCGAAGGGACTCGAAGTTTAGGAGAAGCGGCGAGAGCGATTGTTAATGATCTTGCATCTTCTTTGTTAAGGCTTGGGGTAAATACTTTATTAAAAAGATCAGGAATTGGATTGTTTGCTAATTTACCGGGTCTTGCAAATGGTGGTTCGGCATCCGCAGGGCGTAGCTACTTAGTCGGGGAGCGGGGTCCGGAGATTTTCACACCAAAGTCAAGCGGAACAGTTACACCAAATAACAAGATCGGCGGAAGTGGCGGGGTTGTTAATAATATTAATGTAAATGTAGATGCGGGCGGTATGCAATCAGATGCAAACGAAAATCGCGGGAAAGAACTTGGCGTTGCTCTTGCTTCGGCGATACAATCAGAATTAATAAAACAAAAAAGGCCGGGAGGTTTATTAGCATAAATGGCAACCTTTCCAAGCGTCACACCGACATATTCTGGATTTTCTAAAAAGTCCGCCCCCGCTGTTCGCACGGTTCGCTTCGCGGATGGTTTCGAGCAACGAATATTTTTTGGGTTGGCTAGTAATCAAAACCCTGTTGTTTATAATTTAAATTTTGATTTAAGTAAAACAGACGGCGATGTAGTTTCGGCATTTCTTCGCAGTCGCGCAAACGATCAGGAAAGTTTTACATTTACGCCGCCAGATGAAGGATTTACAAAAACAGGAACATATGTTCAATCAGGAACGACAATCACAATTACAATTGCGAATCATGGAATTGCAATCGGTGATGTTTTAACAATTGATTTTACATCAGGCGCAACTGATGGTTCTTATACAGTAGCGACAGCCGTTGATGCAAATACATTTACAGTTACAGCCGCCGCTAGTGCAACAATTACTTCGACTGCTGTTTCTGTTACTCTTGCAGGCGCTAAATTATTTGTTTGTGAATCTTGGCAAAAAAGTATTCCATATAATGAAAGGACAAATATAAGCGCAACATTTAGGCAAGTTTTTGAACCATGAGTACAGATAAAATTGTTAGTGAGTTACAGAAAGTTAATCCGTCAGCGGTTATTGAACTTTTTACTTTAGCTCTTGATAATTCATTGCACGGCTCAACGACAGTTTATCGTTTTCATGCGGGAACAAGTTTAAAAGATAACGGCGAAATAATATGGGCGGGTAATTCTTACACAAGATTTCCTGTTCAGGCTGAAGGTTTTCAATATGGTAAAGGCCAACTTCCACGCCCGACTCTTACTTTTTCAAACGCACTAGGAACACTTTCTGCAATTTTACTTGAAGTTAACGCACTTACAGCGGGAAATGATTTAACAGGCGCAACTGTTACAAGGATAAGAACAAAAGCAAGATTTCTTGACGCTGCAAATTTCCCAAGCAACGTTAACCCATACGGAACCCCAGATAATACAGCAGAAGGTAAACAAGAAATTTTTGTAATTGATAGAAAAGCGGCAGAAAATAGAACTGTTGTTACTTTTGAACTTGCGGCTGTTTTTGATATGGCGGGAGTTCGAGCGCCGAAACGTCAATGCACTCGATCAGAATTTCCATCAATCGGATTAGTAACAGGATGACTTGGAAAGATCAGGCACTTGTTCACGCCAAAGAACAAGACCCGAAAGAATCTTGCGGTTTATTATTAAATATTCGCGGAAAAGAAAAATATTATCCTTGTCAAAATTTAGCTCTTACATCGCATCAATGTTTCATAATGAACCCCGAAGATTATGTTGCGGCAGATTCACTTGGAGAAATAATTGCAATAATACATTCGCACCCGATAACACCGCCTGTAGCTTCAGAAGCGGATAAAATAAGCTGCGAGCAATCAAATTTGCCTTGGCATATTGTCAACCCTAAAACTGAACAATGGGGTTTTTGTGAACCCACAGGATATAAACCAGAAATAATCGGTCAGCCGTGGGTGTGGGGGATTTCTGATTGTTGGTCATTAGTTCGCAGATATTATAAAGAAAAATTAAATATTGAATTGCGTGATTGGGAAAGGCCATTGACACCTGAAGAATTTGAAGCTGAACCGATGTTTGATTGCTGCGCTTGGCGGACAGGATTCCGTGAATTAAGAAAAGAGGAAAAATTAGAAAATAACGATTTATTATTTATGTCGGTTGGCGGAACTGGTTTGAATCATGTGGCGATTTTTTTAGATGGTGATGTTTTGCATCATTTTAGAGATAGACTAAGTTGTAAAGAACCATACAACCCTTGGTTGTTAAAATGTACAGGAAAGAGGTTGCGTTATGCTTCGTAAAATTAAACTGTATGGAGAATTAGCCAAAGAAATCGGCCATAAAGAATTTGAAGATATAAATGTTGCAAGTATTCCTGAAGCTGTAAGTTTTTTAATAAATAATTTTCCAGAACTAGAAAAACATATGGCGACTAGATATTATAAAGTTATTGCTAATGATGAAGAAATTGGTGCGGACGAGCTTCACGATCCTATTGGTAAATCAGATATTTCTTTTGTACCTGTTATTTCAGGTTCGGGGGGTAATTTCGGAAAAGTGCTTCTTGGAGTGGCCTTGATCGGTTTATCATTTACCCCAATGGGTGCGGGGCTTTTTGCTGGCGGTTCTGGGGCGGGTTTAGCTGGCGGAGGTGGTTTGATAGGTGCAACAGGTTTATATGCGGCGGGGGCTTATGGTTCGGCGGCTCTCGGTCTTATCGGTGCGGGTTTAGTTCTTAGCGGTGTAAGTGGAATGTTGTTCCCAATGCCGAAACAACCTGAATTTTCTAGTGAACAAGATCCAAGAATTTCGTTTAGTTTTTCAGGGACGCAACAGACAAGCCGGGCCGGAACGCCAGTCCCTATTGTTTACGGTGAAATATTTACAGGATCAGTCGTAATTTCTGGCGGTATTGATACGGAGCAAGTTCAAGCATGACCGATAAAAGAAAAATTATTCGCGGTTCAGGTGGTGGAGGTTCGCCGCCGCCCCCAAGACAACCGACAAGAACCCCTGATACCTTACACAGTAAGCAATTCGCAACTTTCCTTGACCTTATATCAGAAGGCGAGATTGAAGGTTCTGCAAGCGCTTCAAAAGAAGGTTTAACAGATAGAACAACAACAGCATATAAAAATGCTTATTTAAAAGATGTTTTTCTAAACGATACGCCAATTTTAAAAGCAACAGCGTCTTCATCAAGTCCCGCAACAAATGATTTTAATTTTCAGAATGTAACCTTTACGCCGCGTTTTGGAACTGCAAACCAAACAAAAATTTCAGGCATTGAAAGTTCTTCATCAATAACACCTGTCGGGGTAACTGTTACAGCATCTTCGCCAGTTACAAGACAAATTACAAATACAAATGTTGATCGTATTAAAGTATCAATTACATTTCCACAAATACAAAAAGCAACAAATGAAGGTGATCTTTTAGGTTCTTCTGTTCAGCTTAAAATATCAGTTCAATATAATAGCGGCGGTTTTACTGATCTTTTCACAGATACAATTACAGGTCGAACCGCTGACGCTTATCAAAGAGATTATTCTGTTGATATTACAGGTGCGTTTCCTGTTGATGTAAGAGTTTCAAGAGTTACAGCAGATTCTACAGATACATCATTAATAGATTCTTTTCAATTTACGAGTTTTGCTGAAATTATTGACGATGCAAGCACTTATGCAAACTCAGCTTATAACGCGATCAGGCTTGATTCTCAACAGTTTAGTTCGATCCCTCGCCGGAAATTCCGTATTCGCGGAATTAAGATAAGGATTCCGGGTGCGGGAGCATCTAGTTCAGGAACGCCGTCTGTCGATTCTGCAACAGGTCGGATTGTTTATCCAGACGGATATATTTTTAACGGCGTTATGGGCGCTGCGGTTTGGTGTTCATGCCCTGCGATGGTGTTATTAGATTTGCTCACTACTGAAAGATATGGATTTGGAACACATATTGCAGATGCAAACCTCGATTTGTTTTCTTTTGTAACCGCATCAAAATTTGCAAACACTCTTGTCGATGATGGATTTGGCGGACAGGAAGCAAGATTTTCTTGTAACGTCAATATTCAATCTTCAAGTGAAGCATTTGATTTAATAAATGAACTTGCGGGCGTAATGCGCTGTATGCCAATTTGGTCAACCGGCAGTATTTTATTAGCTCAAGATTCCCCGAAAGATGCTTCATATTTGTTTTCTTTGGCAAATATTTCAAGTGATGGTTTTAATTATTCAGGTTCAAGTTTAAAACAAAGACATTCTGTTATTTCGGTTTCATATTTCAACATGGATTCGCAAGAAATAGATTATGAAGTTTTTGAAAATACTACATTGTCAGCAAAGATTGGAACTGTTGTAAAACAGGTAAAAGGTTTTGGCTGCACTTCAAGAGGGCAAGCGCTCAGATTGGCAAAGGCAATTGCGTTTTCGGAAGCTAACGAATCGGAGCTAGTGACATTTACAACATCAATGGATGGCGGGTTGATGGTTAGGCCGGGCGCTGTTATAGAAATCAATGACCCTGTTCGTGCAGGCGCAAGACGTTCAGGCAGACTTTCGGCTGTTACTTCAACAACGGTTGTTACAGTAGACGATACAAACGCAACAGATTTTGCTGTTGATAGTTCTGGTAATCCTGTCGGTGATGCGACTTTATCTTTAATTTTGCCAGATGGTTCTGTCGAGACAAAAACAATTTCAAGTGTTTCAAATGGCGTTGTTACTGTTTCATCAGCTTTTAGTCAAACACCGAATGTAAATACAATTTGGCTAATTTCTAACGTAACTATTGAAGCGCAAAAATTTAGAGTAATAACAGTTGAAGAACAAGACGGAATAAATTACATAATTACAGCTTTATCGTATATAAATGAAAAATACGCTTTTATTGAAGACGGCGAAGCCTTACCCGCAAGAAATGTTTCGATATTAAATGCTTTAACAGATCCTCCCGAGGGTTTGACCGCAGTTGAAACAATAATCCCGATAAATAATCAAGCCGTTTCAAAAATAGTTATTAGTTGGCAAGCTATAAATGGTGTTGTTGAATATCAAGTAAATTATCGTTATGAAAACGGAAACTTTGTCACAGAAAAAGTATCAAGGCCAGATTTTGAAATTTTTAATAGTCAACTTGGAACTTATGAAATACAAGTTTTTAGTTATAACGTACAGGCTCAACTTTCAGCAACTTCGACTGACTTAACTTTTGAAGCTGTCGGTAAAACAGCATTACCACAAGACGTGACAAATTTAAGAATTGAACCTATTAATGATCAATTTGTAAGACTTAGATTTGATAAGGCAACAGATGTCGATGTGGTTCATGGCGGAAACGTGGTCGTTAGAGGGAGCAATATCGGCGATGGAACGGCAACATTTACAAATTCAGTTGATGTAATCCCTGCATTGCCCGGCAATATTAACGAAACGATTGTTCCTAATATCGGAAATACCGGCGAATATATTTTAAAATTTAAAGACGATGGCGGGCGTTTAAGTTCTGGCGAAACTTCAGTAATCGTAAACAGCCCTGACCCTTTACCAAAATTATCTGTCTTAGTAGATAGAGAAGATAATGATTCCCCGCCTTTTGGTGGAGCAAAAGTTGATTGCTTTTTTAGTGATGATGTAAATGGTCTTGTTCTTGGTTCATTAGATGAATTAGATGGTGTTTCGGATTTTGATGCAATTGCTGACTTTGACTTCTTAGGTGCTGTTGATATTACAGGCGGTTCATATGAGTTTGCAAATACTCTTGATTTAGGTGGAAAACAACCTTTAAGATTACGCAGACATTTTGTTACACAAGGTTTTTACCCTAATGATTTGATTGATAAAAGATCGGCAAACATAGATACATGGTCAGACTTTGATGGTGCTACTGCATTTGATGTTGGGGCTTCATTATTAGTTGCTACAACTGACCTTGATCCTGATTTATCAACTTCTGCAACTTATGGACAAAGCGGGACAACTATTACAATTACAAAGAGTTCTCATGGATATTCTGTCGGTGATTTTGTAGTTATAGACTTTACTGCGGGATCTGCAACAGATGGAAATTATGAAATAATTACTGTGCCTAGCACTAGTACATTTACAGTTACTTCAGCGACATCTGCAACCATATCAAGTGGCACTTCTTGTACATATGGAGCAAACTTTTCAAGATTTAACCCTTTTGTCAATGGAACTTATGTTGGTCGAGGTTTTAAATTTAGATGTGAAATGGATTCAGATGACCCTGCACAAAGTATTGAGATAGATCAACTTGGTTATACAGCAGAATTAGAAAGTAGAACAGAAACAAGTCTTGGTAATGCAGGGGCTACAGGTGGTGGGATTATTTCGTCAGGTACTTCTCAGAAGTCGGTCAGTTTCACTAATACTTTCTTCACAGGTCAGTCGGGAACTAGCGTTGCAGCAAGTTCAGTTTTACCATCAATAGGAATTACAATTGAAAATGCACAAGCTGGCGATTTCTTTGCTTTATCTTCGATAACAGGTAGTGGTTTTAATATTGATGTAAAAAATAGAGATACTTCAAATAATGAAACTTTTGTAAATAGAGAATTTAAATATACTGCTACAGGTTTCGGGCGAGGTAGTTAAAAAATGTCAATTAAGATATACTTAAAAGAAAAAGTGGGTTAAGTAATGGCTACACATGATTATGTTATAGACAACAGTACAGGTGCGAATGTTCGTAGTGATTTAAATAATGTATTACAGGCAGTATTAACAAATAATAGTTCTGGTTCCGCCCCTAGTACGACTGCTGCATATATGTTGTGGGCTGATACAAGTAATAGTTTATTAAAAATGCGTAATTCAGCTAATGATGGCTGGATTGATTTAAGAACACTTGCTGGTGGTTTAACTTCGGCTGCTGATGCGACAATAAATTCTGTAACTGTAGGTAAAGGTGCAAACTCTGTTGCTGGTAACACTGTTCTTGGAGAGACAGCTTTAGATGCTTCTGTTACTGGTGGAAATAACACAGCGATAGGAAATTCAGCATTAACATCTTTGACTTCTGCTACTAGCAATGTTGCAGTAGGTCACGATAGTTTAAAAAATAATACGACAGGTAGTACTCAAGTTGCTTGTGGAGATAGTGCATTATTTACCAATACAACTGGTGCAGATAATGTAGCTTTAGGTCAAGCAGCTTTATATTCAAACACTACAGCATCTAACAACACAGCATTAGGTAGATCATCTTTGCTTAATAATAGTACTGGTGCAAATAATACAGCAGTTGGTTATGGATCATTACAAGCTAATACGACAGCAAGTAACAACGTAGCTGTCGGTTTAAATGCCTTAGTATCAAACACAACTGGAACGCAGAATACGGCGGTGGGTACTTATGCCTTAGATGCAAACACAACCGCAAATGATAATTCTGCATTTGGATATGGTTCACTAAGTGCTAATACAACAGGACATTCAAATACAGGTTTTGGACATAATACTTTAAACGCAAATACAACTGCTAATTACAATACCGCAGTAGGTAGAAATGTTTTATTAGTGAACACAACTGGAGAGAATAACACTGCCTTTGGTTCTTTTTCTTTAGATGCGAATACTACAGCAGCTTATAACGCTGGATTTGGATATGGCACGTTAAGTGCTAATACAACTGGAGCTTCAAATACTGCTTTAGGAACTAATGCTTTAAACGCTAACACAACAGCAGATTTCAACACTGCTGTCGGCTATAACTCATTAGTTCTAAACACAACTGGTACATTGAACGTAGGTGTTGGTAGTTTTGCACTTGGAGCTAATACGACAGGTGGGTCTAATACTTCTGTTGGATATTCTGCTTTAGATGCAAACACAACTGCTGATAATAATACTGCTATTGGAAGAAGTGCTTTAGGATCAAACACAACTGGTCATTCAAACGTAGCTATTGGTAAAGATGCTTTAGATACAAACACTACTGGTAATAAAAACGTATCAATCGGTATGGATTCTATGGATTCCAATACAACTGGTTCTAGTAATGTTGCTATTGGTTATGACTCATTATTGTCAAATACAACCGCAGATAACAACACTGCTGTTGGTCAAGCTGCTTTAACATTAAACACAACTGGAGCAGATAACGTAGCTATAGGCTCTAGTGCTTTAGATGCAAACACTACAGGAACTCAGAACGTAGCGGTTGGTCAAAATGCTTTAACAGCTAATACAACAGCTAATAATAATACTGCCTGTGGTAAAAGTAGTTTGCAAGGAAACATAACTGGATTTTCTAATACTGCTGTAGGACAAGGTTCATTAGCTAACAACACGACAGCTTCTAACAACACAGCAGTTGGAAGAAGTGCTTTGAATCTAAACACAACTGGATATAGTCTTGTGGCTATTGGATCAACAGCTTTATACTCTAATACAACAGGGTATCAAAGTAATATTATTGGAGAAGCTGCTGGTTATAACAACACCACAGGAAATAATAATAATGTCATGGGAAGAGCAGCTTTTTATACTAACACTACAGGTTCAGAGAATGTTGCGATTGGTCAGTCTGCTATGAATGCAAACACGACTGCTGATAATAATACTGCTGTAGGTTCTAATGCATTAAGAAGTAATACTACTGGCTCAGAGAATGTAGCGGTAGGGCAAAACGCATTGTATCACAATACAACTGCAGTTAACAACACAGCAGTTGGTAAATCAGCACTGTCTGACACCACAACTGGAGATTCACTTGTTGCCGTTGGTTTTAAGGCTGGTGCTACCGCAACAACTTCTACTGGTTCTACTCTGATAGGGTCTGAAGCTGGTTTTGATATAACTACTGGAAGTAATAATCTTTGTCTAGGATTAGATTCTGGTAGGTCAAATTCACCATCTGGACAAATTACAACAGCAAGTAATTATGTTGTTTTAGGAAATAATAGTACTTCTAATTTATTTTGTGCTGATACTTCAATATCAAGTTCAGATTCAAGAGATAAAACAGATGTAGCTGATTTCAGCATTGGTCTTGCTTGGATCAATGCACTAAGACCTGTTACATATAAATGGGATAGAAGAACATGGTACGGAACAGATGCAGAACCCTTTGGTACACCTGATGGGTCTAAGAAAAGAACAAAAACTCATATTGGATTTTTAGCACAGGAAGCATTAGAAGTAGAAAAAGCAAATGGTTATGGATCTTCTAATGATAATTCTTTAGTTGTAAACCTTACAGAAGATGGCATGAGTTATGGAATGAAATATGAAAGACTCGTACCAATACTTGTTAATGCTATAAAAGAATTATCAACTAAAGTCACAGCCCTCGAAGCAGGGTAAACTAAAAGTAACCTAATTTTTAATTATGGAAGAAAAAACCGCAGATGAAATCGCAGCAATATTTTCTGCTGCTGGCGATAGCGTAACTGTAATCAATGCAGATGCTAACTTTGCTGCATATGGTACAAGAACAGGATCTTCTGATACTGAAACAGAATGGAAAGAAATGATTCAGAGAAATACTGAACATCTTGAAATTATCAAAGCTTATACAAAAACTGATGGTACGACTTCTATCTGGACATCAGAAAGTTTTACAGCTATTGATGCTGCTATAACTACAGGTAAAGCTATTTATTCTTAAATTATGAACCTACAGGAAAGATTACAGCAACTTGCATTAGAAAGACAAAACCTAACTATTGCTTTGCATGAAATTAACGGTGCAATGAAGATTTTGGAACAGCAGATCCTTGAGACTCAAGAGACACCCGAAGAAAACCAGCCATCAGATACAAAGGCATCAAAGCAACCAGAAGAAACAGTGTCATCAACGTAAGGGGCGCTGCTAATTTTATTAAAATCTCTCTAATCATGGCAAAAATTTCTCAGATATTATCCATTTTAAGTTTTATACTTAGCGCGTCAACTGTCGGTGCTGGCGTCTACGGTTACATGATGGTTACAAGTGAAGATTTCAAAGAAAAAATGATTCAGGAAGTAATCAGTAATATAAAAATGCCAGAAATGCCAGAAATGCCAAAAACAACAGGCGGTGTTTCTCCTTTTAAAATTTAAATGGAAATAAGGGAAATATTTATCCCGAATATAGATATTCCTGAACCTATACATATTGAACCGCCAATCGTTGTTGATACGCCTTTAACGATTGATATGGGCGTTCCTGTAATTGATGCGCCTTGCGCTGTTGTACGCGATTCTGTAACAGGTGGGAGTGATCATTTCAACAATGACCCCGATGGCAATGTCGCAATATGTGATGCGACAGCCCCTTTTTATTTTGCGCCCGATTATTCACCGACTGCAAAAATAGTTACACCTCAACAAAATACAAATACAGAAGCGCCAGAAATTCCTGATATAAAAACGCCAGAAATTCCAAAAACAAAAGAAAATAATAATGATAATGTAATCAAAGAAAAAGAAATTGATTGCCCTGCGAAAGACCAACAATACAGATTAAACGATATAAGAAATGCAGAAGCACAAGAAAAGGTTGTCGGGTTTGAAGTGATAGACGGAAAATGTATTGAAATATGGGAAAAAACTGATTTTGCCGATAAATACCTTCCCTCGTCTTCCGTAGTAGCAACAACCTTAGTAGTAACAATCGTTGCAACATCAGCGGCAACAGCAACGCCTTTCATAACACGGCTTCTAAAACCAATTTTCAAACAAGTTATAAACCGTGTAAAAAAATTACTCGGGAAAAAGTCGGGAACAAAATTTACTTCTTCTTCGCGTCAGAAGAAACAGAAACTTCTTTCAAAGAATGTTGATGATTAATTAAAGTATTGCTTGGATTTGTTAATTGGACATCTTCGCATAATTTATAATATTTTGACGAAGTTTTAAAATTATAGCCTTTGGATAATAAATCCCCGCACGTTTTTAAGCGTCCGAGTTCTAGCGCGTACATATTGTCGTTTACTCTTGCCTGTATTAAATCAGATTGTCTTTGTTGAGCTTCGCGGCATAATTTCACCGCTTTACGATCTAGTGAAATATTCCAAGATAAACTGATTCCCGGCGAGATACTATAAGTATCTTTTTGTGCTGTTCTTATTGTTTTATAGCCGATAATTTGGCCGGGATTGTCAGGGTCGCCGTCACCGATAACAGTACCGTTTGCATCTGTCGCGCCTTCCGTATCTTTTACTGAATAGATTGGATCTAAATAAAAATCCTGATAAGGTTTTGTAAATGATGCCGATGAAGTGACGAAGGGTTGGATGACTAAAGTATCAGATTGACAGACAACAGTATTTAATCCGACCTGATTTTGAAATTGTCTTGTCGGCATATTCATTACCCCTAAATTCGTAACGCTTCCAGACGAATTTGATACCGGATTATTAGTCATATTCGTATTTGCAAAACTTGGAAACTGGACAGAAAAAAATAATATTGCGCTTGCGATCTTAAATTTTTTTATCATTGCGTAAACGTTGACGTTGATTCAGTTACGCTTTGAACGTCAATAGTCCGGTCTATATGGACATAAGAATTTAGCCCCGGCCCAATATAACTTTCGTGATATTGTGTCGCTGCGCCTGCCGATGATTGTTTCCACGCGGGCTTTGTTGATAAATTTATTCCTGTTGTCGTAGAAGTAACGCCGTTTATTGTTTGAGTAGCCCCTGCAATCGCTTCAGGGCTTATTGTCCCGCCTGCCGTGACCGCTTCGACATTAGTTCCCCCTGTTGTGTATTGGTAGCCAGTAGAATAAGAATATGACTGAATAATTTCTCGCGTTGATTGTGAACTGGTTGTTCGACTTATAGACGATCCGGCTGAAAAATTTGGAATAACTGGGATTGCAAAACACGGCGTAGAAGACAACAACAAAAGGCTTACAAATAACCGCCGCATTATTGAATTTCGATTGAACTTGTAATTGATCCAGTTACACTTGAACCCGCTGCGCCGGGGCTTAATGTGATTGTTCCGCCTTGTACTGAAGTTATGCCGATTGATTGACCTGTACTTGAACCGCCTGAATATGTGATTGTGTCACCTGTTACTGGTAAAGAACTAACAACGCCACTTGAAACACTTGCACTTGTAACTACAGCATCGCCTTGAACGAATGATTCCGAGAATGAAGTAGCTGCGCCTGCTGTCGTTTGGGTATAAGTCCCGATGCCGTGTGTCGCCGCCACGCCTGTTAATACTGAACTGTTATCAAGTGCGGGTGAATCTAAATGACCCAAAGTTCCCGCCGAAATGCCTGTCGAACTCATCGAATAAGTTGACCCGATTCGTTTTGCCTGAGAATAACTTCCATCGACAACACCTTGAGCCGATGCCGTGATTTTGTGGACATAGCCCGCTTGAATAGGTAGCGGAAGCAAAAATAAAATAGGAAGTAGTTTTTTCATTTGATGCCTACTTTGTTGTTCTTATTGTCTACTATAGTGTCTTTTTTCTTTTTTATCTGAAAACCTAGTGAAGCTGTAGAAGCTGAAAAAATTGAAGCAATAAATGTCGGGTCAAAATCTACTAATTTTTTACCATCTGGCGGTTCATAATATGAAAGGCTTAAGAGCGTGGCCGACCAAAGAAGGACACAAACTTTAACTATAGTTTCGACTTTACTCGGTTCTTGATCGTCCATAATTAAGGCTTTTTGCTAAAACTAGCAAAATTGTCTACAGTTGGAAAGATATATAACAAAAACATGATTAGATTTATCAAGCCTATACTGAAGTTTTTCGTCAAATCGAACGCGGTAAAATCTCTTGTTCTGGGATTGCTTCAAGACTATGCTGACTCAACGGAGACAGACATTGATAATGAAATTGTCGCATTGGTTAAGGAAAAGTTATGGCCTGTTACATAACTTTAAGTTATGTTAAGTATAAGGGATACTGGTCATCCCTTCTCTGCAAAAGATAGGCTAACTAAACAATCCCCAAAGTTAGCCTATCCCTAATATAGGAGGATTTCTTGCTATGGCTTGGGATGATTGGCTTACCATAACAGAAACGCTTGAAGATCAACTTTATCTTGAGATTCAGGCGCGGATGATTCTTGAAATGAAAGACCCCGAATATTTGCAAGATTTAGCAATTAATTATCAACGTCAAAATTGGGAGAAAGACGAAGTTATAAAAAACTGTATTGCAAAGATCGGGGATTTAGAAACAGAACTAATAAAAATTAGTTTAAAAAAAGAAAGAGAACAAAAAGAACCAAAAATTAAAAAGGCATATCATCCGTAGAAAGTTCAATTAATTTTGGATTAATATTCCCAAAGTCTCCATATTTTCCTTCTTTACCTTTAGCGTTTAAATAAATGCCTTGGACTTCAACTTCTTCTTTTTTTGTGTAGTCCCAAACTTTACCTGTTTTTGCTTTCGTATCGCCTAGCTTTATCATATGATCACAAAATGGTTGAATTGATTCCAAAGGAACAAAAAGCGACATTGCTTTTGGAAATTTATCGGCATCGTCATATTCATTTTCACTTGTAGAAAATTTTACTGGATATGGGAGTGCGGGTTTGAATTGGTCAGCCATGATTAAAATGTTGGGATAAAAGTGTTTTAAAAAATTCAGTTAAGGTTAATTTGTGTTTTTCGCAATAATCGCGAATCAAGGTGGCTTCTTTATCATCGACCTTGAACCAAAACTTGTTGCGGTTGTAATAAGAAGAACGCCGCAAACGTAATTGTTGAATCACCTCTTGACCCGCTTGATCGGCTTGTTCTTCTGTCATTAATTTTTATCATTATATTTTTCAATAGCTTGGCGCAAAAATCTGCCGTGTTCAGATAATGTAATATTTTCAGGACGAACAGAAGTAACTTTTAATTTAAAATGTTCTTTAAAATTACTAAGGATTTCTTTTTGATGACCTGATTTTCTTATATCGTCACAAATTAAGTCTCTTGCTTTTTCATTTATTTGTTGCGGTAAAAGATAATTTTCTTCAGGTTCTTGATTAGTTTTTGTCGGTGTTCTTTCAACTGTATTATCAGCAACTTCTGGTTCTTCAATAACTTCTTTTGATTCTTTAACCTCTAACCCCGCCCAAAGTTCAAAGGCATCGCCGAAGGAATAACAAGCGCAAGCGCAAAGGCATCTTCGATGAGAATTTTGAATATCAGTCGTTGAA
>VMHT01196856.1_pt1 | contig 15873 bp, 15 predicted proteins | sample 4693611 | NCBI WGS metagenome assembly VMHT01 (sample SAMN12280063, study PRJNA550983) | marine metagenome | isolation source: seawater sampled from same location over 5 years 0.02-0.2 micron viral filtrate | place: USA: collected off the coast of southern California halfway between the port... ... | reverse complement strand
TCATTTACTTAAATGTATGAATTTAATTTTTATATTATTCCCGCAAATATTACGTTTTTATACCAATATTAAGATATTTTCAAAATGTATAATTGTAAATGACGATAACTGACACGCTAACTGATGACATTTGGAGTGAAATTTCTATGATGCTTAAAGAAGAAAATGAAAATGAAAATGAAAATGAAACTAACGTAATTTGTGATAAATACACCTGTCGTCATTTAAATATACAATATAATCAAAAAGAGGGAAATAAAGTTTGTGTGGACTGCGGAGAAGTAATATGTAATCAAATTTACGAAACATGTGAGTGGTCTAACTATAAATCAGAAGATGGCTCTTATGGTGTAAGTTCTCAAAGAGGAGACATTTATACATCAGATAATCCTTATGATAAAGGCGGCAGTATTCCGGGTTTTTATAAAAATAGTTTTGCAATGAGAGTTCACTTGCAACAAACATTTAGCCATAAACAAAAAACATTTTGGCAAATTTCAGAGAAATTTCAGCATTATTGTTCTCTGATAGGAATCCACGAGAGTGTGCTACCAACTGCAAAAAACATGTGGCACTTTTGTATGGAATCTGGAAAACTTACTCGTGCTTCTGTTAGAAATGGACTTATTTCTGCATGTTTGTATTACGCGTGTATTTATAATAATATTCCTGTAGAACGTCAAAAGCTAATTGATATTACAGAAGGAAATCAAAAAGGGTTTCTAAGAGGCGAAAAGATATACCTAGAAATAATGGAGTCTCATAAAAAATACAATCACCTTGGTAAACAAAAGATAGACATCAAAGAAAATGACACCTTTGTTAAGTTTTGTAATAATCTTGATCTTCCTTTTAAAACTGTGCACATCTGCACAGATATCTATACAAAATATATTGATAAACTAGACTCTGTGACACCTAAATCTATAACAGCCGGTATTCTATTTTATGTAGTTAAAAACAAATTAAACTTAAAGCAACCATCTAAGTCAAAAATATCTCAAGTTGTAAATGTTTGTGTTCCTACAATTAACAAGGTAGTTACAATTTTAGAAACAGTTTAGAAACAATTTCTAATGTTTAATTAAGTTATATGTTTCTTATGAATTTGTTGTATTTAATCGCGTTTATGCCGCCTATGCCTACTAAAATTTTTAATACACACATAAAAACAAGAACAAAAATACATTTAGATTCAAATTTAACAAGAATGTTAGAACCTCCTTCGGGAGGCGAATTAAAACTTTTAACACATTTAAGTGCAGAAAACTGGGCTCATAATTGGGTTGTTTACATTGCAAATTCAAATTTAATTTATGATGATCATTACTATTTAGATTATTTTACAATGAAAGGTATGGCTAACATGTATACATCTAGTGATTATTTCTATTTAGGGTTTTTCCCTGATTCTATAATTACAAATCAAGGGCCAAAATACATAGGACTATTTTATCTTAATCATAAGAAAAGAACATTCGGAGCAAAGTGTATAATAGAAAATCCTTATTATATGGACACTATTTCAGAATTAGAAACATTTAAAGATCATATAATTAATTTAACAAATACAGCATATGTATTTTTTGATTACAAAGAGTTGGATAGACCAGGACAGGTAAGATACTACTTAGAGTGGAAACTTAATTAATATTAAAAAAAATATAATGTAATTTATAATAAATGTCTGTTAAAACTCTTAAAAAAAAATTAAAAAGAGTAGGAATTAATGTTACGAAAGTTACACGGACTGGTAAAAGACTTCCTTTAACAGAAAAGGAACTTAAACAAAAAGAAAACAAATTCAAACGATTACAAATTCTTTCAAAAAAGAAGAATATTCGTATAACTTATAAATCAAAAGATGGCTCTAGAAAGTATAAGTCTTATAAAAGACTAGTTTCAGACCTTGAAAAGTCTAAATATAATACTAAGTCTAAATTTGGTTCATCAATAGAAGGGTTTGATCCTATAGGGAGACCTAAAAAACTCTTTTCTAAAAAATTATTAAAACTATACAATGATCAATGTAAAAATGATCCTACTTTTGAAGATGGCGGGGAGGATTATCGAAATTTATGTCGGGATGAATTATATTGTCAAAATCTTAAAAGAACTAACGATCAAGGACTTATAGGTTATAAATACGCAAACGGACAAGATCGTCGACTTAGAGATTTTATGATGGATGATGGTCCAGGTTGTATACCGATTTATAATACATCCGCAAATGCTTATAACGCATTCCGTGGTCCTACACCCATGATGTCTAGGGAATTAAACAATACCCTTCTAAATTCTCATATTTATTTTAATAGAAGAAATACATCAGAAAATAGAGCAATTGATAGAATAAGAGGTATTAGATATAATAGAGGTCTTTCGAGACACAATGCTCCTCCTCCAATTCAAAGACAAAATCCAGCAAGATTTGGTGGATGACAATCGGCAAAAAAGGATAAAAAGAATATGTCCAGTTTTGGATGAGGTTCTTACAGAAAAATTAACATGTCCAGTTTTGGATGAGGTTCTTACAGAAAAATGTAAGAATCTTAAAATTTACTTAGATTCGATATGACAAAATCTAATTAAATCTGTTAGATTTTTGAGAAAAAGAATCTTAAAATAAAATGTATTATAATATAATAATATGTCTCATCTAAGCACTCTTAAATCTCAAGCCGCTATGGTATTTTATTCATTATTGACTTTTTTTTTAGTACCTTATTTTACTACCCCTCTATTGCCAGGGACCGGTCCCAATAAATGTATAGTTGGATTTACTATTGGTTTCCTTATATCCATAATGTTATGGTTTATGTTTGGTGAAATGTTGACCGCGCAGTAAATTTTTAAAAAATAAATGTATATTCATAATAATATAACATGGATTGCTTGCAATATTATTATGAAAATCCAGAAGATGATAAAAAATATAAAATAAACTGTGAAAATAAGGTATTTTCAAAATTAAAGGACATTGAAACATTTAATAATAACGATCTTTTAGACTTTGTTAAAGAACAGTATTCTTCGGAAGCATTTCCAGAAGATTCACCATTTGAATTCAAAAATAATTACATAGACTTATCAAGTAATGAAATATGTAAAACCACAGATATGTCTTTAGCTCCTCAACAAAAATTTATGGGCCAATTAATGGGACCATCTTCTAATTTTAATAATGTATTGATTTTTCACGGCCTTGGATCTGGTAAATCGTGTACTTCTATAGTAATAGGAGAAGCTCTTAAAAATGCAACAAATCAAAGGCTTTTATATGCTGTTCCGGCACCTCTTGTAGATCAATACTATGAAGAAATATCAGGAGAGATAAGAAATGGAAAATTTTTTTCGTGTCCTTCATTTTGTCTAGTTAAAAACGGAGGAAAGACTCAGAGAGACTTCTATGTATCTGATACACAAAATGCTTTACTTACGGCGAAAATGAATGACTATACAAAAGAACAAGATAAATTATTTGAAATACAAAAGTTAATTGATGAAGGCGACAATAGTCCTGTAACTGCAAAAGCATATGCAGAACAAGAAAATCAAACTAAGATAGTTAAACAGGGTTTAGAAGCATATCAAAAACAACTTAAAAGTAAAATATTAAGAACATTTGAAATTATTTCACATCAGTCTTTTATACAATCTATTTATGCAACTGGTAAAAATGGTCAATTAATTAAAAATGATAAACTACTCAAAGAATCTGCCTTATTTAATAAAAATGGTCTTCTTATTATTGACGAAATTCAAAGACTTGTTAGCGCTGGTGGTATATTCTATAAAAAACTATACAACGCAATAAAGTATTATTTTCATCCAGAACTAAGAATAGCTTTAATGTCTGCTACACCTGTTTATGATAATCCATATGAGCTAGCCCTTACTATAAATTTACTTAGACCAAGAATTCCATTTCCAATAAATAATACAGACTTTTATAAATTTTTTATAGGAAGATACGAAAGCGATGAATCAGATGTATGTGTCCCAGTGACAGATCAAAAATCGTGGATATCTGACAATTCTTGTATAATTAACGAAGAGCTTATAAAATACATTTGCTCTGGATATGTTTCTTATTTTAAAGGAGGTAATCCAAATGCATACCCATATAAAAGAGTAATAACTATGGAACACACTTTTTCAGCACAACATAAAGCAGAATATATATCAGCTTTAAAATCTGATATATCAAAGGATAAAAATTTTAGTGCAAGTGGAGATTCACTTGGAGCATATGAAAGTGTACTACTTGGAAATTATGAATCTGAAAATGAAGACAAAATATCTGGTATGTATGTAACTACACAGCAGTATTCAAATATATTCTTACCTAGAGTTGGAGAAAATATAAATAAAACAGTCTCAGAAAAGAAAAACGCACTTCAAATGTTTAAAACAAGACTAAATGCAATTAAATTTGAAAACACTACACAAGTAATAGAATACATTAAAACATTTTCTACTAAATTTGCTTCTATAATTGAACTAACATTAAATAGTTCTGGACCCGTATTTATATTTTCCAATTGGCTTACTTATGGTGTTGAACCATTAGCTATAATTTTAGAAGCATGCGGGTTGACATTATTTGATAAAGAAGATAAAGGAAAAGGTAGATACTTTTTATGGAGTTCAGATACTAAAACAAAAGATCCTACGGGAGCGTTAATTAAAAAAGCAAGAAATACATTTAATTCTAGTGAAAATGCAAATGGTAGCAAATTAAAGGTTATTCTTGGAACAAGATCTGTTATGGAAGGTGTATCTTTTAAAAATGTAAAACAAGTTCATATAACAGAACCGTGGTGGAACGAATCAAGGATAGAACAGATTATGGCTAGAGCTTCGCGATACTGTAGTCACTCTAGTCTACCAGATGAAGAACAATATGTTGACATATATCGTCATTATAGTGTTTTATCTTCTACGCGAGTATTAGATCCAGATGTGTCGGCGGTATTAGCTGAAGTAATGAAAAGTTCAAATTATAAACAGCTTGGAATTTATGGAATAGATCAGAAGATGCTAATCTCCTCTATAAAAAAATACAACATAAACAATGAGTTAGAACGTTTACTAAAAAGTTGCGCAATAGATTCGGAAATTAATGAAAATGGAAATATAATTAGATTAGAGGAAATAATAACTCCAACTCAAGAGGGTATGTATAAAATTTTATATAAAAATCCTTCTAACGGAGATATGTATACACGCGAGGGAGTCCCCGAAAGTATTCCTTTTACAGAAATTTATGATCGTAAATTCAGTTTTCCTAGGAAAGACTTACCTCTTAAATTTAAATTAGAAAACGGCGACGAAGAATTAACTGATTCTGATGTAAATGAGGATCTGAATTTAAAAGAAAATATAATTCCATGGAGATCGGAAAGCAGTTTTAAAGAACTAAATTTAACACCTGATATTAAAAATTATATGACAAATTTATATAAAAATTATAGTTTATTACCATTACTTCGTAAAAATTATTTTAATGAAAGTGGAAAAGATAAAATCAAGTTTCGAGAAGATCCACAAAAGAAAATGAAATTAATGAATTGCATTAAAGAACTTTCTGTTAGAAATCTTGTAGACTCTTCTGTTAAAAGACAAATTGCTCAAGAATTTAATAAAGAAACGCAAAAACAAAAAATGAACTCAAAAGTATTAGAATTAATATATACATATAACATTTTTCCAGAAGAAAAGTTAGAAGAACTACTAGAAATAGCTGCGACTAGTCCAGAAACTATAAATGAAGCTCTTAAAGAAGCAACGAAAAGATAATAATTTGAAAAAATAAAATGTAATTATAATATAAATGAGTGCAGAAACATTAAAATTTTTTGAAGACAAAAGCACAGAACAAATTATAAATTGGATGATAGATAATCTAAGGGAAGATCAGATTAGAATGTGTCTTGATCAGTCAGGCATTCCAGATACATCCGTTATTAAAGAACAATCTGCAGCAGCGGCAGCATCTTCTTCGACCCCAATAATACCGGCAGCAGCGGCATCAGCTCCAATAGCACCGGCGGCGGCTCCAGTGTCTACACTCTTTGATATTGTGCCACAAGTTCTATCTACAGATGAAGAAGACAATCAACGTAGAAGGTGTCAAGGGTCTGGTATTCTAATTAAAAGTATAATAAACGGAAACGTTGAATTCTATCAGGTTGTCGAAGTTGATGAAGATAAGGACGATATTATATCACAAAATATAAGCGGCGGAGATTATGGTTGGGTCAAAAAAATACTGCCATTAAATGATTTTAAACGGGGAATGTGTGACCCAGAAGATATTGAAATATATGTTGATGCACGCGTTGAAGCAGAGGATAAATTTACAACAAATGTTCCCGAAGAAGTTATGGATGTTGCAAAAATTTATAACTCTAAAGGAATACAATCTTCTGTTCAGGCCCCCGTTGATATAAGTCCAATTGAAGTAGAAGTAACCGATGTAATGAAACAAGCTCTAGAAAAACAGAAAAAATCCCCTAAGGTAATGGAAGATAAATTTAAAGTGTTATATGATTTAGGTATGACTTTTTTCCCTATTTTTATATACGGACAGGAAGATGAGGAAACATTTAAGTATTTAGCTACTGTAGTTGATCCAGTTACACAAAAATTAAACTTTGAAGAAAGAACATTAAGAATTAAAATTGCGAATAAAAGATTTAGAGACGAAGTAACTGCCATTCTAGAAGCTTACAATAGTAATAATTATATACCAGATAGTAACAACATAGCAGACGATCTAAAAGCTCTTCAAGAACGTTTGCCCCCTGAACTTAAAAATAAACTTGATCAAATTTACGATCCAAAAAGGGAAGCAGAAAATTTTACTTACTTTGGAGATGCTCATATGTCGGAGTCTGATGAAGAACCAATGTTGATGCCTTTAATATCTAGAGATAGTATTTTAAATGTTTCATCTATGTCTCCACCTATGTCTCGTTCTATGTCTCCAGATATACTTCCACCGATGCTTCCACCTATGTCTCCAGTTACATCCTTTTCTAAAAAGAAGAAACCATCTGAGATGTCTATACAAGAACTAGAAGAGCATATGAAAATTAAATTTGGACCTAAATTTGCCCGTGATTACAAACCTGAATTGTATACAAATTCAATAGGAGTTAGAAATGTAAGGTATGTAAAAAGGGACAACTGCGATACCAAGTATAATATGCCTGAAGTTTCTGCACCAATGTTTCCAGATTTTGCATCAGAAATAAACTTAAATAATTTTGGTGACAAAGATGGTAGTAATAGCGAATTATTATTTGGAAGCCATTGTGACGATGACTAAAATCTTTTTCTAGATGGTCTTTTTCTTTTTGAAATTTTATTTTTACTAAAACTATAAGTTAAAGATGTTACAGTGGGTGTTATAGTAATATCCTCTAATGATAAATTTTCTGCATTGAAATCATCAGCAACTTTCATCATTTTATTATGAAGTTCTATTTCTTTTTTATTTTGTAAATCATACTCTCGATTGTATTTTAAAATAAGATTCTTAAATGAATCTTTTAAAATACTGTCCCATACACTATTAATTTCATTAATACATTTATAAAAAATTTCTTTGTTGTGTATATTACCACTTAGAAATTTTTTAAATATATAAACCTCTTCTCTTATCTTAGCTTGTATATTAAATGTGTTAAAAATATTTTGATTCATATATTCAATAATACATTCTGATATGTTCTCCATTATAATAAATTTAATGGCTTAAATTTTTAACTACAATTTTTTTTAGCAATTTAGCGTAATTAATTTAAAATTTAAATATATATATAAATCATATATAATGCCAGGTTTTTCAGCTTCAAGAATTTTTTTACCAAAAACCCCTGTTACTTCAGCTCAAGTAGTTGAAACACTTGATTATGCTTATGGAGAAGAGGGCAAGTCCCAAATGACAGAAGAGCTCGTTAAAGAGCCAGTTCCAGAGCCAGTTTCAGTTCCAGAGCCAGAACCAGAACCAGAGCCAGAGCCAGAGCCAGAACCAGAACCAGAGCCAGAGTCAGAACTAACCCCACAGCCCCTTCCAGAACCAGAACCAGTTCCAAAGAAGAAAAGTTTAAAGAAAAAGCAATCTCTTTAAACAATAATTTTACAGAAAAAAAACTAAGTTAAAAATTTCAAATGAATTATTAATTAATATGAATTCGCTTGAAATTTCTTATATCGGTTCAGCATGTGGTAAAAATAAGTATGAATCTAGATCTAAAACAATGCTTCTTTTGCTATGTAGACAATACAAAGACATTTACAAAAATGCAATGTTTAAATATGGAGCATTTACAACATTAGACCCAGAATGTAAAACTTATGATTCTCAACTTAAAAAGATATATTCAGAGTATAAAAAAACAGTGAAAAGTCCAGATGATTTTAAAAAATTGGAAAAAGACATTACAGAACGTCTTAGCGCAGAAAATAAAGAAATAAAAGAAGAGGATCTCAAACATGCTTCAAGATTTCTTGAAAACTCATTTAAAAAAGACTGCGGAACAAATAATGAATCGAATGTAATCTCAAAAATGCACTATAAAAAAGGTAATAACAAAATGTATTATTACTATTCTGATAACGGATGGTATATAAAAGGATTTCATGATGCAACACATAATGACACCGTCATAGAGATCAAAACAAGAATGAGACCTCAAAATGTAAGAAAAAATGAATATGATCTTTATCAGCTTTTTGGATATCTACTAGCAATGAATAAGACCAAGGGTAAGATTGTACAAAAATGCAATGATATTATTTATGATTCTGAAATTGAAACAGATAACGAATATGGAGTAATTGACATATCGCTTGATGAATGGAAAGAAAAATTTAATACTTTTAAGAAAGAACTTAATGATTTTTTCTTAGAAATAAATAATTATAAGGATAAACTATTTAATATTACTGATGTAATAAGTTCAAAAAATTATCCAATTGCATCATTTGATGAAAATGGCATGCCACACAATGTAAATCCTAAATACGAAAAAATAGTTATGACTCTATCATAAAGCAATATTACCACTTTTACTTATTATATTTATTTCAGGGTCTTTATCTGGATATTGTTTTATTTCTAAAGCCTGTAAAGGTTTGTTAATAGTTCCGCCAAATGCTCTTGATAGAGCTATATCTGTGCGTATTAATGAATTATTACACGCGGCATTTATTTCTTTAAATCTTGAATGTCCCATGACTACATAATTAACGCCTTCAAAAAACTTAAGTTGAGAATTAAATTTAGAACACTCTGCTTTATTAAATGTCTTAGACTTCGAATAAAGTCGAGAAAAAACAGGATTTTCTTCATCCATTTTCTCTAGAAATTTTGGAACCTTAGTCTTTCCCTGTAACCATAAACTTGTTGATTTATTTATTTTAGATATATCTACTTTTCCCGTATCAGGATTTAAGTTGTGTGCAATTAATTTATCTGTAATTGATCCATGAACAAAAATAAATTCTCCAAGTTGTAATACTAAAGGTCGTGTTCTACCTAAAAGAGCACCTCCCATTCCTCCTGGTTTTAAAAATTTAATTCTATCTGTTTTGTATATCTTTTTAAATTGTTCAATGTCTCTTTTTTTAACATAATCCCTTATAAACTGTTTATCATTTTCCAAATAATAAGGGTATAATTCATGATTACCTATAAGGGATATAACGCGGCCTTTGTCATTTTTTGCCTGCGCATCTAAATTAATAATGAGCCTTATTATCTCAATTTCTCCGCTTTCTTCCAAGAAAGAAGAGTCATCATAGACCGTATCTGGTCTTTTACCATCAAGTGTGTCTCCTAATTGTACAAGATAAGTATCTCCGCCTATCCATTCTAAATTTTTATTTATAAGTTTACACATTTGTAATACTTTTTTAAAAATTTGAAAATCCCCGTGTATATCTCCAATTGCTATTATTTTATTGTTATTGAAAGTCATACTTAAAATATAAATATATTATATTTATCTAATTAAATATTTGTTTTATTTCTTCTGAACTTGGGAGCCCCCTGTATATATTATTTTTAACTAACAATGTAGGAAAGTAAACAGTTCCACTAGTAATTACTTTTGTGACTTCTTGAATTATATTATCTCTTTCAGATATTTCTAAATCTGTAAATGTATCATCAAACATAAGTTCACCTGTTGGTGGAATTTTTACAACCATATATTTTGATTTATCGTATTTTTTTAGCTCTTCATCTAACATTGTACAATATGGGCAACCATCTCGAGAAATAATTACAGCACGATCCGTTAATATATCAACTTCTAATAAGTCTGTGGTTTCAACCTCTATTTTATTAATTTCAAAACTTTTATTTATAAAATATATGAGACAAAACGTTATAATAATTATAAAAGCACTTATAATATAATTGAACATTAAATTAATGATATATTAAATTTTACAATAAAAAACTTAAATTAGAGAAATTAATGAATATATAATTATTAATGAATGTTTTAGTTATAAACGATCATTCATGGGACAATTTTGCCATTGTTTCAAAAAGATTAAATTTAAAGTATATAGATCCAACTCATAAAATAAATTATTTTTATGGTAAGTCTATGAAATACATTAGTAATATATGTAATCAAAATATGCTGCAACTACATCGGCGTCCTATAATTAATAAAAATATGAAAGAGATTATTGAAGATACCCTTAGATTTACAAAATTTTGTATAATATTTCATAATTTTATAGAATATAATACACTAAGTTCACTATTTATAAATTTATGCGAAAAAAATAAGGTTCCTTTCTTTATTTTCTCAGAACATTGTGAAAGATTTTATTTTAATGGGGAATATAACACAAATGATAAGTTTAAAAATGTTTTAAAACAAATAAATTTCAATGAAAAATACATAAATGTAGAAATACCTCAATACATTATTTACTCTGAAGTAAAACAATCTCCTAAGAATATAGAAGACTTAATAATTAATATTAGAACAAAATATAAACAAATAAAAGACCATAAAGAATCTAAAAGTATAATTTACCTTGCAAAAATATCAAAAGATAAAAATAAACTAGCAACTATTAATCAATGGAAGGAGGTAAATCACCTTTAAGTGTTTCTTTTGTTAAATACATACCCTTTTTATACATGTCTATAACTACTTTATCATTTAATTTATCTAAATTTAAGTAAACACTTGGATCTAATTGATTGTTACATTCTATTATATATGTGCTTCTAGGTTTACATTTATATAACATAGAAAGCAACATCTTAGAACTAATATTATCACTTAAGCTCATAGAATTTAAAATTAAGCTATAACCTTTTATGTATATATCTTTCGGAGGAGAACCATATAAATTTTTACAACATCCATCTATGTATGTGTCTCCATTTATTACAACAGGTTTAAATACAAAAGGAATAGTCATCGACGCCTTAATGGCGTCTTTTAATTTAACTTCAGGATAATCTATATTACTAAGGTTTGTATATTTATTTTTTGATACATTGGTTGCATAAATATTTACATTTACCTTATACATGTTATAAAATTCTCCTAATGTTATATTTTCATCGTTGACTTCCCATAGAAGTCCTATTAAATTGTCTAATAAAGAATTACCTATTATATGATTTTCGGAGAATAAATTATTAAAATTATAGTTAACTATATCTGCAACATCTAATTTCATAAAATTAATTAGCATATTTTTAGGAGCGATTCCAGAAATATACAAACAACCAATTAAAGACCCTATAGAACATCCATAAAAATTTTTAAGATCTAATAATTTATTTTCGTGAATATATTCAAGGCAACCTATAAAAATTATGCCAGAATACCCACCTCCTCCTATAAACAGATCATTCATGCTGTTTAGTTAAATGATATATTTTAAATTTAAAAATCTTTACGTATTTTGGGGCAAAAGTTTGAAAATATCTATCTATACCTTCCCATTCTCCTCCAGGCGGATGGTGCATTTCTTTAGTCATTGAATGAGCCAATTCATGAAAAAGTGTATGTATTATTTCTTCTGGTGGCATCATTTCACCAGATACTTTATACATTTTAATACCTATCTCTCGTCCTTTATCATAGTTCCATCCTAATATTCTTGGGTCAATAAACAATAGTTCTATAAATGTTGTGTTTTGTAATTTTTTCCTTAGAAGTTTACCTTGTTTTAAATTAATATCATAGCTTAAATCTACTGAAATTTCTTGTAAGAAATCTAACATCTCTGCAGTCTTTTGATCTCTCGCTCTAAACATTCTTCCAGAGTGTGTTCTAAAGGCTGCACCACAATTTCTTGATAACAAAAAATATACAAGTAATAATATTATAATCGTAATTGTAATTGTAATTATAATAGTCATTTAATATTAATGTTAGAAAAATTATTATTATTTTTAGGAATTAAATCATGGGAAATCGAAAATTCATTAGTTAAAAAAACTAATATCAATGCTAAATTTTTAAGATCAAATAAAAATATTAAATCTATAAATCTATTAAATCTTTTAGAAGAAGATGAAACTCCTTCTCCTAAAATGGCACTTTATAAAATTAATAAAAATTCAAAACCAAATGTAACAAGTAACTGTTTTTGTATATTTTATACAATTTACTTTTTATTTATAACTTGTATACTTTCAATTCAACCAATTTATACACTAATTATGTTTTCAAAAAATACAAATAAATTAAAGTATCTTACTTCGTTCTTCTTACATATAAATCTACCATTAATTCATATTTGGTCTAAGATTTATTTTAAAACAAATCATATTGACAATGTATTAAAATGCAAAGCATTTAAAGCAAGTCTTATAATAATAGCAAGTATAATATCAATGATAATAAATTTAGTGGACATTAAATCATTCTATAATGAATATCATTGGTTAAATACATTTAATAATAATGTTTTATTTTTTGCGTTAATTGCTATTGAATGGATATATTCTAGAATTAGTTTATTTTTATTTGTTTTCACTTTTATGTTTGTATTAAAAGAACACATTAAAAAACTTAAGTGTCTTAAATGTCAATTAGAGGACAACGAGTTTGATTTTGAAAATAATGTTTGTCTTAGTAACTTAATAATAAAAATAGCAAAAACTAAATACGAAATTGAAAAAACTATAAATTTATTTAACGATATAATATCTTACACTACGGTGCTTGGAGGAATATCTATTGCTATATTTATACGTGATGTATTTCCTCATGGGTTTAAAGATCTAAATTTAAATTTTGATGATCATGATAGATATCTAGTGCATCCTATAATTTTATACATCTGTATTCAAATTATTCTTATAGTTATGATGAGAAAGTATTCATACGCAAGAGAGGAAATTTTACATTTTATAAAGTCTATAGATTTCATAAGCAGATTTCTAATGAGAACTTCAACACAAAAAATAGCTAAAAAATCAAATGGCAATTTAAGTCTTGTTACATTGAATATACTAGAAGACTCTGCTACTACATTAGACTGGCTAATTCTTGGTAATATGCTTTCAGAAAAATGGTTAGACTTTAATGTATTTGGTATATCTACTTCAGATGGTAAGTTAATAAAACAAAGCATTGCAATAGGCGGTACACTTCTGTTTACAGTTAATTTTTTACAGAATAATAATTAATTTAAAACATAATTGTATTTATAATTAATATGGATGCATTTATTCGCAAACAATATACTTCTGAAAAGAAAGAACTAACATATCAGGTATTATCATGGGAAGCATGCGATGAAGAAATAGAGAACCTTGATTCTGATAATGAAGAAGTTCCAGATGTTCAATATCACATTTACTCATTTGGCGTTAATGAAGTTGGTGAATCGGTTTGTGTAAGATTTGATGGATATAAGCCTTACTTTTTTGCTTACATTCCAGATTGTCTACAAAAGTCTTTTACAGATTTTCATAAAAAAGAAGTGGAGCGTTTCATTCGTAATAAACTTTTTAAAAATCGCGACGATCTTGAGTCTGTTAGTCTAGTAAATCGCAAAAAATATAAAGGCTTTACAAATGAAAAACAGTTTAAGTTTCTTCGATTTGTGTGTAAAAATCTAAATACATTCAATCGTATTAAGTATATTCTTAATCCAAGAGATAAATCAAAGATGCCAAGAATATCAAGTGTTCTTCAAGGAGATACAATTAAGTTTGAATTGTATGAGTCTAATATTGAACCATATCTTAGATTCACACATAAAATGGAAATCCAAATGGCTAATTGGCTAAGCGTTAAGCATATTACTCAAGACAATGAAATGTCTCGTTGTCAGCACAGCTACATTGCGAATTATGCAGCTGTTCAAAAACTAGATATTCAAGAAACGTGTAATCTTACTCTTGGAGCTTGGGACATAGAGGCTTTCTCATACGCTTCAAGATACACCGGCATCAACGAGTTTCCTGATCCTACTAAACCAAATGACATAATCACACAGATCGGCACTAGTCTTTATAAATTTAGCACAAAAGAAAGCTTTAAGCATGTAGTGACTATTAAAAGTCCTATTGATAATGACTGTGATCCTGTAGATGGAATACACATTGAAACTTATGACTCTGAAAAAGAACTTATTATTGGTTGGGTCAAGTTTATAAATTCTGTAGATCCAGACATCCTAATTCAGTATAACGGATATGATTTCGATTGGAAATACGTCTGCGCGCGTGCAAAAGTTCTTGGTATTGAATATGCCTTAGAGAATCTTAGTAGAATTGAAAGCAAACCAGCTTATCTTCACGAAGATCAGCTTAATACTTCTGCATATGGTGATAACACAATGAAATATCTTAAGATGTATGGTGTTACTCAGTTTGATCTTATGTTTATCATTAAGAAAGAACACAAACTTGAGTCTTATAAACTAAATGCAGTCGCTGAGCATTTTACAGGTGATAAGAAAGACGATCTTAGCCCAGCAGATCTTTTTAATTATAATACATCAACAAAAGACAAGCTCGCTCTCGTGGTAAAGTATTGTGCTCAGGACACTTGGCTTCTGATTGAATTGACGCTAAAACTTAGAATTATAACAAATGTAATCGGTATGGCTAATATTACTATGGTTCCGATGCAATACATCGAACTTCGCGGTCAGCAGATTCGTGTTCATACACAGATCGCTTATGAGACTAAACAAGAGGGTTATCTTATTCCGGCAGCTGAATATAAACCAAAGACAGACATTTCAGATGAAGAAGAAAAGTTTACTGGTGCTACTGTTTTGGAAGCAACGCCTGGAGCTCACTTTGAACCTATTGCTGGTCTTGATTTTGCAAGTCTATATCCTAGCATTATGATCGCGCATAACTATGACTATGCGACTATTGTAGAAGATCCAGAGTTTGACAACTTACCTGGTGTAGAATACTTTGATATGGATTGGGAGGAAGATGACATTGATTCTGATGGCAATGAGATAAAACGTCCTGTGAATGTAAGATTTGTGCAGAATCGCACTGGTATTATGCCAAAAATTTTAGATCGCCTTTGGAAAGAGCGCAAAGCTATTCGTAAGCAGATGAAAACACTATCACCAGATGACAACTTGTATGCTGTGCTCAATGGTGTTCAGCTTGCTATTAAAGTTTCTATGAATAGTATTTATGGTTTTACAGGTGCAAGATATGGCAGACTTCCTAATAAAAAGATTGCGGCAGCTGTTACTGCTTGTGGTCGCGGTATGATTGCTCATTCAAAGAAATGTGCTGAAGAATGGTATAACTGCGAAGTTGTATATGGTGATACAGATTCTATTTATGTTAAGTTCAAAAGTGATCTCAAGGGTCAAGATCATATGGAC
>VMHT01173027.1_pt1 | contig 15873 bp, 17 predicted proteins | sample 4693611 | NCBI WGS metagenome assembly VMHT01 (sample SAMN12280063, study PRJNA550983) | marine metagenome | isolation source: seawater sampled from same location over 5 years 0.02-0.2 micron viral filtrate | place: USA: collected off the coast of southern California halfway between the port... ... | reverse complement strand
GAGCATCGGTATCAATAGTGGCAGAAGTTGTTTTTGGACTTATCTTGTAAATTGAGTTAGAAAGTAACTTTTTCAAATGGGATGTCAGAGCACCAACATTCCTAGATATTGACATCTGATTATCATTTAAGACAACTAAAATATCAGCCTCTATCCCCCCAGCATGATTCAGTGCCTCGAAAGCCATACCGGCGGTCATCGCGCCGTCACCGATCACGGCAATCGCGTCGCCAAGCCCTTCGGGGATCACACCGCCCAGATCGCGGCCCACGGCAAAGCCGAGCGCGGCCGAGATCGAGGTCGAGCTATGCGCCGCGCCGAAGGGGTCGTAGGGGGATTCGCTGCGTTTGGTGAAGCCCGAGAGCCCGTCCTTCATCCGCAGGCTGCGAATACGGTCGCGGCGTTCGGTAAGGATTTTATGCGGGTAGCACTGGTGGCTGACATCCCAGATGATCTTGTCGCGCGGGGTGTCAAAGACCGCATGCAGCGCCACGGTCAGCTCCACCACGCCAAGCCCCGCGCCCAAGTGTCCGCCGGTTTCCGACACGGCCGAGATCGTCTCGGCCCGCAGTTCACGCGCGACTTGGGTCAGTTCGGCATCGGACAGGCGTTTCAGGTCCGCAGGGCGGGTGACCTGATCAAGCAGGGGGGTGGCGGGTTTGTCACTCATCGGGGCCTCTCTGGTGCCGCATTGGCGCATGTGCCGCCCGGCTAGCTGTCGCGGGCAATAACGAAGGCGGCAGCGGCTCGCAAGCTCTGCGCCTCTGGTCCATATTCAGATAGGGCGTCGCAGGCCAAGTCCACCAATTCGGCGGCGCGGGTCTTGGCTCCGGCAAGCCCAAGGTGGGACACAAAGGTCGCTTTTCCCGCTGCGTCGTCTTTGCCCACGGCTTTGCCCACGGTCTCGGCGTCGCCTTCAACGTCAAGGATGTCATCGGCGATCTGGAACGCAAGGCCAAGGTGTTTGGCGTAAGCCCCAAGCGCCGTGGCATCGGCTCCGGCCATGCGCGGCCCGGCCATGGCCGACCATTCAATCAGCGCGCCGGTCTTGCCTGCCTGAAGTGCCGTGATCTCGGCCAGCGACAGCGGCGCGGGGGCGGTTTCGGCGGCGATGTCCAGCGCTTGCCCGCCGACCATGCCGCCGACGCCTGCCGCTTGGGCGAGGCTCGTCATCAGAATCAGACGCGCCTCCGCCGGACAGGCGAGTTGCCCGAGCAGTTCAAAGGCCAGCGTTTGCAGCGCGTCACCGGCCAGAACGGCGGTCGCCTCATCCCACTTGCGGTGCACCGTGGGCTGGCCCCGGCGCAGATCGTCGTCGTCCATACAGGGCAGATCGTCATGCACCAGCGAATAGGCATGCAGCGCCTCAATGGCCGCAGCGGCTGGGGCGGCCATGCCGGGGGCGATGCCATGCAGCCGAGCGGATTCGATTACCAGAAAGCCGCGCAACCCCTTGCCGCCGCCGCAGGCATAGCGCATCGCCTCGGCGACCGGGCCTGTGCGCTCGGCCAAGGCCGCTTCGATCTGCGCTTGCGCCAGATCACGGGCAAGGGCAAGCGCCTCTGCCAAGGGAAGGGGGGTGGGCTGGAAGGTCATGCAGGCGGTCAAAGCCCTTCGACGGGTTTCAGCCCATTGGGGTTGCCATCGCCATCAAGGGTGATCGCGGCGACCTTTTCTTCGGCCTCTTTCAGCTTGGTCTCGCAGCGCGCCTTAAGCTTCGCCCCGCGTTCGTAAAGCGCGATGCTTTCGTCCAGCGCGACATTGCCGTTTTCAAGCTGGCCCAACACTTTTTCAAGCTCGGCCATGGCGGTCTCAAAGTTCATCTCTTCTACGGGTGTGTCAGACATTGCGCGCCTCGTTGGTCGGAATTTCGCGCGACAATAGTGCTTCGCGCCGGGCATTGCCAGCGGGCTGGCCTTATGAATTTTACCTATGTGTTTCGCTAAAAGGGCCGGGTCAGTCCGGGGCCAGCATATAGCCCGCGCCGCGCACGGTTTGCAGGTATTGCGGCTGTTTCGGATCGCTTTCGATCTTGCGGCGCAGGCGGGTGATCTGAACATCAACCGCGCGTTCCTGCGCTTGGCCCCGGTCGCGGCCCAATTCTTCGACAAGTTTTGACCGGCTGAGCGCGACACCGGGCTGCGCGGCGAAAATCTTCATCAGTTGCACTTCGGTCGCGGTGAGACGTACCAGATCGTCGCCCTGCCACATTTCACCCCGCTCCATGTCATAGCGGATCACGCCGAGCGACAGCACTTTTGGCGCGGCATCGGCGGCTGAGGTGTCGGGCATGCGGCGCAGGATCGCGTTGATGCGCAGCAGCAGTTCCTTAGGCTCGAAGGGTTTTGGCAGATAGTCATCCGCCCCGGCCTCCAACCCTTCGATGCGGTTGTCGGTCTCGCCCTTGGCGGTCAGCAGCAAGATCGGCGTTTGCAGGGTTTCGCGCAGGGATCGGGTCAGCGCCATGCCGTCTTCGCCGGGCATCATCACGTCGAGCACGATCAGATCAAACTCTAGCCCCGCCAGCACCCGGCGCGCATGGGCCGCGTCGCGGGCCGTGCTGACCAGAAAGCCGTTCCGCATCAGGAATTTCTTTAGCAGGCTGCGGATGCGCTCATCGTCGTCGACAACCAGCAGGTGCGCGTCAAGCTCGTTCATGGAGCGCTTTCGCGGAGCCGGTCAAAGCTCTGGCGCATTTCGGGATCCATCATGGCCTCCAATACCGTTCTGAAACCGGCCACGGCGTCGGGCCCGGCGGTGCGAAAGGCCAGCCGCATGCGCGCGCGCTGAGCGTCCGATAGCTCCTGTTCCAGCTTGCGACCCTCGTCGGTCAGGAACAGATGCCGCTCGCGCTTGTCATTGCGGCCAACCTTGCTTTGCACCAGACCATCGGCGATCAGCGTGCGCAAGACACGGTTGAGCGATTGTTTCGTGACCCCAAGGATGTTGAGCAGGTTGTTCACTGTCGTGCCGGGGGCGCGGTTGATAAAGTGGATGGCGCGGTGATGCGCGCGGCCATAGGCCATATCGGCCAGAATCCTGTCGGGATCGGCAGTGAAGCCGCGATAGGCAAAGAACATCGCCTCAATCCCCTGCCGCAGTTGTTCGTCGGTCAAAAACAGCAGGCTGTCGCCGCTGCTAGGGGCCATCATCCGCCCGTCAGCCATAGTATGTCTCATTCTCTCTCGGGCCTGTTGGGGATCAGTTTACGTCAGCGTTGTTGACATTCCAATAGTGAAAGGCTATCGAATCCCGTGTTTTGCGCAATTAAATGTCTGCATCTGCCGATTGTTGCGCAATTTTTGAAAAGATAGCGCGTCATTTGGGAGGTAAACACCATGGCAGGCGGATATGACAACCGAGATGGGTACATCTGGATGGATGGCAAAATGGTGGACTGGCGCGAGGCCAATGTCCACATCCTGACCCATGCGATGCACTATGCGTCTTCGGTGTTCGAGGGCGAGCGCGCCTATAACGGCAAAATCTTCAAAAGCCGGGAGCATTCCGAACGGCTCAAGCGCTCGGCTGAGATGATCGACTTCGAGATCCCCTACACCATTGACGAGATCGAAGCCGCCAAGGCCGAAGTCCTCGCCGCCTCTGGCCTGCAAGACGCCTATGTGCGTGCGGTCGCTTGGCGCGGTGTGGGCGAAGACATGGGTGTCGCCTCGGCCCGCAACCCGGTCCGCATGGCCATCGCAGCATGGGAATGGGGTGCCTATTACGGCGACGCCAAGATGAAGGGTGCCAAGCTCGACATCTCCAAATGGAAGCGCCCCTCGCCTGAGACGATCCCGAGCCACGCCAAGGCGGCGGGTCTCTATATGATCTGCACCATGTCCAAACACGCCGCCGAAGCAAAGGGCTGTTCGGACGCGATGATGTATGACTATCGCGGCTATGTGGCCGAGGCGACGGGCGCGAATATCTTCTTCGTCAAGGATGGCGAAGTGCACACGCCGACGCCTGATTGCTTCCTCAATGGGATCACCCGTCAGACGGTCATTGGCATGCTGAAGGACAAGGGGATTACCGTCCACGAGCGCCACATCATGCCCGAGGAACTCGAAGGCTTCGAGCAGTGCTGGCTGACCGGCACCGCCGCCGAAGTGACCCCGGTGGGGCAAATCGGCGACTGGAAGTTTGAGGTCGGCGCGCTGACCCGTGAGATTGCCACCGACTATGAAAAGTTGGTGCGCAGCTAAACGCTGCCGCCGAATTTTGCCAATGTTACCCCGCCGTCCTGCAAACCCTTGCGGACGGCGGTTGCGATTTGAACGGCCTCTGCGGTGTCGCCATGCAGGCAGATCGTGTCGATCCGCGTGGGGATGTGTTTCCCGCTTTCGGTGATGATCGCGCCGGCTTTGACCATCTCGACCATTCTGGCGGCGGCGTGATCGGCGTCATGGATCACCGCGCCCGGATTGCTGCGGTCGACCAGCGTGGCGTCGTCGTTATAGGCGCGGTCGGCAAAGATTTCTCCGGCCCATTTGCAGCCCAGTGATTTCACCGCCCGTTCCTGCGCCGTGGCGGCCAGCACCATAACGATGAGATCGGGGGCCACGCTTAGCGCCGCCTCATAAAGATCGCGGGCCAAGCCTTCATCTTCGGACGCCATATTTGCCAACGCGCCATGCAGCTTCAGATGCCGCACCTCCGCGCCGACGCTGCGGGCCATGCCGACACTTGCCGCGACCTGATAGCGGATCTGGTTCTGCAAGGTGCCGCGCGGCACCGCCATGCGGTTGCGCCCGAAGCCCGCGAGATCCATGAAACCCGGATGCGCGCCGATGCCGACGCCGTTTTCATGCGCCATGCGCATCGTCGCGGCCATCACGTCTGCGTCGCCCGCGTGCCCGCCACATGCGATATTGGCCGAGGTCACGACACGCAGAAGCGCCGCGTCGTCGCCCATCGTCCATGGGCCAAAGCTTTCGCCCATGTCGGCGTTCAGATCGACGGATGTCATGGCGTGTCCTTTTCGAATGGATCGGCGGTGGCCGAAACCACGCCAGAGATCAGTTGATAGCCCAGCAAATCACGGATGCGCGCGGGATCGCGCAACAGGGGCTGGCGGCGTTTGGGAAGGGCGGCGAGGTCGGCGCGGTGGCGTGTCTCGGCGGCCAGCGCTTCGTCGAGGTCAATGAACTCGAACCGCAGCGCAGCGCCGGGCTGCGCCTGCGCCACGATGGGCAGGTCACAGGGGATCACCGTGCCGATGCGGGGGTAGCCGCCGGTGGTCTGACATTCACACATCAGCACAAAAGGCGCGCCATCGCCGGTAATCTGGATATCGCCGGGGGTGATGACCTCTGAGACGATGGTCAACTGCCCGCCGGTCGCGAAACCTTCGCCCTCGTGATCCATCCGTGCGCCCATGCGGTTGGCGCGAGCGTCACGTCGAAAGGTGGTATCGGTAAAGCGCGCACGGGTCGCGTCGTCAAAGGCGTCGGTCTGCATGGAGACGACGATGCGCACACGCTCCGCGCCAAAGCGGCTGTCACGGGGCAGGGTCAGGTTCGTCTCACCGCCCTTGTCCGCCCCCAGCGGCAGGGTCTCCCCGCTTTGCAGCAGGGCGCCGATGCCAGCGGCCAGATGGCTAGAGCGGGACTCCATCACCGGCTCAACATCAAAGCCGCCGCCCACATGAAGGTAGCCATAAGCCCCATCCCGCGCGCCGCCGATGGTCAGCTTGGCCCCCGCAGGCAGCAGGTGGCTGGCGTTCCATGCAATCGCTTCGCCGTCGATGCTCACTTGCATCTGCGCCCCGGTCAGCGCGATGCGTGTGTCCTGATCCACCTCGAAACTGCCGCCGCTGCCCGCCATTTCAATTGCCGCACAGTTCGGGTCCTGCCCCAACAGGGCGGCCCCTTCGTGCAGGGCGGTCGGGTCCGCCGCGCCGCCATGGGTCAGGCCAAGGGCGCGGTAGCCGGGGCGGCCATGGTCTTGAACCGTCATCGCCGGGCCAGCTTGGAGGATGGTCAGCGTGCCGCTCATGTCAGCGCCTCCCGCTCGGCACCACCGGTGGGCTCGTCGGCGATGCGGTCGAACTCTTGCCGGGTGATGGATGGAAAGATCAACTCATCGCCCGGCGACAGCGGAAAGGGCATGTCGCTGCCGGGGCGGAAGGTGCGAAAGGCGGTCTGGCCGATGTGCCGCCAGCCGGTGGGGGAGGCATTGGTGAAGATGATCAACTGCCGGATCGCCACGACCAGCGCGCCGGAGGGCACGGATTTTGTCAGCCCCTGCTGGCGCGGGATGTCCCAATGCGAGGGCAGTTCACCCATATAGGGCTGGCCGGGGGCAAAGCCGATGGTGAGGACGCGCACGCGAGCCTGCGACAGCTCGGCTATGGCCGCGTCGGGGTCGAGGCCCGCGGCCTCGGCGGCTTCCTCCAACTGCGGGGCGAGGTCGGTACCATAGACGGTCGGCACATGCCACAGGCTGCGCCCGGCGGGCAGGGCTTCGGCGAACCAATCGCGGGTTTCGAGCAAGTCGCGCAGGCGGTCGGTCATCTGTGTGATGGCCCGTTGGCTGACCTCAAACTGCACGAAGGTTGATACCAGCGAGGTGCTGGTCTCGCGCACCTCGGGCCAGTCCTGTTCCTCGACCGCCGCGCGAAAGGCGAGGGCGGCGCGGTTGGCGGGTTCGGACATCTTCTCGGCAAAGGTGACCAATAGGCCAGAGAGGCCGACACTGCGGATGCGGGGCCGGTCAGTCATTGGAGAGCATCCTTTCGTAAAGGCGCGGCAGCAGCACCGGGGTCAGATACATCGGCAGTTGCCAACAGCCGATAAAGATCATCAAGGGCGCCAGAACCTCGGGCGGGAGTGCGACGAGGAAGAGCGCGATATTGCGGTTGCCCGCGCCGATCGCCAGCGGGCCGGCCACAGCATGCAGCGGGCCGCGCCGGGTCAGCAGCAATGTGCCCGCCTGCAACAGATAGCTTAGGGCGAAGGCCAGCACCGTCCAGCCCGCCACCGCCCAAGGATCGCTCCGCAGCGCGGGGTTGAGTGCCGCCATAAGCCCGACGACAATGACCGAGAAGGCCAGCACCGACGCGCCGTCGAGCGCTTCGATCTGACGCGCTGAGGGGTGCGGCAGGAAGACATGGCGCAGGGCAAAGCCCAAGCCCGTCGCCCCAAGGATCACCGCCAACAGACGCATCGCGGCTTGGGCCACGTCCGAGGCTGGTCCGAGTTGCGGCAGCAAGGCCAAGACCGGCAGTACCGTCAGCGGAAAAGCCGCGGTGCCCAGCACCATCAGTTGCATCATCCGCCCGGCGTCGAGCCGCAGCAACAGGGCAAGGTTGACGCTGCCCGTCAGCGCCGGGGCCGCGGCGGCCAGCGTCACCGCCAGTGCGGCGGGGGTCTGCCCCAGCCCGGCCAGCATGAAGCCCCCCAGCAGCGCCAGCGGCAGTGCCGTCTGCAATGCCACTACCGAGGCCAATCCCCAAAGCAGATCCCGTACAGCCCCAAGGGCCGCGCGATGCCCGATCCTGAGCGCGGTGATCGTCAGCAGCGCAGCCACCATCTGCGGCAACCAGTCGGCCAGCGCCGCCGCAAGGCTGGGCAATCCCAACCCTGCCAGCAGTCCGACGATCAGGCAGACCCGCGCATGGCGCGAGGCCAGTTTGAGGATATGCAGCATGTTGGATCACCCGCTGGCCGGGCCGCTGCGCAGGTTTTCGGGCAGCCATGTGGCCACTTCGGGGAACCAGATCAGCACGAAAACCATGAAAACCATGATCGCAAACATCGGCAGCGCGGCCTTGGTGATATAGCCCATCTCGTGATTGGTCATGCCTTGCAGCACGAAGAGGTTAAAGCCAATCGGCGGGGTGATCTGGGCCATTTCGACGACCACGACCACGAAGATGCCGAACCAGATCAGGTCGATGCCTGCGCCGCGCACCATCGGCTCCACCACGGCCATGGTCAGCACGACCGAGGAAATCCCGTCGAGGAACATGCCCAGCACGATATAGAAGACCAAAAGCGCCATCAGCAACTCGAAGCGAGACAGCTCCATCGCCGCAATCCCGTCGGCCAAGGCGCGGGGCAGGCCGGTGAACCCCATCGACAGTTTCAGGAACGCCGCACCGGCAAGGATCAGCGCGATCATGGCGGAGGTGCGCATCGCCCCCATCAGGCTCTCGCGGAAGCTGTGCCAGTTCAGCGAGCCTTGGAACAGCGCTAGCGTCAGCGAGCCGATGACGCCGATGGCGGCGGCCTCGGTCGCCGTGGCAAAACCCAGATACATGGAGCCGATCACGACCGTGATCAGCGCGAAGACCGGCAGCAGGAAACGTGAGTTGCGCAGCTTGTCGGCAAAGCTCATGTCGGTCTCGATATCGGGGTTCCAGTCTTTTGACAGCTTACTGGTGATCGCGACATAGCCCATGAACATCAGCGCCAGCAGCAGGCCGGGCATGACGCCGGCAAAGAAGAGCTTGGTGATGCTTTCGTTCACCGTGACGCCGTAGACAATCAGCGCCAGCGAGGGCGGGATCATCAGGCCCAGTGTCGCGGCCCCGGCCAGCGTGCCGATGATCATCTTTTCGGGATAGTTGCGCGCCCGAAGTTCGGGGATCGACATTTTGCCCACGGTCGTCAGCGTCGCGGCGGAAGAGCCGGAGACGGCGGCAAACACGGTACAGCCCACGATATTGGTATGCACCAGCCCGCCCGGCAGTTTCGCGAGCCACGGCGACAGCCCGCGGAACATGTCTTGCGACAATCGCGTGCGGTAAAGGATTTCGCCCATCCAGACAAAAAGCGGCAGCGCGGTCAGCGTCCAACTAGAGGAACTGGCCCAGATCGTGGTGATCATCGCGTCGCCGACGGGGCGGGTGGTGAAAAGCTCCATCCCGACCCAGGCCACGCCCATCAGGGCGAGCCCGACCCAGACACCAGTGCCGAGGAGGAAGAACAGGACGATCAGGAACAGGGCAATGGCATAAATCTCGGTCATGGCGTCATTCCCCGAAGCTTTGATCGACTAGGTCACGGGTGACGCGGTGGTCGCCCTTGAAGATGAGGTGCAAAAGGTTGTCCGTCAGCGCGATGGCCAGAATGCCGCCGCCGATGACCATGACAGATTGCGGTATCCACAGCGCCGTGGCGTCTTGGTCTTGGCTGACCTCGTTGAACTTCCACGACCAGTAGACGAACCAATAGGCGTAATAGGTGAAGTACCACGCGACCGCCGCCGCCACGGCGAAACACCAGATATCAAGCAGCCGCTTCCCGCCCGTGCTTAGCGCGTTAAGCAGGATCGACACGCGGATATGCGAGCCGCGGTTCAGCGCATTGGCAAAGGCGAGGAAGCTTGCCCCGGCCATGGCATAGCCCGCATAGCTGGCCGCGCCCGGAAAGACATTGCCGGTCCAGCGGGCGACCATCTGGGCCACGATCAAGGTGAGGATGGCCACCAGACAGAGCGCCGCCAGCGCCCCCGCCCCGATGTAAAGCCCGTCCAATAGTCTGCGCAGCGCCTTCATCTGGCTCTCCCTCAGTCAAGTCATGCCCCGGCATGAGAACGGCGGCCCGAATAACGGGCCGCCGCAGGTTTCGTGATTATTGCATCGCCTTATAGTCGTCGACGATCGCCTGACCGTCTTCGCCCGCGGCTTCGAGCCATTCTTGCGTCATGGTCTCACCCACTTCGCGCAGGCCGGACATCAGCTCTTCGCTGGCAGGCTCCACGTTCATGCCGCCTTCGCGCAGCCCGTCATAGGTGAACTGGGTGTAGTCCTTGGAGGCTTGCAGGCCACGTTCTTCGGCCTCGGTGGCGCAGGTGGTGATCGCCTCTTTGTTGGCGTCCGTGACTTCGGCCCAGACATCGGCGTTCACCATCACGTAGTTGCGCGGCAGCCAAGCGTCGACTTCGTAGAAATGCGTCAGGCTTTCCCAGACCTTCTGGTCATAGCCGGTGGCCCCCGACGAGATCATCGATTCCGCAACACCCGTGGCGAAGGCTTGGCTGACTTCGGCGGCTTCGATGGTGACGGGCGACATGCCGGTCAGTTCGGCCAATCGCGCGGTGGTGTTGTTGTAGGAGCGGAATTTCACGCCCTTCATGTCCTCGACCGAGCCGACTTCCTTCTTGAAGTAGAGCCCTTGAGGTGGCCATGGCACGTTATAAAGCAGGACGAGGTTCTGCTCTTCCAGCACGGCTTCGACTTTGGGCTTGGCGGCTTCCCAGAGCTTCGCGCTCGCCTCGAAAGAAGGCGCGAGGAAGGGGATGGAGTCAAAGCCGAAGACCGCGTTCTCGTTCTGGTGGCCAGAGAGCAGACGCTCGCCGATCTGAACCTGACCGGTCTGGATCGCGCGTTTGATGTCGGCCCCAGCGAAAAGTGCGCCGCCCGGATGCACAGTGATCTCGATCTCGCCGCCGGTGGCTTCGGTCACGCATTCGGCGAATTGCACGCCGTTCTCGGAATGGAAGTTCGAGGCCGAATAGGCCATCGGCATGTCCCAATTCTCGGCCGCGAAGGCGGGCATGGCGGTGCCCAGTGTCAGGGCGGTCATCGCCGCGCCGGCCATCAGTCTTGCTGTCAGTGTCATTTGGTTTCTCCCTTGTTTATTTGCGTGCGCGCTTGGCGTTATCTGTCAAAGCGCTGGGGGTGATACGGAGTCAGATCCGTGTTTGGCGGCTGCCCCGTGATCAATCCGGCGACCAGTCGGCCCGTTTTCGGCCCGCCCGTCAACCCGATGTGGTGATGCCCGAAGGCAGTATAGACCCGGCTCGTCCCGATCTGCCCGATCAGGGGCAGCGAGTCGCTGGGGGCGGGTCGGTGCCCCAGCCATTCGATCTCTTCCTCGGCGGTGAGGTTGGGAAAGGCGGCCTTGGCCTGACGATGCAGCAGCGCTAAGGGCGCTTTGGATGCACCTGCCTCCAACCCGCCGAATTCGACGATCCCGGCGCAGCGCAGCCCCTCGGCCATTGGCGTGGCGACGAATTTGCCTGCCGCCATCATGGTGGGGCGCGACGGGCCGCCCTCAGCATCCTTAAACACGATGTGGTAGCCGCGTTCGGATTCCAGCGGCACATTGATCCCCAGCTTGCGCATCAGCGGTTTCGACCAGACGCCCGTGGCCAGCAGCACGTCGTCGCAGGGCAGGGGGCCTTGATCGGTCAGGACCGAAGTGACCTCTTCATCAAGGACCGTGATGTCCTCAACCTCGGCCCGTCTAATAGTGCCGCCCATCCCCTCAAACGCCTTGGCCAGCGCCCGGACATAGCCGCCGGGGTCGGCGATGAAACCGTGGTCGGCCAACCGGGCGATGCAGGTGATCTGCGGGCCATAGGCCGGGTCAAATTCCCTGACCGCGCCGCCTTCGATGATCTCCGGCACGAAGCCCGCCTCGCGGCGGAGCGCCCATGTATAGGCTTCGGCCTCAAAGGCCGCGCGGCTGGTATAGGCAAAGCAATAGTCGCCGTCGCGCACCCAATCGGCCAGCCCCAGATCGGCGCAGAGGGCTTTGTGTTGCGCCACGCTGTCGCTCACGATGGGCACCAGCCCGGCAGAGATGCGTCGGGTGTCGGCATCGTTGGCGTGGCTCATGTAGCGGCGTAGCCATGGCAGCAGACGTGGGAGATAGGGCCAACGCAGGAACAGCGGAAACTCGGGGTCGCGCAGCATCCCCGGCGATTTCCGCATCAGGCCCGGCCCGGTCACCGGCGCAACGCCCGCCGCCGCCAGCACGCCACCATTGCCATGCGAGGTGCCCCGCCCCGGCTCAGACCGGTCCAGCAGCGTCACTTCCGCCCCGGCGCGGCGCAGCCAGATCGCGGCAGAGACGCCGACAATTCCGGCGCCGATAACGACGACATGCTGGCTCATGGGTGGCGGCTTTCGTTTTCGCGTTGGGTCATGGCTGGGTTCCTTTGGGGCATCTTTACACAAAAAATCACCACGTCAACAAAATGCTGATAAAATGTCATCGTCATGGTTTTGCTTGTCTCCCGCTGCCCGCAAAGGCACCCTGCGCCCAAACGGAGGGCATATGGCAAACGAGACAGGCGCGCGGCTGGGGATACTGATGCTCGACACGCGGTTCCCCCGCATTCTGGGCGATGTCGGCAATGCGGGGAGTTGGTCGTTTCCGGTGCGCTATGCTGTTGTGCCGGGGGCCACGCCCGAAGCCATCGTTTGCGATGATATCGAACCCTTTGTGCAGGCATTCATCGCGGTGGGGCGGGACTTGGTCGCGGAAGGCTGCACTGGCATCGCCACCACCTGCGGGTTCTTGGCGCTGATCCGGCCCCGTCTGGCCGAAGCGTTGGACGTGCCGGTTGCGGCCTCGGCGTTAGAGCAGGCCGGGCAGATCGCGGCTTGCCTGCCGCCCGGGCGCAGGGTGGGGATTTTAACGATCTCGGCCAGCACCCTTTCGCCCGCCCATCTGCGCGCGGCGGGCGTGCCCGAAGGCAGCCCGGTGATGGGGTTGGAAGGCAGCAGTTTCGCCCGGACGATCCTTGGCAATTTGCCCGACCTTGATGTGCCGCAGGCGCGGGCCGAGATGGTGCAGGCGGCGCAGCGGCTGGTAGAGGCCCATGCAGATGTCGGCGCGATCCTGTTGGAGTGCACCAATATGGTGCCATACGCCCCCGACATCGCGGCGGCGACCGGGCGGCCCGTGCATTCGATCCACAGTTATCTCAACTGGTTTCACGCAGGGTTGCAGCCGCCCAGCTTCGCCTAGACCGGATCACGCAGCCAGTCGTCGGCAAAACAGACTTGGCTCACCCCGGCGAGCGGCAGGAGACGGTGCACTTCCGCCTCAAACGCCACCTGCCGCCCCTTGCCCCAGCGGATGCCACGCTCGGGCCAAAGCGCGGTGATGCGCAGCTCATCCGCGTCGCGATGGGCTTTCATATCAACGCGGCCCACCAGCCTGTCGCCCTGCAGCAAGGGGAAAACATAGTAGCCGTATCTACGCTGCGCCTCGGGCACGAAGACTTCGATCCGATAGTCAAAACCGAAGAGCCGTGCCGCGCGTTTGCGGTCGCGCAGGGCGGGGTCGAAGGGGCTGAGCACCCGAAGCCGTTTGGGCGGTTCGCGGATGAGGGCGGGGTCATCGGCCCAGCCGGGGCGGACAAAGGCAGGGCGTAGGCTGCCATCGGCGGCCTCGATATCGATCTCCTCCAACCGCCCGGCGGCCTGTTCGGCCGCGCACCATCCGCGCGCTTCGGCGGGAGAGATATGCGCCCAGAAGGCCGCGAGCTCCCCCGCCGTGGCAAAGCCTAAACGCGCCAGCGCCTGATTGCAGCACCAGTCGACCGTCTGCCCTATGTCAGGGGCATTCGCCGGGTCACGCAGCGCGGCGGGCACCACCCGCTCGGTCAGATCATAGCGTTTGCGAAAGCCCTCGCGCCCGGTCACCGCCAGCGCGCCGCTGCGCCACAGATATTCCAGCGCGGTTTTCGACGGATGCCACTGCCACCAGCCTCCGCTGCTGCGCGGCTCGTCCCGGCCCACATCTGATGAGGTGACGCCGCCCTCCGCGCGGACCTGCGCCAGCACGCTTTGCATTTGCGCTTCGAAATCATGGCGCTGCCAATCCTTCCAACGGCCCAGCAGCTTTGCCGCATCGCGGGTGCGGCGCAGGTGCCACTGGGGGTAGAATTCCATCGGGATGACGGCGGCGTCATGGGTCCAATGCTCAAACAGCGCGCGGCCATTTTCATAGAGCCGTTTCAGGGCAGCGGGGCGATACCGAGGGCGCCGTGCAAAGAGGATCAGATCATGCGCCCGCGCCACGGTATTGATGCTGTCGAGCTGCACGAAGCCCAGATCATGGATCAGTTTGAGCAGCGCCACGCCCTTGGCCGGGCCCTGCGGCGGGTCGGACAGCAGGTGACGCGCCAAAAATAACCGCCGCGCGGCGGCATTGGCGAGCCTGGGGCGGCTCACCCCTGACGGCGGCGGCGCAGGGTGTCGCCCAGCGACAGCGTCGGGGTAAGGGTGATCTGGGTCTGCATTTCCGGGTCCGGCTCGGGCTGGGTCTGGTTGAGGATGATCCGCGCCGCTGCCTGACCGATCTCGTTCCGGCAGGCATCCATCGTCGCCAGTTGACGCGGCAAACCTTGCAACAGTTCGACGTTGTTGAACCCCGCCAAACCGATCTGACCGGGGATGTCGATGCCTTGATCGATCAGATGCAGTAGCCCGCCCGCGCCAATCATGTCATTGGAATAATAGAGGAAATCGAGGTCGGGTGAGCGTTCCAACATTTCTTGCGTCATCTCGCGACCCTTGGCCAGCGCAGAGCCGCCGGAGTAAAAGGCGCGGTCTTCGATCTCCACCCCTGCCTTGGCGAGCCCTTCGGTGAAACCTTCGAACCGTTTGCGGGCGCGGTGATCCAGCGGCATTTTCGTGCCCATGAAGCCGATCCGCTCATAGCCTTCGCGCAGGATCGCCTGCGCCATCTCGCGCCCCGCGCGACGGTGTGAGATACCCACCATCGCATCGATGGGTTTGCCGTCGGTGTCCATAATCTCGACCACTGGAATGCCTGCATTGCGGAGCATGGCGCGGGTGGCGTCGGAATGTTCCAGGCCCGCGATGATCACCCCCGAGGGCCGCCATGAGAGCATCTCATAGAGCACCCGCTCTTCCTTTTCGGGGAGGTAGTCCGTCACCCCCACGACCGGCTGCAGCGGCGTGTCTTCGAGCACCTGATTAATGCCGTTCAGGACTTCGGGAAACACCATATTGCCCAGCGACGGGATCACCACTGCCACAAGGTTCACGCGCTGGCTGGCCAGCGATCCGGCGATCTGGTTGGGCACATAGCCAAGCGCCTTGGCGGCGGCGAGAACACGGTTGCGGGTGGCCTCTGATACGTCGCCGCGTTTGCGCAGGACACGGCTGACCGTCATCTCGGAAACGCCACAAGCATCGGATACATCGCGTAGGGTCAACGGGCGTTTGGGGGGTGTGGTCAATTTGGTTTTCCTGTTTGCCTCACCCATAGGTAGCGCGAAGCGGGACGCGCGATCAAGCACTGCCGCAGTCAGGCCGTGCAGTCAGGTCGTGCAGTCGGGCCGGGGCGCCCGAACAATCGGTGGCCATTCTGCCGATGACATCGCCCCATGCTTGCGCTAAACCGCCCCTGTCGGCCCCGTGGCTCAACTGGATAGAGCAGCCCCCTCCTAAGGGGCAGGTTGCAGGTTCGAATCCTGCCGGGGTCGCCATGCGTCTTGCGCGATGTGCCAACGAAAGCGAATGTATGCGCAAAACCAAGCAATAGCTTGCGCATAATGGTGTTCTGAACGCAGGCGTGGCAGTATTTTGTATTTTGTTTCATGTGGTTACGGCTGAGTTTCTCGTGTCGCTAAGGTTGTCTGTCCGGGTGGCTTTCGCGCATATTTGACACGCCAGTTGATATCCTTCCAATGAATGGCACCAACTTTATCAAGGTTCCGGATCCTCTCGTTTAACTACAGGCAGCCATTCGCTGTCGAATGCTGGTCGCCAAGTTACTGGTGAGCTGGCCATGAGAGGACATCAAATGCCACGCATCAAATTTGCCGACGTGAGATTCCCGGACCCGAATACCCCGTCGGTCTTTGACATTGAACATCGGTTGAAACAGCACCTGATCAATTTCCGAGAGAACGTGAGCAAATGCAAACCAGACAGTCAAATCTCTGACCGAGATCGGCGCAATATCCTGCGGAAGATAGCCGCGTACAAGGATGCGGTTTCTCGTAGATCAGGCATGGGCCATCTTGCGGACAAAGACCGCCAGAGGCTGGAGGGTAATCCCCCCATTTTTAATGGGGTCCAGCCGTAGAATTCACGCAGCCGTTTTCAGTTTCATTGCGGGTGTCATGCCGCCGATGCCCATGTTGGGTCGCTCG
>VMHT01127692.1_pt1 | contig 15873 bp, 8 predicted proteins | sample 4693611 | NCBI WGS metagenome assembly VMHT01 (sample SAMN12280063, study PRJNA550983) | marine metagenome | isolation source: seawater sampled from same location over 5 years 0.02-0.2 micron viral filtrate | place: USA: collected off the coast of southern California halfway between the port... ... | reverse complement strand
TTTGATAATTCTTCTACAGTTAAATCTTTGCTATTTATTATTTCTTGTACGTCTTCTTTGGATCTAAGTTCACCATTTATACTATACTTAGGTTTGTTAAAAGCTTTTACAACAATATCAGAAGTGTTAACAACACCTCTTACTTCTCCAACACCTTCAAGTAAACTTTCACCTAAATCTATATCTTGACCAGCTACAAACTGACCACCAGTCTCACCAAGAAAAGCACCTGTTGTTTCAATACCTGTAGTAGCACCACTAATTTGTAAAGATTTAGGTATAGGCGCAGCTTTCGATGTTTTTAATATTCTAGAGCCAACACCACGAGACAAACCCATGCTGACACCTTCTACAGCTCCAATTGTAGCGCCTCTACCAACAGCTCTTAATCTTATTTTGTTAAACAGCTCTTCGTTGTCTAGTATTTTTCTAACATTTTCCTTGTTAAAATCTTCTTCTCCAAGTTCATCTTTAATAAGATCGGTCATAGTTAAAGCAGTTTCCATTGCCCCCACTAAACCTGTTATACCACCAGCCATAGTACCAACAAACGGCAAGACGCTTCCTACTCCCGCTCCAGCTCCAGTAGCGGCAGCAACTTCTTCTGACTCTAAAGAAGTCAACATAGTAGCGAAAGAGCTTACTATCATTTGAGGAAGAAAACCAGGGTTGTCAGCTAAAGCTTTAGCCGTACCCCAAAATCCTCCACCTTGTTCTTCTTGAGATTTTCTAAACTCTATTTGCTCGTTTGTTTCTCCTACATCGTTTAAAGCATTAGTTGCATCGATAAAGCCTTGTAGCTCTTCATCTGATATAGATTTACCTTGCTTGTAAACATCAAAAGATTCTTCTACGCTCAACCCAGTTGTGGCACCTTGCTTTGCAGATAATAACAAGTCTTCAAAAAATCCACCATCTTTGTTAAATTGTTTGTCTTTTTCTTCGTTTATCTCTATAGGTACTAAACCACCCCATAGTTTAGTTTTTGGTTGCTCCAAAGAAGTATCTTCCGAGCTGGACGCCGAAACGTCGGGTGCTTGAAGTTCTGACGCTACAGGCGCACCTGTCTCCGCAACGTCTTTTGTCTTTTCCACGCTGTTAACATTATATTGTTCAACAACTAACTTAATATTTTCTTCTGACTCTCCAGCATCTAACATGCGCTGAACAATAGACTTTAGCTCTTCGTTCATAAGTTATTTAATTTTTAAAAAGATCAGGATTTGCTTTTTGAATATCTTCTAAAGTAATACCGGTGTTGGTAGTAGGAGTATTACTGTATTTATTTATAAGTCGTTCAGCTTCGCTATTAGTTTCTTTTTTATCTTCACTTTTTGTTTGTAAAAATCTAGAAACAGTTGGATCTAGTTTTGCAAGATTTATTATTTCATCTCTAGTATACTTTTTTGCATCTGGCATGGCCTTTCCAGTTTGAAGCTCGCCTACAGAAAAACGACCTTTTTCATCAGCGACTACATACTTACCGCCAACAAAAAAACCTGTGTTTTCGTTTAAACCTTTTACAATTGACATTTGAGCATTGTATTGATTAGGGTACATTTGTTGGAAAGTTTTTGTTTTAGATTGTTCTTTCTCTTTATTTGCAAGCGCTGCGTTGTATATGTTTCTATTATAATTTTGTTTGTAAAGTTTGTAAGGAGTGTCAAGTATTGTATCGTCTATTTTAAAAGCTGTTTTAATTTGATTTTTATACTGCTGCATTTTGACGTTATAATCTTCTTCGCTCATAGAGTTCCACTCTTCGTCTTTAGCGTGTGTATTTTTTACATGGTACTCTATAAAGCTATCATTTCCTTCTCCAAAACCTGCTCTTTTATCAAAATACATAGAAGCTTTTTCTGCAGTGTTTGATTGAAATCTATTTATTTCTTCTAATGAGACTCTATTTATTTGATCAAAAGTAAGTTTACTAGCATCTTTAACAAATTTTTGATCTATTATAGTTTCATTGCTTATAGTTTTTCTAGCTACTTTAATAGGAGGCTCAAGCTCGCTTAATCTTACTAATTTTCCAGTTTTTAGTTGCTCTACATATATACCTGTAGGTAAATTTTTATCATTGCCAGGTAGCATATACTGATAGTCTTCAACAGCTTTTTGGCCTAATACAGCTGCATCATCTGCTAGCTCTCCTAGAGTTGCAAACTCAGAAACATCTGGATTTTGTAAAGTTGAAGTTTTATAAGCGTCTATATGCTGCGCGTCAGCTTGAAAGTTATCCATAGATTTCATTATCTTCTGCATCTCTAAAGAAGCTTGTTTTCTTTCTTCTTTTGATTTAAAAGGATTACTAGATATTTTGTTAAAATCAGAAAATCTACTTTTCAACTCTACAAAAGTATTGCTAAAGTTTTCGGAAGCTATATCATTATTTTCTATAGAAGTCATCGTACTCTCCTGCTTTTTAGCAAGATCAGACATATTTTCTTCTCTAGTAGACTTTACGCTGCTAGCAATCGACGCCGCTACACCTCCTACCGCTTGAACCGTATCAGCTATCCATTGTTTACTTTCAGGACGATACTTAGACTCATACATCCTTCTAGCTGATTGTATTAAAGAGTTATTAGCCATATTATTTTATTCTTTTAAATTCAACATCAATGATGCTATAGTCAACTACATCATTACCGTCTTTGTCTGTTTTTATAGCTTTCTTTCTAACGCTAGTTGGTAAATCGTCTGAAATAACACCTTGATACACGCCTTCTCCTTTACTTTTATCTTTATATTCAAATTGGTATATACTTATACCGCTAGGAGATTTGCCTATTTTTTTAATATTCTTTTTGTAATCTCTATCACTAGCAGCTAAAATCATTGCGCCACCTACTTGAGCTACACCTCCAAGTATCTGTCCAAATAAATTTTCATTACCAGCTTGTCTTTGAGACTCTGCGTTTCTTATACTAGCTATTTCTTCCATAGACATGCCATACATTGTTTGAAGTCTGTCAAACTCTAATTGCTGCTGTCTGACGTCCATTTCAAAATCAGCGTTTCTAATCATTTTATCTATTTGAGATTGATAATCTGCTTGCATTTTTTGTATAGCCTGTTCTTGCTCACCTATATCAATAGCTATTTGCTGTGTAGCAACGGTAGCTTGTCTCGATAACGCTGTAGCTAATCCCGCTGCACCAGACTCTCCAGCTGCACCTCTTAGTCCTTGTAGTATGTTTGCTTGTTGTTGAGCTAGAGCTTGTTGTGAAAATCTAGCAGCTTGTAGATTTACAGTCATATCTTCATACACGTTTTCCATGTCCTCGTAAGGATTTTCAACATCAAACTCAAAGTTTTGATATTGCCTTTCAAACTTCTGCATTTCTGCTCTTGCTTTGCTTAAATCTGATTCGTATTGACTTCTAGCTGAAGATCCTCCAAAATCTAAAAAACTCATATTTATTTAATTATATGTTTAATAATTACATTTATAAGTAGTTATTTACTACTTTGCTCTACTTCTATGGCTACTGAAAAAAGTTCTGCTTTGTCTGTAGAATTATTTACTAACTGCGTTTCTGCGTAATATCCTAATAACGAAGATAATTCTTGCTCGTTACTTTTGCTAAAAAATACATAATCATTAGCTGTTGGCATAGTAAAACTTAAACCTACACCATCACCATCTGGATCAGTGTCTACAGCTATATTATAAGCTCCAAAAAAAGCAACAATTTTACCCATAAATATAACGTTATTTAAGCTTGAGTTATTACCTAGTATATTACCACTGCCACCAGTGATGTTACTACTGTCGATATAGTATACAAAGTCACCTACTGCTGCTCCAGTTAGTTGTGGATCGTTTGCAAAGTTTAATTGTATTTCTGCCATATTTTTTAAATTATAAACCAGCTGGTTGTGTTATTATAATGTGCTCTTGAAAAGTGTTATTGTCTGAATGTATATACTTCAATCTAAGAATTCTATCATTACTAGTACCGTTTGACGCTAACGAAAGATTACATTCAAATGTATTAGCGCCTGGGGCTCCAATTTGACTAAACTGAACACTTGACGCGGTAAACCAAGTAGGCGCACCTTGAGTGAAAGTATAGCTGCCTGATATATCATCTGCATACTCTATAATTACAAAGCCATTTGTTTCATTAGGATTTGTTAATCCGTTATATTGCACTGTAATATTAAGCGTAGCTGAGCCGCCGCCAATGTTTACATTATATGAATTACCATTTGCAGATGGTAAAGAAGTAGGCGATGAAATATTAAAATCTAATATAGGTTGAGTGACAGGTACAAGAATTTCAAAGAAACCAGCAACAGTTCCCGCAAGAGTAGGATCTACTTGATTACCAATAGGATCGTTTATAGTGCTATGCCAAGCTGCGCAGCGTATAGTTATATCGTTTGGACCAAAATTTATAGGCACTTGACTAGTTGCTTCAAACCCTCCATTAGCATCTGTACTAACAGCGAAAGATGACAAAGCTGAGTTTATAGATAAAGAGTTTTGAAAAGAAGGTTGTGTTTGTCCAGCAGCTTCTAGTTCGTAAGTTCCAACCGTTGGTAAATCAAAAGTACCGATCTCACCTAACATGTTAGTACTACCATTATGTCTACCGGTAATACTTATGCTTGATGAATTTGCTAAAATTGTAAAATTATTTCCGCCATCAAGAGCGATAAAAGGCGCTGCTTTTTGCTTTATTGTAGCTGTAGCCTCATGGCCAACCCCGGCAGGATTTTCTTCTGGATTAAAAACATGAATATCAAAAGTTCTTCCAACTGGAACCCCGGATGTATTAACTGTATCGTTTTGAGTTACATCAAAAGCTAATCTATAATTTATTGGAGTTGACAAACTACTACCTGTTAAAACCCCTAAGGTAAATGGATCGTAAGCAGTCGGTGTAGGATAGTTAACAGACTGATACATAGCGTTTGCGTTATATAACGGTCCAGCTAAGCGCTCAGTTACGTTATTAATATCAAAATAAGGTTGATTAGCTTCGTTTAAACTAGCATCTTGAAGCTCATCGTTTGGCTGAGTAGCAACAACAAAAGGAATTTGTAGAGCTGGAAAAATAAAAGGATTTGAACTATCAGTATCTGCTGTAGGTATATCGATATACAAAAAGTGATTGCTAGAGTTATGTTCTACTATATAATCTCCATTACTAGGAGTAGATGTAGAGTCAGCTAAAGTAGCAAAAGAAGCTGTAGGAGTTTCTAGAAAAGAACCAGATGTTATACCTGTAACATCAGGTGGTGTTGAAGGAATAATATCATCTTGTCTAATTATAACTTTGTTTACAGCAGGATCAAACTCTGCTTCTTGGGTAATAGTGCAAGAAGAGCTTAATGAGGCATCGTCTGGATGCGTAAATGTTAAAGTAGCTGTTCTTTGTGAACCATCTGTGTAACCTGTTTGTCCAGCTTCGTTTGGCATGATAGTATAAGTTACATCCGCACTATGGCCTACATTAAAAACACTTCCTTGAGTAACATTTATTATAACCCAATCAGCATTACTACTTGCGTGAGTAGCCATATTAGCGTTACCATTTGCTATGCTGGCGTTTAAAGCTGCAAGATCTGCTGTGTTAAGCGTGGTAGGGTCTACAAAAACATTTGGTGCATCAAAACAGTCAGTATTTGAGTGTATAACAAACTTACCATTAATAGTAGGAAAATGATTTACTATTAAAGCGTTGTTACTACTTCCATCGTAGTTAACTACACTAGGGCCGTATTGATTTCCTATACCTGGATTATTGTAGTTGTTAGCTACTAATGTAGTCAAAGTGTTAGTAGCAGCTTGTGTTAAAGTAAGAGTGTCGTTAGGTGTATTTGTGTTATTATTAATTGCAAATAAATTAATAACATCTTGCCTAGGAACACCTGAGTTGTTTGCATTTAAATTCAAAACAACAGAGTTGAGATTTGTAGTGTTTACAGAGTTAACAAATGAAGGTAAACTTGTTATACTATAATCAAGCCCAGAAGGATTAGACAGATCTATAGTAAAGTTTCCACCTGTGTTTGGAGCTAACGCGCTAGAACTTTGAAATACAAGTATATTCAAGCCAATTGAAGCATTTGAGTGAAAAAATATGTCGTTATTATCATCTAGAGCAGTAGATCCATCAGGAGTGTATATAACTTGCATTTGAACAGGTCCGCTTTGAGTCGTGTGTGATACAGAAGTTTGATACAAAGGTTGCTCTGTAGCTGGTAAACTAGTAATATCTATACTCGAAGTAGTTCCTGGTAAATTAAAAAAAGTATTTAACCCAGGTGTAACTAAAATATCCGCAACTACAGTTGGCACTCCTACAGGAATAAACATTTGAACTTGAGTTGAAAACTGAGTTATACCTTGCTGAGTGCTACCACCAGGGGGTGTAATAATATTTTGCGACGTGTATGAACTATTAACGCTGTTTACAACTGTTTCTTGTTGTGTCCCAAAATGATTCAAAACACCTTCGTAGTGAATATTAGCTTCGTATAAAACTACAGATGTTTGTATCGTAGATAAAGTAATATCTATAGTACTAGATAAACTAGAAGAAACTGTAGTGCTAGTATTGAACGCGATAGTAGCTATAACCTCGTTAGAAGAAGTGAAAGGAGTGCCTGTGTCAGCGAAAGTGATACTATCAATAAATGCTGGAAACACTGCTCCTTGCAGCGCGGAAGCGAAAGACGAAGATGATATACCAAACCCAGCGTTTGGAGTTATAGTTATAGTCCCTGTAGATGGTAGAGTTGTGGCGTTTATAATGCTAAACGTTGTAAAAGTAAAATCGTTGTTATTGTTTTGAAACTGCACTTGAACGTTAAATCCTTGCGAAGGAGTAGCACCAAGTATAGTAGTGGCATCTTGCTGTAAAACTCCAATACCTTGAATAGTAAACTCTTGAAAATCTAAATTACCAACAGCAGTGCCGTCTGAAGTATCAGAAGCGTTTGTAAAAGAAGTATCGTTGCCTTTTATATAGTTATAGTATTTACCTTCTTTTTTAACAAACTCGTCTATTTTACCAGACTGTAGGTCTGTTATAATTTGTTCTATGTACCAACCGTTTTGTGCCATGTTATAATTCTCTTGATTGAGTTCCTTCGTAATTTAATACTTTAAATAGTTTTACAGATCCATGATCTTCATTAAATATAGTAGTAACTTTAGAGTCGTACTGTGTACCATAGAAATTATTATAAAGAGTTGTAGTTAAATCTGGGTGGTGTAAGTACATATCTCCATTTTTAAAAGTATAGTACTCGTTGTTCATTGATAAACCGCTTTCTTTTATAAAAGATTTAAAACTAGTCCAACCTTTCACATTTTCGCTAAAACCTAAAGTAAAAACATTCTTTTTAAAATCAGGGTTAGTAGAGCAATGCATCGTAACATTGTATTCGTTTTTCTTACCATCGTAGCTACCTATAACTGCAGAAGCTGTTTCTAAATTGTCGTTAAAAAAGTTTTTCATACCAGAGTTAGATATAGCTGTTATACCATCTCTCGATAATCTACAAATAGCACCTCTATTTTTATCTGCAAAATATATTCTATATTCTTCTGCAGCAAATGATTCAGGGTTTGTAGATATACCATAATCTCCAACAAAAGGTATTGCTTGGCCTAATACGTTTGTAGAGCTTAATAAATCAGCATTTCCATCAGCGTTGAATAAAGCATCTTTGTTAGCTAATATTTTTAATACTTTACTTTCGCAAAAAGCAATTAAATCTCCATCTCTAGCATGTAGCTTTTGAATACTTCCATATTCAGAGTTTAATTTTTTAGTGATAGCTCCTTTTGGATGTGCTATTATAAATTCATTATACCTAGCAACATTAGCAGACTCGTTGTATATTTGAGAAAATATTAGATCGTATTTTTTTACTTCTTTTTTAAAGTCTACTATAGGTAGGTTTACTTTGAAACCACTTTGTCTACCTACAGATGTATAAGGATATATCACGTTAGTATTAAAGTCATCTCTAACTCTATCAGACTCTACTCCATTTCCAAAAGCTATACAATTAAACCAAGGAATTCCTTGATGATTTTTGTTACTAAAAGAAGGGCTAGCTACAGCAGCGAAACCAGTGTGAGTGTAAGGACTTAGTTCTAAGCTATAAAGACCGTCACTTTTAACTAAATGTAATGAAACAAAACTACCGTCATCGTTTATGAATCTAACTCTTCTACCAACAGCGAGGAAAGTTGTAGCTGGATATAAAGGGAAACCAGCTGGATTAGTTATAGACTCAATTACATCAGTTATAGTAGTACTCGTGTTGGGCGTTAAGGAAACTTGAACTAAGCTTTGTGATAAAGCTGTTGCTTGCATAGTATCTTTTGGAAAGTTAACAGCACCATAAACTTGATCTACTTTAAAACCATAATTAATAAAAGCATTGAAAACATCACCTCCATCTTCTATAGCTACTCTCATGCCAGGTTTTATATAATCAGTAACGTTAGAAGTAGTTAACTTAATTGGGTAACCTTGACTAGCTTCGTAAAATAATTCTTGATCTATCTTATTTTCTCTTTGTACTTCAAAAACAGCACCGTTGAGTACAGCATTTTCAGAGTTTACATTTGAAAGATTACTAATAGTGTCGTAAGTAGCAATAAAATCATCAAAATTTGAATCTGCTTTTATTTTAACAAAAAACTTACCAGCAGCATCTTCGTTATTAGTTAAATCAGGCCCACCAGCATCTAAAAGTTCAGCAGGGGTGGCAACTATAGATAAGATCTTAAATCTAGCATTTTCGTTAGTAACAGGGGTGTTATCACCGTGTTGTTTCTTTAAAACTAAAAAGTCTGATTCAGTAACTTTATCTTTGTCATTAGAGTTAAAGCTTAACCAAGCCATAGTTATAGCTTGAATATCTTGTTGTGAAAAGTTAGCAAAGTCAGCCGCAGTTGTTCCATTTGGATATGCTCTATGCATAACTATATTGTAAAATTCACTAGAAACTTCTTTAACAAAGTATTTATAGTATTCTGCCCAAGAAGGAGGATTATGCTTTATTCTACCAAATATTTTATTAGCAACAACGGATTTGTTTTTATTTATCGTAAGCTTTCCGCTGTTGTGAACCAACACGTTAGATTCTCTTCCGTATTTATCTCCATACACTACGCCTAACTGATAAGTGTTTAAAGATTTTACAGATTCTTTAGGTAGCACAGTAATAAGCTCTTCAGGCACATCTGGTGATTGAACCTCCATAGTTGGTGAACCAGGTGGTATAAATATATCAAAAGAATCTACACCTGGCCAATTACCATCCCAGCTACCCATAGCGCTTCCAGATAACTCTTCAAACTCAAATCTAACTTCTAGTACTGGAAAAATTCTTTCACCACCAGCTAAGTCTCCAGAAAAAGTAATCGTGTTCTGAGCGCTTTTAGGTTCATTGTAGTTTATTTCAAACAAACTTGTTGGCGCTTGTCCAAGCGTATCATTTGAAATAATAACGGCAGAGTAATTACCACCAGCATTATCAATAGAAACCGATGTAGTAGGACTAGTTGGTTTTTTTCTCCAATGAAGAATAGTTTTAGTTTTCATCTTCCAGTTTCCATTTGACCCTGTTGGACTACCGCCACTAGTGGAAAACTGATTTAAGTCAACTACAATGTTAAATTCAGTTAAAGAAAATTCAGCTATATGGTATTGAGGTAATCCTTGGAAAACTGGATTAGTAGCAAAATCAGGATTTACTTTGTACTGTGTAAAGTTTGAAGGTGGAACAAAAGCAGCTCCAAAACTAAGGCTAATATTATTTCTATCTTCACCTGCGGCTAATGTAGATGTTTCACCTTGCAAAAGAGAAGCATAAGTTGGTACACCATGATTACCTACACTTGGAATATTACTATTTAAACCAGTACTACTAGGATGATCGTATTGATCTAGTAAGTTATTATCATCATTTTCATTAGCAAGCACAAAAACTCCATACATAGCGTATCTTTGACCATCTTGTCCGTTAGCTGGAGTAGCGCCGTTAACAGCGTACCCAACTCCTGGAAAATTAGTCAATCCAGAATTAGGATTAGCACCCGCGACAAGCTCTGGCAACGCGTGTTGCTGAGTACTAGTAGCAGTCGCGTTATTACTCATAGGTAAAGTTTCAGTAAAAACAGTTTGATAAGTCTGTATGGAAGACTCGATGTTAGTATTTACTTGCGAATTAGAAGAGTCTGTAATATCGTAAGTCTGTTGGTAATTACCGTATATTAATCTTGAAGATGATATTTCTTGAGATTTAGCATTTATAGGTACTTGATCAAAAACTCTAACAAGCTGATCTTCTGGTAGTGCTGCTCCGAAAACAGAGTCTTCTATTAACACTTCTTGAATAGTGTTGGCAAAAGGTAAATAAGCATTACTATAAGAAGTAGAAGACCATTGAGTAGAACCTAGTTTTACAGTTTCAGCAATATAAGCATTTGCATCACCACTAATTTTAAATAATATTTCTACTTCAATAACATCTTTTGGAATATCTACAGATATGTAGTCTGATACTTTTAAGTATCTTAATTGATTCTCCATGCCATTATTAAAACCAGTAGTTGCGTTGTAGCTATACCAGCTTGGTAAAAATATACCTTTAGTATAAGGGCCTATAGAAGAATATTCGTTATCTATATATTTATATCTAGTTGAAAAGAATAAAAAAGAGTCAGGATATAAGGACTTTTTTTCTATTAAAACAGCTTGCCAAACTTCTTCAGGAGGTATATTGCCATCGTCTTGATTATCAATAGCACTTGCAGTATCGTCAATTTGCACCCCATAACCTTCGTCTACGTCTACTATCGCTAACTGAAAGTTTCCTAAACCAGTTGCTGAGTTTGCTTGAGGCATGGCACTAGTGTCTGCAGATATAACATCTACTCTAGCAGTAGCGCTAGTAGTTTGACCTGTTATTTCAAGCTGATCGCCACTCTTCCAGTTAACAAAAGCGTTAGCTGCTTTCACGTTTATTATAGAGCCAGGTGTCATCACTTGTACATTACCACTAATATATTCAACTAAAGCAAAGCCACCTAAAGAACCAGTTGAAGTATTTACTTCTGAAACTAATGAGTTCACAACAGAGTCATAAACTTGTTGACTTCCATTACCATCGAAAAGTCCATCAATATCAGCAGAAGGTCGTTTAGTTCTTTTAGCTTCAATATTAGGTTGTATTCTAGGGCTTTTTCTAATTACTGTTATTTGATCTTCTTCAAATAAAAAAATTCTAGTATTACCTGAAGTAGGAACTTTATATCTAAAAAAAGAGTGCATGTCTACACGAGCTTGAATGTCGTAACTACCTCCAGGAAACTTAAACCTATCTGTTACTATTCTCTTAGGTTCGTTTCTACCATCAGTGTAAAATAAAATACCATCTGCGTAGTTTATAGCTGTAACTATATTGTTCTGAGGAGTATATGAAGTAGGAGTGTTTGTTACATTTTGTTCAATTTCTTGTACTCCATTTTTAAAATTTAAAATTCTATCACCGAGAAACTGAATAACAGTTCCAGCGGCAAGTTGAGAAGCGTCATACATCACGCCAGACGCTGGGGTTGTAATATTAATTGTAACTGATTGGCTAAAAGGATTATAGTTAACAGCTGTAACTCTAACATCGTCAGTAGCGCCATACAAGTCTACTCCAGAAGTAGTTAGCATCCTAACCTTCATACCTTCTCTAACTCCTCTTGGTGCAAACCTTTGATTAGAGTTTTGAACTTGAGCGTTATTAGAAAAATCTACTACCGCAGTATCTGTTATTGTAAAAGTATTTAAAGAAGTTTGAGCTTCAGGTGTGTGTCTAGCTTCGTAAGTGTCTACAACTAAAGGATATGTAACACCTTGTTCAGCTGCGCTAGTAGCTGTGTACTCTGTTATAACATCAGATCTTACACCGGTAAAACGAATAAGTCCATTAAAAGTGCCATCTTCAATTAAGTCGCTAGCCTTATGTATAAAGTTAAATATTTTTTTACTTGACTCATCTGAATAACAACCAACACTAACCGCATTTCGGTTTTGCCCAGCAGTATCTGTCATAAAGCTAGTTCCAAAATTATGATCAACGTTGCTAACTAAAAGATTTCCTTTGATGTTTTGAACAGAACCTACATCGCTGTCTTCTGATGTGGAAACCTCTATATTTAAAGCATCTCGATATTCGCCATTAGGTACTAAGCGTTCATCAAAGTCTTTATTCATTCGACCTTTTACAAAATTGTGCTTTAACTCAGCCATGCTTTAGTGTTTAATTTGTTTAGACCTACCTCTAAATACTTGTGTTATTTCTTCTAATTTAATATTAGAAAGTCTAAGCTTAGCTTGACGCTTAGCAGCTCTCGCTTCTTTTTTAAACCTAGCGACTACTGCTTGAGACATGTTTGAGTGAGAACTTAATATAGCATAAGCAATATACTTGTACATAGCTTCTTCTGCAAACTTGTGAACTTGCATTTCGGCATCTGTACCTAAGCCATCACTTATGTAGTGAAGTATTATATTTTGACCACTAATGTTTGAGCTAAAGTGTATTTTACCTCTTATTTCATCTATATAAAAGCTTCCATTTATTTGTGCGTGTTGAGGGTCAAGACCGTATCTTCTACCTTCAACTTGGTAAAGAACGTGATCATCATCAAAATCTAGTGCGCTAAAATAATCTGTGTTTTGGTTATTACTAGAACTCTGATAGTTAGTCCAAGTATCTGAGTCTGAAGTTTGTATTTCTGTACCGCCTCCAAAGTCGTAGTTGTTAGTTATAGAAGTATCTGAAGTTTGTGCTATTTTCTGAGGATTACTTGTTTTTATTGCTGGATATAATATATGTTCTATTCCTTTAGAATCTGATTTAGTTACTTTAACGTAGTTAACGTAATCTTGAGGAAGTATCATTTGAAGAGTAGCTGGAACATCTATTTCTAAAGCTTTTGTAGATTTAAACGTGTCAAAACTTAACTCTTGTAATCCACGTTGAGCGTGAAGTGCAACTTCGGGTCTTTTAACTTTGTTTATTATTTTATTATCTCCAACGTACATAATCATAAACTGATTAATTATATCTTGAAGAGAAGTGAATTGGTAATTACCATGATCACTACCACTATAATAAGATGTACCTGTTACTCCGTCTAATAATCCCATTTACTTACGCTTTTTCTTGTTGAATATCTTTTATTTCTTCTTGAGAAGCTATTTGGTATAAGCTAGCATCTTTCATAACGATTCCAGCTAATAAAAGTATTTTATTAACTAAGTTGACTTCTTCCGACTCATGTAGATCAAAGTCTGTAGACGTGCTAGAGTTATAAACAGAAGATCCACCAGTAACAACATAACCCCAAGAAACATCTGTAGGAGTTTTTATGTAATCGTGTGTTATAGTATCGTTGACAGTAGGTGTTGGATATAATGTAATAGTAGTAGCGCCAGATCTTACATAAGCTGGGTTTTTAGCTGTTGGTCTAGCTAAAGAAGAACTATTATACAAAGTAGCTTCATGCGATGTTATTTCGTCAACTCTAGTTGGATAAATAGCAGAAGATTCTTTCCAATGAATATTACCTAATCTATAAACAGTGTTTGTTCCACCATCGCCTAGAGTTGTATCATCTATTTGTTTAACTGAAAAATTATTTATAGTTACATGTTCTCCTGCGTTACTAGTATCGTTATTAATAATTTTTATAGTAGCGCTTGTAATTGTAGATTCTGCAGTAAACTCAAAACTATATTCTCTAACATCTGGAGAATTGTCAATATATTGTTTTGTTACAGTACTTTGTTCTATGACTTCTATTGTGTAACTACTTCCAGTTAAATTAGTACTTGAAACATTCCATTGAACTATATATTTTTTATTGTTTACTATACTAAAATTATTAGAAACTACATTAACAGCTGTACTGTTAGCTGTTTGTTCTAGCTTCATTGCCCCATTGTAATTGTTAGTAGAAGCAGGAGGAATATGAGTAAAAGTTCCATTAGCTCCAGTATTATCTGTCCAGTTAGTTATTCCTGTATCAAAAGTAGAATTTGTTATTAACTCTGTTGGTGAAGTTAAGCTTTGATTATTTATTCTAAATGGAGCTATTTTTTCTTCTAATATATGAAGCATGTCAGAGTACTCGGTAGAATTACCTGGTAATCTTTCAAACTGATTTATATCATAGAAGTATTGCTCAAATATATCCATCTGAGCTTGATTGGCAAGTATGTTAAATTCTTGTGGAGTTATATAACCTCTTTGTTCTTTGTTGGCTATGGTTAATACTCTTTGATAAACTGTATTTATATTTACTGCCATTTATTTATTTTTTTTATAGTTAAGCAACCACCCTAAAATAGAGTGGCTGCTCTACTATAAGATAATTACGCGTTTAAGCGCTTTTCTATGTTGGAGTAAATCTCCATACCTTCATCGGTTTTAAACCAATGCGCTAAAGCGGTATATGGATGCTCGTCAAAAGGAACTGTCATTACAGGTCTATTATTAGATCCCCACAAAAAGTTTCTTTGATCTGAGCTTAATTTTATAATACCGAGCTCTACTGCTTTAATACCAAAGTTTCTAAGTTGAACATTATCATCAGTAGCAAGTTCTAAGAACAAAGCAGGATTATTTCTTGCAAACACTAGTAAATCTCTTTTAAGTTCCTTAGAACTCAAGCTAGACACTTCAGAACCTTTTTCTACACGCATAATAGCTTCAGCCATATCAATATCAAGCTGTCTAGCCATTAGTATTGCGTCTGCTTCTAGTTCTAACATTTCTATTTCATTAGAAGCTTCTTGAGCAGGTTTGTATTCAAAAAACAATACGTCTCTATGAGGATGATATAAAGATAAAAGTTTTTGTAAAACAGTTTTTTCTTTTGGCACAAATAAATTTCCATCTCTAAAAACTATATGTGCTAATCTTTGATCACCTTGCATTTCGTCTACAAAAGAAGTTTTTTGATTTTCACAATACTTTAACTCTCTTTCGTAACCTTTTTCTTCATCAAACCAATATATTCCAGAACTTTTCATACTGTAAGATATAGGTTTTCTACTTGATTTTAAATAGTAAATTCTATCTTTTATCTCCCAAGTAGGTTTTTTAGGTTCAACTTTTTTAGGTTTTGGTGTCTCAACAATTGGTGCTTCGACAACAGGTACTTCTACCTTTTCTATTTTTTGTTTCTTTGCCATAATATAATATAATAAAAAATTAAAAAAAAAGCCGAAGGCCGAAGCCTTCGACTTAATATGAATTACTTCATCAACATAAAGTTGTTAGCACCTTGAGTGATTAAACATCTCTCAGTTAGCATGTGAAGTTGCATTGCATCTAAAGCAGCTGTAGTAGCTCCAACAGAACCAGTAACCCAAGTCTTCATTCTTCGGTCATCAGTTTGTGAAGCACGGTAACGAACGTGCAAAAACGGACGCTTCATGCTTTGTCCAACAGTTTGATCGTAAACTGAAGAAGTACCAGCTGGGATAATAACACCTCTAATCGCGTTTGCAGCGTTAGCGTCATTAATTGATCCACGAGTAGCTTTATCGTTTAAGTAACGGAAGTCAGACTTGTAAAAGTCGTAAGATCCTCTACGGAAACCAGAGAAGCCTAAGTTTAATGCCATATCTTCAGAGTTGTCAAATACACCGTAAGATGTACCGCCAGCTCCGTAAGAATTCATAGAAGCTAGCATATCGTCGATAGCTAAGCTAGTAGAACGATTAACAAACATCATGTTTTCTTCAATAGCACCTTGCTTATCAAACTCTGCTAAAATAGCGTCAAACTCAGCTAAGTCAGTAGCAGCGTTAACACCAGTAACACCAG
>VMHT01171748.1_pt1 | contig 15874 bp, 11 predicted proteins | sample 4693611 | NCBI WGS metagenome assembly VMHT01 (sample SAMN12280063, study PRJNA550983) | marine metagenome | isolation source: seawater sampled from same location over 5 years 0.02-0.2 micron viral filtrate | place: USA: collected off the coast of southern California halfway between the port... ... | reverse complement strand
TTCAAGAGACGGCGGAGAAGCAGTATCAATCAATCGTAAAACTGATGACGGGTCGTTAATGTCGTTTAAGAAAGACGGCTCCACAGTCGGTAGTATTGGTGCTACTTCTGGAAGGCTTTACATAGGTAACGGCGATGTAGGTTTAAGATTTGCTGGTGATTTAGATTTTATTGCTCCGTGGAATGCGTCAACAAACGCCGCTAGAGATGATGCAATTGATTTAGGAAATGCAGGAAATAGATTTGATGATATTTATGCCACTAACGGCACTATCCAAACATCTGACCGCAACGAAAAGCAAGACATTGAAGCACTATCAGACGCAGAGCGTCGTGTGGCAGTTGCGGCTAAAGTATTGTTGCGTAAGTTCCGATGGAAGTCTTCAGTAGAAGAGAAAGGCGACGAAGCTCGTATTCACTTCGGCATCATTGCTCAAGACTTACAAGATGCATTTACTGCTGAAGGCTTAGACGCTGGACGTTACGGAATGTTTATTAACTCAACTTGGACTGATGAAGAAACTGGTGAAGAGCGTTCACGAATGGGTGTGCGTTATTCTGAGCTACTTGCCTTTATCATTGCCGCTATTTAACTAGGAGAAAACTAATGGCTACATGGACTATAGCTAACCTTGAGCGTAACGTGGCAGACGGCGGTGTAACCGTTGCACACTGGCATGTTACTGAAGTAGACGGCGATCACTCTGCTTCTTCTTACGGCACTGTAGGCTTTACACCTGACGCCTCTGCTGATGACTTTATTGCTTACGACAGCCTGACAGAAGAAGTTGTCATGGGCTGGGTACACGCAGAGGTAGACCAAGATGCTACTGAAGCGGCACTAACAGCTAACATTGAAGGCCAAAAGAACCCTGTGTCTGCTGATGGTATACCTTGGTAAATCATGCGGTACTGGTTGTTATTTGCGCTAATGACTTTATCGCTGTCAGGGTTTGCCCAGACTAGAGAACAAGTTGAAGGCGAGGTAGAAATAGAAGGAGTGCCTTCTGATAACAGCCAAGAAGGTGATTTAAATACTAACACGCAAGTAGGCGGCAATAATACCTCTGGAAGCTACAACACCAACAAAACTTATAATGGTGCAGGCTCAAGCGGTATGCCAGTAAACACAGCAATTAGCCCTAGTCTTATGTCTAATGGATCTGAAAGCTGTCTCCAAAGCACTACAGGAGGCCTACAGCTTTTAAGTGTTGGTGTGTCTTCAGGCAAATACACACAAGATGTTGAGTGTAATCGCCGTAGAGACGCAATAACTTTGAGCAACATGGGTATGAAAGTAGCAGCTGTATCGCTAATGTGTCAAAACCCAAACGTATGGAGGGCTATGTTTATGTCTGCTACGCCTTGTCCGATTGTAAAAAATGGCAAGTTAGTAGTTGGCAGAAACGCATTACTCGAAATAAAACAAAACCCTGAGTTACATATTACTGATTACTTAGACAACAAAAATCTTTACGATAGCTTACTAGGAGTAGGTACGAATGAATCAACTGAGGTTGAAAGCACTGTTAGCGTCTCTGATCGTTTCCGCACCAGCGTACAGTAACGAGATTGATAACCTAGTAAATGCATCTCAATCTATTCGAGATAGTTTTAAGTATGGTATTCAAGCCGTTGGTGGTATGCACTCTTATGCAGTTCAAGGAAAAATAGCTCCTACAGGCACAACGGAGGGTGGCAAGATTAGTTACGACCAATCTGATGCATACAATCAAGCTTTAGCCGCAGTACAAAACGCAGTCTATACGTACAATCCCGGCGCTCAAGAATACTTCGACAATCAAGCCGACCAAGCTATGAACGAAGTAAACACAGCAATTGATACTTTTGTTGAAGCTAGTCAAGCCGTAATAGAAGTAGTTGTTGTAAATCAAATGGCTGAAGATGCTCAGAATGCTGGCGATGAGCGTGGCGCTATGGCACTCCAAGAGTACATAGAAGCCAATGATGTTGTTCTAGCAGATGCAGAAGTAGATTTCTACAACGAGTCTTTAGAAAATGTTGAGTCATCTGCACAGGTTGCAGCAGCTTATTTTGCTGTAGCCAACGACGAAGACTTAGTAGCTGCAGCAGATGAAATGGCCTATGACATTCGTGTCACATATCAAGAAGCTGCTTCATCATTTTTTGATGCTGCTACACAGGCCGTGTGGATTTCGTTTGATGGCGGTACAACTATACAGGGTTTAGCGCTTGGCGGATACTTTGTAACTGTTGAAGCTATTATCGTTGAGGGCGAACAAACAGACTTCTTCAGGACTTCCCCCGAAGGCGGTTGCTGGTTCGCTGTGGATTATGAGGCTTGTATTAATGGCGCTTGATAATTTAGAACTAAATATAGGCGGTCAGTCATTTAAAGGCGTTTATGTTGCAGTAGTTCTTTCTTTTGCATCAACGCTTGCTGGAGGGATCTGGACAGCCTCAGAGTTTTTTAGTCGCTTAGAGGCTCAGGAATCCGCTGTACAGGACGCTGGAGTTATTGCTGCTACCCTAGAGGCTAGGTTCGAAGATTTGCGTGAGAGTCAATCTACGGCCTTACAGGGCTATGAAGTAATTATATCTAACATGCAACAAAGCCTTGAGGATAATGACGTAGCAAGTCTACAAGGTAAGTTGGCTGAATTAGGTACAAACCTCGAAGCCATCATGAAAGCACAGCAGGACTTACTAGACTTACGAGATCGTGTAGCTGCTGTAGAAAAAAGTAATTCAGAATCTGTACTTAAAGTAGAAAACAGAGTTGAGTCGCTAAAGGACACAAATGAGCGTCTAAAGCGTATACAAAAAGAAATAGATGATCTATGGCTTGGCCTAGATTCTTTAGCGAACCCACTAGGATAAAATAAGAAATGTCAAAGACTGAAGAACTCTTAGCACGTATTGAAGGTCATGAAAAAGAATGTGCTGTTCGTTATGAAATGATTCAACGACAATTAGATTCTGGCGTAAAGCGCTTTGATAAGCTAGAAAAGATGGTCATGTCTATTTATCCATTCATTATAGCAAGTATTGTATTTGCAGAGTATTTTAGATGATTGAACAGCTAATAGGACCAGTAACAGGCTTACTAGATAAGTTTGTTGAAGATAAAGATCAAAAAGCTAAACTGGCGCACGAAGTTGCGACAATGGCTCAAAGACACGCACAAGAACTTGCAAAATCACAACTAGAAGTAAACACAGCAGAAGCCGCACATAAGTCTTTGTTTGTTGCTGGCTGGAGACCCGCTGTAGGTTGGTGCTGTGTATTAGGTATGGCTTGTAATTTTCTTATCATACCCATGGCTAATTTTATTTTAGCTTTAATGACTATACAGGTTGTTGTACCACTAATAGATTTAGAAACTATGATGCCAGTTCTTATGGGGATGTTAGGCTTAGGCGCTATGCGCTCTTATGAAAAAGTCAAGGGCGTATCAAGGGAGAAGTAAGAAATGTCGAAGAAAAGACAGACACGAAATTCTAAAAAGTTTAAAAAGGCTGCTGCGTCTAAAAGAGCTAGAGCGCCGATGCAGAAAGGGGGTCGTCCTCGTGTTCCTGAAGGGATTACAATGGTGACTAAGCCAATAACTCCTAAAATTTCAGGGCCTATGCCTGCTCCTAAAATTTCAGGGCCTATGCCTGCTCCTAAAATTTCAGGGGGTCGTCCTCGTGTTCCTGAAGGGATTACAATGGTGACTAAGCCAGTAACTTCTGCAGGCACGGCAGGCATTAAGCCTTCACCATCTCCCGGCAAACGAGATCCTTCAGAAGGAACGCCTCGTCCTGAGCCAAGACCTACTGGAGTATCCACACGTCCAGATAATACAGAAGGCCAGTTGCCAGAGTTTACAGGAACTGTTCCAAACCTAACAGAAACAGGAAGAATTTTTCAGCCTGATACAAGAAGCCAGATGCCTACAGGTGATCCATCAATGTCGTTACCTCCTAACGATGATGATGGACAAGCTAAACCTACAAATGCAACAGTGTCTCAAACACAACAGCGTTCTACTGGTGTTGCAGAGGCTCGACAACGTCAAGCACAGCAACGAGCAGGGCAAGGTTCTAGCGGAGAAGGAAATCAAGGCGGGGACGATACTATTACAGGAGGCATGAGTTCAAACCTATCACAAGCTCCGATAGATCTTGAAATTAATCTTCCTGATCGTCCAGATTTGCCGCAAATGACTCCTGAAGATGTAGCGTATGGTCCAGACTCTATGGTCTATGAGATGGCTGATACAGGCGATGCAAAAGCTACTTCAGCACGAGCAACTACAGCACGAGCGCAAGCAGATGCTACTGCTGCACAAGCTGGTGATCCTCGTGAAGTTTCTGGTTCTACAATGGAAGCATTTCTTGCTGAAGGCATTGATCCCGGAGTAGGCATAGATAGACAACTAAGCGAAGGCGCTATTGCACAATTTGAAGCAGGTGAGATTACTAAACCAGCTGTAGCGGCTGAAAGAGATCCTCTTCAAGAAGCAGAAGCAAGAGCTATAGCAGCTACAAGACCCGAAGCTCGTGATTATGCTGAAGCTGCTACAACCGATGAAAGATTTGAAGTAGCACCTGTCGAAGGTCCAGAAGTAATTACGCGAGAAGGAAACGTAATTTCTGACGACGAGGTAGGTATTTTAAGACAAATAGCTCAAGGACGTGGAGTGCCTCTTGAAGATCTTCCAGAGTATAAGCTTGCACAACAAAGAGTAGCACAACAAGGTGAAGCAGCTACTGCTGAGTATCGCTCACGTCTTGGTGAGGCTCCTCAAGAAACAGCAGCACAAGCAGAGTTCTTTGGTGTAGATGAAACACCACAAGCCCGTCAGCAACGAATTGAGCAGTTTGGCTCGTTTAGTCCTGCAAAGCGTGAAGCATATACAGCCTTGGGTGTTGATGCGCCTGAAGCTGCACAGATGGAAGACGTTCGTCAGGCAGCTGCTGCAAGTCGTGAAGCTATTACGGCTGATACGCCTCCTGACGTTATTGCTCAACAAACAGATCTTGACCAGCTTGGCACATATCAGATGGCAGCAAGACGTACAGCACAAGTTGCTGAAGCCGCTGAAGGTATTGCTGCTCAATTAGGTGGTCAGCCTTCATTAGATCTTGAAGGCCGTCAAGCTATTCTTGGTGAAGCGCCAGCGGGTGATGCGGCTCAGATTGGTGGTATTCCTACTGCACAGGCTGCACAGATGCAAGCTGTTACAGGCCAAGCACGTAAGATGGCTGCTGCAGATATGGCAACAGTTGTTGTTGAAATGCCCCCAGAAGTTACAGCTGCAATCTCAGAAGATCCTGCGACCGTTGAAGCCCAGCTTGATACTGGCGAAGATCCTCAAGTTGTAGCGGCTGTTGCAGCACTGCCAGAAGAAGCGCTTGTGTCTACACAGATGGAAGGCCTTCTTGCTGGTATGGAAGATGGTGAAGTTCCAATGTGGGCAAGACCAGCTGTAGATGCTATTAACGCTCAGATGGCCTCAAGAGGCCTTAGCACATCTACTGTAGGACGAGATGCGTTGTTTAATGCAATCATACAGAGTGCGCTTCCAATGGCTCAAAGCAATGCTCAAGCCCTTCAGCAACGTGCTACACAGAATCTTAGCAATCAACAGCAAGCAAACATAGAGCAGTCTAAGCAGATCGCTAGTGTTCGTATGCAGAATCTTGCTAACCGTCAAACTGCTGCATCTCAGACAGCACAGATGGCACAGCAGATCAAAGTACAACAGGGTGAGTTCCGTCAGCAGGCACAGATACTGACAGCCCAACAAGAACAACAGTCTCGTATGGCTGACGTGCAGTTCCAACAGCAAAGAGCGCAGCAAGAGTCTGCACAGCGTCAACAAGCAGCCGTACAAAACTTGTCGGCTTCTCAGCAGATGGAGCTTGCAAACCTACAGGCCATCAATGCTTCTGCTACTCAAAACCTTAGCGCAGAACAACAAACACGTCTTGCGTCTTATCAGGCTCAAGTAAATCGTACTATGCGTCAGGCTGAACTACAGCAGGACATGGATAAAGCAAATCTTAGTACAGCCCTTCAGGTTGAGTTAAAGAATCTGTCCGAACAGAACTTAGCTGCTCGTGATACTATGTCTGCTGAAAATCAAGAGCGATTGACTAATCTAAACACTCTTGTAGATTTCAAAAAGACTAACGCACAGTTAGCACAGCAAATGGATCTAGCGAACTTGTCTAATGATCAACAAGTTCGTCTTGCTAATCTTGCTGAAAAATCTGCTACAGACTCTGCAAACTTTACAGAAGCTAATCGTTTTGAGTTGACTAGGCTTCAAACTTCTGCACAGGTATTGTCACAGAATACTCAGCTTCGTCAACAAGCAGAGCTTGCTAATCTTAGTACAGAAGAAAAAATTACCCTTGCAAACTTAACTGCACAGAATCAAGCATCTGCCGATAATCTTAACGCAGAACAGCAGGTTGAGTTGGCTAACTTAAATGCCCGACTTCAAGAAGCTAGTCAAAATGCTCAAATGCGTCAGCAGATTATTACACAAGACTTTAGTCAAAGTCAACAGACTGATCTGGCTAATCTTGAGGCAATTAATCGTGCAGGCTCTGAAAACCTTAGTGCTGAACAGCAAGCACGACTTACAGAGTACAACGCACAGGTTAATCGTAAGATACGTCAAGCAGAACTTAATCAGCAGACTGAAGGTGCAAATCTTGATGCTCGACTCAAAGTAGAGTTGTCAGAGCTTACAGAGCGCAATGCAACTTCTCGTGCAAACATGTCGGCTGAACAACAGACACGTCTTGCAAATCTTAATGTTCTTGTTGACTTCCGAAAAACTGATGCACAGTTTGCTCAACAAATGGACATGGCAAACCTTGCTAATGAACAGCAGATGGAACTTGCAAACCTTCAAGAAAGAGCTTCAGCGGATGCTGCAAACTTTACTGAAGCTAACAGATTCCGTATGCAAGAGTTGAACAACTACGTTCAAGTTATGTCGCAGAACGAACAGTTGCTACAGCAGGCAGACCTTGCACGTCTTAGTATGGAAGAGCGCATTTCTCTTGCTAACCTCGATTCTAAGAATCGTGCAGATTCAGAGTCTATGTCGGCACAAAATGTTGCAGAGCTTCAGCAGTATGAAAAGCGTATGCAGGCAGCACAGGTAAACGCACAGCTTGCACAGCAAATGGGTCTTGCAAATCTATCTAACGAGCAACAAGCTGCAATGTTTAATGCACAAGTAGATGCAAACCTTGATATGGCTCAGTTTGACGCTAATCAGCAAGCAGCAATGGCTAACAGTCAGTTTATGCAATCAATGACTATGAAGGACTTTGATGCTCGTCAACAGTCTATTATGCAAAACGCAACAGCTATGGCCTCAATGGACATGGCAAACCTTGATGCTCAGACACGTTTGGCGGCTCAGAATGCTCAATCATTCCTTCAGATGGACATGGCTAATCTTAGTAACGCACAACAAATGGCCGTGTTGAATCAACAACAAGCACAACAAACCATGCTGTCGAATCAGGCATCTCAAAATGCAGCACGACAGTTTAATGCTGCAAACCAACAACAGGCTGATCAGTTTATGGCAAGTTTGTCATCTCAAACAGAACAGTTTAATGCTGCTCAATCAAATGCGATGAGTCAGTTTAACATCTCTGAACAGAATCGTATATCGGCTCAAAATGCTCAGAATGCTACACAGGTCTCTTTAGCTAACGCTCAGATGCAGACAGATATTTCAAAGTTTAATGAAACTATGGATCAACAGCGTGAGCAGTTTAATGTTTCAAATCAACAAGCAATCGAGCAAGCTGATATTGCGTGGCGTCGTCAATCAAATACAATCAATACTGCGGCTCGTAATGCAGCTAATCAGCAGAATGTTATGAATGCTTTTAATCTTGAAATGTCAGAGCTTCAGTTTCTTTGGCAGGAAGTTCGTGATAATGCAGCATATACACGACAAGCATATGAAAACGAACAAACTCGTATGACTCAGCTGTATGCAACGGCTATTGGTAACGAAGCAGCTGCTAGTAGTGAGTCAGGTACAAATTCTAATTCATTGATAAATCTTATCAAAAATTTCTTCGGAGGATAAAATGGGTTTTTTATCTAAAGCTTTTAAAAGTTTTAAAAAAGTATTTAAAAAGGTCGGTAAGGCCATTAAAAGTGGACTGAAATCTGTCGGTAAGTTTATGGATAAGATAGGCATTGTTGGTCAAATAGGCCTGTCTCTTCTTTTGCCGGGGATAGGATCAGTAATGAGTGGAATGTGGGGCAGCTTAGTAGGGGGCATGCAAGCTTATTCAGGCATTGGCTCTACTATTGTTAATGGTGCTGGTAATTTTTTAAACGCAGCAACTAAAGTGGCTTCACGGGCTGGTAGAGCATTTTCAAGTGTTACTGAAGGCGTTAAAAATGTTGTGGGCGAAACACTCAAACTAGGCGCAAACAAGCTAGGTCTTGGTGAAGTTGCTACAAACTTAGGATTTACTGATCTAGGCAGCAGCATTAGCAACGCAAGCTTCGATAGCATTGGAGAGGCGTTTAATCTTAGCAAAGACAAGTTTTTAAGTAGCTTTTCAGGAGATGCGTTTTTGCCTGATAGTGCGTATGAAGCAGCTAGAAATAGAGCTATGATGACTCCAGAACAAAGAGAGTTTATTGGAGGAGTACAAAACTTTGAAGTGACTCCTGAAGTAGAAGCACAACGGCTTCGAGAGTTTGAAGATGTTCAAAACATGTATGACACTGACTCATATACTCGTGGTGTAACTGTCGGAGCAGATACTCCAGATCTTTATGGTCCGGGATTTGATCCTGCTCGTCAAGGCGTGACTGTTGGCGTAGATACTCCAGATCTTTATGGTCCTAACGCACCTCAGAGAACTATGGCGGAAGACGCATTCATGGAAGCACGAGAAAAGGCTTTGGAGGATCTTCCTTCAGTGGGTGAACAGCCAAGTCTTCTTTCTAGGGCAGGCGACACTGTTGTTTCTGAAGGAAGACGAATAATCGCAGACGCACCTAAAATGGCGTATGAGGGCGTAGAAAGGGGAATCCAAAGCTCTCTTGTTTCAGGAATACGACAGGCTACAGGAGTAGAACAAGTTCCTGAGTATGAGACAACTTACTACGGTGCTTATGTTCCTACTCTAGACTTGTCTGCAGACATTGGCATGAGAACAGCAGCATTCAACCCCGTGCAGTTTGGAATGCAGAATCAAGACTTTATAAATATGTATCCGTTTGGTGCAAGCGCACAGCTATATAACGACATGACATATTTGCAGAATATGGAACAGTATGGGATGAGACAAGTATGAATGAAGAATACTTAAAAGTTGTTCAAGGTGGTAGGCCTATTCCCGGACAAAGCTTAACAACAGATCCAGAAAACCCTGCACCTTACGAAAGGCCACCAAAGTATACCTCAGTTCATGAAGCTTCTGAAGACGTCTTCGGCTACTTGATTGAGCCGCAAGTCTATGCTGACATGATGATGTTGTTGGACGACGGTATGCCGATCATGGACGTAGTTCAATCATTATTGTTCTATGGGTTTACTGAAGGTAAGTGGAACCCTGATTTGATGCTAATGCTCGTCGAGCCTGTGGCGTATATGTTGCTTGCTTTGGCGGAGCGTTCAGACATAGATCCTGTTATCTATCGTGGCGAAGAAGAGGATGAGGCTGAAGAGCAGGCAATCTTAGGAGCCAACATAGAAAAGAGCAGGCTTCAAAACATCAAAGAGTTTTCAGAGGGCGCAGCAAGTATTCCTGCAGGCGTATTGTCGCCTGATCTTTTACGAAGGCTTGAAGAAGTAGAAGCTCCAGACAGTCTAATGGCTCGTCCTGAGCCTACTGCTGAAGGACCAGACCAAGATAGTTTATTAGCTCCAACTGAAGTGGAGGAAGAAGTCTAATGTCAATTAAACCTTTTGCAGAGTCTCTACTAACAGATGTTAGGGAGAGAAATCAACGAGAAAGAGATCGTATTCGTAAAGAGCGAGAGCGTCAAGAAAGAATGGGCTTGGTCGTAGGCATCGGTACGGCTATTGGAAATAAGTTTCTAGAGAAGAAAACTAACGATTTTCTAAAGTCTGAACCGTTTTTGAAAGACGATCTCCTGTTTAAAAGAAATTTTAAGCAGGCTAAAAAAGATGACGAAGACTATCTAGCATATCAACAGAATCCTGATTACTTTATTCAAGAGTATACAAAGAGATTTACTCCTGCTTATACTTCTTATGCTGATGCTAACGACAGCTTAAAAAATGTAAATGAAACTATATTAATGAACGCTCAGGCGCATTCAGAGCAGAGAATTGGCGAACTAGAAAAGCGTATCAATGAAGCTAGGAAGTTTATAGCGATGGCTGGAGATGACGAGGGTGCTTATCGTCAGTCAATTATTGACTCTCGCCCTGCTAACGTACAAGACGCATTTATAAAAGGTCTTGGTAACTTTATTACAGGTGGAAGTCTGAACGATGCAGCGCTCCAAACAGATCTAATAAAGAACTCTAAAACTTATGGCGAGCTATACAAGCAAAACCCAACGCTTGCTTTAAGCTCTGAGCAAATGCTACAGCAACTTAAGAGCAAAGGAGTTACTTTTAAGGATGCTCCGATTACCTATGGCAAGCGTGAAACGATAAAGAAAACAAATGCCTTTGGAGATCCTGTCGAGACTTCTGTTCTTCCCTTGATTCAAAACAAAGTAGTTATTGGCTACTTAGATGAGAATACTGGTCAAAGAGTTGCTTACTACTCTACTGCTCAAGGTCAGCGTCAAGATGTTGCAAATGCTGTTGTAGCTCAAAAGGTTCCCGGAGGAGTTGTAACTGAAAAGAATCTAGGACTTTTAAAGGCTTCGTTACATGAAAACATCATGCCCAAGCAACGCGACGAAATGGAAGACCAAGTCAAAAGAACTTATGGCGGTAAGACTCGTGACGAAGATGCACTTATTGGAGCACAAAGAATTTACTATAGCAACATTGAATTAAACAATCAACTGTTCCAAAAAAGATTGGGTCTTTCACCAAGAGAGTCTACTGCGCTTGCTGCTGAAATGCAAATTCTTAAGACAGAACTTGAGTCTTCGGGCGACAGAAACCAGCTAATAAATTTAGATCTAGAAACAAGCCCTAACAACGTAAATCCTTTCTTGGCTATAGCTGCTATAGATTCGCTGGAGTCTAAAAATACTCTAAGCCAATCAGCTGCGTCTTATGATCGTTTACGTTCAGCCCTAGAAGTTCAGTTCTCAGGCGAAGACAACCCGATAATGCGGGAATTTGATGAGACCTTTGGAAGCTTTGATACTAACACACAGGCTACTATTGTTGAATGGATGTACGACTATCCTTCACTAACAAGCAAAAGAGAAAACGGCCTTAGCGTTATCGAGATACTGACTCGAACTTACCCAGAGATTAAAGACATGGCTCCTACCAAACCCTCTGGAAGAATGGCCTCAAGAAATCCTCTGGGAGTTGGCTATGGCGGGTTCTCTATGCAAGCAACAAGGCCTCAAACGCCTAAAGAGCCTACTGGACCTCAGTCTTTAGCAGACTTACCTGATAAAGGTGTTAGCCGCGACGATTTACGTTCTGTTGCTAGGGCACAAATTAAACAAGCCTTAGCTGGTGGCATGTCTGTTGCAGCACTAAAAAAGGAAATCCCCTATCAGTATTTAAGTTTAGTAGATGAGGTTGCCGCCTCTATATAAGGGTGAGATATAAATGACCAATAAAGTTCCAGACTATTTCGGATCAGACTATGGCATAGCTATGCCTGAACCTGTAGCACCCGTAGCTGATCCCTTCCGTACAGAGCGTCAAGGATATCAAAACCCTTTTAGTTTTGATCGTGTAGAGCCAGCTGTCAAAGAATCAGTTACTGATTTTAACACAAACCCAGAAATCTTAGAGCGTTTTGATCGAGTCATGACTTTCTTGGGCGAAAACGACACGTTTACAAACAGCTTGTTAGATAGTAAGTCTACACCCTCAGAAACTTTACGCGACGATAACATAAATATCATGAAGCTGCTAGACAAAACAGTCGCTTTAAAAGACGCTCCAGATCAAATCAAAAAAGACTATGCGTATCTAAAAGACCGCTTTGAGAACACAAAGATTACAGGAGCCGCTGAATACTTTGACATGTTCCAAGACTATGGCACGGACCTTGTTACCGATCCTGTTTTGTTAGCAGGACTTATCGGAGGTTTTTTTACAGGCGGAACTACGACAGCTGCGACAGTAGGCGCTCAAGCTACTGCTAGGGCTGCTTTAGCAAACACTCTTAAAAGAGTAGCGACAGGTGCTGGCAAGTTAGGAACGACAGGCGCTGTGTCGGCTGGTGCGATAACTGGAGGTGCTTACGATCTTGCGGGACAAAACTTAGATATTGCAATCAACCGTAAAGATGAGATTGACGTAGCTCAGTTTTTTGCTACCACTGCTTTGGGTGGTGCTGTAGGCGGGGTAGGTCAAGGCTTGAACAAGTTTTTGTTTGGTCAGTCTAAAGTTAACAAACAGACCGTCGAAGATGCCTTTGAAGAAGTCTACGAAGAAAAGAAAAGTTTCTTTGGTAATAGGACTCGCAAAGGTGAAACATACGATATGGAGGGTACTTCTTATCCTGCTCTTATCGGCATTCCCGGTCCTGCTGAAATGCCAGCAAAAAGAAGATTTGTTGACAGGCTAGAAGGTGCTACAGCTAAGGCAGAAGAAAGTGCCGTTAAAGGAGAAACAATTGATTTAGATTCTTCTGAGTGGTCAGTAATACTTGATGACCTTGTAGAAGAAGTTGGTGGCGGACAGCAAACAAGGGCTGCTGTTGCAGACGATATTACAGCAGCGATGGCAAGTTCTTCTGATCCTCGAAGAGTTAGAAGCAACATGCTCAATGCGCTTTCTCGAAGACTTTCAAGAGCTACATCCACTATGTTTTTTGGTAAGGCCGCTGGAGTGTTGTCTCCTTATGCGTCTTATTCTCCTACAGCAAAAATACTACAAGGAAAGTTCTCAAGAGAGTTTGACAAAGTATGGCGTGGCAATCAATACAAGATTGAAGGAGATTTCTTCGAAGCCCAGCAAGAAATTTTCGGGTCTCTCTACACACGCTATGTTGATATTGTAGAGCCTTTAGCATACAACAGAATCAAGGGTAAGTTAAAAGATAAAGTTAATGCTGATCTTAGTGCAGCCATACGTGGACAGCGTGTTGATAACGAAGCTGTAACTGAAGCAGCAGCACAAATTAAGCAGCTGTACTCTGAGATTGGTGATCGTCTTGTAAGGAACGGTGTTATTGACGAAAAGGTTGAAGACTACGTTCCTCGTATGTGGAACAGAAGTTCTATCGAAAACAACAAAAGTAAGTTTGCTCGTTTGTTGATAGAAGAAGGAGAAGCTGCTAATACAAAAGACGCTCTAAAGATTGTTGATGACTTACTAGACAAGCAGAACCAACTGGACTCTGGCACTATTGGTCATTTTTTCTCTGCCAAACGAAAGTTCAACAACATCTCAAACGACTATAAGTTTGAAGAGTTTTTGAACACTGATGTTATTGGTACATTCTACAACTATTCTTTTCATACTGCAAAGGCTTTGGCGAAAAAGAAAGTCTTCGGTGTTCGCAACGAAGCAGAGTTTAAAGAGAGATGGATTGATAAAATTGTAGATGATCACTTCGAATCTACTGGAAAATCTTTGTCTAAGGTAGACAGAGAGGCGCTGGTTAACCTGTATCGAACAACTACTGGTGAAAATCTAGACAGCTTTGACGGGTTGATGCGAACAGGTGTGGACGCTTACGGGCTAGTAAACCGTCTTGCATACCTATCACAGGCGGCTCTGTCTAGTTTGTCTGAGGTTGCTTTAAACATCTCTAACGCTGGTTTTGTCAATAGCGTTAAGGGTCTTGGTGAAGCGCTTGAGCTTTCTTTTAAGTATATGTCTGATGACATTGAGACTGCTTTAAAGAACAATCCTCAGAAGTTGACTACTGCTGAGATCAAAAGGGAGATGTATGAGTTTGGTCTTTCTTTAGATCAAAGCATCTCTCAAGTAGGCAACCGTCTTACAGGCGACGAGCTTTATTCTGAGACAATGCAGAACGTGAGCAACGGTTTCTTTAAGATTACTTTCCTAGAGCAGTGGACTAAGTTTGCTCAGACAGCCAGTTATACAACGGGTAAGCGCTTGATCATGAACAACATTCGTGATGTTGCTGAATATGGGAACGCTAAAGTATCTTCAAGGATTCAAAACAAACTGGATGAACTTAACGAGCTTGGCATTGATGTTGATGTTGCAAAGCAGTGGTATCAGTCAGGAGGAAGCTTACAAGACGAGTTCTACTCTTCTATTAAGAAGGGCGCTGTACGTTATGCAAACGACATTATTCTACAGCCTAACGCTATGTCTGGACTACGTCCTACGCTTTACTCAAACCCTAAGACGCAGATAGCTTTCCAGCTGTTGTCATATCCAGCTGCGTTTACTAATGTTATTTTAAAAGGCGCTGCTAAAAAGATAACTAGAAATCCAACTCAAAACACTGCTAACGTCTTGGCTACTGGTCTAATTATGACAGAAATGCAGAGAGGCATTCAGTGGCTCAAATCAGGCGGAACAAGTGAAAGAGACTTAACTCCTTTTGAAGCACGTATTGAAGGCCTTAAGCGTACAGGTGCTCCCGGTTTAGTCTTCCAACAGTTCGAAAGAGCTAAGAAGAGTTCAGAGTTTACTGGCACGTTGGCTCCATTTGCTGCAGTTCCTTTCGGACCTCTTGGAACCGATGTTACTTCAGCTGTATATGAGGGAAGACCTTTTAGAACTCTAAGCACTAAAATGCCTTTCTACTCTATGTACGGAAACGTAGCGAAAGCTACAGGCAACGAGCAAGAATACAGAGAATATCAAGATTTTTTCAAGCGTCAAGATAATAAGCTTCGACAGGCCCTAAGACAAGAACAGCCCCTTGTTGTCAGAGAAGAGTTCTTTGCTAAGGGAGGCTTAGTAGAAGTGCCTAACGCTTCGTCTGAGCCTGACGAACGTATTGACAAGATGACAGGACAGCCGTATAATATACAAGCAGGCTCTGCGTTTGTTGACGAAGAAGACCCCGAAAAGCGTATGTTGTTTAACGAGGGTGGTTTTGTTGACAGGATTAAAAAAGCAGGCTATGACGCAGCTGTAAAGGCCTTGGGAATTCCTAAAGAAGGGCTTGAGTGGGCAATGAATATAGATAAAAATTACCCTAAAAACGAGCAGCTTGACGGTCGTGGTGATGCTGCAAGACACTTAGCTCTAGGCGTTATTGCTCAAAAATCTGACTATCCCGAAACAACTAGATTCCTTGCACACTTGAGAGAGTTTATTGAGCTTGATATTAAGGGCGGGGCTATGGACATAGAGAACAACAACAAAGGGTTTAACATCGAAGCTGATAGCTATGAAGAAGCTGAAAGAAAAATTGATAAGATGATTCGTAATGGAGAAGTAACATATCTTACTCCTGACGAAAGCATAGCTAATCGAGGATACTAATAATGAAAAGACTCATAGAAACTCTAAAGCGTCATGAAGGCGTCAAGTACTATGTCTACAAAGATCATCTAGGCTACGAAACTATTGGCGTCGGTCGTTGTTTAAAAGAAGGCGTAGGCTTAGGGCTTACTCATGATGAAGTAGACTACCTTCTAATGAATGATATCAATCGTTGTCTCGAAGAGCTAGACGCGGCTTTTCCGTGGTTCAAAGATCTTACAGAGATCCGAAGAGAGGCAATGATAAACCTGTGTTTTAACTTAGGACTCACACGTCTCAGAAAGTTTGAGAAGGCTTTGGCAGC
>VMHT01153991.1_pt1 | contig 15879 bp, 12 predicted proteins | sample 4693611 | NCBI WGS metagenome assembly VMHT01 (sample SAMN12280063, study PRJNA550983) | marine metagenome | isolation source: seawater sampled from same location over 5 years 0.02-0.2 micron viral filtrate | place: USA: collected off the coast of southern California halfway between the port... ... | reverse complement strand
TGGGTTATGTCACTCAATTTGTCGGCGGCATGGTTTGGCATGGAAGCCCCTTTTTTCACATGCTTGTTTTAAACCAAGCGGCGGACTATTGCCAGATGCGCGCGAAACCGCCAAATTGACGCCATGTTTGTGCCGCCCTTTTTAATGCTTTCTGACCTCGCCCGCCAAACAGACGGCCAATCGAATTGTCGGGCTGATAGCCACGCCGATTTGCCCGCTGCGGTCAGCGCGCAGCCATTATGTGTCGGACTGGTTTTGCGCGATTATGCCCATCCGGCGCGCGCCGAACTGGCGGCGCATATGGCCGCGCTATGTCGCCGCCAAGGCCGCTATTTTTCCATTGCCGGTGATGCGCGTCTGGCCGCCCAATTTGATGCGGGCTTTCATTGCCCGTCTTTTATGCTGGCGCGACCCCGCTTGCGGCACGCCCCGCAAAGGGCGCATGTGCGCGCCGATACGGCAGCCGTGCATAATATGGCCGAGCTTATCGCCGCCAAGCGTGCCGGATTTGGGGGCGTGCTTATCTCGCCGGTTTTTGCAACAGCAAGCCATGCCAGCGCCCAGCCGCTGGGTGTGGCGCGCGCCGTGCCGCTTTTACGCGCCGCGCAGGCAATGGGCATGCGGGCCTATGCGCTGGGCGGCATGAATGGGCAAAGCTGGCATCGCCTTGGCGGGTTTGCGGTTGCCGACGGGTTTGCCGCGATTGACGCCTTTGCGCGATAAGCTCTATTTGCAAGCCCCCCTATCAGCGCAGCGCATCACAAAGCGCAGCGGGGCGTGTGAACAGGCTTTACTTTTGCCCATGTCCATAATAGTCATGGGCTTGATTTTCCCGCGGTCTCAGCGACCGTTTGACTTTGACATAAAGAGTTCTGCCATGCGCCGCTTCACATTGTTTTTCACCAGCCGCTTCACCAGCCAGCTTATGGGCTTGCGCCGCCTCTTATTGACGCTCAGCCTGACCGCCGCTTTGGCGGCCTGTGGCGGATTATCGGTTGAGGCCGATTATCCCGAGACCGAAAATACCGCGACAGAAGAAAGCGGCTCGATTTTCGATTTTTTCACTTTTGGCAAAAAAGACACCAGATCCGAGGCTGCACCCGCAGCACAAGCCGCGCCACAAACCGCAGCACAAACCGCCGCACCGATACGCGGGCTGTCGGTCAATGCGGTTTTATGGCAAGCCAGTCTCGAGACCCTCTCCTTCATGCCGCTGGCCTCGGCCGATCCGGTAGGCGGGGTGATTATCACGGATTGGTATCATGACCCGGCCGCGACCAATGAGCGGGTGAAGGTGAATTTGATTATTTCAGGCCTTGAATTGCGCGCCGATGCGCTGCGCGTCAATTTGTTTCGCGAGACTTTGCGCGGCGGTAAATGGGTGGCCACGGCCAGCTCGTCGCGCGCGGCCCGCCAGCTTGAAAATATTGTCCTGACACGCGCCCGCGACCTTGCCGTGTCGCGCAACGCCAACCGGTAACTTGAATGAGCGACACGTCGCGCCCCCCTTACGACCCGTCTGCGCATGAAGCCCATTGGCAAAAAGCGTGGGATGAGGCGCGCTCTTTTGTGGCAGATGAAAGCGATAAATCGCGCCCGAAATATTATGTCTTAGAAATGTTTCCCTATCCATCGGGCCGTATTCATATGGGCCATGTGCGCAATTATGCTATGGGCGATGTGGTGGCGCGGTTTAAAAAAGCCCAAGGCCATAATGTGCTGCATCCAATGGGGTGGGACGCTTTTGGCATGCCGGCTGAAAATGCGGCGATGGAAAAAAACACCCATCCGGCGAAATGGACTTATGAGAATATCGACACCATGCGCGGCCAGCTTAAAAAGCTGGGCCTGTCGATTGATTGGGGCCGCGAATTTGCTACATGCGACCCGTCCTATTACGGCCATGAGCAAGCCATGTTTCTGGATTTTGTCGAGGCCGGATTGGTTGACCGCCGCGAGAGCATTGTCAATTGGGACCCGGTTGACCAAACCGTGCTGGCCAATGAGCAGGTGATTGACGGCAAGGGCTGGCGCTCCGGCGCGGCAGTGGAGCAAAAAAATCTGACGCAATGGTTTTTGCGCATATCCGATTATGCGGAAGACTTGCTGGGCGCTTTGGACGGGCTGGATCGCTGGCCGGAAAAAGTGCGCCTGATGCAAGCCAATTGGATTGGCCGCTCGGAAGGGCTGGCCTGTCGCTTTGAGCTGACACCGGCAGCCAAAGAAATGGCGGCGGGCTTTGACGCGCTTGAGGTTTATACAACCCGCCCCGATACGCTTTATGGTGCGAGTTTTTGCGCCATCTCGCCCGACCATCCGCTGGCCGTGCAACTGGCTGAAGACAATGAAGCGCTGGCGGCGTTTCGTGCCGACTGCGCCAAGCGCGGCACCTCAGAGGCCGATATTGAGGCCGGTGAAAAGCTGGGTTTTGACACCGGCTTAAGCGTGCATCATCCGCTGGATGCGAATTGGCATTTACCGGTCTATGTCGCCAATTTTGTTTTAATGGGCTATGGCACGGGCGCGATTTTTGCCTGTCCGGCGCATGACCAGCGCGACTTGGATTTTGCGCTGAAATATGACCTGCCGGTGACCACTGTGGTGCGCCCGAAAGATGACGCTGCCTTTGAAGTCACCCAAACCGCCTATACGGGTGATGGGGTGATGGTTAATTCAGCCGAGCTTGACGGCTTGGCACCGCAAGAGGCGCGCGCGCAAATGATTGCGCGTTTTGAGGCCGAAGGGCGCGGCGAAAAGCAGGTCAATTATCGGCTGCGCGATTGGGGCATTTCGCGCCAACGCTATTGGGGCTGCCCGATACCGATTATTTTATGCGATAGCTGTGGCAATGTGCCGGTGCCGCGCGACGCATTGCCGGTGACCCTGCCCGATGATGTCAGCTTTGACACGCCGGGCAATCCGCTGGCCCATCACCCAAGCTGGAAACATGTTGCCTGCCCAAAATGCGGCGGTGCGGCGACCCGCGAGACCGACACATTTGATACTTTTATCGACAGCAGTTGGTATTTTGCCCGCTTTGCCGGCCTGAATGAGACCGCGCCGACCGACCGCGCCGCGGTCGATTATTGGCTGCCTGTGGACCAATATATTGGCGGCATTGAACATGCGATTTTGCATTTTCTTTATGCGCGCTTTTACACACGCGCCATGCATAAGACCGGCCATGTGGCAGTGGCAGAGCCCTTTGCCGGATTATTTACCCAAGGCATGGTGTGTCACGAAACCTATCGCCATGACGGCAAATGGCTGTCGCCCGATGAGATTACCCGCACCGGCGATGGCGCGGTTTTGGCCGCCAATGGCACAAGCCCTGTCGAGGTCGGCGCGGTTGAGAAAATGTCGAAATCGAAAAAGAATATTGTCGACCCCGATGATATTATTGCGCGCTATGGCGCGGATACGGCACGCTGGTTCATGCTGTCAGACAGCCCGCCCGAGCGCGATGTGCAATGGACGCAAGACGGCATTGAGGGCGCATGGCGATTTGTGCAAAAAGTCTGGCGGCTGTTTGACACCGAGACCGAGGCCGGTTTTATCGACCAAATGAACCCGCCCGAGCATGACACCGCGCGCGCGCTTTATGCACAAGTGCAAACAGCCATTGATGCGGTGACCCGCGATTTGGAGGCTTTGGGCTTTAACCGTGCCGTGGCGCGGCTATATGAATTGGTCAATGCGCTGGGCGCATTTAAAAAGTCAGATGCGCCAAATGCAGGAGATGCCGGAGATGCAGGAGACGCAGGCGAGCACGAAAAATGCCGTGCCTATGCGCTGGCGCAATTGATGAAGCTTTTATCGCCCATGATGCCGCATTTGGCCGAAACCGGTTGGCGCGCCCTTGGCGGCAATGGGCTGGTGGCCGATGCCGCTTGGCCGATAGCCGATATGTCGGTTTTGACCAGCGATGAGGTGGTGTTGCCGGTGCAGGTCAATGGCAAAAAACGCGGTGAAATTTCCGTGCCGAAAGATGCCGATGAGGCTATAATCAAAGATATGGCGCTGAACGAAGCTGGGGTTAAAAAATTCATTGACGGTCACGAGCTTAAAAAAACCATCATTGTCCCGGGGCGCATTGTCAATCTGGTGGTCTCATAGGCGCGCCTTTTTAACCGCGCTTATCAGCAGCCTGTTTCTTGCCGCTTGCGGCTTTTCCCCGATTTATAAAATGGATGGCGCGCGGCTCGGCCCCCTGCCGCTCGCCGGTTTGGCCTTGCCTGATAGCGAAAATGGCCGCCTTTTGGCACGCGCATTAGAGGGGCGCTGGCGGGTCGATGAAGCCGCCACTTTCGATATACGCCTTACGCTGGATGAGCGCGCCCGCGATACGCAATTAAATGAGGCGGGTATTGGCGCGCGCATTGAGCTGACTTATGTGCTGCGGGCCGAGCTGCATCATCGCCCAAAAGGCAAAACCCGCCTGATGGAGCTGCGCCATATTGCCAATGTGGCGCGCAGTGATAGCGGCGCGGATGATTTAATACAACAACGCAATCAAGCGCGGCTCGCCATGCGCCTGCTGGCCGAGCGTTTCATCACGCGGCTGGCGCGTGAGCTGCCCAAAGAACCGCCGCAATGAAGCTGAAAGCACATGAAGTGGAGGCTTGGGTCAGCGGGCTGAAAGCCGATAAGGCACCGGCGCTGGCTTTGGTTTATGGGCCCGATCGCGGTGGTGTGCATGAAACGGCAAAGGCCGTTAAGGCGGCCTATCTCGGCAAGGATTTTGACCCGCTGCAATATGTATCACTGGATGAGGGCGCGCTGACCGGCCAAGCCGGATTGCTGGCCGATGAAGCCGCCGCTCTGCCCATGTTTGGTGATTATAAGCTGGTGCATGTCAGCGGCGCCAATGCCGCCGTGCTCGCGGCGGTTAAATTTTATTTGGCCAAATTGGCCGAGACCCCCGGTTCGGGCGCGTCGATGATTATTGTCGAGGCTGATAATTTGCGCCCGACCACGCCCTTGCGCAAAGCCGCAGAGACCGATAAGCGCGCCATGGCCTTGCCCTGTTATGCGCTGGAGGCGCGCGATATTGGCCGTCTCATTCGCCAGAGTTTAGAGGGTGAAAATTATCGCATTGAAGCGCAAGCCATGGATTTATTAAGCGCACGTCTGGCCACGGATCGCGGTGTCATTAAGCGCGAATTGGAGCGGCTGGTTTTATATAAGGGCGTGCGCGATAAAAAAGGCGCGCCGGGCATGGTGACCGGCGATGATGTCGAGGCGGCTTTGGGCGACCAAACCCAAGGCGATTTCGACCGGCTGATTGACAGTGTCGCGCTGGGTCGTTTAGACGAAGCCGATCGCGCTTTGGCGCGGTTGGAAGCGGCGGGCACGGCAGCGGCCGGCGCTTTGGCCGTGGCGCGAATGCATTTTCAAACCCTGCATTTGGCATTGGGCCAAATGGAGAGCGGTATGCCGCAAGTCAAAGCATTAAACGCGTTTCGCCCGCCCCTGCATTTTCGGCGCAAGCCATTGGTCGAGCAACAAATGCGCCTCTGGTCGAGCGGCAAATGCGCCCGCGCTTTGGAGATTTTAAACGCGGCTGAAAAAGCCTGCCGCGGCGGGGCGAGCGGCCTGGCAACCGCGCAAGCCGGAAATGCGCTTTTGCGCATTGCGCGGGCAGCGCAAAGATAAAGAGCGCGGGCAGCGCAGAGATAAAGAGCGCGGGCAGCGCAGAGATAAAGAGAGTGTTTTAAGGGCGCGCTTTTTAAGGACGCAAGAGCCGCGCAATCAGCGCATCCAATTGTTCCAGCGTTTTATAGGCAATGCGCACATCGCCGCCTTTTTTGCCCTTATCATCAAGCCGCACGCTAAGCCCCAGACTGTCGGCCAATTGCTTTTCAAGCTGGCGCGTATCGGCAGATTTTTCAGACTCCGGTTCCGGCGTCGCTGCAACCGAGGTCTTGCCGCTTTGGGCCGCAACCAATTGCTCGACAGCGCGGACGCTAAGCCCGTCTTTGATAATTTGTTTGAGCAGCTTGCCCATCACATTGGGGGCGTTTTTATCGGCCTCGGCCAAGCCCAAAAGCGCGCGCGCATGACCCATGGAAATCTCGCCCGCACTCAAGGCATTTTTCACCGCTTGGGGCGCAGCCGTCAGGCGCAATAAATTGGCAATATGACTGCGGCTCTTACCAATCGTCTCGGCCAGCTCGGCTTGTGTATAGGCAAACTCTTCGATAAGCCGTTGATATCCTTCAGCTTCTTCTATCGGGCTTAAGTCCGCGCGCTGCACATTCTCAACCAAGCCGATTTCCAAAGCGGTCACATCATTGACCGGCTGCACAATCACCGGCACTTGATGCAAGCGGGCTTTTTGCGCCGCCCGCCAGCGTCTCTCACCGGCGATAATCTCATATCCGCCATCGCTGGGGCGCACCAGAAGCGGTTGCAAGACGCCCGATTTCTCAATCGAAGCCGCCAAAGCGCTTAATTCTTCATCATCAAACACTTTACGCGGCTGATAAGCCCCGGGGCGCAGCTCATCAATACCGACATAGATAAGGCCGCTACCAGCCGCTTTTGTTGAGGTATCTGATGTGTCAGGCGCCCTCGCGGCAGCCTCAGCAGAAGCCTCTGTCGTGAGTTCTGGGGCAGGCGCATCCGGCGTGACCGCCACTTTCGGCGCGGCGGCATCGCCAATCAGCGCAGACAAGCCCCGGCCCAAACCGCGTTTGGCTTTGCGGGGGGCGGTTTTTTTTGCGTCGCTCATGTCACTTTCCTATCCCGATTGAGGTTGGGTCACGCGGCTTGGCGCGCGCGTTCACGCCGCACCAATTCACCCGCCAATTGCATATAGGCCAAGGAGCCGCTGCATTTATGATCATAGAGCAGCGCCGGTTTACCAAAGCTCGGTGCCTCGGAAACCCTGACATTGCGTGGAATAACCGTCTCATAAACCAAGCTGTCAAAATGCGTCCGCACATCGGCATCGACCTGGGCCGATAAATTATTGCGCGCATCATACATGGTCAGCACAATACCCTGAATATCCAAAGCCGGATTAAGACCGCCCTTAACCTGCTCAATTGTGCTCAAAAGCTGGCTCAAACCTTCCAGCGCAAAAAATTCGCATTGCAAGGGCACAAGAACCGATTGCGCGGCGACCATCGCGTTCAGGGTCAACATATTGAGCGAGGGCGGGCAATCAATAAAAATATAGGAAAAGCGGCTGGCCGCGCTATTGGCGGCATAGGCCGCCAGCGCATCCGCCAAGCGATGAATGCGCCGCTCATGATCTGATAATTCTACCTCAACGCCCAGCAAATCCATGCTGGCCGGCACCAGATGAAAGCCGGGCACGGCGGTTTCGCAAATTGCCTCGGCCAGACTGGCATCACCCAGCAACACATCAAAACTGGTCACTGTGCGCTGGGCGCGGTCAATGCCCAAACCGGTTGAGGCATTGCCTTGCGGGTCGAGGTCAATCAATAAAACTGGCTCGCCAATGGCGGCCAGAGCCGTGCCGAGATTAATCGCCGTGGTGGTTTTGCCAACGCCGCCTTTTTGATTGGCCAAACACATAACGCGCGGCGCATCTGGCGCAATAGCGGGCTGGGGGGATGGGTCAGATGGCGACAAATGGGTGTCCTCATACAAATGCGCGTTTGCGCGACGAGCCGCTTTTCAGACGCCAATCGGCGCACAGGGCGCGATGGCGGTTAATTCCAATATCCGCGCCGCAGCATCCGTATCGCTGACATGCGCCGATAGGCTGAGTTTCCAATATTGTTCGCTCGCCGTCAATTCTTCCTGCCAATTGCGCCCCTTATGAACCAGCGCAACTGTGGATGAATTACAAAAAGGCGCGATGAGCCCCAATAAATCGGGCAGGGGGGCCAGCGCGCGCGCCGTAATCACATTAATCTGCGCCAAAGCGGGCGGCATATCCTGCGCGACCGCCTCAATGCGGGCGTGATGCACCACAGCCGTCAGGCCAATATCTGCACTCACGGCGCGCAGAAAAGCGGCCTTCTTCCGGTCGCTTTCAATAAAATGCACCTGCGCGTGCGGGGTTTTCTCGGCCAGCATAATCGCCAAAACCAGCCCGGGCAGGCCGCCGCCACTGCCCAAATCAAGCCATACGGTCGCCCCCTCCGGCGCGTGGCGCAGAATTTGCGCCGAATCCGCAGCGTGACGCTGCCAGAAATGCGCCAGCGTATTGGGACCGACAAGATTGACCGATTGCTGCCATTTGCCCAAAAGGGCCTGATAGGCCATTAACTTTGTGAGTGTTTCACGTGAAACATCATATATCTCGGCAAAAGCCTCGGGTGTTAGCCCGTCCGGTATTGGTTTAGCAGACATGGTGGCTATCTTTATTCTGCCGCATTCGGGGCGGGTTTGGGAGCGAGATTAGGGTTAGGGGTGGCTTTGCGCGCATGATGCAATAATAAAGTCAGCGCGGCCGGTGTCATGCCATCCAGTCGGGCGGCCTGTCCCAAAGTGACCGGACGCGCCGCCGCCAGTTTCTGGCGCACTTCCGTTGCCATGCCCTCCAGTGTCAAATAGTCGATATCTTTCGGCAATTGCAGCGCTTCATCGCGGCGAAACGCGTCAATATCAGCCTGTTGGCGGTCGAGATAACCGGCATAGCGCGCATCGGTTTCAATCTGAAACCGAATATCCTCATCCCAATCGGCCATGTCCGGCCAAATCGCGGCGAGGTCTTGCCAGTCAATGGATGGATAAGCCAGCAGCTCAACCATATTGCGGCGCACCCCATCAGCGCGAATATGCAGACCTTTTTGGCCCGCCTCATTGGGGGTCATTTGCCAGCTTTCGGCCTTGGCGCGCGCGGCCTGTAATTTAGCCATTTTGGCATCAAAATACGCCGCGCGTTTGGCCCCGACCAACCCCGCCGCCACACCCTTAGCGGTCAAGCGTTGGTCGGCATTATCGGCGCGCAAGGTGAGGCGATATTCCGCCCGTGCGGTGAACATGCGATAGGGCTCGCTCACCCCCTTGGTCACCAAATCATCAATCATCACGCCAATATAGGCCTCGGCGCGGTCGAAGATAATGCTGTCCTGACCGGCGGCGGCGCGGGCCGCATTCAATCCGGCCACCAGCCCCTGACCAGCAGCTTCCTCATAGCCGGTCGTGCCATTAATCTGTCCGGCCAAATACAGCCCGGGCAGGGCTTTAAGTTCGAGGCTGGGCAGCAGGGCGCGCGGGTCAACATAATCATATTCAATGGCATAGCCGGGCCGCATAATATGCACATTCTCAAGCCCGGGAATGGTGCGGATAAACGCATCTTGAATATTCTCGGGCAGTGAGGTGGAAATGCCATTGGGATAAACGGTCGGGTCATCCAGGCCTTCCGGCTCTAGAAAAATCTGATGCGAAATCCGGTCGGGAAACCGCACAACCTTATCCTCAATCGCCGGACAATAGCGCGGGCCGACACCGGCAATTTGCCCCGAATAGACCGGCGATAATTTGACGTTTTTTTCGATTATATCAAAGGTCGCCTGATTGGTATGGGTGATATGGCAGACGGTTTGCGGCACGGTGATTTTTTCACTCATAAAGGAAAACGGCACGGGATGTTCATCGGCCGGTTGCGCTTCCAAAATATCGGTATTAATCGTGCGCCCATCAAGCCGCGCCGGTGTGCCGGTTTTCATCCGCCCCAAAGACAGCGTGCCGCTTTCACCGGCCAGCGCGTAAAGCCGCCTGGATAGGGTGATGGCCGGTGCCTCGCCATGGCGTCCCGCCGGAATGCGCTGCGTGCCAATATGCACAATGCCATCGAGAAATGTGCCGGTGGTCAACACAATCGCCGCCGCATTAATGCGCTTGCCATCAGCCGTTATAATGCCGCAACACCGCCCCTCATGCACCACTACATCATCAACCGGCTGGGCCAATACATGCAGGTTTTCAGTCTCGGCAATGGCGGCCTGCATGGCGAGGCGATAAAGTTTGCGATCGGCCTGTGTGCGCGGCCCATGCACCGCCGGGCCTTTGCGCCGATTAAGCAGGCGAAACTGAATGCCTGCCTGGTCAGCGACGCGGCCCATCAACCCGTCCAACGCATCAATCTCGCGCACCAAATGACCCTTACCGACACCGCCAATGGCCGGATTGCAAGACATCTCGCCAATCGTTTCCAACTTATGCGTAACCAACAGAGTTTGCGCGCCAAAGCGCGCCGCCGCTGCCGCCGCCTCGCAACCGGCATGGCCGCCACCAATGACAATCACGTCATAGCGCGGTGCAATGTCTGTTTCTGCCTTCATATTCCGGCTTTCATATCCCTGTCTTCCGGTACCTTAATGGCGTGATAGCGCATAAGCGCCAATGCCGACAAGCGCAAATGCGCGCAGCACCCCCTCATGGCCAATTGTTTCACGTGAAACATTTCGCGCTATTTGCCGATACAAAAATCAGCAAAGACAATATCCAATAATTGTTCGACATCGACCGCACCGGTCAGCCGTCCCAAGGCGCGTTGCGCCAAACGCAAATCCTCGGCAGCCAATTCCAAAGCCGGTGCGTTTTGCGCCGCCTTAATATGACGAAGCACATCTTTTAAAATCTCGGCATGGCGCTCGCGCGTCACCAAGACGCTGTCGCCCAAACCGGCCTTTTCTCTCACCAGCACCCCAAGCCGCGCCATCAGAGCGCCCGCGCCCGCACCGCTTGTCGCCGACAAGGCCACATCATAAGACCCATCCGGGGCGGCTGCGATATCGGATTTATTGGCCAGCCGCAAATCCGCGGCAGCCAAACGGCCTGTCATCTCGGCAGGCGACAACACCGCATCGGGGGCGCTGACCAGCACCACAATATCGGCCTCATTGGCGGCTTGCTCGGCACGGCGCACGCCCTCGCGCTCAATATCATCACCGGCGGCACGCAAGCCCGCCGTATCGACCAGCGTCACCGGCACACCATCCAACACCATCGCCACCTCAATGGCATCGCGTGTGGTGCCCGCACGGGCCGACACAATGGCCGCGGCACGACCCGCTAACATATTGAGAATACTAGATTTTCCGGCGTTTGGCGCACCCAATAAGGCAATCTGCACACCATCGCGCAGGCGCAAACCCCGCTTATCGCCGACATGCGCCGCCAAAGCGTCGTGCAGGGCGGGCAAGCCATTCAGCGCCGACTGCCCCAAACCGCCGGGCAAATCTTCATCGGCAAATTCCAAATCAGCTTCCAAATGGGCCAGCATGGTTTTCAGTTCATCGCGCCATGCCTCGGCTTGATGTCGCAATTGACCGCGCAATTGGTCGAGCGCACGGGCTTGTTGGGCACCGCCTTCCGCGTCAATCAAATCGGCTATCGCCTCGGCGGCGGTTAAATCCATTTTGCCATTCACCACAGCGCGGCGGGTAAACTCACCGGCCTCCGCCGGGCGCAATCCGCCCACCTGCGCCAATGCGGCCAAGACCGATTGCGTGACCGCCAAGCCGCCATGCACATGCAGCTCCACCATATCCTCACCGGTAAAACTATGCGGCGCGGCAAAGCGCATAATCAGCGCCTCATCCAATAGGGTTTTATCTTGCGCGCCATCAGGCTCAGATAGTGACGCCAAGGGGGCATAGAGCCGTCGCAAAGCAGCTTGGCGCGGGGGCGGGGGGGTGGTGACGCCCAAAGCCGTTAGGGCCGCGTCACAGCTGCTGCCCGACAGGCGAATAATCGCCACCGCCGCGCGCACCGGCGCCGTCGATAAAGCGAAAATCGTATCCTTTTGCGGCGCGCCATGATTATCAGCCGACATGCTCAGGTCTCACCTTGTGCTGCTCCGAATTTCGGCTAACCTGCCCGACATGACCGATAAAGGCAATGCCATCTTCACGCGCAATCGGCTGGGCGCGGCGACCAGCCCCTATCTTTTGCAGCACAAGGATAATCCGGTGCATTGGCAACCTTGGGAGGCGGCCGTGTTTGACGAGGCGCGCCGCCGCAATGTGCCGGTTCTGCTTTCCATCGGCTATGCGGCGTGTCATTGGTGCCATGTCATGGCGCATGAAAGCTTTGAGGATGACGAGGTCGCCGCGCTGATGAATGCGCATTTTGTCTGCATCAAGCTCGACCGCGAGGAGCGTCCCGACCTTGATGAGATTTATATGAGCGCGCTGGCCATGATGGGCGAACAAGGCGGCTGGCCACTGACCATATGTCTGGATGCTGAGGGCGCGCCCTTTTGGGGCGGCACATATTTTCCCAAAAATCCGCAATATGGTCGCCCGGGCTTTATGCAAATCCTCACCGAGATACATCGCATTTGGACCGAGACACCCGACAAAATCGCCGCCAATACCAAAGCGTTGACGCAATCTTTAAAGGCCAAAGCCGCTGCCGATGCGCGGGGCGATATGCCCGCCGGACTTCCCGCCCGCGCCGCGCAAACTCTGGCCGGTCATATTGATATGGATAAGGGCGGGCTGGCCGGTGCGCCGAAATTTCCGCAAGCCTTTCTCTATCAGTTTTTATGGCAGCAAGCCCAGCTGAGCGGCGACGCCACCATGCGCGAGGCGGTTTTGGTGAGCGCGCACAAAATCTGTCAGGGCGGGATTTACGATCATGTCGGCGGGGGCTTTGCCCGCTATAGCGTTGATGCGGATTGGCTGGTGCCGCATTTTGAGAAAATGCTTTATGACAATGCGCTGCTCATTGATTGGCTTTGTGCGCTTTATCGCGACACACAAGAACCGCTTTTTGCCGCCCGTATTGCCGAAACCGTTTCTTGGCTCATGCGCGATATGGTGACGCCCGAAGGCGCATTTGCGGCCAGCCTCGACGCCGATACGGAGGGCGAAGAGGGCAAGTTTTATGTCTGGGACAAGGCCGAGATTGAGGCCGTTTTGGGCGCAGAAGCAGAGACAAAAGCAGAGGCCTTTTGCGCGGCTTATGATATTTCCGAAGGCGGCAATTTTGAGGGTAAAAACATTCCCAATCTTTTGGCACATGGCGATGCGCCTCTGGCTCATTTCGAAGCCGCCCGCGCCGCGCTACTCAAAGCCCGCGCCACGCGCACCGCCCCCGGGCGCGATGATAAAATTCTGGCCGATTGGAACGCCATGATGATTGGCGCGCTGGTTGAAGCGGCACGCATATTTAACCGCGCCGATTGGCTGGCTTTGGCCGAGACAGCTTATGCCGCCGCGCGCACCGCGCTGACTGATAAGCAGGGCCGCCTATGTCACGCCGCGCGCAATGGCCAACGGCTCGATGTCTCGCTGGCCGGCGATTATGGCTTTATGGGGCAAGCCGCCGCCGCGCTTTATGCGGCAACCGGTCTCGCTTCTTATCTCGACCAGGCCCGCGCCGATGCCGATTATTTACACGCGCATTTTCACGATGACGCCCGCGGCGGCTATTTTGCCAATCTGGCCGATGAGGCGACGCTATTGGTCAATAATAAACCGGTGCAAGACAATGCCCAGCCAGCCGCCAATGCCGCCGCCCTCGCGCTGTTTGCGACGCTGGCCACATTAACCGGCGATACTATCTGGCGCGCCCGCGCCGCGCAGGGGTTCACCGATTTGGCCGGTCATTTGGCGCAAGGCTATCCGGCCATGACCGCGCTCTTAACCATGCGCGGCACGCTCGACCATGCGCTGTCAATCATCATTATTGCCGAGGCTGATGCCGAGACTGATGCAGAGAGCGATAAGACCGCGCTTGAGCGCGCCGCCTTGGCGCATCCGATATTTTGCCGCCAGGTCATTGTGTTGCCGCCCGACAGCACGTTAGAGCCTGCCCATCCGGCGCATGGCAAGGTGATGGTGGACGCCAAGCCTACCGCCTATATTTGTCCGGGCCAAAGCTGCCGCCCACCGCTGACCGATGCGGCCGCGCTGAGCGCCGAACTTGACGCCTTGCTGCGCGCGCGACAAACTAAGCCGCTAGATTAAATCGGAGCGAGCGCATGAACGAGACAGTTCAAATACCCATTGGTGATGACTATTTTGACGGCTATTTGGCCCACCCCAAAGGCGCGCCGAAAGCCGGTGTCGTCGTCATTCAAGAAATTTTCGGCGTGAATGGCGATATTAAGCAAACCGCCGATTGGCTGGCCGATGAGGGCTATCTCGCCCTCGCGCCGGATTTATTTTGGCGTCAAGAGCGCAATGTCTCACTAACAGACGGCTCTGAAGCGGAATGGCAAAAAGCCTTTGCCCTGATGAATGGCTATGACGGCGATGAAGGCGTTGAGGATATACAAGCCGCGATTGATTATTTGCGCGCCCGGGGCTGCGCGAAAATCGGCACAATCGGCTTTTGTTTGGGCGGGCGCATGGTGTTTCTCGCCGCCTGCCGCACCAATGCAGACGCTCACGCTTCCTATTATGGGGTCGGTATTGAGGGACTGCTGGGCGAGGCGGAAAACATTACCGCGCCGACATTGGTTCATATTGCGGCTGAGGATGAATTTGTTCCCAAGCCCGCACAGGCCGCCATTAAAGACGGGCTGGCCGCGCATGAACTGGCGCAAGCGCATATTTATGACGGGCAAGACCATGCTTTTGCGCGCCATAATGGCATGCATTATGACGCCGCCGCCGCCGCATTGGCGCATTGCCGCACATTGGATTTATTTCAAAAAGCGCTTGGCTGAACGGCGTTGACGTGACCGCTTAAGTATTCATCGAGTCGAAAAACTCATCATTATTTTTGGTGTTTTTCAGTTTATCAATCAAGAACTCAGCCGCATCAACCGCACCCATTGGGTTGAGGATGCGGCGCAGCACATAGATTTTCGCCAAAGCGGCCGGGTCCACCAGCAGCTCTTCTTTCCGCGTGCCTGATTTCATAATATCAATGGCCGGGAAGACGCGCTTATCGGAAATTTTCCGGTCGAGCACGATTTCCGAATTGCCGGTGCCTTTAAATTCTTCAAAGATGACCTCATCCATGCGCGAGCCGGTTTCAATCAGCGCGGTGGAAATAATGGTCAATGAGCCACCTTCTTCAATATTCCGCGCCGCGCCGAAAAACCGCTTCGGACGCTGCAAAGCATTTGCGTCCACACCACCGGTCAATACTTTGCCCGAGCTTGGCACAACCGTATTATAAGCGCGTCCCAAGCGGGTAATGCTGTCGAGCAGAATAACCACATCGCGGCCATGCTCAACCAAACGCTTGGCTTTCTCAATCACCATTTCCGCCACTTGCACATGGCGTGTCGCCGGTTCGTCAAAGGTCGAGGACACAACCTCGCCATCGACCGAGCGCTGCATATCGGTCACTTCTTCAGGGCGCTCATCAATCAGCAGGACAATCAAATAACATTCAGGATGATTGGCGGCGATGGATTGCGCGATATTTTGCATCAATACGGTTTTACCGGTGCGCGGCGGCGCAACAATCAGCGCGCGCTGGCCCTTACCCAAGGGCGAGACAATATCAATCACCCGGGTGGATAAATCCTTGCGCGTCGGATCGCCGGTTTCCATGCTGATGGCCTCATCAGGATAAAGCGGCGTCAGATTGTCAAAATGAACTTTTTGACGGGCTTTTTCCGGATCCTCAAAATTAATCTTATTGACCTTAAGCAGCGCGAAATAACGCTCGCCATCTTTCGGACTACGAATTTCGCCCTCCAGCGTATCGCCCGTGCGCAAGGCAAAACGTCTGATTTGACTGGGGCTGACATAAATATCGTCAGGGCCGGGCAAATAATTGGCGTCGGGGGAGCGCAAGAAACCAAAGCCGTCTTGCAGCACTTCCACCACGCCCTCGCCGATAATCGTCACATCATCATCCGCCAGTTTTTTCAAAATGGCGAATAGCATATCCTGCTTCAGCATGGCTGATGCGTTTTCAATCTCATGGGTTTCAGCAAACGCCAAAAGCTCGGTCGGCGATTTCGCCTTCAGCTCTTCAAGT
>VMHT01100096.1_pt1 | contig 15882 bp, 9 predicted proteins | sample 4693611 | NCBI WGS metagenome assembly VMHT01 (sample SAMN12280063, study PRJNA550983) | marine metagenome | isolation source: seawater sampled from same location over 5 years 0.02-0.2 micron viral filtrate | place: USA: collected off the coast of southern California halfway between the port... ... | reverse complement strand
CTGATGGTGTTGAACTGGCTCCCGTCCTCAACATAGGAGGCGTCACCAAGAATGGAGAGAGTATGCCGATCCGGTTCCCGCTGCTCGACATCCCCGCCAAAAAATGTCTCGACATGCTTTATGACAAGGGCAGGTATGAATTCAATAGCCAACAGGATAAGTCTTCGTTGGATGAGGCTCGCCTGTTAACTGAGTTCACACTAAAGCTGTTACTGTTCATGGCAGCTAAACCTCAGGAGGTGGAGACCAAGAGCCGATTGCTGAAGCCTGCAAGAGTGAGGCGTGGCAAGCTGATGAATGATAACAAATGGTCACCGTGTTACATCGGGCGCAAGTATGGAGCCGAGATGAAATCAAAAGGCTACGGTGAACGTGGAAAGATCCGTGCCCACTGGAGGCAGGGACATTTCCGTGGGGTGTGGGCTGGCAAGGGCCGATCAAAGCATTTGATAAAATGGATTGACCCCTGCTATGTTAACGACCCAGACAAAGTATAGGGCAGGCTTCGACTAACTATTTTAAAAGCTATGATCACCATACTACTTTTAACTGCGTGGTTCTTCTCAGTTATATTTATCCTGAGGTTCTTCCATGTATCCTGTAAACCGTACGACAATCCTGTTGATCTCTACTTGGAACTGCAAGAGGAAGAGGAAGATTACTTGGACTATGAGGTTGAGGAATGCCATAGGTGTGGGGCGGAGAATGTCCTGTCTCCTGACGCCATCAGCTGGGAACACGACGAGGGTTTCATTCACGAGTGGGAAGATGCAATCTTCTGTGAGAGTTGTTTCTTTGACAAAGGAAAGAACGGGCAGCCCTACCTCACTGACTTAGATGACATGAGACAGAACCCCCACAACTATCTGCCTCACGGTTACTAATCAAAAGTATTGACAATTGAACTTGAACAATTAAACTGGTAACTCAACTGAATAAATAAATATGGCTACTCCATTAAACAAAGCAGTCCACCGCGTAGTGGAATTAAACGGCGAAGAATTCATCGCATCATTAGAACCATCGCTGGAGTTTACCCTCCGAAAGAAGCGACACAAAGCTGTCATCCGTCAGAAGATGGAGAGTTTGATTGAAGGACAACCCGAACCTGAGTTCACTCCCGACACTCTGACTGTAGCACCCAAAGGTGTAAGTCGAACCACTCACACCAGAGTCATGGCTACTGACCCAGCATGGACGGCTGGAGAAATCAAAGCCAAGCTGGCTGTGACAGAGATGGATTACAAACTTAAGTATGAAGTCCTTAGGGCCGTTGACGATCTACTCGCAATCGATGAGTTGATAGATGAATCACGCACCGTGAATCTTTGATCATGTTGGTTCGTAAGTTGAGCAAGGGCCTCTATGAGGTGATCGACTTGCAGTATTCTAACTACAGGGTGGAGGACTCTACCAGAGTTGGAGCCTTTATCAGGCCCCACCCATACAACAAACTAGGTAAGGAATACAGGTGGGGAATATGGGAGCAAGCTAATGGTGAGTGGGAATACTTAGATGGTAACCCAACATTCAAAGAATCTTTGTCCGTCATATCCACTTGGTCAGCAGCATCACAACTTGGGAAATAATTATGAAAAAGAATCCAACAGCAATCGCATTGATTGAGTCTTTAGAAAATCACATCGCAGATCTCAAAGAATATTTTAATGATCCCGTCGATGATGTCGAAGAGATTGGATACGACATTGCCGAGAAGGCAGATCAATTACTTGAGGAGTTCAACGCTATCGTTGGGCAAACCCAAACATCTTATGAATAAAAAAATAAAACTGAATCCGATGCAGAGAATTCTGCTTAACGATTATCGTCATCAACAGAGGAGGAGACTTCATAAAACACAAGTTTGTTTAGAGCTTGCTGTCTACTGCCCTCGCACTAAGCAGTGGCATGATAAAGCCATTAACAGAAATGAAATCGTTATACCCAAAACAATCTGAGGCGGCGACTTTCTTTGTTGGCAATCTACTCAACGGGCAGAATACTTTGGACTCCTCACAAATGGGGACGGGCAAGACTGTAGTTGGAGCACAGGTAGCTAAAGAAGTATTGGAGCGTGGCCCTTTCGATAGTGTCGCAGTGATCTGCCCTAAGGCTGTGTTCCCTACTTGGGAAGCAGAACTAAAAGAGTGTGGGATCGAGTCAACCTTTATACTGAATGTTGAGAAGTTGCGTAGGGGCACCACCCCATACGTCAACAAGGTGGGTAAGAAGAACTTCCGTTGGGTGGTTGGTAACAACACCCTCATCCTGATCGATGAGATCCATAAACTCAAGGGGCCGTGGACACAGAATGCTAACCTGTTAGTTGCTCTCGTTAAGCAGGGTTACAGGATTCACGGTATGAGTGGAACACCTTGTGAATCTCCCATGGAGATGAGGCCGTTGGGTTACATGCTACGGTTGCACAGCAATGACATGTCCCGTGGTGGTAAGCCAAGCTACTTCCAATGGATGCATAAACTGCAATGCCAGCGTGGTCACTGGGGTGGGTTTGAAATGGTGAACCCTGAGTTTGCTTTACGTAAAGTAAGGGAGGGGATGTATGGTGTGAACACACACGGGCTTACGGTTGCCGACTTCCCCGATTCGTTCAGGGATAACCGAGTGCTGGTAGACCCGATTGAGTTTAGCAATAATGATAAGATCGTTAAGTCTTACAAGAAGCTCAACATGAATGCTGCCGACATCAAACAATATATCGAAGACGGAACTTTGTCTGATGATATGAAGAGCAAGGAGGAAGAGGAGGATGAACCAATCATCGTTAAGATACTTCGGGCACGGCAGGAATGTGAGATCCTCAAAGTAAAAGACATTGCACCCATGGCTCAAGATGCTGTGGAAGAAGGATACAATGTAGTTATCTTTCTTAACTTTACAGAGAGTCTACTGGAGTTGTCTTCTATTCTTGGGTGTGAGTATATCAATGGGGATACCCCAGCTGACATGCGCAATGAATACATAGATTCATTCCAGCGAGATGAGACAAACTTACTTGTCATCAATGCTGCCACAGGAGGAACTGGTATCTCGCTTCACGATACTATCGGTAACAGACCCAGACTATCTTTGATTTCACCCAGCTTCAACGCCAAGGAATTCGCCCAAGTGATTGGTCGGATACACAGGAATGGAGCTAAGTCCGATGCACTCCAGAAGGTGCTGCTTTCTCACGGCTCTATCGAAGAGTATGTGATGGAAGCCATTAACAAGAAACTAGATAACATGAATATCATTCACCACTCGCGGCCATGCGAACTGAATACAACCCACTACTAAAATGAAAGAACCAGAAAACACAACAGCTACTACTATACATATTGAATCCCCCATCATGGGGGATGAACAAATACCAGTGGCACTCAAAGCAAAGAAGGATAATCACCCGATGAACCCTAGTGGTTGGAGCATCATTGCCTTTGCCCCGTCAGCAAGTATCCGGTGTGTACGTGCTCATCAATCAACACACCTTGCATTATTTATCAGGAGCATCATGGCTCTCTGTGGTCACCGCGTCAGGGTTTATGGTTCCTATACCGAATCAGAATTCTTAGGCCCTGATTATAACAAAGAGAATGTTTTGTTTAAAGAGATAGAGGACGCCGTTCATAAGATAACCCAAGGAGAATTCGATGCGGCACATAATTAGAGCTACATATAGGAGACCAAACCTAGAGTTGCCTATGCTTATCCAAGGTGACGTGGTCGATGATTACGTAGACCCTTCAACTGTAAGGGTGTGGGCACTGTGGGAAAATTATGCGGGAGAAGAAATAGCTGGAGCCGAGTTGATTCCTGATCCTGAATCTGAATCAGCTAAGAAGTTACGCATGAGATCCGCTGTCTACTTAACAAAAATACTAAAGAATAATGATGACTCTACAACAACTACTTGAGCTGCACCAACAGACTACGGACAAGTGCCGTCAGATAATGCAGAAGAAGAACAGCGATTACACAGGAGGGAAGAAGGCAGACGATGTGTTTGCTAACTTCCGTTGCTCCACAATCTTGGACGTGCATCCTGTAGTGGGTATCATGCTCCGTGTGATGGATAAAATTCAGCGCATCAAAACCTTCACGAACGATGGTGAGTTATCCGTGTCAGGAGAGACGGTGGATGATGCATGCGAAGACATTATTAATTATGCCATCCTAGCTAAGGCTATGTTCCACCAAGAAAGGGAACAACAAAAGCCCCCTCTTGAGGGAGCTTGCTCTGACGAAAACTATGAGGATCTGAAAGAGGTGATGACTGAAGCCATCAAAGCGAAGATACTTTAGTATCCCCCACTCATTCTAGATTCAACCGCTTGGGTGAAGGACTTGGCCTTCTTCTTAGCGGTTTTCTTTTTGGCAGTTTTCTTTTTGGCTGCTGGCTTGTCGTGGCCGTATCCTTTTTTCTTCATGGCTAGGTGTTGTTCGTATGTGTTTGCTTTGTATGCCTTACCCTGTTTGTCATACATGGTATGTGGCTTGAATTTATCTTTTGTTTTCATAATTAATCTTCTAGTGGGATGTATCTTTCATATTGAGTTCCGTATCTAAAGAACTTACGTGACCGTGCTCTACCTACTTCGGTTGTTCTTAACCTATCTTCTATGAACTTAGATAAGACAGGTCGATTCATCCAACCATTGTAGTTCAGCGTCAGTCTTTCTTTGCTAACTCCTCGTGACTTTGCTTGCGCTTGGATCTCATTCCAACTTATCCCTAAGTTGTTGTAAGACCTCATGATTCTACGGAACTCATTGTTCAGTCCCAATCGGGTAGTGTAAATGTCATCGTAGATATCGAATATATCACCATCCAACATACTGGTCTTAGGACTAAGCAAAGCGTTTTGCTTAGAGTTTATTTCCCTGTAATTATCTGTGTGAGTTCTGAGATAATTCCTGAGCGAACTATTCAGGTCTAGCTTGTGTGGTTTGACTGGCAGGAACTCACTGAAGATAACTCCCAGTGGGCTAGCGAACATGTCGTTCGAAGGATTATCCCCTTCGATTGCTCGGAAAGACTGCCGAAGTTTTGCCAACGCTCTAGGTTCGTATGACTTCTCCCAAATGTATTTGAAACCTCTGAGCACGTTCTTAGGTATATCATCTCCATACAGGATCTTGTCGCCATATTGATTTTCATTTGAGACAACATCTGTTACAGCACCAGATAATATCTGCTCGTTGAAGTATGGTCTAAATAAACCAGCGACTAATTCTACTCCTGCATCAAGTGGGTTTATCTCGCCCTCATCAAATAGTGCTTCAAAAGATCTAGCTACTGGGTCAGCAATAACTGAGAAGGGGTTGAGGTATGTGAGATCTAATGACCATACATCCCCGTCCTTTTCTTTGAGATAGTAGAAGGTGTGGTCTCTCAAGTAGAAAGGCATACCCAACCTCAAAGCTTCATCTTCATCTTCGCCTATACCAGCTAACGCCTTGAGGAGTGCTGGGACTGCGAACGTGAAGGACATTGTCCCGATCATGCCCGATAGTCTTTTCCTGTATCGTGCCTTCATGACAGGGTTTGTTTCCCCCTGCCTTCTTTCTTCCCTAATTAAAGAGAAAGTATTCGCAGTAACTCTAGGAATCTCTGCCGCGAACCGGACGTATGGAGCGACAAGCAATCCAATTGGGTGACGGGTGAGAGCTTTGATTATTGGGGGTGCTTGGCTATAAGCCTGAGATACTTTCTTAACTTTGAGAGCCGCTGCTCTCTTCATGTTAACCGAAGGATTCCCATCAGCATCGAGCAGTCTCGCGAACTCTCCACCTGCTGGATCAGCTTTAGCTGCTCTCAACAGTGTGTCTAATTCAAACTCATACAACCCAATCTTGTAGTAAGCATCCATTGCAGAAGCTAGTCTAGTAGCCATGCTCACTGCATCCTCATAAGCTTTCTTCCCTACCTTTACTTTGTCCTCTACCTTCTTCGCTATCTTAGCTATTCGAGACTCTGCATCAGGTATGGTCATTTGTCCTGTTAACAAATCTCTTAGGAGGTTAGCTTCCAGTTCATCTCCGAATACATTCATCGAAGCTAATACCGTAAGCTCTGAATCCATGGCTGCCCTAGACCCCATCGCGGCCCTGACTATCATGGATTTACTACCCTCTGCATCACCTAGTAACGCCTTGCCCACACCACCTAGTTCTCCGAATGCTTTACCAACTCCACCTACGTAACCCTGCATCGGGCCAAAGAACATGGCATTACCTAACATGTTACGGACATAGAATCCCGGTGAACCAAGAGTCTTAGCCGCCAAAGATAAACCAGTCGCTCTGTGGAGATACCCAAGTAGTTTACTGGCAACATACATAGCTGGGTTGCTCGTCTCTTTGCTGGCAACCTCTGCCTTGGACATGTTGATTAGGTCATCAAACTCTTTAACGATTTCCGGTTTGGTGTGATAACCTTTGAGTGGGTTCCAATCCATTGGACCCCCATCACCTTTAAGTTTTTGCCAGCCTGTATACTTTTGCTGGGACACTGGGAGATCTAGATCATCTCTGATCATCTCGTCCGTAACTAACCAAGGGTTATTACCCTTACTTCCATACTCAACAACTCGGTTAAAGAAGGCTTGGTTAGCCATGACCGTAGATGTGTGGACAAGAGTGTGGCTTAAGTTACTAGCTGCTGACTCATCTCCATACTCCCCAAGCAATCTTCTGATTGGTGCTGGGATGTTCTGCTTCTGATTAAGATTCTTAGCGAGTGCATTAAGGACGCTACCTTTGAACTTCTTCTCGTTCATCATTATGCTGCGCCCACCATCTGCTGATTCATAGATATCTAGCTCCTTGGTAATTGCATTCTTCTCATATGAGTTAAGAAACTCAGTCATCAAGTCCTTGCCTTTCGTTCTGGCAGAAGATCCTTTCTGTTCTAAGTCTAACTGCACATTGAATCGTGCATCCTTTCTACTGAGTCCTTTCTCCATCTCCCTTTTCACATGGTAGTCCATGTATTGTTTGGAGAAGTAGTTGATGGCGTCCTGTCTCTGTTGAGCATAAGTCGGGTCTGATTCATCACGAACCCTAGCCAAGTAATCATTGTCCTCAAACATACGGTATCTTCTCGTGATGTAGAGGCCGCCGTTCATGTCGAACACAGCGTTGAACTCATCCTTACCTTGGATGAAGTCACTAAACAATTCGTTGCCCTTGGCAGATAGATCGTCAATCAACTTACGAAGATTAAGAATCATTGTGTGTGCCTCAGGTGAGATAGTCAGGAGATCCTTTAGTGCCTGATCCCTGTCGGCAAGTAACGCTCTCCTGTTTTCTATGCGAAGGTTCTTGGTGTTTTCTACTTTGTTTTTATTAGCAATAGCTAGTAACAATTTCCGCTTCTTTGGATCAGTTGCCCTGTTTGCTATGGCTCGTTCTTTATCGAATCGAGCTTCGACATTATCTGTTTGTTCATCCGTTAACTGAGTTCCTTGGTTTGATCCAGACGCACGGGAGATAAGTTCGGGTGGTATTTCTATCCCGTTCTTCTCGGCTTCTTTGATTAACCTGTCGTGCTCTTGTTTAAAATCTTCAGCGATTTTCTTGGATTCCCTCACAAAAGAATCACGCTCCTCCTTCAGACGAATGAGGTCACGGTCAGCATACCCTTTGATTAACTTACCGAATAAAGTGGACGGAGATTTGTATGTCCCAAACTCCATGAGTGGGATGTCCAGCATCTCCACCCAGTTGCTGTAGTCTACTGACTCAGCGTCTATCTCCTTAGGTATATAGGAGTTCGCACCGTAGCGCGATTGTAACCTTGGGGTTACTGTTCCTTCTGTGTCCGACGAGATCTGGAGAAACCTTTCCCTCCTATCGCGAACTTCCTGCTGAATATCGGGTGTGAGTCGGGGGCTGAGGGAAAGGATGACATCTCCCTCTGGGTCGGCGTCCCAGTCGTGGAACCCGTATTCTCCAACGGTTGTGATTTTTTCAAAGGTTGCTTGTTCTTCATATCTTTCTGCGAGCTTAGTTGCGAACGTCCCGTCTGTCAACTCAGGGAGCATATCTTTATAGTCGATCTTAAAGTTGATCACAGTAATTTGGTTACTGTCTATTTTTGTGAACCCTAAGTCTGGGTGTATATCACCCAAGGTGTCTTGTATCTCTTGTTCTTTTTCTGCGGTTAGGTCTTCGTCGAAGGTAAGAATAAATCCGTGGGACTGTTCGTTACCTGCGACATAAGTTAGTATGGTTCTGTTGGCAAACTCTTCGGCGGATGACTGGTCTTCAAAGACGGGGATTTCTTCCAGCTTTTTGCTTTCCTTACCTTTAAGTTTGTAAGGGTTGCCTTTCGAATTAAGGATTTGATAACCGCCCTTAACCTTAACAACTTTAGGCGTGTCAACTTTAGCGTTCTTTTCTTGAGAAAACTTTTCTGCTTCTTCTTGAGTAGCGATCTTGGCACCGCCCCCGACTGCCTTGCCATTCCTAAGAACTCTGTAGTGAACGTCTTGTTTGTTGTTCTTAACGTATCTTACCCACGGCACAGCATCTTGCATGAAGATATACTGTAGTGATCTGGCGTAGGCACGGATCGCGTCATCATCATATTCACCAGCTGGTTTGTTAGGGTAAAGCGTGGACAATACATTCGGGGTTACCCCACCAGCGTAACCACCCATAGACATTCTAGCTGTAGATATTGCTATACCTAAATCTCTAGCGAGTGTGTCCTCGCCAGTAACAGGATCTACAATAAGTTGCATAGCCTGCTCAGTGAATGACCTCTTCTGCTCAGTAGTCATAGCTGCGAGCTTTTTACCTATTGCTGTTTCCTCAGAAGCAATAACTTCCCACGTTGCCGTGAGACCCATCGAATTAACGAAGTAATCAAACGAGCGAGATGCTTCGATAAAGTCTACCCCCTCTGCGGCGAGTGCGTTCTTTGTCCACCTAAGCTGGTGCTTACGCTCACCCTCTTTGCTTGTATACTTTCTGGTCTTCTTACCTTTCGGATAAATAAATTTAAGATCTCCTGCTCTTACACTTTGAGCTTCAGTCTTTTCTTTAACATCTTTATCTTCTGACCTAGCTTTGATTGCTGTCCAAAGCATAGCCTGTATCTGGTGTGCTTGGTAAGGAGCAGCTTCAGGTGCCCTGTTTTGGTTAAGAGCATATGTAAGTCTGTTGATTAGTTTCTCAGAAAACCCAAAAGCACCCTGCCCTTTATCATCTGTAAGACCAATCGTGTCATACCCCATGGCTCTGTAAACCCACATGTCTACAGTTACTGGCTGCTGAATATCATTTAGGAACTCTGTGTCTATCTGCATCGAAGCTAACTCCTCAGGGGATGCTTTCGAAACTAAGTGGAACATTAAGTTCTTGTAGAAGTTATCTGTCTTACGACCTTTCCAAGGTGCTGTATCATACAGAACTGCTCTCGCTTTATCATCCTGCACTTTAGTCTTTACCTTAAGTCCACTACGAGAAACTCCGTTCGCGTGTTGTTCATAAGCACGAACAGCAAAGTAAGTGTTAACTTCAACGCCTGTCTGTGGTGAGTAAATAGCGAGAAGGGCAGTAAACTTTTCTGCTTCTACTAGGTCTCCATTAGTAATCTCTAGGATCTTGTCGGCAGCATCTTCATACCAGAACCTACCCACAGATCCTTCTATGGTTAGTTGCTTGAGCCTGTCCATTAACTTCTCTACTCCCTTGTCTGATTTGACTTGAGGAGGGGCACCTTTGATCTTGCCGTCCTTGGTCTTAAATAAATCAAACTCACTTGGGAAAGAGTCTACATCAAAGTCAGATAACTTAAGGTCTGTGTCAGACCCAAGTCTTGATTGCAGGTTGGCAGTATCATCATCCTCTCGTGGGGTGATGGACTGATGCATCTCCAACTGTTTAAGAATCTGGTTAAGACCACCCTCAGGGTTGTTGATATCAAAGTGCATACCATTAGGGGTGAGTCTATACCCTGCCTCCATAGCTCGCACCTCCGCCACTACCCTGTTAACTGCATCTCTCATTTCAGGGGACACGTCTTTAAGTTTTCTAGCGTAGGTTACCTTGGTAAGGTAAGTCTTGAAATACTGTTTAACAGTATCGAGTGTAGTTGGGTTCTCTAATAAGAAGTTAACCTGCTCATTAGTCTCAGAGCCTCGTAATACTTTTTGTACGTGGATTCGAAGTTGCTCCTCTGCCAGAATAAATCTTTCAGCTTCGCTGACGGCAGCATCTTCACTCCTAAATCTTTCTAACGCTTCCGCTCTCTCACCTTCTGGGTAATACTGTTCAATGATACTCTGTGCATCAACGTCATTCAGGCTCGCCATGAGTTCTTGAATCTCCGCTTGAGATAAGCGAGCGAACGAAGCAACGTGTGCAATCTCTTCATTTAGGATTGCTGCCAAGATGTGGTCTCTTCTGATTGGTGCGCCGTCTACTGCTGCCACCATCTGGTTTACTTTTGCCGCAGCCCTTCTTCCATTGAAGATAATAGACTCTGTCTCTGCATCCCACTCAGCAATAACGTCAGTGGTATTATCCATGACCACATTGATTTCATCGGGCACGTAATCGACTACGAAAGCAAAGTATTCTACAGCAGCATTATCGAGAGCTTCGTTGATGGTGATGTCTTCAGCCATCCCAATACTGGTAGCCAATCTTGATCGACTGGTCTGCCTACGGTTTACAGTTGCTGCAACATGGTTCGTGAATCCTGTTCTTGTTTCAGGATCGGGGAACTCACGCTTACCTACAAGTGTGAGAACATCCTGCATTGCTTTGTCAGCCTTAGCTTGTGCCCTACCAGCTCTTGCAATTAACCTAGAGATGGCCTCAATAGCACGAGCCAAAAAGCTTCTCTGTCCTTCCCCTACTTTCATTCCACTTAAGAAAGTTTGGAATTCACGGGATGTCATTATGGCAGCTGAAAATTCTTCTATGTTTGTTAGTCCATAAAGAACGGAGTCGGGCGCATTTTCTCTAGCGGCCCTCTTCCTTAGCAACTTAATCAGCGATTCAACTCTGTTGATTGCGATGTTCTGCTCAGGTGTTCTGGCTTCAGCAGGTAGATCAATAACACGGTTGGTGAACGCGTGTGATAATTCATGAACTAATGTTTGAGCTACGCCACCCTCTGCATCCCTAGCAATATTGATGACGATATTAGTTACACCATTTCTATCTGTGTAAGTTTTACCTGCGTAGTTGGCAGCGGTTGCCTCGAAAGAAAACTTAATCTTCCTGATAAAAGCTGTGTCGGTTAAGAAAACTTCAGCTGCGGCACCCAGAGGACTAAGAGCAGATTTCTTATTCTTGAAAGTAGTTAGCTTCTCAAGAGCATCAATAACCCCTTGTGGACTATTGTCTGAAATACCTAACCCTTCTAAGTGTGTCCGGTTGATAGCTTCGTTTACGTCCATTGACCTACCATTAACAATAGCTCGTTGATGGTTGGCCTCTTGAGATTTAGATATGTCGGTGTATAAAGTAACTGCTTGATCGTCCGTGACAGTGTAGTCACCACCAGCTATTTGCTGTAGGTCTAATTTAAATTCTTGTAGGAAGTCAGGATCATTCTCGATAGTCGCGTCAACGTTAGGGTTCATCAGACTAAGCGTCCTGAAAACTTTACGAACTGCCTGACCTTGTTCTCCAAATGCCCCACCTTTTAATTCTGATTGAAGTTCAGCAACAGCTTCGTTGCCGTTGAAGGCACCCTTAGAAACAAACTGGATAAGCTCATCAAACAAGTCGGATGGTTCTAAGTCGAAAGCCCTGCCAGAATCATTATGGTATTCTTCGTTTACTATCGCAGCTACTTTAGAAACTAATTCAGGACTACTCTCCATAGCTGCTGCGCCCTCTTCAATTAGCGAAGCACTATAGTCTTTTAATTTTCTAGTTGGTAGGGGTGGTAGTGGGTTAGGCTTTGGTGCTACATAAGTATCTTTTGCCGCCGCTCCAACATTGGTGTTTTGATAGATCTCGCTGTTGGGATCGAGCACACTTACAAAACTTCTAGTGGCTCTCTTCTTTCTAGCGACCTGCTGACCCATTGCATACTTGCCCTGTCTTCTCAATACTTCAGAAGCGTTGAATGGGACGGGGTCTACTTGCTTACCAACTACCTCTGTAATTTTATTGCCAAAATGCCACCCACTAAAACCAGACTCGTTAAAGTTGTTAAGTTCTAAAGGAATTAAATCAACATTGGGGGTATCTGAATAAGAAACTTCTCTTTGAGAGGGGGCCACACCTAGTTTACCATCCGCATTTTTTGTGACGAACGATATCTTATTCCCCCCATGGTCTATATATCTTCCTCCACCTACTGTTGGGGCCAAGGCGTTGGCATTATCTTCCGTAAGATAAACTGTCCTTTGTGATTTAGGTTTTAATCCCTGATCTTTAACGCCATCTTCAGGACGGTATGCTTTGTTACGAGTAGTTCTACCACTGTCATCTACGGCATAAGTAGAACCCTTAGCTGTTGTAAATCCATTTACCCCAGAAGAAACATTCTGAGCATACTCAAGAACAGAGATCTGCATCTCAAGGCTGGTAGCTATATTTGCTGTGTCCTTGAATGCTTTGGACATCCCTTTATAAAAGCTGTCCGTAGCGTAAATGTTCTCAAAGATGTTAGAGAAGGTATTGAAATCTTTTACCCTGTCGTAGATAGTGGAGAGCTTAATGCTCTTGGTTCTAGTGTTAAACGGGTTAACAACTTTAAGATCCTCAAGTTGATTGAGGTTAACATTTTGTTTCAGCTCGTTAAGTCGGCTCGCAAGATTAGCAATAACAGAGTAGTCTTCTTCCAGCGCACCAACTTTGTTGAACGCTGTCTTTGCTGATACTGTGCCTCCTGATTCCTGAACCCTGATGTCTGTAACATAACGTGGGTTACCATTAGGTGAGATCTCGAAGGAAGGGTTAAGAGTCCCGCTATCAATAGCGGTTGAGGGAACAGGAATAGGGATGCCACTCTCCAAGAAAGTGAGCATAGCTACAGGATCATTATTGAATATACCCCTCCCTTGTTCGTCTAAGAAAACTTTGCCCTGACCTCCATAAACCTTCGGCATTGAACTAGCCTTCTTTGTGAAAGAGTCTGTTTGGACAGGATACTTTTCTTGGATCCTCTTCTTCAGTTCCTTACCTAAAGTGTTCAAGGCTGCCCTATCCATTTTATTAGTGGACACACCCAAACGTTCTAGCTGGTCTACGGTAAGTTGATGTGCAAAACCGGCATTAACGAGAGGGTCTATACCTGCTGCTTTTATTTCTTTCGTGCCCTTGGCGTCTGACTCAGCTTGTTTAACTAAGTTTGCGTCCAAAGTTTCCTTTGCTTTCATCCGCATGAAAGCTGCTTTCTTCTTTGAGAAGGCACGGCCCTCATTCTCAGCGAGCTTGAGTTCTCTGTTAGCCCTGATAGCAGGGTTGCCAGATAGGGCCATGATACGCTTCTCCATCTTTTGATGGAGCTTCCTCTTCGCATCTACTGAGAGTAGTGTGGCCTCGTAATCTTGTTTGTAATCTTGATTTATTTTCTTAGCTGTGTGCTGAGAAGTAATTGCGACACTACCAGCTACAGCTTGTCCTTCTGAATCTGCTAACGCTTGTTCAGCAGCAGTGCCCTCGACATCAGGGTTGTTTCCCTGTTGAAGGTTCTGGGCCTGCATATTTGATATCTCCGCTTGGATAGCTTCGCTAGTTACTTCTGTCTGCAAGAGATAGTTAAGTTCGTCTAGATCTTCTTCAGTTAGTTCTTTGGTTTCTTCCTCAATAACTACATCTGCGGCACCTAGTGCGTCCTCCTCTTCATCAATAGGTGCAGAGGATAAACGTGCCTCCATCTCAGGACGCTCTGATCTTTTGTATTGTCTTACTTGTCTCTCTGCTTCTGCCGCCGTAGCAGGAGATCCCGATTCCCTCAGCTTGTCACCTAGTCCTTGAGCCTCTACGTCAGCTTCGAACTGTTTAAATACTTCTTGCTCCACCCGTGCAGCGGCTCCCTTATCTAGGAATTTATTGGGGGCGATATTTTTAGCGGCCTTGCTAACAACATTACCTGCCCCACCCAATGCGGCACCTAACACGAAACCGTGCCAGACTTGCTGCATCCTATCAAACATCTCCGTGTCTTGGTTCGTGTATATGTCTTGAACCATGATGTTGAAGAACTCGTCTAAGCCTTCTTCAAATCCTTCGTCCAATGCTGACTTAGCAAACTTCTTAGGGGCTTCAATCAACGCATGCTTACGCGTAACTTTTTTGAGTGAGTTCTTTATTAGGGCTATGAAAGTTTCATCACCTACATTCCTGCCAAGGACATTAGAAGTAATCTGCCGCATCTGACGGAAACTCATCCCCTGAAGGAATGCATCTTCCAAACCACCCTTACCCAGAACGGAGAAAGTAGACGTTAGTAAACCAGTTATTGTTCCTGCTGTTAAGGCAGACCCAAATGCTTTGTCGTGTGATTCTTCTTTTACTCTGTCTTCACTCCACCCTTCTTCCCATTCCCCATCTTGTCCTTTATGCTTAAGGGTTAAATTATCTGATACTGTTTTAAATACTGCACCATAAGTATTAGCACCTGATCTAGTAGCAGCTGGGATAAACGCAGCGGTTCCAAGTCCTAGTTTTGTAGCGATGTTTCCGTTGTATGCTTTAACAACGGCGAGAGTTCTTTCTTTGGTGGCACCTTTTAAGGCACCTGATTTTAAAATTCTTTCGGCTGCTTGCTCGGCAGTTTCTTTACCGACTGTCTTTAGCATACCCCTAGAAGCTGCGGATATAACAGCTCTAGCAGAAGCCGCAGCTGTTGCCTTAGCTCCAGTATAGGATGCTAATGCTGCTAAACTTAGCCCAGCAGTTGGTTTAGTAGCAAGAACAAGACCAGCTGTGACAATAGCGTCTGCAAATAGTGGGGCAATAGCTTCGGCAAAATCCTGCTCTCCACCCATTTCTAAGCCAAACACTTTAGCTATTTCTCTGTCATGTGCGTTATCTTCCGCAATCTCCAACAAACCATCGCGCCCCCAGTCAGTGTCCATGGCAGCACCTATGCCGTAAGCAATAGACGTTGCCCCTTCCCAGATGCTACTTCCTACTCCCTTAAGCCTGTGCAATGTTGGGCTGAAATCAAAGTCGCCTTTAAATTTTTCTAAGATCGTAGAGCTAGATAGCCCCCTCTGCCTTCCGTCAATCACTGCGTTTCCCCATTCTTCAGAGAATGCATCATCTTTGCTTAATAGCTCAGAGATTCGTTCGAAGTTTTCTATTACGGCTAGTTCTCTTTGAGCATTAGCTTGAACTGCTTCATCTTCTGTAACGTTAGCTTGTCTTAAAGCTTTGTTAAAATCCGAAGGAGATAGCATAAGCTCATTAGCTACGAGAACTCCACTATACCTTGTCTGGTATACGTTTTGCCCCAACTCCTCGGCGTTATCAGTATACTTGAGAAATGGTTTAATGTTCTCTTTTGCGTCCCCTTCGAACGCATACTTAACTATTAACTCACTAACTACATCTTCTAGCACTTCCCCACTGAAACCAGTGGCTTTAGACAAATCTCCAATAAGTCTAAGTTTAGCTATGTCAGTTCTTTCTTGATAATATTCTTCGAGAATATCCTTATCATCTTCTACAAAAAGTTCTTCAACCTTATCATCATCACCCACCAAATGGTTCCACCCTATGCGGAACTGCCGCACGATGTCCCCAAAACCATCAGTTGCCCAGTCGTTAAACCTATCCCAATTATCCCAAGTTAAATTCTCCCCATAGTTTTTTGCCAGCCCGTATAGAGCTGCCTTGTTAGCTGGGTCAATATTCTCAAGAACTTCCTTAACCTCAACTTCTGCTAGAAGTCTTTGGT
>VMHT01211015.1_pt1 | contig 15883 bp, 7 predicted proteins | sample 4693611 | NCBI WGS metagenome assembly VMHT01 (sample SAMN12280063, study PRJNA550983) | marine metagenome | isolation source: seawater sampled from same location over 5 years 0.02-0.2 micron viral filtrate | place: USA: collected off the coast of southern California halfway between the port... ... | reverse complement strand
CAACATGTAGCTTTTCTGTTGGTGCATTAATATTTATACCAACATTACCTCCACCTGTTACTAAAGCAACATTAGTATTAACAGAGGAGTTAATTTCTAATGGTGTACCACTAGTAGCTTCGTTAAATGAAATATTACCTTTTTTTACTTCATTTACTTCAAAGTCTATAAATCCTTTATTAACCGTATTGTTATCACTGTCTGCATTTAATATTAAAGAAACATCACCTGTACTTTGAGCAAGTATTGAACCAGTAACATTTAAATTACCAAAAGTTCTTATTGGACCACTTGGACTATATAAATGATAACCACCTGTAGCTACATCTGAATTAAAAGTAATGCCGTTTTTAACTTTACCAAATTTAATACCATGCTCTGGATAACCAAGAGAAGTACTCCAAGATCCACAGTTGATACCTACTGTTCCAACTGTACCAGCACTAGCAGCACCAGAACCGAAAGAGTTAGCGTCAATAATAATTCCATTCCAATAACCAGATTTAGTTATAGTCACACCATTTCGGTCAAATGGAGCAGTATTACCTTCACTGTCTATGGCAATACCAGCAATAGCTCTACTACCTTCGCTGTCTGAGTTTAAATGTAATGAAGTTGACCAACCTTTTTCATCACCTGTTACGATTAATCTATCTCTATAAGTTGTATTTGTTGAAGCGTTTTGATATATAGAACCTTCGAGAGCCATGACACCACCGAGTTCGTTACTATATTGATAAGCACTACCCCATACTCCAGCAGCATCTCCAACACCATTTAAAACATCATTTTTTCTTGCTCTTCCAGAAGTACCAATAGTATCATTATTACCTTGAGAATTATTTAGACCATAACCCATTATTGAATGAGTATAAGCATCAGTTGAAGTGCCAACTTTTAATTCATGTTGTGCATAAATACCTAAAGGTACTGAGTTATCACCATCTGGAGTTCCACCATCATATGTTGAACTAATAAAAATAGCGGGTTCAAGTCTATCATTGGCTCTGTCAGTCTCAGTAAATTGATCTATTACTGTATGCTTTGTACTTCCTACCTGAACATCAGATGAGAAACCCCACATGTTTGTAAGAGTTGCATCATCTATATCTATATTTTCACAGTTGTTTCCTTCAACAATAATTTTATAAATTGTTTTACCAACTTTAATATCAGTATTATTTGCTCCACTTCCTCCTACTCCAATTCCAGCTTGTGCTAAGAAGTTATTACTAATAATAAATGCACCGGCATCTTCTTTAGGTTGGTTGTTATTATCAGGGTCGGGAGTAGTACCATCAGTTCCATAATTTACATCTGCTGCATCTTTAATCCAGATACCAGTATTTCCATAATTAACAATATGGTTATTACTAATCATACAACGATGAGTAGTTGGATCAGTACCACTAAATTGTTGACCTATACAAATACCATTTCTATGTTGTTCAAGAGCTGTTATATCACTTTCATTATCTATAAAGTTATCACAAATTTTAGAGTCAACACTGTCGTCCCATCCAATATTTCCAATACCACCAAGATGTCTAAAAAATCTATTATTTGTACATATTGTTCTATTTGAATCATCAACAGTTAAGTTTTCTGCACCATTAGTAGAAAATCTATTATTAGTAATAATAGTTCCATGACAGTTACGCTGACTTAAACCGACACCACTATTACTTTCAATAATACAATTATTTACTGTATTTTCTTCAGAAGAATCACCGGCAGATCCAAATAAAATTCCAGAATTTATAGCTTTAATAGTAGATACTCTTTCAAGTATGTTCCTATTGCTCATTATCATAATATTATTACTACCATCTGATCCTGAGCTTCGATTTGTTCTATTACCGTCAACCCTTAAATCTTTAATAGTTACAGCATCTTGACCATTAGCTATATTAATTAAAGTTATATTTTTTGCTAAAGAACTACTTGCTTTAATTATTGTAGCTTCAATACCATCACCAACAATAGTAGTTCCAGTTTTAGGTTGTAATTCTGCACCAATAATGTAAGTACCAGCAGGGAAGTAAAGAGTTTTTCCCGTTGCTGCTACAAGAGCATTATTTATTGCAGTAGCATCATCAGTAGACCCGTCTCCTTTTGCACCATAATCTTTTACAGAAGTAACATCTTTTAATTTATCATTAAAAGTTCTTGTTATAGTACCTGATCCAGAATTTAAAAATTGAGTAGGGTCAGCAGGGCTAGCTTCTACCCATTGAGATGAGTCTGCATCTACATAGTAAACAAATGTTCTACCAGATACCGTGTCGTACCATCTATCTCCACTTATAGGAGATGTTGGGGCTGTAGAACTAACTTGTGCATTAACTGTATTAAGTCTTTCTTGTAGTGCAAATAAAGTTTGATCTTGGTTAGCATTTAAGTCTAAAGCTCTAACGGATGATCCAGCAGCATAAATTGCTCTAGCTTTATCTACTCCTGTTGATCTGGTAATTTTTACATTTTCTGTTCCACTAGCTGGAGCAGCTACAAAGGTAAGGTTTGTTCCAGATATAGAATAATTAGTGGTTTCTGTTTGTAATACGCTGTTTACATATACTTGTAAATCAGACGTAGTTAAATATTCAATTGTAAACGGGTAAACAGTTTGAGATCCTGTCCCGTTGAATTTTTCTTCAGTTGTCTTTGTTGTTGCCATTATTTATATATGTTTAAAATGTTTGCAGATGCAGTTCTCTTATTAACTTTTGCTAATTTTTCTAAGCGTTGCTTTTCAATAACCTCTGCAATTTTAGAATCATCTTTTATAGATGCCCATGCTCTAATTTTAGCTTGTTTAAATAGTCTATCTATAACTCTATTATGATAGTAATCTCTAGCATCAAACTGAGCACGTTTGCCTGCACGTATATCAGCATACATCTCTTCCATGGATGCTATCATTCTTTTATCATTAGCATATTTATTAAGTTCTAACTCTAAGTTAAGTGAACCTAGTGCTCGTTGAAACTGTGATCTAATATAAGGATGATCTGTTAAGTTTGTGCTGTCTGGTGCAAAATATGTAGATGTACGTAAATCATAACCACTATCAAACAAAAAATTTCTACCGGGACTTTGATCTAAGTTAAGGCTTATAGGACTAACAGCATTATATGCTCTAGTCAAGAAGTCCCAATCTTTTAAAGGCTTACCATTAAGCATGTCATATTTAATAGGCAGTTGATTAAAAGCAAGGTTTTCTGTTAATAAGTTTCTGTTACGTATAGACTGAAATACACCTGAGTTAATCTCACGCATATATGGGGTAAATAATTTACCTAAGTCGTTACGTAACCCAGCTAGTGGTACAGTGTTGTTACCAAGAGATGCTACAATACGTCCAGCTTGTCCGGGTCTACCAGCAAATAGATCAACGAATGACTGTATACCAGCTAGATATGATTTACTTGTAACAGCTTGTGCTACAACAAGAGATATTTTACCTAACTCGTTTTCTGTCCATTCTTCACCCATAAGTTCACTTGCGTCACCTATGTCAGCTATTGTAGACATAATAAGGTTAAATGGTTCAAATTGGTCGTAGCCAACGCGGACTGCACCTAGTTTAATTGTTCTAGGCTCCCATTTACCATCTAGCCATAGCTGCCTTTTTTGCCTATCAACTGGTCCATTACCATTAAGATCACCACGCATCCAAGCATTGACTGCCATAAATACTACAGCACTACCTATGCCCAGTCTACCGGTTTGTAAAGCACGTGCATTTGCTAATTCTTCAGCAGTAAAGATACCATACTTAGACACACTTCGTAAGTCATTAGGATTAGCAAATGCTATATCATTAAACTCTTTTACAAGAAAGTTAAAACCGGGTGTATACTTACCTGTTAATGCAAGACCGTTTACACCAGTTCTAGCAAACAAAAAGAATGGTTTAGCTAAAGGTGCAGCACTAAATACATCGTTAAGACCTTTTGCAAACCCTGTAAGTTCTTGTGTTAGTGTTACTTCTTTACGTGCAAATTGTGTAGCTTCATCAACAATATTACCCTGTGAATCAAACACTTGTGCATAAAAATCATCTTCATATGCTCGCATCAACTCTTTTGTTATTTTTGGTGTTTTATAACCATTATCTTGTAATTCAAGAGTTTTACGCATAGCTTTTTCTCGCATCTTAGCACGACCTAATATGTATGCAAATGCGTCATCAGTTGCAGCCATAAGCTTAGTAGAATATGTCAAGAAATTATTATTATTCATATTTCTTGCCAGATTAGCTAAACGAAACGCTGATGTTTCTCCGGGTGTAGCTCTACCACTATCTTCTGCCCAACGTCTGAGTATTTCCCAGTTGTCGTCAGCTGCTGTAAACTCTGTAAAACGTGTTTTAATTGTTCTAATATCACCTTTCCAGTATGAATTAAGTTTACTTCTAAATAAAGTAAATGATTCTGGTATAGCTTCCATCATACCATTTACTGCTGCAAGGCTAGCTCTTACATCACGCACGTTACCATCAAATGGTAGCCTTAGTATTGATCCTAGTGCTGTGGCTAATGGTCGCAAAAAAGTTGCAGTAGATGTACCCATAATAGCACGAGCTGGAGTTTTAGGTCCAGATAATATACTATGTGACATTACTCCTTCTAGCTCACGGATCATTACACCAGTACGATTCGCGCCACCTTCTGTCAACGGTCCTCCAAGAATACTTTTTCTTGCCCACGCATCAAAGTCTTCTAATGTATTTAGATCTTCTATCATTGAAAATGCTTCAAACAAAGCGTTGAGCATATTGTCATCTTTTTCATCTTTAGCGATTTTAAGTATAGACATTATAGATGTCTTAGTATCTTCCATAGCTTGAGACGTTGCCTCTTCTACAGTTTTTGTACTTTTCTTACCTAAACCTAGTTCTCTAAATGAATCAGACTTTACAAATCTAGCTTTCTTTGTTTCGTACAATGCAGTTAACATAGTATCAACAAGCTGTTTAGCTGGTCCGTCTATATCTTGTATATCTACAAGGTCAGATATTTCTCTGCCAGATACACCTAAATCTCGTAGTTGTTTAAGAAGTGAACCTACTATAAGATCAGCAACTACTACGTTTTTAGATGTCCATATTTCGATGCCATCAACTACGTCAGGATTAGCTTCAAGTAACTCTTTTAAATACTCGTTAGCTGACATATCCGCAGCATTTCTGCCTTGAGTTATTCGTTGATGAGCTTCTATAGATTCTCTAAACTTTGCTACTAATGCTTTTCTAGACCCTTTTGCAGCGTCTAATTCTTTTGCAAACTTTTCTGAACTTATTAAAGTTTTTAGTATACGTTCAACTGTTGCTTCGTCTGTACCACCTTCTAAGGCTACTCTTTCTCGTTCTATAGGTGTTGTTACACTACCTGTAGAACCTTCTTCGGAGCCCCATTGCTTACGTGTTTTTGATAATTGTTCCCTAGCTGTCTGTGGATCTACCTCGGTTATGTGTGCCCCTTGATGGGGTTGAGATATAGGTGCATTTTTATCTGCTCTAAACTCTGTTTCACCTTTACGAAGTTGTGCCAAACCAGCTTTAACTGTTTGATCTTCTAAATTTTTATTACGTTTTGTTATCTGGTCTACGGCTTTATCGCCACCTTTTTTTAATGTATACGCAAAACCGTCAAAGACTAGCCCTATGCCCATACCTTCAACGATATTTTTTAGTTTCATTACAACTGGATGGTCGGTATCTTTAGTAGATATGGGTGTATCTATCCATCCAAATCTATCACGTAATGCACCTAATGCGTTTTGCTCGTCTGATTCTTTAGATACAAGGTCGGAAACAGCTCCTACAGCTGCACCTCTAACTATGTTACCTTTAGTTAATGCAACTAAACCAGCTGGTATTGTAACTAAACCTGTAGCTGCAGCCCCCTTAGCTGCTGCAACTGCACCAACGGCTAATGTACCAAAATGTACTAAACCTCGAAGCTGTTTACCCCACCATGTTTTTGTTTCTATTGGGTTATCATACCCACCAAAAGGACTCCAGTCTGGTCTGTACGTACCAGTCTCTTCCCTTTCTTTTTGCATTTCTCCAGACAGTGCGTCTACTGTACGTTCTGGAAATGTAGCGATTGATGAAGCAGTGTCTTGAATACCACCGGACAGTATGGATTGACCTTCCTTTATGAGTGCCTTAGCACCCCAGTTATCCGCGTTTCGAGGGTCATCTTGTTCTTCTTTGCTGACCCTTTCTTCTTCGTTTAACTGTCCCTGAGATTCTTGCTGTCTTTCTAACGCTCGCTGATACTCGTCGGCAGCTTGATTTGCTTGATCTTGAATGAAATCTTCATTCAGATTAATATTTATCTCTGCTCCCGAGTAGTTTGAGTTTGTCATCTACCCTCTCGTGATTTTTTAACTGCGGGAACTTGTTCTAGTTCCTCTAGAGTTGTTGGTTCTTTTTGCCCGGGGCCATAGCCATAGACTTTCTTCTTTTCTTTTTCTTTTTCTTTGCGCGCGTCTAGCTGTAGCTGTCTCTGTCTTTCTCTATTTGTCTGATAGTTATTTATCTCAGTTTCGAGACCTAAAACTACACCTTGTGTAAGATGCTGAAATTGATTCATAGGTATGTTACGAAGTGCTGGAAATACATTAAGTAGAGCTTTTTGTTCTGGTGGTGATAGCTTAGTTAATCTTTTCCAATTACCTTCTTGCTCATCACCTTCAAACACAGTTGCTTCACCCCCTTTTTTGGCTTGTATAATAGCACCTTGAATACTATTTGTACGATTAGCACGTTGTCTAATTAGTTCTAGTACTAAAAAGCTTTGGTTTTCTTCGTTAAATAATTCGTTTTTAAAACTTGGTGGTAAAAATTTCACAGCATCTTGCAACTCTTGTGCACTTAAACTAAATAGTCCAAAGTTGCTACCACCTCTTTTACTATAAACAAGTAACTCACCTATAGTAAGTTTATCAGCACCTCGTTTTTTTGGTCCGACTGCTGAATCAAAACTACCTACATCATTACCTGTTTTAAATCCTTCTAAGATTCCTTTAGTTTTTTCTGGATTTTCTAATATTTTATTATATGTTTTAGTAAGATGTGGCTTGACTTCGATCTCGTTTATTTCTTGTTTTGTAAGTCCAAACTGTGGATCTATTAAGATTCCATTTGAGTCTTGTTTGAAACGTTGAGCTATATTACCTTCATCATCATAACCTTTCATAGCTATAAATCTATCTTCTGCATACTCATACGGATTTAAACTTGTATTGCTAGTTACACCCTTAAAGTATGCTGGAAACGGAACTAAGTTTGGATTTTGTTTATGCCTTTTTAGTTGACTTAATGCCTGTTTTTCAAAAACTGATACATATTCACCTTGATTCGGTACTTTAGTAATATCACTTTTTAAATACTCGCCATCACGGTTTATGTCTTCAGTTCTAACTTGTCCACCTATTCTTTTTTCTACTTCGGTTCGGTCATATAACCCAGCTTTTAGATTTTGAGATACAGTTGTAAACATAAGTCTTTGAGCTTCATCTAATTCTATTCCAGCATCAGTTTGACGTTTTACTAATTCTTTAAAATCACCATAAGCTTTTCTTACTGCAAATTTATCTTTGTCACTAAGTACTTTGGTTTTATCAAATTTCGCACCTTCACCTTTAAAAACATTTACAAATTTTTCAACATAGTCAATATTTAAGTCAGGGTTGCCAGCTATATCTTTATACTCTCCCCCATTTGTGATACCTTTAGAACCATATTGTAAAGTTCTGACATCAACATTTGGATATTTCTTTTCTAGTTCTTCAAGTTTTTCTTGTAGTATTTTAGGTGGTATATTACCTTTCTCCTTTGTATCAAGTTCGGTTAACTCTCTTTGTGCTATTCTTTTCTGAGCAAGTATAGAGTTTTCTAACTGGTTAGCCAATTTAGTTTCTAAATTTTGAATAAGTTTAGAGTTAGCCTGTTTACCTCCAAATGGACCTTCAGCATACTTATATAGTTTACCACCATTACCATCGTGCCTATGTATAGCATCATTATATAAATAATTTATATGGTGTAACTGTAACTGTGGTTGAGCTGACTCGACCTCAGCTGCAACTCTTTCAAAAAGATAATCAGTAGCTTCTTTAGTTGTATCAAAATCTTTAGTATTTTTGATAGTATCTACTAAAGTTATTACATCTATATCCATTCTAGCATTAGGATTATATGGCTGTAAAGTGTTAACAATAATTTTGTCTAGTTTTTTATTTTGGTTTTTTTCAAAGTTTCTGTTCGCTTCAGACTTCCAACTTTGTATATTGGTTTCTTTTCTCTGCTTTATGTCCGGATAAACTTTTTCATAAAACAATCTTCTAAACTTTCTGCTATTAATATCTACACCGTACTCTTCAGCTTGCATAAGCATACCAGTAATCATTAGCTCATCAGCAGCACCGTGTAACTTTATAAACTCATCTATATCAGTTATGTCTTTACCACCGTTTTCATTAATAAACTGTAGTCTAGCACCATAGTAATTATCTTTTAGTCTTCTTAACAACTCCTGTAGAGAAAGATCTTCTGGTAATTCAGCACTACGTGTTCTTAAAAAGTTTATAGATTCTTCTGTGTTTTCTTTAAAAAGCTGGTTATTTACCTTAGCATCTTCTAAATTAAATTTACCATCTGCATCTCTAAGCTTGTCAAGAAGATTATTATCTAAGAAGGACATAGACTCATTGATAAGCTCCTGTGTCTCCTTTCTTTTTTCTAAAGCTTTCATAACTTGACTAGCTGACTGCGAAAACTGTGCTAAAGACTCCAAGTTTTTTGTGGGAGTCTCTGCAATATCTTTCTGTATCTGAGCCATCTGGTCATAGAACTCTTTAGTGTCCTGTATGTTGGTGTCTATCTGAGCATTGACTTGGTTTGTTAAATCAGCCTCTGTTTTTTTATAGCTGTCTATACCGTAGCCGGGTATTTCGTCCCGCTCTTTACCTATAATGGTTTGGAATGATGATGTCATAATTTAAATAGTTTTATTAAAAGCGTCATAAGTCCACGATAGATCAGGAGATTGTCCAATCTTAAATAAACCAGCATCGGATGGTATGCCTGTAGCTATACTTGCTATCCGACTTGCTATCTGTAGAGCACCGCCTAATCTGTTTGTAGGAGGCATCATTACAGGTGCACCGTATGAAGCTGGTAATCCTAAAGCTTCTCTTGCCGCACCTTGTTTAGTTTGGAATTTACGTCTAGCACCTTCTAATGCGTAAGCTTGGTTACGGCCTAACACATTACTTATGATTCCTTCTACTTCAGCCTCAGCTGCAAGTAAACCTTGATAATTAGCTCTACCAAATGTTCTTGATCTACCACCCTCATCAACCGTACCTTTAGATCTAAAGTACTTACGGGTAGCGTTTTCGAGTTGTAATCTACCCTTACCTTGAGCGGCAAGAGCTTTTGCATAGGCAGTACTGAGATCTCCTGACAAGCCTATGACATTTCTGTTTTGTGCTCTTGCGAGCTGTGTTTCTCTGTTAAAAAACTTAAGCCCTTCTTGGGCAAATACAGCGTCTTTCTGTCTTGCTTTTTCTTTAGCTTGGGCTCTTGCACCAGCGTTAGCGTCTATACACACGGCAAAATTCTATAAATTGTACGTTGTTTGGTCCATGAGTTACTTTACGTAAAAACTTGAACCCTAAAAATTTGAGTAATTTTAAATGCACTGTATTTCTACAGTCCACTATGTTCCACAAGAGGGGCTCTTTCCGGCTATCGACATACCGTTTGGCTTCTCTCGCAAATGTGACTGGATAGCGATGAATGTCTGGTGTACATAACATCCAGATCTCACCTCCATCTCCTACTCCGGCTAGTCCGGCAGTCTTGCCGTCAGGTACTGTGAAATACACAGCAGAGCCCTCTCGAGCAACGAAAGGTAGGAAGGTAATAGGATCTAGCCCATGACCTTCTGTGACCTCTCTGAAGTCGTCTGAGCGTAGGTTGGAGGCCACCTCGTTGGCAGCCTCAATTGTTATTGGGTGAATGTAATTAGACACGTTTGTAGAATCTAGGTGAATAGTCTCCTTCCCATGACAAGCCTCGAAGTGAAGCTGGAGAGGGATGAGTTGATTTAAGTATTATATCTAAGTTTGTGTTCCGTTCATATACAGGAACAGTCTTAATAAATTCAGATATGTATGGAGCACCTGTAGCTACATAAGCATCGGCTGGTGTAGACTCGTAATCTACTTCATAGTTGTTTTTACCAACACGTTTAAGTATAGCTTTATATGAGCCAAGAGTTCCAAAGTGAAACTTAACTCTATGTATAACAAGTGATGAGTTAATATCTGATCGTATAGTCTGACCCTGTGTACGAGTCGGATACAGTATAGGTAACTCTACTTGATAGTCGTAGACGTACCCTGCTTTATATGTACCAGAGGACCAGTCTCCGTTTAGTGTTAGAGTGTTAGCAGTTGTATCAACTGTAGGTAATTCATAACGTCCCTCTGTAGAACTGACCACTGCTACACTATAGTTAGGTGTTGTAACAGTACTTAGCCACCCCAGACCACTGAAGGTTGTGGTGTTTGTAGTAGCGTTAAAGCTGCCACTGCTAATATCGACGTTGTTATCAAGATGTAATAAGTATTCGACATCATTCTGTGTAGTAGTAGGATCGGTTTCTTGACGTATCAGATTAATACTTTGTAAATAGTAATCACTATCTAAAAAGAAATACTGATCGTTTATAATAAAATGATATATTAATGGGTTATTTAGTTTCCATTTAAACCATGCAGCTTGAGATCGTTTCTCAGCAACTTGAAAGTATTTATATCCAATTACAGTCTCGCTGTTAGTTTTACCAAGTAAGACAATAGAATTCTCTCTAGAGTTAGTTAAGAGATCAATGTCTTTAGGCAGCAAGCTGGGTACAATCTTACTGACTTCAACTACGTTTGGCTCACCCTCTCTACGTATGTTTGCCATTTCATTGAAGCGACTAAACTTACCAGAGTTATCAACATAAGCAACTGTAGTACCTAGAGATATAGGGGCTATTGCTTTGTTATAGTTAAATGTAGATACACTTCTTAACTTAGCTGTATCAGGGTTTAAAACTGTATCGTCAGATGACAGTAGAAACTGTTGGTTTGTACTAAATACAAGCAGACCTGTGTTAATCTCTATACCATCAAATAGCTCTGAAGGAAATGTAGAGGAACAAGCAATGTCAATAGGATCGCTAGCTGCTACAGTTAGTGCTGATTCTATAAAGAAGTCAGGAGTACCTACTGTACCCGGTCTACATAATACAACATTTTCTCCGGATAGCATTGCTATTCTATTTCTAAAGAACAGTACTTTGTTTATACGGCTACCTACAAAGGATGGATCAGGGTTAGTTAAGGTATCACCAACTTGTCTATCTTGATAAGTAAACTGTTTAACAGTAAAAGTTGTAGCAGCTGTACGCTGTATAACCAAAGGCATATTAGTCAGGGTTTTTGATATACCCGGTTTCGCACACTCAACCCAAGAGCCTGCACCATTTTTATTGTTCTGTCCCTCAAATTTGAGAAAGTAATCATCCTCGTCAGCTCTCTGAGAGTTACTTACTTTTGCTATATAACCATGTTTACATTGATTAGGTAAACGAGTCACGTCATTTACAGTGCCTTGAAAACAACGCATTAAGTCTTCTTCAACAACCTCTACGTTAAATGCAGAGCTGCTACTTAGATACATACCTGTACCGATAATTGTACCAGTTACAGCACTAGGTAAGGCAGCTTTGATACTACCAAGAATAGTATCAGCAGTAACGGCTGTGTCTGCATCAAAAGGTGTAGGAGCTGGACGTACTAAACCGGCGTCAGTGCTGCCCATTTTAGCTTGAACTGTAGTAGTTTCGTGATCTGTTACCTTGATAGTATAAGTAGCTGAAGGCGAGTCGCTGTCTCTTATAAATTGCCAACCAGCAACTGTACCAGAAGTATGGTCAGGATCAGCACCAGCAGCATCATTATCTGATTTACTTATATTTGTAGTGGCTTTATATGTATTACCATTATTTCTAACTTCAGTGTCAGCAGTGTAAGCTGGATCAGCACTACCTTGAGTTGCCCATTTAGCTGCCATTGGGCCACCGCCAGATGCAGATGTTAAAGTAACTGTCACTGTATCATTAGTTACCCATCCTTCACCACCGTGTAGTAGTACCACTTCTCTGTTGTAACTGCATCTGTAGTTATCACCACCGGCTCCGTTAGAACCAGCACTATAGTCTGGACTTACACCTTGTTGACCTAAAGTATTGATTCTAAATATTAAGTTTTTTTTATCTCCAGAGTCTACACTGAATACCTGAGTCCCTATGCCGGGGCAGTGACCTGTACCGTCTGACTCATCAAGTGTATCACTTTGTATCTCAATACGTGTAGCTCTGTTTAAAGGTACTCCAGTATTACTGTCTGATATATTAATTCCATACTGCCTACCATTTTCTGTACGTAACAGTTCAATAAAGCCAAAGTGATCATCAGGTCTGGCATCAGTTGTACCTGTCACTCCAATAAGAGTATTTGTGTTAGTTGTATCTCTACTGTTTACAAATGTAGTATCGTTGATAGTTAAAAATTGTAGGTTCTCTGGTGTGCTAGTAGCTAGATAGTTTTGTATAGCAGTCTGACCACCTGTGCCATAAGCTGTAGTCATTAGTAAACCGTCACTACAACGCCATACTCTGACCTGACCGTCAGCTGCTACTTGTCCTATGTATGATCCCTCTGTTTCATCACGGTAATAGTGAAACCAAGATCCCCCAGACTGTACACTTGATAATGCGTCAGCACCTATACGCTTTGCACCCGGTCTTTTAAATAGACCCTTTGTTACATCAGGTATAGCATTTACGATATCTGTTACCTGACCGGGAAACTTAAGATGATCTGGCTGCTCTGATATACCTAATGCAAATGAGGGTATGGTTTGTGTTATGCCTGCCATTATCTTCTAAGGTTTCTCCAAGGTTGATAGGTTTGATATACAGTGCTATCTTCAAATCCAAACATACTGTGATCTCCTTGATTACATTCGTACTCCATTAGTGCAGCTCGTGATAAAGCTTCTTGTTGAGCAAGTAGTTTAACTAAGTTAGGGTTAGCTACAAGTTGTGTAGCAGCCATACGAGATGCTCTGTAGACAATGTAACGTCTAAAGATAATAGGTAGATCTTCAAATGTATAAAGTTTTACTACATCTAAAGAAAGGTTGCTGGTAAAGACATCTGTATGATTTATTTTGTCATACAAAAATCCATTACGACGTACGAGGTCACTAGTCCTACGAGTATAGTTGTCGTGTAAATCTAATGATAAAACATCGTTAGGTATTGCTATCTTACCAGCTGAGTTAATAGGATACTCTACATGTTTTTCTGTGTTAAAGTGCCACCCCTCTGCCTGCGTGTCTACGTTAGCATCTCGGAGTAGATTAAATATAAATGATACCTCTGGGTTTTCAAAGTTAAGCGTAGTTAACGGTGCTTGTCCGATAGCCCCCAGTATATTGTTCACTGCGGATAGTTCGGTATCGATGTCAATAGTTGTGGAAGCCATAAAAAAAGGGGGACACGAAGTCCCCGTATAAAAAAATAAATTAGAACGCAGCGTTTCCTGTAGTTGTTGCCTCGCCATCAGAGTTGCGGCTTGTTGCCACACCAGCTACGAGTTCAACAGCAGCAGCAGGGTTAAGTGCATCTGCACCCATAGCTAGACGTCCAAGGATTACGTCACCTTGGTAAACAACTGAGATGTCCCCAGATGTTGTCTGAACTTGAGGGCCGATTGCTTCAACCACACCAGCAGCTTCTCTTTGGAAGATAAGTCCACAGCTGTTTTCAAATGCAGATGTACCATTACCATAGTTGTTAATAGTTTTAGTTGCAGTTGTACCAGCAGTCTCATCTTGCATGACAACTTCTACGAAGTCACCTGTTGCACCGGGGTCTGTAACACCGGGGTTTGTGCCAGATGGTGTACCATACTTAGTACCGAATCTGCCAAAGAAAGGAATGTTCATTGACTTGTAGATGGTGATACCAGCTATTTCAATGATTCCGTTACCTGATTGTAACGCATCTCCTCTCACGTTACGGTTGATAAGTCCGTTTGTTTCAACGCCCTGTATCAATTCGTAGTACTGTCTTGGGTTAAGAACAGCAACTCTACCTTCACCACCGACTCCTTTTTCGTCGAGTGCTGCGGCAGCGTCATAGAAAGCGTTGATAAGAGCAGCTGGCTCATAAGCAGCTGTTCCATTAGTAGCAGTTCCTGTTACACGGATCTGTGTTCCACCGGGTTCTTTGAAGTTAGACTTCGTGATTGGTGAAGCTTGACGTGCAGCTTTAGTGATTGCTCTAAAGATCTTTCTATCATATTGCTCTGCAAGAGCGTATCCGATTTTACGAGAAATCTCTCCCCTCAAATCGTAGTGAGCAAGTGTCTCGTCTAATTCGTAGACGAATGCACTTGAGATTAATAGGTCATCGACTGTGATAGTCTTCTCAGCTACTGGAGGTGCAGAATCACTGTTACCTAGTATGCTGTTTCCGGGAGTATGATACTCAGCGGATGTTCTACCTGTGAAGATGAACTGTAGACTCCTACCGTTTGTAAGAGTTCTTTTCATAACGAGGTCACGTGCTATCGTGTTCCTTTGGAACCCTTTGAACATTTCCCCGGAAAACAATTGAAGGTATAAACCTCTCTTATCTCCAGTGCCATTGGCTTGACCCAGTTGGGTCAGATCAGCTAACGGCTCATTACTATTTTGTTGTGCCATTTCTAAGAATGAATATTGTTTGCTTTCTTTAGTACTAAATTTTTTCTCGAGTTTTTTGTAGGTCTATCCCTACCGTCTAGACGGCTCAAGGTATCCAGCGTACTGGGCTTTTGCCAAATGCAGGGGAGTCCGACTCTGAGGTGCTCCCCGTGCTGTTATTACTTCACAAATTTTGTGTAAGCAATGCCACGATATACGTAAGTTACTTGCATTGTAATCTCCATATACCTAAGCCCCGTTCCATGCCTAGGTTTCATGCGTCCATAAAATGGATGAACGGACGTGGCTGTTACCCTATAGCTGGTGCTGTAAGGGCAACTTGTGTGGACTCAGCTGATGCTAAGTCTAGTGGAAAGTTGTGTGCATTTCTTTCGTGCATTACTTCCATACCAAGGTTCTGTCTGTTTACAACGTCTGCCCAAGTAGGAATGACCTTGCCGTTTGTATCGACAATGGACTGATTAAAGTTAAAACCATTAAGGTTGAAAGCCATTGTGCAGATGCCCATTGAGGTAAGCCATATGCCAACGACGGGCCAAGTAGCGAGAAAAAAGTGTAAGCTACGAGAATTATTAAAAGAAGCATATTGGAAAATTAATCTACCGAAGTAGCCATGGGCTGCAACGATGTTGTAAGTCTCTTCATCCTGACCAAACTTGTAGCCATAATTCTGAGATTCGTTTTCTGTTGTCTCCTTAACGATAGAGGAAGTAACGAGACTTCCGTGCATAGCTGCGGCAAGAGCTCCACCGAATACCCCAGCAACACCGAGCATGTGGAACGGGTGCATAAGGATATTGTGTTCTGCTTGGAATACAAACATGAAGTTAAAAGTACCAGAAATACCAAGAGGCATACCATCACTGAAACTCCCCTGTCCGAAAGGGTAGACTAAGAACACAGCTAAGGCTGCGGATAGAGGTGCTGTGTAAGCAACAAATATCCACGGTCTCATACCGAGTCTATAAGATAGTTCCCACTGTCTACCAGCATAAGCTGCGACACCTATGAGAAAATGGAAGACAATAAGTTGAT
>VMHT01057389.1_pt1 | contig 15884 bp, 27 predicted proteins | sample 4693611 | NCBI WGS metagenome assembly VMHT01 (sample SAMN12280063, study PRJNA550983) | marine metagenome | isolation source: seawater sampled from same location over 5 years 0.02-0.2 micron viral filtrate | place: USA: collected off the coast of southern California halfway between the port... ... | reverse complement strand
AAGTTGGGTTCTTATCTTCATATCTCCACATTCTCTTTTCATGATTGCCTAATGTATAATATTTTTTTACTTTATGATTACCTAGACCATAATTAAATTCTTCCATAGCTTCATCAAATGATTGCATGTCTTTTATAAATGTTGGCTTTTCTATTCTTGCAGTAAATGTGTCATCAGGAATATAATAAGTACAACTATCTAAAGTTAAAAAATCTCCTATCTGAACTACATAAGCTGGTTTTGTTTTTGCAATATGTTTACCAATCCATCTAAATCTACTCTTATCTTTTATATGAGGAGAATCGTGAAGATCTCCTATTGCTATTACTTTCATGTTGGACTCCCTTTTGGTTTGGGTTTTGGTAATATAAAATTTGAACAATCAAACTTAATATACATCCCATGTTTGTTTACTTCCTCTGGTCCTATATCAATTAATTTTTCATATGATTTTTTATAACCATCAACTAAACATGTATATTGATCATCATAAGGTTCAGGAAATACATGAGGGTCAATACAGACACTTTGTACTTGTGAACATAAATATACAACCAAAAACCACTTCATTATTTTTTAGTATGGTTCTTAAATATTTGTGTTCCCTTAATTCCAAAAATACTCGCTACGACAAGAATCCATAAATTTGTAAACCATGTCGGGAGTGCCTGGAAATGCTCAAAGAACATTTTAATTTTTTCCATAGCTTGTGGATCATCTGACCAAACTCCATATGCAAGCACCAAGATTGGCAGTGTGAGTATAGCCAGAACTACCTCATCCTTGTAATCGTTTTGTCTTGCTTCTAAAAGTTTTCCTGAATATTCAATCTCACCCTGACTCATTTTTCTAGCATGATTCATTTGAGCATCAGCCATTAATTTTTTTGTTTCTTGTTTCTTTGTATAGATGTGACCTGCTGTCTTAAAACCTGCTGTCAATAAATTCAACCACATAGATATATCCTCCTAGTTGAAGATACTTTATCAATCTATAATGGAATTTGCAACTTTTACTCTTTGACTTCGCCTTTTTCCCATTTCATATCAGGTAGGCCATTGGAATATTGTTTCCCATCAAATGTTAAAACTTGTTTTCTATTTGCTCCAGCTTCATTGTAAGATACATGAACCCAACCTTTAGCACCATCTGTAGGACAATAATATTCTAGTATGAGTTGATCAAAATCACAATTATTTTCAATCCAATATGCTATCTTAATATTTGGAATACCAGCTATCTCAAAATCAACTGCTTGACCTTTAGCATGTTGCGATGTTTTTTTGGACCCTATAGCTTCACAAAGCTCTTCTGAACGAAAACCTGATGTTACAGTTACAGGTTTATCAAATTTAGCTCTTACAGGTTCTAATATTTCATAGCATAGATCTCCTAGACTCTTAACTTCTCCACTACCTGCTTTATTTTTTATACCTTTTCTTGTTGCTGTCTGTGATTTTTCAAATTCTTCTAATGTAAAATGTTTTGATAATTGCATCGGAAAACCTCCTATGTTAGCAATAATTTATAAATGATTGTGGACATACCCATAATTAACATTCCTGTTGATGTCATTACAATTTTTTCTAACCTATCTATCTTTTTGTTTGTCATTTCTTGCATTATTCTGCATAATTTTTCATGATCATCAATCCTTTGATGTGCTGTGCTAGTATTTCTAGCTCTTTTTTTAATAATTTTACTCATTTTCCTTGACCTCTATACTTCATTTGTTTTTTACTTCTTCCTTTTCGTTTATGTTTGTTCATGGAATTTACCTTTTTAGGATTTCTACCTATACTTGTACCTTTTGAGGTTTTTTCATAAGTGATAACAACCCCATATAAACCTTTTTTACTTGCCATAGTATCTTTTACCTATTTTAGACATAATACTTAAAATTTACCCCTCTATGACGCTTTAAACACTATTTATTTTTGTATTTAGCTTTCATCTTTTCATCATCTAACCTTTTTATTTCTAATTGGGTATAATGGATGATTTTATCTAAATCTTCAGTGCCTCCCTTTTTTAAATACCTGACGACATACTTTATCACATTCCCTTGATAGAACGAAAGATTATTTTTAGCAATAAACTCATATGGTTGAATCTTAAATTCTTTATAATGTGATCCTCCAATTTGTCTTAATTCAGGCAAAACTTTTTCCCATATACTTTCATCTGTCATTTTTCCTCTCTTATTTTTGCTATTGGTGGTCTTGTATATTCTTTTATTCCTATGTGTTTTAATGTGCTTGTTAAATCTGACCATATTTCTCCATTACATTGTTTCCATAAAGCACAAAAATAATAATCTTCACTTAAATACCTTTGTGTTTTTTCTTCATCTTCAAGAATACCTTGTCCTTGTATGCCACAATCAAAGAAAGCATATTCTTTTTTACCACCTACTTCTCTTTTATTATCTATGTTAGCTTTTACATCTGAAAGATATTCTATGGTTGGGTATTTTTTTAATATTGTTTCAAATACAATTCTTTCAATACACATGAAACCTGTACCTGCATAATTTACTTTTTTAAATCCTTTATCATTATCTGATAAATCAACTTCACCTATTGGAAAATTTAGACACCAACCCTTACTGGCATCACCCTCTTCTATTTTTTCTTCATGTTTTATTGGATAGGGAGCTGATGCTAAAGGTTTATCAAATAATAACACTCTTATAAAATCTTGTGGGTCAAAAACAATATCTGCATCTATAAAAAAAAGATGTGTATATTCTTTTTGTTCTAAAAAAGCTGATACCAATTTATTTCTAGCTCTTGTTACAAGACTATCTCTTACCCACATCATTCCAATTCCTATTTGTGCTTGCAACAAAGTATCTCTTGTATTAATTATTGAGGATATAGTTTGTAATTGAATTTTTTGATCAAAGCTAGGAATACAAACTAAAACATTTTTTTTCATCTTAAATCTCCAGTTAAAATTTTATATATTGTTCCAAGAGGTTTGGGAGTTTTATTATTTGTTGAACACGAAACTATTATCAATAATGTAAATAATAAAAATAATTTCATAAAGGGCAGGTGAGTTTGGTGGTTTGGTGGTAAAACTCACCCACCAATTTTGTATATATCATAAAAATAAATTTATTCTATAATTTTGTTTTAAACAATTCCTTGTTAAAATGTTTGATTAATTGCATCTAAACTACTTATGGTTTAGTAGGCCATGTAACTGACTCTACTTCATCTTTTGTTGTTAATCCATTTGTTAAATCTCTTAATGCTTGTCTATATGTTGTCATGTCTGTACTTAAAGTATTATCTGATAAAGCCAAATAATCTGTTTCTGCTAAAAGTTTATTTCTTTTGGCTCTTAAATCTTCTAAAGCTATTTCTAATTCTACTGTTGAAAATTGTGCTTCTATATCTGATTTTGAAATAGGTGTTGTACCATTAATCCATTGTATATTATCTAAATCTTCATCTAAAATTGAAAATTCTGCATTTGGATTAATACTTTTAACTGCTAAATATTGTTTTTTTGATAAATTCATAATTAAAGTACCTCATATAAATGTAAAAACATTCCACCACCTCTATTTTGATGTGCTGAACCTGTACTTCTAACAAATAATCTGTATGTAATTTCAGATGTAGTCCCATGATTGTCGTCATATAAATTCATAGATATATTTCTATAAACATCAAATCTAGTTTGTTGAGAGCCATTAAATTCACTATCAAAAGCAACAGAACTTCCTGGTGTGAAAGCTGTTTTATCAGCATTATCTGATGTTCTTTGTATTTTAAATCCAAATTGTAAACTACTTGTTGAACTAACATCACAACCATAACTAACAAAACCTGTCCCAATAATTTTTGATGATGAATTGGTAGGTGTTATTGAAGCAGTTATGTTTGTGCTTGTAGGTGTTGAAGAACTTACATTCCAATTTCCTGCCGAAGAATCAAAACTACCAGATTGTGATTTTACATATTGTAAAACTTTTCCAGCACTTACATTTGTTAGAGCCGAACCATTTAAAGCTGGTAGTGTTCCTGATAAATCTGCGGCATCTAGATTTGTTAAGTTCGCACCACTAACTGCTGGTAGTGTTCCTGTAAGTCCTTGTGTTGCGTTTAATTTTACTAATGCCATAATTAACCTTTTGGATTATCTGTTTTAATTTGTTGTATTCTTGCTTTCCAACTATCAATACCATCATCATAAATTTCTTCAAGTTGTGATTCCCAAGAACCATAAAGTTTTTTTCTTGTAGCAATAACTGTTTGATTACTTTCTTCTGTGTTTCCAGCAGTTTCATAAGATGTTAATTGTTCAGCAGTAGGCTCTGAAATTTCTAAATTCCATTCTTTAATATAAACAACTCCATCTCCATCATCTTGCAACAATACATCTTTTAAAAAATCTACTTCTGATACACCATTTGCATCACAGTACATTTTAATTTTAGTTGATAGATTTGCCATAGTTTGTCCTCCTTAATTTTATGTGTCTGCTAATTTAATAAATTGTGCTGATGTAAAGTTTGCTGAAGTATTACCCTTTAGCACCATAGTGTTTTGATGTTTTATTTGCGTAAATCTAACTTTATGTGTAGATGTATTTGTAACATCAAAAAAAATAGAACATCTTACTGTAGAATATCCACCACCAGCGTTCCAATTACCATAACACTCTGCCATTTCAGCATAACTTGAATTATCTGTTGTTTTATCTATTCTTCCACCACCATATTCTGCGTCTGAATTACAAGTCATAAACCAAGTCATAGTAACTAAATAAATTCCTGTTGATGCAAAGGTAAATATTCCAGAACTTTCTGTCATTCCTGTTCCTATTTTATTAAAACCAGAAGTATCATTTCTTTCCCAATTTGCAGAAATAACAGCTTGAGTACCTTGCGACATAGCTAAATCTGTTGTTAATCTCCATGAATCAGCTTCTGTAATTCCACCAGCACTAGCCCAAGATAAAACCCCTGACCCATTAGTAGTTAATGTTTCGCCACTTGACCCATCATTATTTGGAAAAGTTAAAGTGTATGAAGCACTTGCACTATGAGGTGGAGATTTTAATTTTATTCCATGTGAATTTTGTGAACAGTTTAATTGTAAAGTTCCATCAGTAGTACCATCTCCTTTTATTTGTAATCCTGCGGCACTTGAAGTTGATACAAAATTTGCTTTAGCATCTGTTATAGTAGAATCAGAAACTGTGCCTACATTTAATACTGAACCAAGAATTTGAATAAAATTTATTACATCGCCTGTAACTAAATTACTTGCAAAAGTAATCGTTGAACCACTAACAGTAAAAGATGGATTGGCTCCTCCAGATTTCTGAATGACACCATTTAAAGACACAATCATGTGTGTAGAAGTTTCTGGTATTACATTTACTCCACCGACTTGCATTGTATATGCGGCTTGACCATTAACTACTGATATTGCATCGCAAATCTGAAAGTTGCCTACTGTTGGTTGTTGACCTATATAACTCAAAATTTTTACTCCTTAACTTTTTGGATTATTATCTTTTATACCTTTAACTCTTGTTTTCCAAGCATCAATATCATGGTAGATTTCATCTAATTGATCTCCCCATGTACCATACTCGGCTCGTCTTGTTACATCTACACTAGCATTACTTTCAGCAGTATTACCAGCAGTTTCATAACTGTCTAATTGTACTGAAGTAGGTTGAGCAATATCTAAATTCCATTCTTTGATATATGCACCATTACCATCACTATCGTCTTGCAACATAACATCTTTCATAAAATCTACTTCTGATACACCATTTGCTTCGCAGTATAATTTTATTTTTGTACTTAGTTGTGCCATAGTTTGTCCTCCTTAATTTTATGTTATTATTTTGTATCCACCAAAATTTGTTGAGTTTCCATCTCCTGCACCTGCTGAACCACCTTTAAGTGAAGGTGAACCTGAAGTATCATCTATATATACAAAAACTTCATAATAATCTCCCTCTGCTACATTGTTTATAAAATTGTGACCTACAGAATTTTGACGACCTAAACTATCTCTAAGGTCTATTATATGTTCGCAAAAAGCAGTTCCATTTCTTCTAAACTGTAACCACCCATATTTAAAGCCATTATCTTCGCCACTGTCCATATACATATTGGTAAACATATAATAATATCCTGCTTGACCAACTGGACAAGTCCAACGATAATTACTAGAGTTATCATAAGCACTAGCAGTGTCTAAAATTTCTTGATCAAATTGAACTTTTACATAGGTTTGATCTGAAACTGTTTGTGTTGAACCTCGTCTTGCATACCAAGCAGGTGTCATAAATCCACCAGCACCAGTTACAGTTCCTGTAAATGCAAAGTTATCTGCAAGGTTAATTGATTCTGATTGTATTTTATCTATTGCCATAATTTATTTTCCTATGTTATAATTTTGTATGCTCCAAATTTTGTTGCTCTTGTCCATTGGGTATCACTTTCTAAAAGGTTACCACTTCCACTAACAGTATTTACTCTAGCAAATACTTCAAAATAATCATTATCATCACTATCTACGACAGCTGACGAAAATAAAAAATTTTGTCTAAAATAGTGAGTCCCTGGGTCACATACGTTTTGAAGAACATAACTACCATTTTTTTTTAAATAAATATAATGTGGACCAAGTTGATCGTTTCCAGATGTGTCATATAAAAGAGAAGCATAAATAAAATATTTACCAGCTACTCCTGGAGTAAATCTGTAATTAGATGAGTTATCATAAGTATTATTTGTATCATACAACTCTGTTTGAAACTGAACTTTAGTTACAGCATCATTTGAAAGTGCTTGACCACCACTACCACCTAAATATGCTTCAAAAGCTGGAGTATTAGCACCACCAACACCAGATACAAAGTTTGCTCTAGTCATTTTTCTTAATGCACTAGCTGATGTGTCATGAATTAATATTGTGTCATCTGTAGCGATAGAAGTTTCAGCAGTTTGACCAGTAATTATTGTAGGTGCAGTTTGATCGCTACCCACAGATGCGTTTGGTGCATTTACAGTTTGTAATGCTCTGCCTAAATAAACTGCATACATAACATCGCCAGATGCTGTTGCACTCGTAAGAGTTAAAGTTGTACCACTTGCAGTATATGCTTTGCCACTTCCTGGTTGCTGAACAACCCCATTGATAACTAATCTAATATCATTCTCATTTGCTACTGCATGAGATAAAGTATAATTAGCTGTTGCCGAAACTGAAAAGGTTTCAGTTAAAAAACTTGCAAAATTTTCTGCTGGAGTGTTACCAATATAAGACAATTATAACTCCTATGTAATTTCCATTACTGAAAGTGTACCAGAAATTTTATCTGCTACTGAACAATCAATTTTTAAAACATCAGTTGTTTCCATTACAACCTTACCACCTGTTAAAAGCTCTAATGAGCTTCCTGCTGGTATTGTTACATCTTTTACTAAAAATGCAGTTCCATTAGCAACATTGTTTGCACCATTTCTATTTGCAGTATCACTAACCAATTCTACTTCAACTGTGACTGCAGTTGTGTGTATATTTGTAAGTAACAAACCTACAATTACTGTTGTTGTGCTAGATGCTACTGTGTACATTGTATATGCTGTTCCTGCTGATGCAGGTTCTGCCGCAAAAGTTACACATTTAAAAGTATTTGCCATCTGTTCTCCTTAATTATTTGTTTTATATATCATCCTAAAGCTATTGCAAGACTTGTTACCTCATCTAGAGAAACTCCTGCTGAAGTAGTTACAAAAGATAAATTACCGCTTCCATCTGTTCTAATTACTTGACCTGACGAACCATCTGCTGTTGGTAATGTAAAAGTTAAATTTGCACCAAGTGTGTCAGGTGATTTTAAAGCAACATAATTTGCTCCATTATCTGTATCTTCAGGTAATCTTATTTCAGCACCAGCACTCGCTGATCCTGTAACTTCAAGAGGAGTGCTTATAGTAGAATCTAAAAAATTTACTGTATCAGTTGTTTGATTAAAAGTAGCCAAACTAATAAAAGCATCATTATCAGCATTACGCATTTTCCATATGTTACTTGAAGTGTCATACCATAATTGGTAAGCATAAGTTGTAGATGGAGCTGAAGAACCTGAATTATTAGATACTACAGCTTGAAGTGCAGAGTTTAAATCTGCTCTAAAAGAGGGAAATCCTTGGTTCGCTATTACATAATCGTGAGTTGCCATATTTATGCCTTATCATCAGTTTTTTTAATAATCAACAACATATTCTACACTCCTTTTGCTTGATAATCAAATGTTCTTGATACACCTGAACCACTACTATTTTGAAAAGCAATATCAAATCCTGATACTGTTTTATTTGTAATAGCATATTTATCCCCAGAAGACATATCTTGAATAGATAAAGCAATAGCAATACTATTCGCTACTCTATAAGCTCTTGCGTAAGTTACTGTTTTTGTACTTGTGCCTGAAGCTACATCATTTTCTTGATTTGTAAATGACTCTAATGCTATTTTTATTCCAACAGCAGTTACAATAGGAGTTGCTGTACCATTATCTGAAGTTAATAATACTCTAAATTTAAAAAATCTACCTGTATAATCACCAATAATAAAATCTTGAAAGGTTGAAAAAGTAATATTATCATCAGAAACTGCTATTTGTAGTTCAGATGAACATTGAGTATTTGCATCACCATCAAAGTTAGAATTTTGGTCATCAAAATTACCTGATACAAAATCAAATATTCTTGCTCTATCTGTAACCTGTTGTTGTAATGTTGCTGTAATGTTTGCAGTTAAAATTGCACCAGCATCAATTGTATCAGAAAAAGCATAAGTACCTGATGATTTAACTGTTGCGTTCTCTCCACCATCAAACAAAGTTTGTGTAATAGAATCAAAGTTACCTGAAACATCATCAAAGAGTTGATTACCTTTAAGTACAATTGCTTTTGAATTGTCTTCTAATGTTATTATTGCTGTATCATTAGTTGTGCCTGTAAAATTTGGATTTTGGTTATCAGTAATTAAATCTGTAAAGTTATAATTTAATGTTGTTATTTGCGTAACTACTTCACTTGCATTAATTGATACATTTCCTAATTTATCTACTGCTTTGATTAGATAAGTTCCTGTTTTAGCTGGTACTATTATTGATGTTCCTGGTCTTGATAATTTTTTAACTAATACAATTGAGTTTTGCCATTGAGCTCCAGTTGTTGCTGAACTAAAATTAATTCTATAATGAGATAAATCTAAATCAGGTACTGGATCAAAACTTAAATGAGCTTCTTTTCCAACTATGTTACATGCAAAATTCTGTACATCAGCAGGTGGTGCAATCTGTCCAATAATAGTTCTACTTGCAGTTATAGATGAAGAATTTACACCAAAAATATTCACACCTCTAGCACGAACCGAGTAAGTTGCTTTATCAATTACATTTAAAAACTCAAATTTTGTTCTAGCACCTCTACCAATTAATTTAAAAGTATCAGCAGGATTTAAAGCTGTACCATCAGCATCAGTATCTTGTTTTACTTCTACTTCAAATATATCTGTAAAGTTATCTGTAGGTGCTGTAAGCTCAATAACAAGTTTTACAATTACAGTACCATCATTATAAGCAACAAGTTCATCGGTTAATGTTATTGCTTGTGGTGCGGCAACTGTTGTAGCATTAGGCAAGTTTGTAGATTTACCACTTGATACAGTAGAATAATCACTTGTTGCAAAATCATATACAGCACTTCCTGTTTCTCTAAATTCACATGCAACAATTGGTATTGGAGCATCTTGAGAACCACCCATAGCAAATGACCAATTACTAATTTCAAATTCTTTATTTGTAAATCCTAATCTACTATTTGTAATCTGTACTGTATCTCCAATATCTAATTGAAAAGCTTTTAAATTAAATTCTGCTGTAAAACTTATTTGTTGTCTTGCTTTTAATAGTTGTATTTTAGCCAATCTTTGTACTGTATGCGAAGATGTAGTCATTGGAAAATTAAACTCTCCAAATATTCTTTCTGAATTATCTTCTGTTTCAAATGTACTGTTTGTTAATATTGGATAATCTTGTGGTTGATAGTTATTATCTGGCTCTGAATATAAACCTTTTACTGCATTAAATAGTTCTTTTTTTGATATTCTTGTATTTAAACTGATACCACTTCTTATATGTTCTTCATCTAGTGTTACACTTGGAGTTTCAAATACTGCTGGTCTTAATTTAAATTGACCATTAGAATAAATTAAATGTCCTGCAATACTTGATAACATATTTTCTAATATGCTTTTTGGTGCTTTATCTAAATTAAAAGTACCATTTACTGAAAATCTTTTTTCTGTTCCTGATGGATTAGTAATAGTTACATTTTCATCACAAGTGTTTGCTACTGCTGAAAAATTTGTATCATTTATTTCATTAGCATCAGCATCTAAACCATATCTTTCATTTAATAAATAATCTCTAATACATAGAGCTGGATTTGTAGAAAAAGCTGTAGCACTACTTCTTGGATCAAATACTTTTTTACCCTCAACCTCAAATGTTATATTTGGAACACCATTTGTATAAACATCTTTATCAAAATTTAATCTTACATATAAATAAGCAATACCTCTTAATCTATGACTTGTAGTCCATTGTGAAATTTCACTTACTAAATCAGCATCAGCAGATTGTGCATCAGCTCCTAAATGTTTTTTGATTCTAGCTTTTCCTTCATATTGATTTCCACTAGATGGAAATAATCTAGCAATTCCATTAGAATCTGAACCATCTTGTGTTAATGGTACTTCATCTTCATTAAAAAATACTTTTGTAATATTATTTATTTCATGACCAGCTACTGTAATTATAATATGTAAAAATTCATTTGTTGAACCAGTTGCTTCAGCATAAACCATAGTTCCACCAACTCTAGTTTTACCATATATTATTCTTTGTGGAGCGACACCAGATTTAGCTGTAACCATCGTACCTTGCTGGAGATTAGTGCCTAATTCAGGTATATCTATATCTGGAGCTAATTTTCTATTTACAGCACCCATTACTAATTGAGTACCTGCTGAAACCAAAAAAGTACCAACTAAACCAGCAGTTGTTCCTGATAATCCTATAGCAGTTCCAACTTTAGTTGCAAAAGCTGATGGACCAATTGCAGGTATGGCGGCAAAACCAACTGCTAAAGCACCTACTATTAATGCTGTTTTTATTGTTTTACTTCCCATTTATTCTATTCTCCATGCTATATTACAAGTGTTCGTATTTCTTGTTTCTACACCATTCTTTGCTCTAAAAATACTTTTTTGTCCAATACATACCCCTAGAGTTCCACCAAGTTCTTCATCTGTTTTTAAAAAAACAACATCACCTCTTTGTGCATATACACAATCTATTTCTTTAAAATTATTATCTTTAGCAATATCCATAGCAATATCTAATAAATCTTTTTTATTTAACTCCTGTAATATTTTTTTAGCATCTTTTAAGGATTTATATTCCATATCAAATACTATTTTGTTTGTAATAGTTTTAATTGCACCTATCACAAAATTAACACAATCTGATTTACCTCTTTTAAATTTTACTAACTGTTGTTGTTGAATATAATCTGATAGTTTAGTATCCCAATTTTCTATTCTCATTAGGATGAAGCTTTTCCCCAAATTATTTCTTTATCCTGTAAATCAGGAACAAACTCAAAACCTAAATCACCAGCAAAACTTAATTGTTGATCTTCATGTGTGTATCTTCTTTCTTTAGCTCTATCCAATACAATCAATCTATTTTCTAAATTTAATACTATTGTTGCTGATTCAGGACCCTCATCTATCTTCATGATGTCCATTTTTCCTTTGAACAAAGTATAAACATCAGCAATTACTGATTTGTTTGTATCAAATAAACCTAAAAAAATACTTGCATTTCTATTTGTATAATTAGCAGATAGTGCCGCTGATATTAAACTTGATTTAACACCTGTTAAAGATAATGATGCACCAACAGCTTCAACTTGATCACTTTCTGATATAGCACTTACATTCATTAAATCACCTAAACCTGTAAAAGTATTAGATGAACCACCAGCAGTCATTGTTAAATCTCCATAACCATTCCAAAATCTTAAAGTACCTGTGCTAAACTCTAGTTCACATGCTAAAAGTGGTCTTACAACTTGACTTGTTACTGCATTATTAAAAGCTGTTGTTACTGTTCTTGACATATTATTCCTTAATAATTATTTTTTTAATTGATAAAGAGCCATCAATATTTTCTTCTAATTCTGCTTTAGATTTTATGCACTGATATTGAACATTTTTTTGAAAAACTCTTTCAGCAACTCTTTTACCTTTTAAACATTTGGACATAGAGTCTTGTATTCTATGTTCCTTAATTTCTCCATTAACAATCATAAGTAAAGCTATTACTGTTTCTATCATAATACCTTACCTTTATTTATTCCATTTTTAACTACATACTTTTGAGTACCATTACCACCTATCTCAACTTCTTTTTTTAAATGTTTAACAAGATTCATTTCTTTGTGTTTTTTATGCAAAGATTCAATATAGTTATTTAATTTTTTTTTTATCCTTTCTGACATTTTTTTTATCTCCATATAAATTTTCAATACCTAGTTGTATTTTAAAACAAACTTCATCAATCCAACCAAACATTGCATATAATATTCTATCAAGCATTAATGATCTCCATTCCCATTTATTCTTACTTTATCTTTTAAAACTTCTAATTGTGCTGACAGTTTATCAACATCTTTAATTAATCTTTCTATATTTACTTTGTTGTTCATCATACCATCTACTCTTTCAGTAAGTTTTTCAACTTCGACTAAGGTATTTTCTATAAGCAAATATTGTTCGCTATCTGCTGGAAGTGAACCCATTTCTCCTCTTGGCCACTTAATTCTAAATTCTGTATTTTCTTCAACATCAGAAATCATTAATTTACCATTTGTTTCAATATTGTTGAGTCTTTCAATAATTCCAAAGTATGCCCAAACTGCTACTGCTACTGCAATAATAATAGAAATTAAATTTCTTAATGGTAACTGTATATTTGTGTTTTCGCTTACTTTCATTTTCTTTTCCTTTTACCCATTCCCATATAATGATCTCCAGGCTCATAATCCCATCTTTTACCATGATGACCTCTTATATCAGCATACCACATTCTTAGTCTTACAATAATTTTTCTCAAATTTCTACTCATTCTATCTCATTCCATGCTTCTTCTTCGCTTTTGGGTTCAGGTAATTCAAAGTTTTTTGGTGGCATCAATAATTTACTATCGCCCATTAGATTTATTTCAGGATTTTCTTTCTTATAATCATCTTTAAGAACATCCCAATAACTGCCATCATCATTTGGTCTTGTTATATCACTACCTTTTACATTACTACATTTGCTGACTAATAATCTAAAGTTATCATTATATTGAAGTGTTGGATTATTATTTACCTTATTACAATGTTTTAAAAGCTCTAACTGTTGTTTAAGTTCCATATTTTCTTGCTGTACTTTTTTAAATTCATCTGTACATGCTGAACCTAAATACTTTCTCCAGGTAAGTCTTACTGATTGATCATCAGAAGGATTAGTATAATTATTATCGGAGTTAAAATGCCTGTAACTGTTTTCTGAATCTCTTTGTTCGACTGATAAGCTAAGATCACCAGTGCTACAAGAATTAGTACCATTATTGAGATAGTCATTTCTTGAATGAGCTGGTTTTACACATAGAGCTAAAACACACATAAGAACAATAAGTATTCCTGTAAAATAATAATTCATCTTGGCAATCTCCATTGTGCATAAATCCTATCTGTTTAAATCCTTAATATCATAATCGTGTTCTCTAACTTGATCTGCTAATTGTCTATATAAATTTTCTGCCATTTGCCATGTAGCTTCAGCAGAAGATAATCTTGTATTCATATCTGTTATTTCTTTTTGTGCTATTGCTAAATCGCTTTCTAATTTTATAATGGTCAATTTACTGTCATCAATTGTAGAAGTTAAATTTAAAACATATCTTATAGATGTGAATGTTCCAACTACTAGAGAAGCAACTATTGGGACTAGAATAATATTTTTTTTAAAGAGTTCTGCAAAGTTCATTATAATGCCTCGGTAGCTGATAAGGTTATTCCATATTTACTCACCTGATCTGTATCCCACCCAGTTTCATTATTATCTAATCTCATTATTGTTTTTGCATTTGTATATATAACAGTTGCATCATTATTAATTGTTTCTATACCCTGTCTTAATGAGGGTTCTACTTTTACATTAGCTTCACCTGAACCATTGGCACTAACATCTTCAATAACCATATATAAATAAGAACCTATTTGTATATAATCACCAGCTTTGAATACATTTGCTCTACTAGCAGTAAAACCATCTAAAGCTATCTGATTACCTGTTTGACTTGCTCCATTGACTCTAACAGTCCCTGTAGCTGTTCCTTGTATGGTTTTTCTATCTTGATCACCTATACTAAATGTTCCTCTTCTACCTCTTAATTGTAGTAAAAAAGCTAATATTACAGAAGCATTGTTTTTTAGCATTGGGGGAAATTTAATTTGTGTTGTCCAATATTCACCCTCATGTTGAACAATCTGATCTTGACCTGTGAAAGGAGAGCTAGAAACTGCTACAGTTCTAACTATAGAAAATCTTTGTGTTTGTACCCCAACAACAGTTGGAAATGTCAATGGGTATGATGGTGTAAATACTGCCATAATTATCCTCCAAATGCTTTTGCAAATTTACCACCTCTCAATTTAGCATCTGCTACTGCTGATATAGTTGATTGTTGAATAGTTGGCAACATATTTGCTATTTCTGATCTAACTGTATTTGTTACACCTAAAGCAAAATTTAAGTTTTGATTTATAACAACACCTCCACCACCACCCATTAATGATCTTGTATCTGCATTATTTTTAATTACACCAGCACTTCCAGGAACAAATAACTCTGGTCCTCTTTCACCTACCATTCTTGGAACACCTGATTGTTGTACACTTCCACCTGATGCAGTACCTGGCAAAGTGGTTCCTGTAGTTCCAGTTTTAAAAAATCCACCTACAATTGATCCAAGAGTACCACTTCCTGATAATCCCTCTCTTATAGCTTTTGTAATTCTATCCATTACTAAAACTTGGAATAATGTTTTTTGAATATCTATTAATACTTCTCTTAAAATATCTTTAAATTTTAAAGCACCTGTTTCACCTCTAGCAAAAGCATCAAATATTTTATTACCAGTTTTTTCAAATGTCTTTGCTACACCATCACCAATACCATCTAGAGCTTTTTGTATATCAGCTAATCTTTGTGTTTTTTCTGCTAAAGCATCTATATGAGCTAACTCTGTTTCTATTGCTGAATTTATAACATCTTGATCTTTAATTTTTTTTGATAAAAGTGCATCTTCTATCTTTCTTGTCATAGCAAGTTTTCTTAATTCTACTTCTGTTTTACCTAAATCTTCTATTTCTCTTGCATTTGCTAATTCTCTTTTAGCTTGTTGATCTTCTAATAATTTTTCTAATTTTGTTTTTTCTTTTAATTTATTGTTAGAAGCTATTTCTGCTGCATTTTTACTTTTAATTTCTTTCGTTAATTGACTAACTATAATTGCTCTTTTTGCTTCTAATTTAGCAATATCTTTTATTAAAGTTTCTTCATCTTCAGCCATCATAATACTGTCACGCAAAGTATTATTCATATTTGCTAGTTCTATATCAATTTCAGCTAATTGTTTTTTTAAATCTGCTTCACCCAAACCTCTTAATGTACTTTCAAAATCACCAAAAACTTTATTAAGACCTTTTAACA
>VMHT01037620.1_pt1 | contig 15885 bp, 16 predicted proteins | sample 4693611 | NCBI WGS metagenome assembly VMHT01 (sample SAMN12280063, study PRJNA550983) | marine metagenome | isolation source: seawater sampled from same location over 5 years 0.02-0.2 micron viral filtrate | place: USA: collected off the coast of southern California halfway between the port... ... | reverse complement strand
TTTCAAGTTCGGTGGCATCTTTTAATGAACGTTGCTTCAGGCTGGTGACAAAGCTTAACGCCGGCACCGAGGCGCTCACATCACTGTTGTTGGTGGCCTCAATATAACGGGGCGAGCGCGAAAAGGCCGCCCGCATTTCGGGGCTGGTCTGGACCAGATTTGCCCATAACGCCGGTTGCTGTTGCCGTTTTAACTCGAGCCAGCGGGTGAGCTGCTGGCTCAGTGTCGGCTGGCTGGTAGCCACGGTGCTGATACATTGTTGTAGTTTATCGAGCAGACGAGACTCGTAAACAAAACGCTGGGACAACTGGGCAGTTTTTCCTAAGACCGTGTTGCGCTGGGCCACCAGCGAACCCAACTCACAGTTTTGCAGCTGATAAAAATCCCGTAAGTTAACGCTCACGGGTTCAATGGCCCGGGTGAGTTCCGCTGGCGTGGGATAGTCAAGCAGGGGTGGGGCGACGATATCAACAGCCTGGGTGTCCAGTACGCGGCTCAGGCGCTCCTGATATTCGGCCAGGTCGTCATCCAGCCCTGCATCAAAAAAACACCCGGCGAGCAGGCCGCATAGCGACAACAGTAACCATAAACGCATATCAGGCCGTCGCCTGAGAAGCGATGCTGCGCCCACCATCAATAGCGATAATCTGTCCGGTGATATACGGATTGCTGATCAGAAACTCGGCGGTGTGGGACAGCGCTTCAACCGAGCCAAGTTGCTGTAAAGGGATACTTTGCAATAGGTGGTTTTTTTGCGCTTCGCTTAACGGCCGCTCGGGCCATAGAATCGCGCCGGGAGCGATGCCATTGACACGTATTGTCGGGGCCAGTTCAATGGCCAGCGAGCGGGTGAGCGAGGTCAGCGCCGACTTCGCTGCACAGTAAACACTATGCCCTGGAAGCGGGCGTTCAGCATGGATATCCACCATATTAATCACGCACCCGCCTGAGTTCTGTAACAGCTGGCGAAGAGCCTGGGTTAAAAACAAGGGGCCCTGCACATTGCTGCCCATTAAGGTCAGCCAGTCCTGGGTCTGAATCTCGCCTACCGGGGTAGGGTAAAATGCTGAGGCATTGTTTATTAAAACATCCAGTCGAGCGGTGGTTTCAGTGACCTTTTTGGCCAGCGCGGTGACCTGCTGCATATCACACAAATCGGCCTGGATAGTAAAGGCAGACTCAGCTCGCAGCTGATTTAGCGAGCGACACAGCTGTTCGGCTTCGTGGCGGGACTGATTATAGTGCACCACTACCTGATAGCCTTTTGCATGCAGTGACGTTGCGAAATGGTGACCAATCCGACGAGCGGCGCCGGTAATCAGGGCAGTGGGCGGCGAAACAGACATAAAACCTCGGGTTTAATACATTTTCTGGCAGCGAATGATGGCAGATTTTGCTTCATCCAGATAGTTGTTACCAAACATAAGCGCATGATTCAGCCAATGATAAAGCTGATAGAGCTGTTTTCGCTGCTCATAGCCCTCATTCAGTGGCGCGGCTTCATGATAGGCAACATAAAACGGCTCCGGCAGGCGCCCGAATAATTCGGTCATGGCAATATCAGTTTCCCGATCGCCATAATGCACTGCCGGATCAAAGATAACCGGACCTTTGGCGATATGCCCCACATTCCCCGACCACAAATCACCGTGAACCAGACTGGGCATAGGGCGGTGGCCATGCAGAAATAGCTCGGTCTGGGTCACAAATATATCGGGGTTTACCAACCGGTGCCCCTGACGCGCCAGCTTTTCCAGCATAGCCCCAATGCGGCATTCAGAAAAAAACACCGACCAGGTTTGGTAGGTGTCATTGCATTGTTCGGTGTTACCCAGAAAGTTATTGTGGGACCAGCCGAACTTTGCCGCAGAGGCCTTTGCTTTAGCAGTCGAATGCAATTGCGCCAATTGGGTTCCCAGTGCACGCCAGTCACTGGCTTCGGGGCGGGTGAAACGCAGAAAACCCTGTACCAGATATTCATGACTGTTATTGCCCTCATCGGTAATGCCGTGACACACAACCCGGGGTGTATTGATGGTATTGGTAGCCTCAATGGCGGTAAGGCCCTCGGCCTCGTGACGCAGCTGCAAAGGGCCCTGATGGGGTCTGATTTTTACAAAATACCGGGCCGACGAATCTTTTATAAGAAACGCCTGATGGGTGTCGCCGCCGGCAACTTGCTCTTTATGCTGACACAAAAAGCAGCTGCCAGTGGCCCGACTGATATGGTCGCTGATAAAATGCCACATAGGTTGATTTGATAAGCCTGCGTGCATGTGCATTAACCTAGCCTTAAGTATAGTTTACCTGCCTGTTGACATTGTTCTTTTTACGTTGATTCGGGCAATTCTGATTGATTTACTACAGGTTGTAGTGGATGAGGTAACCAAGGCAGGCTGGTTGGCGGCCCAGGCAATTTATTCGCAGCCATTGCATGCGCTGGGTAAGCCGTTATAATTCCCCTCTTTTTTAGCAGCTTCCAATGCCCACCGCTGGTTTGAAGGGGGGCGGTTATTTTGCTAACCATTGTTATTTTAAACTCACATATCACAAGTGGCACAGAGTAGGTGTCACCACTGTAAAGGAATGAAAATGCCTGTAATTACCCTTCCTGACGGAAGCCAACGCGCTTTTGATAATGCGGTATCTGTACTTGATGTTGCAGCCGATATTGGCCCTGGTCTGGCCAAGGCCACTATCGCCGGTAAAGTAAACGGTGAGCTGGTGGATGCCGTTGAACTGATTGAGCAAGATGCGGCGCTGCAAATCATCACCGCCAAAGATGACGATGGGTTAGAAATCCTGCGTCATAGCTGCGCGCACCTTATCGGGCATGCGATTAAACAATTATGGCCAGATGCCAAAATGGCCATTGGTCCTGTGATTGATAACGGCTTCTATTACGATGTCGATATGGAGCACTCCCTGACTCAGGAAGATTTGCAAGCGCTGGAAAAGCGGATGCTGGAGCTGGCCAAAACAAACTATCCGGTCGTCAAAAATAAAGTTAGCTGGCAGCAGGCGCGGGACACTTTTGAAGCGCGTGGCGAAATGTACAAAATGCAAATCCTTGATGAAAACATCAGCAAGGATGATGAGCCGGCGTTGTATCAGCACGAAGAATATATTGATATGTGCCGTGGCCCCCATGTGCCCAACATGAAATTTTGTCACCACTTTAAACTGATGAAAGTAGCCGGTGCCTACTGGCGTGGCGATAGCGACAATAAAATGCTGCAGCGCATTTATGGCACTGCCTGGGCCGATAAAAAGCAACTTAAAGCTTACCTTAACCGCTTAGAAGAAGCGGAAAAGCGTGACCACCGTAAAATCGGCAAAACGCTGGATCTGTTTCATTGGCAGGAAGAGGCCCCCGGCATGGTGTTTTGGCACAATGATGGCTGGTCTATTTATACTGAATTAGAAACCTTTGTGCGTCGTAAGTTACGTGAATACAGCTACGACGAAGTCAAAGGGCCGCTGATGATGGACCGTTCGTTGTGGGAAAAATCAGGTCACTGGGACAAATATGCTGAAAACATGTTTACCACTGAATCTGAAAAGCGTGAGTATGCCATCAAGCCTATGAATTGCCCGGGCCATGTGCAGATTTTCAATCAGGGACTAAAATCCTACCGTGATTTGCCGCTACGTATGGCGGAATTTGGTTGTTGTCATCGAAATGAACCTTCAGGCGCATTGCATGGTCTGATGCGGGTTCGTGGCTTTACTCAGGACGATGCTCATATTTTTTGTACCGAAGAGCAGATCTTAAAAGAAGTCAGTGGCTGTATTAAGATGGTCTACGAAACTTACGAAGCCTTTGGCTTTGAAAAAGTGGCGGTTAAACTGTCAACACGTCCTGAAAAACGTGTGGGTTCAGATGAAATCTGGGATAAATCAGAAGCGGCACTGGCCGAAGCGCTGAAAGCCAATGACATCGAATTTGACTATCAGCCGGGCGAAGGGGCATTCTATGGCCCGAAAATTGAGTTCACTTTGCATGATTGTCTGGATCGTGCATGGCAGTGTGGTACTGTACAGCTCGACTTTTCGATGCCGGGCCGATTAGGTTCGACGTACGTAGCAGAAGATGGCGAACGAAAAGTGCCGGTGATGATTCACCGTGCTATCTTGGGTTCGCTGGAGCGTTTCATCGGTATATTAACCGAAGAATACGCGGGTTCGTTCCCACTGTGGCTGGCGCCACAACAAATTTCGGTACTGAATATTACCGATAGCCAGGCCGAATATGTGGGAAAAACCGTAGAAAAATTGCAACAATTAGGATTTAGAGCAAAGTCTGACTTGAGAAATGAGAAGATTGGCTTTAAAATCCGCGAGCACACCCTAAAGCGTGTTCCTTATATGCTGGTGGTCGGCGACAAAGAAGTAGAGTCGGGCCAAGTGGCTGTGCGTTCAAGACGTGGTGAAGATCTGGGAACGATGAGTCTGGATGCTTTCATTGAATTAGCACAGAAGGAAGTCGCAGAAAAAACAATCAAGTAGATTGTTACGGGTCTTGAAGGTGCCTGCAACATCCCCATATCGGGTAGCAGGCATAAGATTATAATTTTTGGAGGAATAGCACATTAAAGGCGCTAACAAACAGGCTCAGGGCGCAAAAGCCCGCATAAACGATGAAATCAAAGCCAGAGAAGTAAGACTTATCGGCAAAGAGGGTGAACAGATTGGCGTGGTTTCGCTAGCAGAAGCAACGCAAACCGCTGAAGAAGCGAGTCTGGATCTTGTAGAAATTAGTCCGAATGCCGAGCCGCCAGTCTGTAAAGTTATGGACTATGGCAAGTTCCTCTTTGAAAAAAGTAAAGCTCAAAAAGAGCAAAAGAAGAAGCAAAAGCAAATTCAGGTCAAGGAGGTTAAATTCCGCCCTGGCACTGATGAAGGCGATTACCAGGTAAAACTGCGCAACCTGCGTCGCTTTCTTGAAAGTGGGGACAAAGCCAAAGTCACTATCCGCTTCCGCGGTCGTGAAATGGCCCACCAAGACATTGGTATCGATCTACTAAAACGGATAAGAACCGATTTAGAAGAGGTTGCTACCTGCGAATCTTTCCCTCGTCGAGTGGAAGGTCGCCAGATGATCATGGTATTAGCCCCAACAAAGAAGCAGTAATGGTCTAAAAGTTTTCGAAGATTCTGCACCTTCGAAACACCTTGCTGCATAATGTAACCGGTTTGTGATGACTGCACATCATACGGACCGAACTTAACAATGCGGAGTTTTAGCAATGCCTAAAATCAAATCTAACAGTGGTGCAGCCAAGCGTTTTAAAAAGACAGGCTCTGGCCGCTTTAAAAGCAAGCAGTCTCACTTGCGTCATATTCTGACCAAGAAGAGCTCTAAGCGTAAACGCCATTTGCGTGGCAAAAAATTGGTTCATGATGCGGATACCAAATTGGTACAACGCATGTTGCCTTACGTTTAAAGATCAGGAGACTAAAGAATGGCTAGAGTAAAACGCGGTACGATTGCACGTGCCCGTCACAAAAAAGTTTTAAAACAGGCGAAAGGTTATTATGGTGCTCGTTCTCGCGTATTTCGCGTAGCGGTACAGGCAGTAACTAAAGCTGGTCAATATGCATATCGTGACCGTCGTCAGCGTAAGCGTCAATTCCGTCAACTGTGGATTGCACGTATCAATGCTGCGGCACGTCAAAATGGCATGTCTTACAGCCGTTTCATTAACGGTCTGAAGAAAGCGTCTGTCGAAATCGATCGTAAGATCCTTGCTGACATCGCAGTACATGACAAGGTAGCATTCAGCGCATTAGTCGAATCGGCTAAAGGCGCGTTAGCTTAATTTTTTAAACCAAATTAAGTTTAAGTTCTTTCGGAAAACGGCGAGCAGGATGCTCGCCGTTTTTCGTTTCTACTTCCAAAAAAATGCCTTACTGTAAGTATGATGTGCCAATTTACCTACCTCGCTCACAACCCGATCTTCTGCTTTTTTCCTTCTGTCTTCGTCAAAAGCCAATAAACCCTTCTCCATCTTTCTAAATTTTGCGCTAAATTAATAAATTCGCCTAATTGTTCGGAATAATCAGCCCGTTAGGGTAGCGGCAGGTTTTGTGTGTCGTGTAGACTATAGCCTTTTATATTCAGGCAAACTCTTTGTTGCAAAGAGCTTTCCGCATATTAAATGCCATATTGAGGAAATCATGGAGCTTGAAGCGATCATCAGTCAGGCGCAAGGCCAGATTGACGCTGCCGAAGATGCAGCGACACTTGACCAGGTTAGAGTTGAGTACATGGGTAAGAAAGGCAAACTAACTGACCTGTTGAAAGGGTTAGGCAAATTGTCGAACGAAGAACGCCCAGCCGCCGGCCAGAAAATCAATCAGGCCAAGCAGACTATTCAGCAAGCCATTGCCGCCAAAGGCGATGCACTGCGCAGCGAAGAAATGAACCGCAAGCTGGCTGAAGAAGCGATTGATGTCACTTTACCTGGCCGGGTGGAGCAGCCCGGGAACCTGCATCCGGTAAGCCGTACCATAGCCCGGATTGAACAATTTTTCGGGGAGCTGGGGTTTGCAGTAAAAACCGGCCCTGAAGTGGAAGACGGGTTCCATAATTTTGATGCGCTGAACATTCCCGCCAACCACCCGGCGCGGGCTGATCACGATACCTTTTATTTTAATCCCGATGTGATGTTGCGCACTCAGACTTCTGGGGTACAGATCCGGACGATGGAAGTTGAGAAACCGCCGCTGCGTATTATCTCTCCAGGCCGGGTTTATCGAAACGACTACGACCAGACTCATACGCCGATGTTCCATCAGGTCGAAGGCTTGATGGTAGATAAAAATGTCAGCTTTACCGAGCTCAAGGGCATTTTGCATGACTTTTTACATCATTTCTTTGAAGAGTCCTTAGAAATTCGTTTCCGTCCTTCGTACTTTCCGTTTACCGAGCCATCTGCAGAAGTGGATGTCATGGGCAAAAACGGTCAGTGGCTGGAAGTGCTGGGCTGTGGCATGGTGCATCCTAATGTACTGAAAGCCGTTAATATCGACCCTGAAGAATACACCGGCTTTGCCTTTGGTATGGGCGTTGAGCGCCTGACCATGTTGCGTTACGGCGTAACCGACCTTCGTGCATTTTTTGAAAACGATTTACGTTTTCTAAAGCAATTTAACTAGGGCAGGGCAGAGTTTAATATGAAATTTAGTGAAAAGTGGTTAAGAGAATGGGTTAATCCTGCCCTGAGCGCGCAGCAATTATCAGAACAGCTGAGCATGGCAGGACTGGAAGTTGATGAGCTGGCGCCGGTTGCAGGTGACTTCTCGGGCGTCGTTGTTGGTGAGGTGGTCGAGTGTGGTCAGCATCCTAATGCTGATAAGCTACGTGTTACAAAAATCAATACCGGTGATGATGAGTTACTGGATATTGTTTGCGGCGCGCCTAACTGCCGTCAGGGCATTAAAGTGGCCGTGGCCAAAGTAGGCGCGGTGCTGCCGGGTGATTTTAAGATTAAAAAGGCTAAGTTACGGGGCGAACCTTCTTTTGGGATGTTGTGTAGCTTTTCGGAATTAGGCATCAGTGATGACCATGACGGCATTATGGAATTACCCGAAGATGCCCCGGTGGGTCAGGATATTCGCGAGTACCTGAATCTGGACGACCATAGTGTGGATGTGGATCTGACGCCAAACCGTGCCGACTGTCTGGGCATCCGTGGTATTGCCCGCGAAGTCGGGGTTTTAAATAACGAAGATGTGTGCGAACCGGTTATAGAGCCGGTGAGTGCAACCATCGACGATACGGTAGAGATCACTTTGGAAGCGCCGCAAGCGTGTCCTCGGTATCTGGGACGGGTGCTGAAAAATGTAGATTTAACCGTGTCCTCACCCCTGTGGCTGACTGAAAAATTGCGCCGCAGCGGCATTCGCAGTATCGACCCCATCGTAGATGTGACCAACTATGTGTTGTTGGAGCTGGGTCAGCCCATGCATGCCTTCAACCTGAATAGCATTGAAGGTGGCATTCATGTTCGTATGGCGGGCGCCGATGAGTCTTTGACTTTACTGGATGAGACGAACGTTGAACTTAGCAGCGATACCCTGGTGATTGCTGATAACAGCAAACCACTGGCCATGGCCGGTATTTTTGGTGGCCTGCATTCAGGCGTAACGACCGACACCACCGATATTTTGCTGGAAAGTGCGTTTTTTGCCCGTGACGCCATTATGGGCCGGGCGCGCCAGTATGGTTTACATACCGATGCCTCGCACCGCTATGAACGAGGCGTAGATCCCCTTTTACAACGCGATGCCATGGAGCGGGCTACCGCTTTGATTCTATCGATTTGTGGCGGCGAAGCCGGCCCGGTAGCAGAAGCAGTTGAACAAAATGCCTTGCCTGAAGCTAAAACCGTGGTGCTACGGCAGGATCGGTTACGCCGGGTATTAGGCATTGATATCGAGGTGGCAAAGGTGACCGAGATGCTTACCCGGTTAGGCATGCAGGTTACCGAGCTGGAAGATCGCTGGCAGGCTGAAGTACCCAGCTACCGGTTTGACATCGCCATTGAAGAAGATCTGATTGAAGAAGTGGCGCGGGTATATGGTTACAACAACATTCCTAATGTAGCGCCCACCGCGAGTCTGGCAATGTTGCCTGCCAGCGAAGCAACCATCAGTTCTTCGGTTTTCAAAATGCAGCTAATAGCGCGGGGCTACTCAGAAGCCATCACCTATTCCTTTGTGGATCCAAAGGTGCAGGATGCCTTGTTCCCGGCCGAAAAAGGTATGGTTCTGCCGCATCCTATTTCATCTGATATGTCGGTAATGCGGGTTAGCATATGGCCAGGTCTGTTAGGCGCTGTGGCGTATAACCAGAAGCGTCAGCAAAGCCGGGTTCGTCTGTTTGAAACCGGATTACGTTTTGTGCCCGATGCGCAGGCCGACGGTGGGGTGCGTCAGGAGCCGGTTATTGCCGGGGTTATCGCGGGTCGCCGTACCGCCGAAAGCTGGCATGGTGGGGATGAAGCCGTAGACTTTTTTGATGTAAAAGGTGATGTGGAAGCATTGCTGGCATTGATGGCGCAAAATGGCGAAATTACGTTTGCCGCGCAGGCCCACAGTGCCTTGCATCCGGGGATGTCGGCGGCTATTTTGCTTGACGGCAAGAACATTGGTTTTGTCGGCGCTTTGCATCCTCAATTTACCAAAATGACCGGGGTAAATGGTCGTCCGTTTTTGTTTGAAATTGACTTAACTGCTTTATCTCAAAGAACTTTACCTCAGGCAAAAGCGATCTCTAAGTACCCTGCGAACCGTAGAGATATAGCGATTACAGTTAAAGAGGCAGTTGCTGTTGGTGCAATTCTTTCGCATGTAGAAAAAATTGGCGTAAATCAACTAGTTGCCCTAAACTTGTTTGATGTATACAAAGGTAAGGGGATAGAGCCTGGTTATAAGAGCCTGGCTTTATCGCTCATTTTACAGAATCCGGAGAAAACACTGGAAGAAGCTGAAATTCAACAGGCAGTGGACACCGTGGTGAAAGGGTTAGAATCCGAGTTCGGGGCAGCGTTAAGAGAGTAAACTATGGCATTGACCAAAGCCGAAATGGCTGAACACTTATTCGAAAAACTGGGTATTAATAAAAAAGACGCTAAAGATTTAGTGGAAGGCTTTTTTGAGGAAATCAAAACTGCCCTGGAATCTGGTGAACAAGTGAAGTTGTCAGGTTTTGGTAATTTTGATTTGCGTGATAAAAACGAACGTCCTGGCCGTAATCCGAAAACCGGTGAAGACATTCCTATTAAAGCGCGTCGGGTGGTAACCTTCCGTCCGGGTCAAAAACTGAAAAGCAGGGTAGAAAACTCCACTCCTGTAGCTGAATAAGCGTTTTCTTTTTTCGCTTATAGGTAAGGCAGACGGTACGCGCTGTACCGCCTGCCTTATCTTCGTACAGCTTTACACTTCCCCCCTTCCCAAGACCGGTGCTTATCGGTAACCTATTGCCTGTCAGAAACTTCAGATCACTTACCAAGTGACTCATCTTTTAAACAACGGGCGTATTCATGAAAAAACTGCTGTTAACCGGCCTTCTTATTATTGTTGGAATTGCAGGCTATTTTGTCTGGCTGTCGGATCGTTCAGCCGAAACGGTAAAAGAGCCGGTCCCGGTAATTAATGTTATGGATATTCTTAAAGCCTCGGATTTGCGCGCCGGGGTAAAACAGGCAGTTAAACAAAATGACGAGCAGGCCATTGAACAATGGCTGCAAAAAGGTCAGGAAGTGGGGCAGCAGGCCGGTTTGTCGAAAGAAAACATTAAATACCTGGGTTCAGAAAAAGCGAAGCGCTATGTAAAGTACAACGCCAAGCGCGACCTTTTTAACGAAGAGTTTGAACAACGTTATGCCAATTTAGAAGGGATCAGTGATTTAAAAGAGCGCTATCCTGAAGCAAATAAGCTTTATGACAAGGCCCGGGAACTCATTGCAAAGCGTGATAGCCTTATTGAACAGATCGCCGGAACGCTGTCAGAAAGCGGCACGGTCACCAAAGCTCATCGCCAGGCTGCCCAAAAAATTTGGCAGAAACGTCATCAGGCCGTACAGCAAAGTCAAAAAACCGGTTCAGACTCAAATCCCGAGTAGCGTTATTTGTTAGGTTAAACCAACGGCAGCAGTCCGGAGCTGGTCACGGCTATAGTCAAAACAAAGCGGTTAGCGCACCGGGTGTGGTGTTGCTTTGGCGTACCGACAAGCAGGCCCTTAAAAATCAGTAATAGCTGCCAGCATCTTTGAGTCTGGTTTAAAGGGGGCTCGGTGCTCGTAAAGGATGGCTGGTTATTGCAACCCATTACAAGCGTGGCAAGCGGCCTTGATACCTTTCGCCTCAACTTTGTTTTCTCTCCTCTTAGCAGTTCTTTATTATCTACCAGATTGCGTCTGGTATTTATTCCGTCTTCCATGGTTTAGAATATACCTGCCCGGTAATGTGGTGTTACCGGGCGCTTACTGCTTTTATCCGGCTAAATTTGTAAAAAGGATTTCTGCCGATTCTCCCGCCGTAATCCGAAACCTACCTCTTTGTGCTACGAAAAATTCATACAGCTGAATTGTCTTATCTTATTGATCTGTATTGGGTGCCAAGTAAGTCGGGCGTGAAACAAGCGGTGTCTGCCAGATACTATGAAACCTAGCAAAAGATAGTGGACAAAAAGGATAAAGAAAAAGAGATAGAGAGTCAGCGACAGTGAATAGGGACGCGATTGTTTTTACCCTCACAAAGGTTTGTGGGAGAGGTTATTCATCGACTATCGTGTTTCGCTATTTTGTATTATTGCTTAGTACTGCTTAGTACTGCTTAGTAGGGCTTTGTACAATGGTATCGCTATTTTCAAAAATGTTGGGGTACAACGCGTGAATTCGGAGACCACAAAATACGCTTTTTTAAAGTGGGACTACCTACTCTTACGGTATGTGCGTACATTGCCTTATTCTACACGGCTTCTAAACACAGGGATGTAACGCTGGCAGCACGAATTGTTTTAGATTTTACCCTGGCAGCGCTGAGCGCGGTGAACTTTTCAAAAGAATTAGCATCAGTACTTGTTAAAGGCCAGTCAACGTGGCCTTATTGGTTACAAACAGGTGCCCCTGCTCTATATTTGGTTATGCTATTGGTATGTTATATCAAAGACGGGAAAAACCATGGCAGGTGGCTAGGTGCAACATAAAGCACGGCCGCGGGGTGTGCTACTACGTAACTATAAGCCAGAAAGCTAAGCATTAGCTGCTAAGAAGGAACTTAGAGAATTGAAAAAATTAACCGTTTTACTCGCTACAGCACTGTTGTGCTCTTGTGCTACCGTCAAAACCCTTTCACCCGAAAATAATCACGTGGTTATTGAGCATCACGGCAACAAAAGCTACTGTGAAGAGATTCCCCGGATTTACAGTGGGCTTTCATACAACTTTTGTCTTTTGTACGGCGAGCCGGATAGAGCTGGCACCCTGGGTAATCGTTTCAACGGTGTGCCATGGTTTGTGTTTGATTCAGTCTTCTCTGTTGCTGCTGATACCGTGGTGATCCCCTACACGGTGGTAACGCAAGTGCAAAAAGGAAACATCGAAGTTAATTAAGAATTCTGATATTTCTATATATGGCGCAAATAAAGGCGCACTGGCTTAGTCAGATAACGAAGTAAGCCAACCTGGACTTCCAATAATTTTAATCACTTGCCACTACCTTAAAATACCTCGTATACGGGTGCGGTTATTATCAGTCGGAGTCATCATTTGCCTGAATTAAAAACGATGGGCTTGTTTTTACTTACAGCTGTGGCAGAGATCGTGGGTTGTTACCTACCGTACCTTTGGCTACGTGAAGGAAAATCGGCCTGGTTGTTAGTTCCTGCTGCGCTTTGTCTTGGCGCTTTTGCCTGGTTGTTATCGTTGCACCCCACCGCAGCAGGCAGGGTGTATGCGGCTTATGGCGGGGTGTATATATTTATGGCTATTCTGTGGTTGTGGGCAATAGAGGATATCAGGCCCACAATCTGGGATCTTGTGGGGTCGGGCGTAGCATTATTAGGTATGGCCATTATTATGTTCGCGCCACGGGGCACCTGAGGAAGCGGCTATGGGCGCACTTATAAGCCATAGGATAGGCCATAAAATACTCGCAGTGAAAAACTATTAAAGTCTTCCGATTTTGATTGCCAAGGGGAAAGTCTTTTAATATTTTAAGATAGCGGGGTCAGCATCCAGAGAATAGTGGCCACGGCTTACGCTCTCTTATTCGCCACCTATCTTATTCGTCTGGTGCAGCTCAAGCAGGCGAATTAAACAAGGCCCGATCAGGCAACAATACCCGCACTGTTACCTGGTTAAAATTAATGTTGGTTTTACAAAAAGGAATTTGAAGAATGAATATCAATGCCACACTTTTCGGTCAGGTGGTTATTGTGCTGGCCGTTATAATGGCGGTACTGGGATATTATCTGGGTAGAAGAAAAACACAGACCCCCATTTTCACTGCAGTTATCGCTATTTTTACGGCGTTTTTGCCGCCCCTGGCACTTATTTTTCTGATGGTTCTGGTGGTAAAAAACGATGTGAATACCACTACCAACTAGCTGTCTTTTGGCGCCTGACCCCAAATGAGGGAAGGGGACGGCGAAAAAGTAAGTGTATGTGTGTCTTTAGTATCAGGCGTCATATTACGGACTGTCTCGGGTTTTAAAGCTTCGCCCCTGGGCCGTGATTTTTCAGATGAAATCTGAGCGGTTATTCCGCCAAATCTGAGTTTAATCCGGCCTGTCGGGAAAGAGAGCCTCCTTGCATAGGGTCTACCTGTGCCGGTTTTACGCTGCCAATAAAAATTAAGGAATAACATGTCAGGAGCTGCTCGAAATGGTGTGCTTATCTACTCAGAAAATGTACGTCGACTCGCTGAATTTTATCACCAACTATTCAAGCTAAGCATTATCAGGGAAACCAAAGAGTTTATCAGCCTGGCAAAGGACGGGGTTAATCTTATTATTCATGTTCCGCCTGTTGAGATACCTCAGGAAGCCTTCAGTTCGGTAAAGTTATTTTTGGCTGTGCAGAATATAGCAGCAACCCGAACAGAAGCGCTTGAGCTAGGTGGCAAAGTCTTTGATGGGGAGTGGTCTAACCCAGCATTTACTGTCGCAAATATCACCGACTGTGATGGCAACCATATTCAAATCAGGGAATTTAAAAAGTAAACGTATTACTTACCACCCCCGGCTTGCCCCTCGTCGTAAGGGTTGGGTAATGCACAGTCTGAGCACATGGGGTGTATATGGGGTCCATATGGGATGAGTGTACAATAAAAACAAATAAACCCTTATCAGGGAAGGCACATGGTTAAACAATTCATATGGTATGTATTTATCTTAGTTACGTTTGGCTGTCAGGCCGCAGTAGATACTGAAACCCGGGTTAGTCTGGAGCAAAATACAGTGACATACCAAGGCGCTATTACCAAAGAGGCCAATAACAGGTTGAATGCACTTATTAACCAGCACGGCAACCTTATTAAAGAGCTGTCTATCACAAGCAAGGGCGGGGAAGTAAACCAGGGGATGGATCTGGGAAATATTGTTTTTAATAACAAACTAACCGTTGTGGTGGAGTCGTATTGTCTTTCCTCATGTGCAAACTACGTGTTTTCCGCTGCTCCCGACCATCGGATTTCGAAGCATGCTCTTATTGGCTTTCATGGTGGGGTATCGAAGATGGAGCAGCAAATCACTACGCTTATCTCCTCGCTTCCCGAAGAAGAACAGGACGCGACCGAGCTCAGCCTGCGAAGCTATCTGCAAGCCGCTTCCAGTCGAGAAAAACAGTTTTTCGAAAAGATTAATGTAGCGCAGCGAATTACCACGTTAGGGCAATCGGCCCAATATGATGGCATACAAAGTCAGGGGGAATTCGTCGGCTGGTACTATTCGATAAAGGATATGACCAGGCTTGGGGTGCGCAATATTGAAGTCATTGACCCGCCCTGGTCCTATAAACCATTAAGTGACAAAGTGAAATTTTTCAGGATTAACGTTGGCGACCTGCATTAACTGCACTAAATTAAAAACCACCCCTGTGGTTATTACAGCCATAGTTGAACCTGCTTACCTCCTATTGACCTGAGTGGGTAGGTAGCCGTTTTGTTCGTACGCCGGGGCGGTGCAACTAAAGGTTATACCGACAACACAAGGACAGGCATTTTGAGTAAGCGACTGTTACCGTTAGCTTTACCTGTATGTAGCTTTATCTGGTTTACGAGCACGGTTGTTATTGCTGGCTATTTCTATCCTGGTTACCGCCATACAACTCAATTTATAAGCGAGCTAGGCGCCACCGGCTCGCCCCACGGCAAATATGTAAATTATTTAGGATTTTTCCCCGCCGAACTCTTGGTGATTGGTTTTGTATTGGTCAGTTACCTGGTTATACCCCGTACAAAGTTAAATATTACCGGTCTTTTATTTGTTGCAGTTTATGCTATGTGCCTTGGCGTAGCAGCGTTCTCTCCTTGTGACTTTGAATGTAAACCGGACATGCCTACCCTTTCTCATAATGTGCATATGGCTTCTGCGGTTCCTGGCTACTTATCGGCGATTATCGCCATGTTCTGCATTGCCATAGGAGCCAAAAGCTGGACCAAATCACCGGTTTTTGAAGTTGCAGGATTTATCGCTGGGGCACTGGCTATACTAGTATTTTTAAATTTAGATCCGAGTTCGACCACGATAGGGTTGAACCAACGTATGTTAGAGCTTGTGATCTATGCCTGGCTTATTTTCTTTGGGTATAGCCTGAGCCAATACGGTTTCAGATCTTTAAAGCAATAAGACCGGGGTGGGAGGGCGTACCCACGACCCTCAGGGTTTTTACGATTTAACAAAAGACGCTCACCAGTTTAAAAAAATGAGTATGATGGTAGCTGATTGGTTATAAATTATACTGAAGAATGGCCGGGAACTGAGTCAGAATTAATCCATTGGGCGCTGAATGAACCGGAAGGGTTTTTAGCACACCAGTCAATTGCAAAACCAGCCAATGGCAAAAGTAGCTGCACAAGCGAGCGCTTGAAAGCGTTTCACTGTCGTGGTCCAGGCGGAGCAGATGAGCGGTTTGAAGAGAAAAGGAAAAGGCCGAAAGCGCCTCTGCATGCACAGAAAGTTGTCGTGCAGGGGGTGCCTTAATCCTAACTATCCGCTTTTCGACGTCAGGCCTTTTCTTCCTACCATAAGGTATTAAACCATGTTGAATGTTCAGTTAGAAAAAAATACCGGTATTGCGATTTTAGAGCCTCACGGCGAGCTTTCAAAAGCGGATTTTGAGGCAGCGGCAAATAGTATTGACCCGTACCTGAAGC
>VMHT01014810.1_pt1 | contig 15889 bp, 11 predicted proteins | sample 4693611 | NCBI WGS metagenome assembly VMHT01 (sample SAMN12280063, study PRJNA550983) | marine metagenome | isolation source: seawater sampled from same location over 5 years 0.02-0.2 micron viral filtrate | place: USA: collected off the coast of southern California halfway between the port... ... | reverse complement strand
CATTAATTAAATTTTTATTACTTTCTGATAAATAAAAGTTAGTATGAATGTCATTTAGTGCATTAATAAAAATAAAATCTGCTGAATCAGCATTAATTAATTGTGAAATTTTATTTGTAAATGCATCACCGGCTGTGCTACTTAATCCAGTATCAAAATTAAAATATTCAACAGTAGGTTCTGTCCATCCGGTGCTTGTAGAATCATCATAATTAACATTAGAATATATTGTAATGTTTAAACCGTTTGATATACCATTTGTGGGTGAATCAATTATCTTCACACCATTTTGATTAAAAACTTCTATTATAGGATTGTTTATATAATCTGTAGTAATATCTTGAACATTTGGCATACTTTCAGTTCTAAAATATAAATGATAGTGTAGTTCAGGGTCTATATCTAAATGAACTACTGGATTTTTACTACCAATGCTAATTTTTGATGTTTTTTCATTTTCTTTTTGGATAATTTGCATACCAGACAATTTGTTATTGTTTGTCTCAGAACTTACTGTAATTCCAGAGCCAATATTATTCCAATTAAAACCGGAAATATAACCACCATTACCATTGCTTTTTTCAATTTTAATATTTGTTTCGGAATATTCTGAACTATTTTTTTCTGAGAAAACGCGCATAATATCAACAGATTCGCCAGTATTATTCGAATCTATAATATCTATTAAATAATCAGGGCTAGATGTACCAACGCCAACTTTACCACCTGTATCTAATAAGCAAATATTATTATATGTACTATCTCCATTTAAGCTTTTTAAAATTAAGTTTCCTGTTGTATTATCAGTTAGTATTGTATTTGTTTTTCCATTATTAGATTTTAATTTAATGATACTATCAGTATTATTTGTACCTCCTTCTACTAGAAAGTTTCCATCTTTTAAATGTAATTTTTCATTAATTGATTCAGTTCCTATTCCCAATTTACCATCTGCTGTTAATTTCATATTAACAGTTTCAGTATTTTCATCATGATTAAAACTGGATGTATTATAAAAGACAAAATCATTTTTACACATAAACATTAAAGAATCTGTGGTATCTGGTTCATATGCATATATATGCGGATAGTATAAATCATTCATATGAGTATTTGTTCCTGCAAAATAAATACCACTTGTTTTACTTAAGCTTGGATATAAACCAATACCTACTCCAGATGTATTTGTTCCATAAGATATATGGAGTTTTTTCTTAGGTTCTTCTGTTCCAATACCAATATTCCCATCATGATTTATTCTCATATTTTCATTTCTAGTATCAGAACCAGTACAAAAACTAATACCATTATGACCATTTAAGCTTAAACCATCTGTTTTATCACCATAATGTTTATAAGATAAAATACTACAATTATAAATTTTATCACCACCTTCAGAATAGTCACTTCCTTCTCTAAAATAAATCCCTACTTCATTATTATTGCTTTTTACAGATCTTAGTTTTATTGAACCATTGACATCTAATTTAGTTTCAGGAGAACTATTAAATATACCAATATTTCCATTGTTGATAATTTTAAGTAAAGATGATGTATTATTATTAACATCCATAGCATAATAATTTTCATTATCATTATTAGTTTCTACTTTAATACCATTAGTAGAACCATGTAAATAAAATTGCGATATGTTATAACCACTATCACCTAATATTTCTATACCATGTTTTTCCAAGTTGCTTTCATATTTAATGTAAATATTTTTAGATATATCCAATGATTGTAACATAGTATTTTCTGTAACTTTAAAGTCACCGACAAGTTCCCCTAATCCAATAGGATTAGATATATTACCAGGTATATAACCAATCATTTCTACTTGACCAATCCAAAGTCTATTTACACTTACATCGTGTAATATAGCATTATTACCACTAAGATCATTGTTTATAATAAGATTATTGGTAACTGTAATATTATTTGAAATATCGAATACTCTTGGTAATATTACGATATTACCATTTACATTTTCTCTTGTTTCAGATTGATATCTATAATTACCTATAGCATCTTGTGGGATATGCCAAAATAAGTTACCAGAATTAATAGAAGAAATAACACCATGTGTTAGAACATTATCAGGAGTAGTATGAACTAATCCCGAAACATCTGTTCCGGTCTTTGAATTTTCTAAGCCTTTAAAAATTTTAAAATTATTTGTTTCTGTATCAACTAAATGAAACTCCAAAACTGTACCGGGATACGCGTAAATTGTTGGTGCTTCTATATCATTTAATTTATAATTAGTTAAACTTTCATCGTATATAACATCAAAAAAGGCATGTTCTGATTCTATATTAAATGAATCTCCAATACTATTTTCTGGATTTGTTTTTTTTAAGAACTCGCTATTTTTAAACACTCTAGATCCTGAATTAATCAAATCAGAAAAACACCTATCTGTATATAAATCTTTATTAACTACTATATTTTCTTTAATATTTACTATACCGGTATTTGATATGTTGAGTTGTTCTACACCCACTGTATAAAATCGAATGGTATCTTCATCAATATTACTTTCACTATCGACCGTAATATATGTATCAAGATCATTATCAATAACCTTAGTTTTGTTACTTCCCAATGAAAACCAATTAGTTCCATCATAACCTTCAAAATCAAGATTTTGATTATTAAATCGTAAAAATCCTTTTCTATTTTCTGTTTCTAAATTGTCTCTTTGGACAGAACTACCTGTTGGTATCTTTATTGCACCATTATCATTTATATCTAGTATAACTTTTGGAGTACTTGTATTAATACCAACTTTTCTAGTTTCATCTATGCCTCCGCCAATAATAACCATTGCCTCAGTGTTATCAACACTCATTATTAAACTACCAATACCATCTTGTCCAATTGTATTATCCTGTGCTGTAATTTTTGTTTCTTGATCAACTGAAACAACACCACCCAACCCCATCCAGTTATTACCGTCAAATCCTTCAAACTGATTCGAAGTTTCATTAAAACGCATATAACCAAATGTTCCTTGAACAATACCTATTTCTCGAGTAGATTCAGGACCACCCGGTATTCTAAATGATGAATCACCATCTATTTCAAATGCTACAGTTGGATTCAAAAAATTTACACCAACCCGATCATTTATATATAATGTATTTGTTGATATATCATTAGATTCTGCATAATTAGTATGTATTGTAGAATTAGTTATTGTATTTAATTGACAATTATTACCATATACTATGTTACTAGATAAATCGTGTGTTATAATATTATGATTTACAATATCTGTAGGTGATGGTAAAACAGTTATATCACCTTTAACAGAAAGCATCGTTGTAGATTGATAACGATAATTACCAACAGCGTCATATGGGACGTGCCAATATAATGTTCCCTTTAATTTATCATTTGCATAATCTACAATATCATTATTTTCATCTACGAATACAATACCCGAAACGTCTATGCCATTAATATTCTCTTCCGAGCCTACAAATATATTAAATGAATTATCGACTAAATCTAAATTAAACTGTATAATAGACCCTGGATAAACTTTAATAGTAGGGTTAGGTACATCATAAAAATAATACATTTCATAATCATTATTATATGTAACATCAAAAACAGCATCCTGAGAATTAACTACAAACATATCTTCAATGCTATCTTCTGGATGTGTTTTTTGCATTACTTTACCTGTCCTAATTTTTTTATTATCTAAATTAATATTTTTACATACAATTTTATTAGCACTTAAATCATTTTTTACTATAACATCACGAGAAACATTTATATCCTTACTTACAATAAAATCATCTGCCTTAACATTGAATGTATTAGCTGATAAATCAAATAGGTTGGAAGATATATCATAATTACCACTCATATCTATAACCATTCGTCTAACCCCCTGTGTATAAAATTTTAGTGCATTTTCATTTTCTATCTCTTCAGCAGTAATATAAGTATCTTGATCAGCATCGACTAATCCACCCAAACTTTTCCATGTGGGAACTTCATTTATAATACCAAAATATCCTTCAAAATGATTTTTTGTTGTATTAAATCTTATATAACCCTTTTTATCATTTACGATGTTACCCAAATCCAGTCCTTGTTGTTCTGTCCCAACAGGCAATCTTATAGCACCAGTATCAGTAATATCAAGTATTACTTCTGGGTTTATATTATTAATACCAACGAAATTCCCATATGGTTGTAAAATTAAATTTTTATTTTCATCAGTAACATCATCGCTAGCTAATGTTGTTTGAATATAATTTATATTTTGTATATTTATGTCGCTTATTTCTCCAAAAAATTGCAATCTACTAAGAGAAGTAGAAAAATCAGAATTGTTCGGGTCACTTGATTCAAATGTTTCTAATACAACCAACTTAATAATAAGAAATTTTTCATCTCTATAACCTAATACGGGTGCTTCAAAAATTCTATGCACCGCATCATTATCTTCCAAACTACTTTTCCAATTTTCATCATATTCTATTAAATCAATTAATTTCCAAGTATTTTCATTTTGATCTATTGAAACATCTGTTGGATCATATGTTTTACCGAGTATTGCCCATTTTTTTGGTAATTTTGATTCAGAAATTTCACTGTTAAAACCAAAAGCATATTTTTTTATAGACCATAATTTTGGAAGAACTATATCAACATAAGCACCTTCAACATTACCTGAAATAATATTACCTTCGGAATCAAGAGCAATATAGTCTGTGGAACTAACAGAACTTGAAGTTAGTGTGCATATAGTTGAATTATCATTGTCAAACAATTGCCATGCTGGTTTAATATTATCTGCATCTAATTCATTTATAGTATATAATCCAACTCGTATATCATCAATATTTTGTTCTTCAAAAATATAATTAGTTAATTTTTCTGGAACCACATTTGCAATAATATTACCCAAAAATAAATTAGTTGCTCTAGCATTTCCATTGATATCTAATGTAAAATGTGGCATAAAGTTTCTATATCCAGTTTCCGAATTCTTATAGTTTATACCTACACCAAATCCTACATTAATACTTTTAATAATAGAAGATGTTGTATTCCAAGAAGCTGCAGCTGCGGCGTCAAATGGTAATCCTTTAATAACTAAATCCTCAATTCTCAATTCTCCAGCAATTGTTGTAGCGCTAATATTAGCAATATTAGTAATTGAAATAACTTCTGTATTAGCTGTTTTAAAAACTAATTTTTCATCTACATATGATATAGATGTATCTGTATCATGAAAATATAAATACTTATTTTCTCCATTAAGCAATACTTCACCATTTACAACAAGAGGATATATTGGATTATTTGTTTTTATACCAACATTACCACCATTAAAATAACTTATATCATTTGCTGAAATTTTTACTTGTTCTCTATCTGTTTCACCATTGGTTTTATTTAATAATACAATATTACCATTTCCACTTTCAGAATATAAATAAATATAATCATTTACACCATTCCACAACTGTATAGAAGAAATATTGGCACCACCCACTTTTAAGTTGCCAAATACATGTAATTTTTCGTCGGGAGCATCTGTTCCTAATCCAAAATTAGAATTATTGTTTATATAGTTATCATCACCATCTATACTAGATAATTTTGTTTTAATATTATTATCACTATTTCCTTGAGTTCCATCATATAATTGTAATTTACCACCGTCTTTATCATTTGTTATCTCTGATCTAATATCAATGTCCTGATCGAAAGCATAAGTTCTTATTGTACCCTCGGCTCTTAAAACCACATCACCTTCAGTTCTTGTATCGTGGTTTCTAATATGTAAATTTGCTAGTGGAACATCTATACCGATACCTACATACCCATTGTAATTTAAGAAAAGACCATGGTTTGTGTCAATAACATCATTTTCTGTGGAATTAAAACATAAAGTAGGCATTGAATCAATATTATTTCGAACAAGAGAAATTATTTGACCATGTTTATTATTTAAAAAAGCTGTTGTATCTTTTAAATGAATAGAACATTCACCACCAAAATCAACAGTATGTCCTTCTATTAATAAGGCTCTATGACTAAAGTCACTAGGTCTTGGATTAATATAATCTCTATAAATGTGTAGTTTGGCTTTTGCTTCTTTTACACCTATACTTGTATTTCCATGTGTAAATAAATTACCACCATCTCTTAAACTAAACACCTCATCTAAAAATCCTTCTTGAAAATACTTTATTAAATCTCCTGGTTCAACAGTTCCACCATTTCCCATTACAAAACAATAAGATACATCGCTTTCAACTGTCAATCCTGTACCAAAAATTAAATTATTTTTATTATTTGTATTATTTAAATTATTACTAGAACCAAATATTAAATTATAATTATTATTCTCACCATTTACTGTAATATTTTTCCCAAAAGCCATATTGAATATATTTTCCTCAGAACCATTATTTAAAATATTTTCCCCAAAATAAAGAGATTGTTTTGATCCACTTAAATCACTACCAATTACTACGGAATTCATATAATTTGTATTATTATAACCAATATCTAAAAATGGTACATTGTTTTTACTAACATCTATAATTGACTTGGGATTGAAAACATCTATTGCTAAATTGTTTAATAAATACATAACACCATTCATACTTAAGTCTGTATCAGATGTTCCGGAAAGCAATTGTTCTCCATAAACATAATCAATGTGTGATACTAATACATTTGCATTGTAATCATCAGCACCGGTTGTTTGACCGATAATGGAAAAAGCTGGAATAGTTTGTTTTAAATATGTCGCATTTTGTTGATCAGAACCAATAAATCTTGTTTCTAACATAGAACCATTTCCTATGACAAAAGCCATATCTTTAAAAGCTAAAACACCTGATTCTGTAATAGAATTTTGAATAACAGCAAAGTTTGAATCATATTTTTCAGTATTAATGACGAACCCTTCTTCACCAGTAGCAACAACACTTTTTATATCATCGCCGGAACCAGTACACCATTTTATTTTTTTATCATTTGTATCATAAAAAATTAATCCAGCTTGCTTATCAACTGTTTGACTATCAATACCTTTCAAAACTATACCATTCGTTGCTCTTATTTCACCGTTTATTTCTAAACCTGATTTTGGATTAGCAAAGTTAGTAGTCGTAGTATTTATTAACACACTATTAATTTCTCCATCATTTGTAATTAACATTAACGTATTATTGTCAGAAATAGCTTGTGGTTCTAAACTGGAATTAAATATAGTTCCTTGGTTATTATTATTCACTGTAAATCTAATCCCACGTGATTCCCCAGAACCGGCTCTATTATAAAAAAAAGATAAACCAGTAGCATTCGTGCCGTCAGAACGCTCGGTTAGTGCTATTGTTGGTGTATTTACTAAACTTTCACTATATAAAGTATCTCCATCATAATTATTCGAAATGAAATCACCAAATGAAAATCTACTGTATGGTTCTTTTGTCCCTATACCCAAAACTGTAGCACCATTTTCTTTTTTATAATATATACCTTCTCTATCATTTACTGCTAATGTCGGATCTGTACTAAAATATTTATTTGTTATATCTACTTGAGCATTTACTATATTACTAACTCTATTACCTCCTTCATTTTTCCAACTACTCATTTATATATTACAATACAATATTTTAAATATTTATATTTATTTTTAACAAAATATTATTTTTTTTGTAAAAAATAATATCTAGATAAATGTAATTATTTATTTTTATTAAAATTATTTTTTTTTTATTTCATAAAATATTTAGAAAAAGTAAGATGGGATATTTAATAGAATTATCTTTTGACATTTTAAAATCTAGCAACTTCTTGAAAACTAAGACGCTTATAGTAGAACTGGCAGAAAAATATGGTAAAGAATTTCACTACAATAATCATGAAATTATGGGTAAAAATAGAATAATATTCAGGAATCATTACATTATGACATTTTTATTTGGAGATCATGAAGAAAATGTTGGTAAATTTATTGAAAATATAAAAAAAATTAGATATGTAAATATTGAATCAATCGGTTATGATAATTGCATTTTTAAATTAATGTATGCTTCCAAAAAATATCTTAATATTATGGACAAATATAAGGCCAAAGAATACATAGAAAAAAGAAGAAATAATACTTTATTTAAAAATAATTCTATTATTATGCAAAAATTCTACAAAAAATAATTATTTTTTTTTCCCTTTCTTTTTCTTCTTTTTCTTCTTTTTCATTGTTTGTTTTTTCTTCTTTAATTTTTTTTGTTTATTTTTTTTAGTATAATCTCGCAATCTTTGTATAAGAGATTTTTTCTTTTTCTTCTTTTTATTAATGTAATTTAGTATATTATCATTAAAAAAACCTACGCTATCTTTATTGTTATTTCTTAAATATAAACGACCATGACCAATATTACCGTTATTTTTTTCATAATTTATATACATTTCTTTTATATCTTTTTTCCCATTCATATTTGTAAAAAAATTTGATTGTCTTTGAATAAAAGTTCTATTCATTTATAATATTAATATAAAAAAAGATTATGAAATATATAAAATGATAATAACGAAGAAGAATACTACATTAAAAAAAAATAAGGTAAAGAAGAAAAGATCATTAAAAAATAAAATTGAAATAAAAAAATCAAATATTAGTAGTATTACTACAAAATATAAAAAAAGCATAATGAATCAAAACATCGTTGAAATGCTTGAAAAAATGCAAAATATTATGTCTATGAATGGCGAACCATTTAAAGCTAGAGCATATAGCAAGGCTAAAGAAACAATCATGCTTCAAGATTCTATTATTAATAATCATACAGATGTTGAGGGTAAGAATGGTTTCAGAAAAGGTGGTAGTGTGTTGAATACTTTAAAAGAGTTTATTTCTACTGGAAAAGTTAAAAAAATTGAAGATACTAAAAATGATATGCGGTTTGTCTTTAATGAAATTTATGGTGTTGGTCCGAAAATGGCTGCTAAACTAGCTGACAAGAATAATTTAAACATTAAAAGTATCGCAGAACTTCGGGAACGACAAGATGAGTTGTTGAATAATGTTCAAAAAAAAGGATTAAAGTATTATGAAGAAATTTTGGAGCGTATCCCCAGAAAAGAAATAAACATTTATAATAAGCTTTTGAAAAAATACTTTGATTTGGTAAAGAAAAAGAAAAGTAATAGTACTATTCAAATTGTTGGAAGTTGGAGACGTGGTGCAAAAACTTCAGGTGATATTGATGTAATTATTTGCGACACTGATAAAGGTAATAAACTTTTTAAAGACTTTATTGACAAACTTATTGAGAAAAATATTTTGATTGAAGTTCTCTCAAGGGGAAATGTAAAAACACTCGGTGTTTCAAAACTAAATAAAAGATCAATTGCACGAAGAATTGATTTTATGCTTACTCCAAAATCACAATTCCCATATGCTATTTTGTATTTTACTGGAAGTAAGGTATTTAATACTATGATGCGAAAAAGAGCATTGGATTTAAATATGACAATGAATGAACATGGACTTTATCATTTTAAAAACGGGAAAAAAGGAAAATTAATTGATGAAACATTTACAACAGAAGAAGAAATATTTAACTTTTTGGGAATTAAATATGTTGAACCAGAGTTGAGAAATAACAGACATAATTTTGTTTTAGAGTCAGATTTGGAGGCGGGGTCAAAAGTTGAAGAAACAAAGACAAAAACAACTGAAAAATCAGCACTAAAAAAAAAGCTCCCAGTAAGAGGATTAAAGAAAATCATTTCTGTTTTTAAAGAAAAGGGTGAAACGTTTTTAAAATCATTAAAAGAAATTCAAATAGAACAAATTATTGGTTATGCAGATGAACAATATTACAATAAAAATAACCCGGTTATGACAGATGAAGAATATGATGTATTGAGAGAATGGGCCGTGCAAAAATTCCCAGATAATGAATCAATTCAAAAAGGTCATGAAGGTATTAATTTGGTGGCTTGTAAAGAAAAAGTAAAGTTGCCGTATTTCCTCGGCTCTATGGATAAAATTAAACCAGACACAAAAGTTTTAAAAAATTGGATTAAAAAATTTAAAGGACCATATGTTTTATCTGCTAAGTTAGATGGTATGAGTGCATTGTACGTAAATAAAGATAATGAAAGTAAATTATTTACTAGAGGTTGTGGTAATTTTGGCTTTGATATTTCACATTTAATCCCATATGTAAAGTTGCCTGATATCAAAAATAATGTTATTCGTGGAGAATTAATCATTAGTAAGAAAAATTTTAAGAAATATAATGAAGAGTATTCCAATGAACGATCATTCGCTGCTGCAATGGTAAATGGTAAAAATTTGGATAAATCTAAAGTAAAACATTTAGATTTTGTTGCATACGAAGTTATTGAACCAGAAATTAAACCAAGTAATCAATATAAATTCCTAAAACTAAAAAAGTTTATCACAGTAATTAATTTGAAAGTAAATAAGGTTGAACAAAACATATTATCAGAAAACTTAATGAAATGGCGTGAAAAATACGATTATATTATTGATGGTGTAATTTGCATTGATGATCATATTTATAAAAGAAAAATAAAGGGTAATCCTTCTAACGCATTTGCTTTTAAAAAAGTATTAACAGATCAAATTGTAGAATCCAAAGTTATTGATGTTATTTGGTCTAAAACACAATATGGATATGTAAAACCTAAGATTAAAATGCAGCCTGTAAAGATTGGGGGTGTTAAAATACAGTTTGCTACAGCACATAATGCTAAGTATATTAAAGACAACAAAATTGGCATCGGTAGTATTATACAAGTTGTTAGAAGTGGTGATGTCATTCCTAAAGTTCATAAAGTTGTTAAAAAAGCTACAAAACCAAAAATGCCCGATGAATCAATGGGTGTAATGTGGAATAAAACCGGTGTAGATTTAGTGTTGATTGATAAAAATAATGATGTTACTGTAAAAAACAAAACTATTCTTGGATTTTTCAAGAAAATTCAAGTAGATGGGCTTAAACAAGGTAATTTAAATAAAATTATTTTAGCTGGATTTGATGAGATAGAAAAAATACTTTCAATGAATAAAAAAGATTTTATGACAATTCCTGGTTTTAAAGAAAAAATGTCTTCTAAGATATTCAATAGTATTCAAAAACAAATAAATTCAGTTAGTCTTCCTGTATTGATGGATGCTTCAAATATATTTGGACATGGTATGGGCGAAAATAGAATCAAACTTGTTTTAGAAATGTATCCAGATATTTTAATTACAAAAGAAAGTAATCAAGAAAAAAGAGAAATGGTTTCCGAAATAGATGGTTTTGCTGAAAAAACATCAATGAAATTTGTTAAAAATATTCAAAAATTTAATAAATTTCTTAAAAAAATTAATATGCAACATAGATCCGTATATAAAATTAATAAAACAGTAAATAAAAGCCATGTGCTTTTTAATAAAAAAATACTACTTACTGGATTTAGAGATGATAGTTTGATTTCTAAAATTAGAAATATTGGAGCTAATATATCGACATCTGTTAGTAAAAATTTAGATGTTCTAATTATTAAAGATCATGATATTGAAAGTTCTAAATTAGAAAAAGCAAAGAATATTGATTCTATTGAAATTATTTCTAAAACAGAATTTATTAATAAGTACTTTTAACAATTTCGTTTTCTAGTGGCTTCTCATATGGAAAACAATGTTTTAACTCATTACTTTCATTTAAAGAATCTACCATACCAAATAAAAACTGCTTTAGATAAGTACTATGTGACACAATGCATATTTTTTTCTCATTTCTATTATTTAAAAAATATTTGAAATGTAAATCTCTTTTTTTTAATTCATCAAAAGTTTCTATTCTGTTATTGTTCCAATATTTTGGTGTCTCTTCGATTAAACTAAAATCTACATCAGGGTATTTTTCTTCTAATATTGATTTATTTTTCCTTAAATTAATATATTCTTTACCCTGACTATACTCTATTATTTCTTCCACTGCTATTATCTTTTTTCCAGTACCCTTAAATATATTTATAGCAGTATCTATTGTTCTTATACATGGTGAAACAAATACTACTTCTATACTATTTTTTTCTTTCCAAGTAAATCCTAGATTTTTTGATTGGTATATACCTTCTTCTACCAGAGGAGTATCTATATATTTATCACTTGTATATGCAATTTTACCAATTAATGAATGAAGAACATTATGCAATGCTTTTCCATGACGAATACAATAATTTTTTTTCATTGATATATAATTTTTATATTTATTTCTTTTTCTATTTCTTTACATATTAAATTACTAATTTTATTATACACCTCTTTTTGTTTTTTCTCGTCACTTAATTCATTTGCATATATCTTATTAGACATAATATTAAACTTATCCGTGTCGATTGTAGTAGTTCTTTGATAATCAAAGAAATCACATATCATTTTTTTTTGAATCTTTTGAAAAAGTGCATAAAAATCACTCAAACTTAGTAAATTCCAACCATTGCTAGAATAATAATAAATATTATTAGTATTCTTAAAAGAAATCAATATATTATGTTGGTAAATAATATCATTTATAATAATTTTTAAAATATCTACCGTTCCATAATTTAATAATTTATTTATTGTATATTCTTTGCTTTTCCAAAATAAAGTAATTTCTTTATTAAAATTATTAATAAAATTTTTATAATCAATATATTCGTTCCCCAATATATTGTTATTTCTATCATTCAACCAATCTATTATATTTACCTTTTGTTTATCATTTTTTCTTAATTTATCTTCTAATTTATTTACCCTTTTTTTTAAATTATTGTTTTCTTTTACCAAAGTTTTTACTATTTTGTAAATATTTTTTAAGCTTGGTATAACTTCTATACAGTCTAAACTATTAATTGCTTCACATTTTAAGTAATGGTTGTCATAAGCTTTTTTGTTTATATAGTTTTTCTTGCAGAATTTACATTCATATGCCATTTTTATATCTATTTTAAGTAGGGCAAACAAATTCAATTTTATTTAAATTATAAATTAAAACTAAAATATTTTGTAAAATAATTTTATTTTAAAATATATATAATGTTTAATTGTAATGGTGTATTTCCAATATCAAAATGTTCTGGTGCAGATATAAAGAGAGATGTAAGACTCAATCAAAAGCTATTCAAACTTAATTCTTCCCACCATATCTTAAATAAAAAAGCATTAACTGTTATTAATAATGGTAAAGAATACTCAGAAGATCAAAATAATCAAGGGAAACCTGTCTTATGCGTCACAAATGTAGGCGGACCAGGAACACTTAAAACACCTATGTTTAGGTTTAACAATAAAATGCGTGAAAATAATATGGGTTTAGATAAAAAACACGGAAGCTATGAAAGGTATCTTGCTAGAAAAAGAGGTTGGAATTTGTTAAATCAATCTTGTAATATAAATAATAAACTTAATATTTGTCTCCAATCTACTACCGTAATGAATGCCAATAATTCATTTAAATTTAACAATTCAACTAATCCTGATATTACATATTTATTAAGTACTGGTACTTATGTTATTAATAATGTTTCATTTAATGATGCATTATACTTATTTAATTCAGGAAAAGAAAACTTAATTAGTATTACTTCTGATACTACATTAGCTTCTCAAAAAAATAGATCTGGATTTGCAGAGGGCGACGACAATTTAGATACGTATGGTATTCCAGATGGTAGTACTTTTTACTATGGCGATGTTCATATTACTGTTAAAGGAAACTTTGATAAAATGAGTATTTTTTCTTTTAAGAATGGGTATTTATCTAACGGTGTTGATTTGTTTTCATTTGATTCTAGATGTAACTAAATGAGTTCTTACTGATTGTACCAAGTCTGTTGTCGATGTTTCATATAAAAATGGTAATATAGCATGTATCCCAGCTTTTATAGATCCAACTAAAAATAAATAACTATAATTCAGCGAACCAACCATGTGTTCATAATACGTCATTCCGAGGCTTTCAGGGTGTTCTGTGAATAGTTTTAACATTTTTAAAATAATATAAAAAAGTTACTTTATATTATTTTAAATGCAGAGATCAAATCAATTATTAACTGTACAAAAAGAAGCTTTAGAACTTTTTAAAAAAAAGAATGCTGACTACGGTGATTCGTTTGCAACCTATGGACCAATAGGTGTCATTGTCAGAATTGGGGATAAAATTAACAGATTAAATAGTATCACAAAAAATGGAATTAATATGGTAAATGATGAAAGCTTGCGAGATACTTTAATTGATTTACATAATTATTCTGCCATGGCTGTCATGCTGATGGATGAAAATCACTCTACATTATAAACATTATACATAGGAAAACCTAAAAAATATGTAGTATATCCTTTAATAATTACACTATTTCCTTTTTTTATTTTTTTTAATTCTTTTAATTTAAAGCTAAAAGAACCAAAAATAAAACTATCGTTATAGTGATATCTTGTATTGTTTTCATCAGTAAAAGATGTGTTTAAAAAAAATAGTTGCTTATTTCTTAATCGGCGTTTAACACTTTTAATAGTAATGCGTTTTTTAAACGAAGTAAAAGGTTTCATAATAATACCTAATGATGGCAATAACATAAAAATAAAAAGTATGAATATAATATGATTTCTATATTTTTTAGTTAATTTAATTTTCATTATATATAATCTAAATATTATTCCGCAAGGTTGTGGATGTAATATACTTCTGTCGTTTTTTTGGGAACGCAAACACAATAATTAGACATTTTTAGTTTCTTAGAAATACCAGAGTAAGATATTCCTAAGTCTTTTTCTATTTCTCTGAGAGATTTATATAATTTCAAGCTATTTGTTCTGTCTATCACCAAATATTTATATATTCTTATATTTTGCATAATTTGTTTTTTATGTTTATCAATTAAAAAATCACGCTTTTCTTTAGAAATTTCTTCTTCTTCATTCTCTTCTTCATCTTTTTTGATTACTTTATTTATATTACTCATTTTATACATAAAGTAAGTGTTATACTTTTAAATAATTTTATTATTGATCTAATGCTAAATTTGCTAGCTCATCTGCGCGTTTATTATTGTTTCTTTTTACGTGATGAAATGTTATTTTTTCAAAGTATTCTGGTGTAATTAGTTTTTTTATTTCGTTGTAAAATGCTTTTAGAGTTGTGTTTTTTACTTTCCAGTTACCTTTTATTTGCTCTATAACTAATTTTGAATCTCCATATACTTCTACTTGTTTAATATTATATTGTATGCATACTTTTAAACCAGCTAGCGCACCACTGTATTCAGCTACGTTGTTTGTTTCATGTCCTATTTTTTTTTTGAAATTTATAACTTCGAAATCATCTTCATCGTATATAACTCCTCCAAATGATGCGGGTCCGGGATTACCTCTGCTAGCACCATCAAAATACAATCTGTGCATATTTAATAATAATATTAGAAATTATTATTAAATCAATTTATTAATATGTTAGTTTTATGCTATTGCTGGTCTTACTGCTGTTGCTGGTTTCTTTTTCTTTTTCTTTTTCTTTTTCTTTTTCTTTTTCTTTTTCTCTGCTTCTGCTGCTGCTGCTGCTGCTGCTTTTGCTACTATTTCTTTAATTTCATTAAGCGTTTGGGCTTCTTCTGGGTCTTTTAAATATTCTTTTATCTTATTTGATAATTCATCACCGCCATTACCGTCATTACGGTCATTAGGTATTAGTTTTACATATTCATTGGCTTGTGTTAAAACTGTTGTTTTGTCTTTGGAAACAGCTTCTTTTAATTTGTTAAATTTTGTAATTGTTTTATATTTATCATCATAACTATTAACTATTTCAAATATTTTTTTAAATATTTCTTTGTT
>VMHT01130002.1_pt1 | contig 15891 bp, 33 predicted proteins | sample 4693611 | NCBI WGS metagenome assembly VMHT01 (sample SAMN12280063, study PRJNA550983) | marine metagenome | isolation source: seawater sampled from same location over 5 years 0.02-0.2 micron viral filtrate | place: USA: collected off the coast of southern California halfway between the port... ... | reverse complement strand
GAGGCGAACTCCCACGCTTTTAAAGCCACGGATTTTAAGTCCGTTATGTCTACCATTCCATCACAAGGGCTGTTTTCATTTTGTACATATATTATAACACAGTTTCTTGTGATTGTAAACCCCCAAAATATTTTTTTTTAGAAAAATCTATCGGCAATACCAACTACCGCATGATATCCCATAAATCCAAAGCAACTCCATATACAGGCAAACAATACAATTTCTATACCGTCATGTTCATACCACAATTGTTTGAGCTTATTCATGTTCGCCACCTGGATCATTTGGATCTAGTTTAATTTTTTCTAACTTACCGTTAGCACCACTTAGGTACATTACTTGCCTAGATCTACTTGGTGTTCCAGTAGGAAAGTCGACAAAAAATGTTGGACTTCTTTTAGCAGTTTCAAAAGTAGCTACTGTAACTACTACTCCTGCTAAAATTAAAGCATGGGCTATCATACTAACACCCATAAGCCAAAAACTGCCGACCCACATACTAAAAATTATACACCACATCCAAGCAAGTACTTGGAATATTAAATGTCTTACATTAGTATCAGGAATATGTCTTAGTGGGTTATGTTCGTAATTCATAACACCATTCCAACTATCATATATAAATTCTCTCATATCAATTACCTTTTCAAAAGTTACCCTTATTGGATAATGAGCATCTACTATATCTCTAAAATCAATAGCATCATAAAGATCAGTAAATGACTTAGTGACCCTATTGTCTTTAAAATAACCAGTTACTCTATACAATTTTAAACCTGCGGTATTCCTAGCCATGCGCTAAATCCAAACACTTCCATAATCAAGAAAGTAAAGAACATAATAACCATAGCCCACATAATTAATTTACCATTAAAATTTGATGCTGCAAGTTTAATAGCAAGAATTTCATTCCCAAAAAACCTAAGCATTAATTCAAATTCATTATGATCGTTTTTAATATCAATAATTTTTTTTTCTTCTTCTTCAGCCAATTTTTTTTCTCCTATGCCGCAATGGGCGTTGCTGGATCTACGTCCATATATTTTCCCCACTCAGCATAGTAGTGTCTCATACCAACTTCATCATGGATAGTTCCGTTTTCATGCCGACCATGAAGAATATTCCTAGCCTCAGTACCTTCTCTCATAGTTGTACCTTGACCAGCAACACCAATTAAATCTTCGTGTAAGTTTCTTCCAAATGGACCCCAGATACTATTGTGGTGCTTTATTCTTGTTTGTCTTTCTTCTTCAGTATCTTTTTTAAGACCATACCCTCTAAATTCAATAAGTACTTTATTTGGACCAAGAGGTGTTACTGAGTCACTACGATATGCGCTACCACGGAGGTTAAAGTTAAAGCCTGGGAAGAGGTCAACCATGTACCACTGGTTTGGTGGTAAATTGGGGAATGAGAGCTCACCACGATCTTCGAATCCGTCGTACTCCTCGTAATTAACAGTAAAACTGCTAACATTGACATGACCATTATCAAAAGGAATATTTTTTCTAGCAAAGTACTCATCATTAAATCCTGACACTCGGTTAAAGTAATGCATAAAGTCATGATAAAATTCTGAGTTTGTATCATGCCACAACTTGTAATTAGTATCTATGACAGCTTTATGATAATGGAATACCTCCATTTCTTCAGTGTCAATAGCATCAGCAATACAATCAAATGCTCCTGCTGTCCATTCATCTACACTTTGAGTTGGATTAGGATCTAATGTTACCCATACCATTCCTCCATGTTTTACTTCAGAATATAGTACTTTACCTTTATATGGTGAAACATAATCTATTGTACCACTAGGTCTAAGTTCGCCTTTATTTAAATAAACTGCAACTCCCATACCTTCGTTAACTGCAATTACATTTTGTCCAGCTATTTGTGTTGTTCTAAAATTACCTTTATCATACATTTCTGAAATATGACACATAGGAACCCAAACTTTTGAAAAAATTCTTTCTTGTTCTTGGGCAAAAATATCAGCGTTATTATAGCACTCGCTTGATATGTATTCGACGTTTGGTGTAGCTAACCAATTTTTATGATTTCTAGGCGGCATTTAAAGTCTCCTGTAAAAATTAGTTGAGGGATTCTGTTTCCAAGCTCCCTCGGGCTCATTAGTACTACGCTGCTTGTGCGTAGCCTACAGGTGCAAAGTTATCATTTGCGTTTAGTCTTTTTCTTGCGTTAACCCAGCTTGCGCGGGATAGCTCCACTTTCCTAATGACTACCAGTCGATCCTAGTTCGCCCCCATCATAAGCACAGCTCTTATTTTACCACACCGGTGGCTGTGCTTATGGTGGAGGCGGCGGGTACTGCCCCCGCGTCCTGTCTAGCGTTTGAATTGCTTCATCACTATTAGTTTATTTATACGTACTGAGTATCCCAGTACTCGTTCCACATATCTAGTAGAACTCCCTTAACCCATGAAGAACCATACTGCTCATATATTTTATTGAACTGTGGTTTTTCCAAAAGCTTCATGGTGAATTGGGAATATGACTCTGATTCAGAAATCATATCTTCTAAATTATCGATATCATAAATTTCTTCCTGAATATCCATAACTAAACCTTTAACTTTTCCCATTTTATTTCCTTCCTTTTTTTATTTTATACATATATTATAACACATTTTTAATCGATTGTAAAGGATTAAAAGTTGAAATCATAAAATTTTCTTGGCTTATCTGCTAGTTGAAACCTAGATCCACCAGCACTTCTCCAACCTTTATTTTTACTTAAACGAATTCTGAAAACCGGATTGTTTTCATTTGATGTGATATTCCACTTCTGTTCGTTTTGATTAGATGTATGACCAAAGAATCCACCAGGATGAAAATCTCTTTTCCAAGGGAGAGCTTCTGTATCCATTGCACGAATTTCAATAGTTTTTTCAGAGATAACCTTTACTACTTCATATGGTTCAACATCTGAGTAACCGAGTTGGTTTGCGTATTTCATAAAATTTCCTTCCTTTTTCATTTTATATATCTATTATAACACAAAAACCTCGCATTGTAAAGGATTATTTTCAACTTTTAAGAATTTTTTTCTTATAAATAGTTACAGTACTAACGGAGATTTTCACAAATGAAAGTAAAAATATTATTAGCACTAATGTTTATATTCGTGCTACCTATATCAACGACATATGGACAGACGACTAGCAACGTAATTACAGACTCAAAGTCTAATTCAACTGTAAATACAGATGCGAATTCTCAGACTATTGTTATCTCACCTCCACCTTCGGCTATTTCGCCAAGTGTTGGATCCTCTTCATCTGATCTATGTACTGTAGGCGTCTCCGGTGCTGTTCAAACACAGATCCTTGGAATATCTACAGGGGAAATGGTAAGAGATGCTAATTGTGAAAGATTAAAAATTAGTAAAACATTATATGATATGGGAATGAAAGTGGCTGCAGTATCTGTACTATGCCAAGACCGTAGAGTATATAATGCAATGGAAATGGCAGGAACACCTTGTCCATATCTTGGTGAAATTGGCGATTTAGCTACCGATAAATGGAAAGCAAATCCAGATCGTATTCCACCTGTAGAAGTAATGGAGACAAAACAAGATGTTCAAAAAAGAAACGGGGCAGTTGCTGGCGCTACTATTGGTAGTGTTCTTCTCCTACTCCTCTTATTGTAACGCACAAGTATCTACAAACCCTAATACGGGTCAGTCAGGTAATATCCTAGTAATGGGAAATGGATGGACTGGTACTATTAGTCAGTGTACTCACAACGTTAATTGTTGGGCAGGAAGCACTGATACTGGTGATATCCACCATGGCAATGATGTCTCACAAGGTATGGGTAACACTTATTATTGGAGTGGTGCACAACAAACTCTTACAAATACAATTGCAATAAACACGGCCCTTGCGGCTGCAGGTATACAAGTCAATGGATTTGATTATGAGTGGGTTTATAAAAATGGTAATGCAAACTGGTTTTCTGGTCAGCCTGGCGGTGGTGGAGTAGATCCTCTTGAAATTGTTGTCAATGTATATGACTCTAATGGAAATTTATTTAAAAGTTACAAGTATGATTATGGGCAAAATTTTGCAAACTGGACAACTGCAACTGGAACAGAAACATTTGGTACAAACTATTTAAGCCCTACATATTTTGGAAATGTAGAAGTACAAGTTACTGCACAAGATATTGCTAATCAAGCTGGCTACTGGGGACCTGAATTCAGAGCAGATCAATCACGCCTTTATGTAAACTATTCTGTTAATCCTTGTCATACTAATTCATTATATGATCCAGCTTGTCCAGGATATGCTAATGCTTTATTTCAACAACAATGTACTGCAAATCCTTTATTTGATGCCAGTTGTCCTGGATATACTAATGCTTATTTTACTCAACAATGTAATGCTAATCCACTGTATGATCAAGGATGTCCTGGTTATGCAGCTGCTTATTTTACTCAACAATGTAACTTAAGTCAGTTATATCATTCTAACTGTCCTGGTTATGCTGCAGCATATTTAGCTCAACAATGCAAATTGAATACATTATATGATTCTAGTTGTCCTGGTTATGCAGCTGCTTATTTTAGTCAGCAATGTACTAATGACCCAACAACAGATCCTAGCTGTCCTGATTATTATGTAGCTATGTGTAAAGCAAATCCTTTATTTGATATGGGTTGTATTGGATATGACACTGCCTATTTTAATCAGCAATGTACACAAGACTCACAGTATAGTCAAACTTGTCCTGGCTATGTAGATCTTTCAGGCAATGATGGTGATGTTGTAATACTTGATCCTATTGTTGAAGATGTAATTATAGTAGAACCAGAATTAGATTTTTATGAGCCAGAAATTATTGAATACGAACCAACTTATATAGAAGAAATAGTTGAAGTTGAACCCGAAGCTATAGAGATAAATGAATACCAACAAGTACTAGAAGATGATATTGAACGTGAAATAGCCGAGCTAGAAAATGAAGGTGATGCTATGGTTATGGAAGATGATATTGAAAAGGAAATAGCTCAGTTGGAAGATTCTACATCCTCGGATCGTAGTGATGCTGATCCAGTAGTTAACGGTGGTAAAGAAGTTATGGAGGATGATATTGAAAAAGAAATCGCAGAATTGGAGGAAGAATCAAATACCGACGAAGGGAACTCAGAGTCCACACTCAAGGATGGAGTACAAGTCGCCGATAGTGATGCTAGGCCCGACAATATGGACAACAGCGTCAAAAGAAGTAAACGGAAAGACGTACCAAGTCCGGATGCTAGTAAAAGAGATAAAATCAAATGGCTAATAGCTCAAAAAGCTATTGAGGCCACTAAAGAATTAGAAAATGCCGTTACTTTAGAACAACAGATGAATATACAACGAAGACTTCTGGCACTTATAAGTTTTGTACCAGATTTTAGTGATTATGGAGAAAAAGAAAATGTTAATCAAGTAAATTTCTATCCACCAAAGCCTACTGTAGATCATGCTTATGCTAGATGGTTTTTGAATGACCCCAACTTTGGAGCGATGGAGAATTTACAATATCCTAACTTAAGGTAAAAAAATGATAGATCCAATTACCGCTATCACGGCGGCTACCACAGCTTTTAAGACAGTACAGCGATTTGTTGCTGCAGGACAAGATTTCGAAAATACTGTTGGTCAAATGGGGAAATGGTATACTGCAGTTTCTGACTTTCGTAAAGGTCAGCAAATGCAAAAGAAACCTCCACTCTTTAAAAAATTATTTAATGCAGGTTCAGTAGAAGAAGAAGCTCTTGCTTTACTTATTCAAGAAAAAAAGATTGCAGAACAAGAAAAGGAATTAAGAACTTTATTAAATTGGAGATATGGATATCAAACTTGGGATGAGCTTACAGAAATGAGACGTAAGATTGCAAAAAGAAGAGAGAAAGAAGTTTACAAACAAGCAGAATTAAGAAGAAATTTTGTTGAGTTAATACAAATTATTACTGCTTTAGTAATTATAGTTGTTTTGGCTGGTGGTGGAATTTACTGGTTAGCAAGTGCGATGGGTAAAATATAATGGTTCATGCTTTTATGCTAATGGTTATACTAGGTACTGGTGAATTTAGAAAAGTGCAGCCTAGTCCTATGTATTTTTATTCTATAGATAGATGTCAATACTTTGCAAAAGCTATACCTAGACAATATGGTAACTATAGCTATACAAGTAGAGTAGACCCAAAGGATAGAATCACTGCTTATTGTAAACCAGTTTATATAAAAGACAATGATGGGATATATAAATAATGCTATTATTTATGTTTATATTTGCTCTTTTAGCAGTTATAGCACTGCTAATATGGTTAGCAACAATTGAAGATAAAATAGATAGAGTCTCTAGACTGGAAGCAGATAATGCTTGTTATGATCTGGACTTAAAAATTAACGAATTAAAAGGAAGATATAGATGGCTGAAATCGAATATGGTGGAATCAAAGTTGGTGGATCCAAACTACTCCTCATTTTACCGCTCATCGGAACATTAGGCGGAGGTCTTTGGGCCGGGTTTGAATTCTATAAAGACTATATGAATATGAAAGAACAGATTCAAACTTATGTAGCACCAGATCTAAGTGGTATAAGAGAAAGTATTGCTGTTATGAGAGAGCACCAAAATACAGTTGAAGCTCATATGGAATTTGTAGAAAAAGAAATGAAACTTTTTAAACAAGAGTTTGTAAATGTAAGAACAAATTTACAAGATACTACTGATTATCTAAGAGATACTAAACATGATCTTAAAGATGAACTTGTAAGAGCTGAAAAGATTATGGATAAAATTGATAATGATATTACAGCAGTAGAAGACAAAGCAGAAGAGTTGATGGATAGAACTAAATCATCTACTCGAACTATGATTGACGACGCCAACAATCGTTTTAATGATAAGATTGATGGTATGGAAGGATATGTTAAAAGAGAGTTAACTAATCTAGAAAAATCAATAAATAACAAGCTAACAAAAGCGTTAGATAACCCTTTAGCAAATAGGTAAAATATGATAGAAGGAATAATTGCAAGCTTCGTAGGAGCTTTTATGTGGGACAATGTAGAGTTTCTAAATAAATCAAAACAACAACAAGAGGCTGGCTATGAGTGGGTCTATAAACCTAAAGAACGTGATAAGAATGTTCCTGCCATTCCTATTATAAACCATGATGGATCCCAAACTGTTATTTGGGTCTTGGAGGAAAAGTAATGTATGAGTATAGATGTAAAGTAGTTAAGATTATTGATGGGGATACTATTGATGTAGATATCGATCTTGGTTTTGGTGTATGGTTAAAAAAAGAACGGATTCGTTTATTTGGTATCGATACTCCTGAGTCAAGAACTCGTGATTTAGAAGAAAAGAAATACGGGTTAGCAGCCAAAGAATTTATTACTGGTATGTTAGATGATGAAGGTGGTATTATCCTTAAGACTCAAAAAGATGCTGAAGGAAAGTTTGGTAGAATTTTAGGAGAGTTGTGGAGATCTACTAATTTTGCTGATAAGTCTATCAATCAATATATGATAGATAAGCATCATGCTGTAGCATATCATGGGCAATCAAAAGAAGAAATTGCCGAACAGCATATAGCTAATCGGCAACTAGTTAGTTTTCTTTAAATAAGTTTAATAGCTTCTTCGGTAGTTTCGTCTACTCTTCGAGTCCAGCCACGTCCAAATGTTTCAAAGGTGCTAAGTTTTTCATAGTACCTTTGACGATTCATTTGATAGTTTCGAATAGCACCTTCAACACCTTCGCTTTCGACATAGTTGCCTAATGCCATAAGTGTATTAGGTCCAATCCCGCCATCAGCTGTAGTACCAATCATAGTTTGTAGATACTTAGCTGCACGTCCTGGCCCAGCATTCACTGCAAAATCAAATACACATAGATCTAAACCTGACGGTAGATCATCTGCTTTTACACGACCCCAGTAGTTTTTTTCATAGATAGGTGCTACATCCGATACTTCTAAATCTTTCATATCTTTTGTACCTCCCCACTCTTCATAAACTCTTTTAGTGACACCAAGATTAGTCTCACCTCCAGGATCTTTTGGGTGATTTACATAACCACCCTCGTGATGAAGAATTAACTCTAAACATTTATCATAATTCTGTGAAGCCATTTAACCTTCCTTTTTATAGATTGTCCATATACCATAAGCAATTGCTGCATAAGCTGCAATTTTTGCAAATGGTCCCGCGATAAGAACAACAACGCCAACAGCTACAAGAGCTGCTCCGTCCCAAGATGTTCTTTCTTCTAAACGTGATGTAATCCAATTTTTCATAAAACTTCCTCCTTTAAGTTCCTATCCCTTTTGGGATAATTTTTTCTGACCAATTATTGCCAGAACCGAGAACACAAGCTTGAGTTTCACTATTAACTTCTATTAATGTCCAACTGCCTGTTTCTCTATTGGCACCAAAAATAATATTAACATCTCTTTGCATGCCATTTCCATCTACTGTAGTACCCGTAGCTGTAAGTACTGGCAGTTCTCCAAACCTTTTTACTAAATCTATAAGGGCTTCTGGTGTCCCACACTGAATAGGTTTACCAACCCAATAAATTTCTGGAATAGCTTTAAGCTCTTCAGACATTTCTGGTAAAGGTTCTTTTTGAGGTTTGCTGTCTTGAGCAAATGTAGGAACCACAATGCTGAAAACAGCAAATAATGTTATTAGCCATTTCATGATACTATGCCTTTTTAGGTTGACCGTTGGGATTACCCCAAACGTCCCAAGCACGTGCTTTAATGTATGGTTTATTTGTTTCGTTTTTATTTGGATTAGCTATAGTAAGAACTACATTCTTACCTTTTTTCCATGCATCAAGCTGAGCTTGTATTTTACGAAAAGGACTCTCAATTTCTCTATGGAGACGAGCTGCCTTTGTGATAGAACGTGCTACTGAGCGACGTTCTCCTCTAGACGTCTGTGACGTCCTTGATCTTTTTTTACCCATTATAAATCCCTTGTATGTGATCTTCGAATTGTTCTACTTTTTCTAAACGCTTAGGCCAGTAAATATAATCTTTATCTGGATTAGCTTTAAGGTTACTCAATAGAGGCTGCACAGCATTAAACAACTTATCCAATTTATCTTGAGTGGTAGTTGCCAACTGTTCAGCATCATTAGCCAGTGCAGCAGTTTGCTGTACCGACTTAAGTTCTTCTTCGTTTACGGCTGTAAAGCCAAAATCAAAAATATCTGTACTCATACGTTTATTTATACATTCCAGTATGCTGAGTGATCATCATAAATATAAACGTCAAACTCTCCTGCATTTTTAAGACCACCGACAATATTACCACCCCATGCATATTGCACTGGACCTTTACTACCAGCAGTTTTCATTTTAGTGATAGCCTTACGACCTTTAGCACATACACGTTTTTTCATAAGTGTGCCTGTACGCTTATAACGACCGAAAGCATCTGTCTTATTTAAAAGAGAAATTGACTTTCTAAGTTCAGCTAGTTTATCCATATCCCCTTTATCAGATGTAACAAAGGTTCCTATATAAGATGAAGTTCTATTTTCTTTTATATACATTATATAATCCTCAATTCGTTAGAATATACTTTTTCAAGTTGTACAAATAATTCTTCTTCAAGGTCATTTTTATTTGCTTGATAAAGAATTCCTATGCCACCTTTAGACTCCCATCTTTCGATGTTAGTAGGTTTGTCATCAATTAAGATATTTGATGAGCCATCAATGTGATTAGTAGCGTACTTTTCTTTCATACCTGTAAAGATTAGTTTATCTAAATCAGGCATAATATCATGAGCTTCTAACCATCGTCTTTTATGATAAGCTGAGTTATCTCTATCGCCTCTTAAAGGTGATGAACATATACCCCAGTTATCAGCTGATATTTCAGCTACATGATCGATCAATTCAAAAGTAGTTTCGAATGGATCTAATGTGTAAAAGAAATCTGTACCTTTAAGTGCCAGTACTGACTTTTCTTTATTACTTATTTCTTTCCAATGATCAACATCGTAAAATTTGGCTAGGGCTCCGAAGAAGTCAGCCAATACTCCATCCATATCGAGATAGATGGTAGTGTTTTCGTTTATTTTCTTATTCATAAAATTCCTTCCTTTTATCATTTTATACATATATTATAACACACTTTTTGATGATTGTAAAGGATTATTTTGATTATTTTTCCAAATAATATACTCCTCATTTTGTTTTTCACGAGTAGTCCAACCATGCCCGTTTAAACCACACCAAACTAATCCTTGATGCATTTTAAAGACTTCATAAGCTACGATAACCGAATTGTTATCATCCCAACCATTATCTAGTCTTTCAATCAACTCATCAAAAGTCCATCCGTAGAACTCACAACGTTTATTAAGAATAGTCATTGCACCTTTGATACGCATTATCTATCTCCCAAACTTGAAATTGACCAAACACCTAGTGCTATACCAGTGATTGCAAACATAAAGGCTAAAGTAAAGTTATCACCTTCATGACCAGTTGGGCCATCAATAGCTCCAACAGATAAGATCATACAAACGATTGCTAAAGAAAGTCTAATCATTATTTTACACTCCATCCAAAGTTTTCTACCAAGAAGTCATTACCTTTATCTTCGGCAATCGCCATACAAATGGCTTCACGAACGATTGTATCACGGCTGTTAAGATACTTAGCAGCAGTTGGGATATTAACACCCTTGCTTTCAGTAATGAAGTTATATACAACTTCAGCATCGTTAGCGTCTTCCATGTACATATCAGCCATATCTTCGGCAATGGCCCAATCAGATTTAGCTTCGTTTTTGTAAGATTTAATAAGAGCTTTTAAGTTTTTCATGATATGGTTTCCTTCCTTTTATCATTTTATAAGTATATTATATCATAAAAAAATGGCTTTGTAAAGGAAAAAATGCACTTTTATTTATTGTAAAAACAATGGGTTAACAAAATAATTATTAACCCATTGAAAACGTTAGATAAAAAGTTGAAATTAATTTGATTTTTTTTTAAAATCTCCCTAAGAATCTAGCAATATGATGTACAAAAGGTAACAGAGTTGCAGCCATAAAGAGGTTAACTCCACTATGAGCAATTGCAATTCGTAATGTATCACCTTTAGGCATACCATCAGATACTAAAAGACCGGCTATCCAAATGGTGCCGGTCGTTCCAATGTTTGCTCCAAGTACTGCAGCAATGGCCGCTGGAAGTGGTACAGCTCCTGATGCTACAAGAGCAATAATAGCAGTCGTTGATAGACTAGACGACTGCCACAATAGTGTCATAACAATACCACCTAGAAACATGTAGATATAATTGCCGGTAAACCAAGCCAAATGATCCATATTGCCCATTGACTTCATTCCACCAGAAAACATTTTTAGTCCTATATAGAACACTACAAGTCCTACAATAGTTGTTATAATCGGATTACCTAATTCCATTTTTTTTACCTTTTTGCTAAGTTGATCCATTGCTAATAGTCCCTAATAATTTTATTTTTAGCTTCTAAGTTTTCATTATCTTGTCTTAGATGAGCAACCTCAACTTCAAGTTGCTTAATATATTCCTCAACTAATTCCTTATCACAAAGTGTTTGACAGCAAATGTCGAGGGACCGTTTTGCTCTATCGGCCAAAGAGCTTTCGCGTTTCATACTCTTTAATAGTCTCCAAAAGTTTCTTGGTCCAATTGTCTCTGTGTTCAATAAAGACCTGTGGTAATTCGTTATCAACTGCAATTAAAACTACAAGTTGAGTAATAGGTATTCCAGTTCTTTCTTCAAACATAATAGCATAGGCTGAAGCTTGACAAAAGTAACCTTCAATCCATTCTTTCTTTTTTAATTTACGGCTAGTCTTAAAGTCTATGATAGACATAGCACCATTATACTCAGCAACACAATCGACTCTACCTGCGACCCGTAAATGGTTGGAATATAAAGGTACTTCCTGAGCATAAATTTTACCGATTTTATTATCAAGAAGGGATTGAATGTCTTTAAAATTTTCGATGATATTAGGTAAATATCCATCAGCATAATCCTTTTCATTATTTAAATACTTTTCAATAATTGCATGAACATTAGTACCACGAGTTGCAGCTCTTGAACTAATCCTATTAGCCTCTTCTTCACCTACTCGGGCACGCCATGCTCTGATACCTTCTTCTGAAAGTATACTTAAAACGGTAGTGATAGAGGGATACTTACCATCGGGAGTAGAGTAAACTCTTCCACTATCAGTAGTGTCAGCAGAAAGATCCTCATAGCCCAAGTCTATATTTAAGTGTTCGAAATTTTTCATTATTTTTTTCATCTTTATTAATTATATTATGCAATCTACTTGTAAGTCCAAGTTTTGATCTAGTTTTTTTACGTCCGGCTTTTTTATTCTCGGTTGACCACCTACGATACTTAGCCATTTGCTTGTTCCTTATTTCAAGTTTAACATTTCCTTAGTCATTATATAGTCTCGTACAAAATCAGATCGTACGATATCTTCCCATCCAAACTCAACTACTTCAAAAGCTCGTAGTTGTTCAATGATAGAAAGAAACTTTAGTATTCCTTGTTTGTCATTTTCTTTTTGAAAGTCTGTTTGATAGTAATCACCACACATAATAAATCTACAGTTATCTCCTACACGTGTGATGATTGAATCTAATTCATGAAAAGTAAGATTTTGCATTTCATCTAATACAATTACTGCATTTGAAATTGTAAGTCCACGTATAAAAGACGTAGACATAAATTGTATTGTACCAGCATTCTTTAATTTCATCCAAGCGTCTGAGTCACTAAAAAGTTCTGCACATATAGATCTATATGGACCAGTATAAGCATCTTTCTTTTCTTCTTCATCACCAGGTAAGAAGCCAATATCTCTTGTTGGTACAATAGATCGAATAATAACTACTTTATCATATCGCATTTCCTTGTCAAGTACATCCTCAAGAGCCAAGGATAACGCCATAAATGTTTTGCCAGTTCCAGCCGATCCGGCGAGGACAAGTGAGTTTCCGTCTTCATAAGCCTCATATGCTTTCTTTTGATTATGAGTAAGAGGATCTATTTCCGCCATATCCTCTAAGCGTAATTTTAAACTTTTTGCAGCCATTTTAATGTCTATTCATAGTATGCTTTGTATGTGTTTGAGCAATCTTATCTTGCACTTCTCTAAATCCATTATCTACTGGAATTCTATTACCAGCTTGGTGTACCATATTGAGACCAGTAATTACTTGCTCAAGATTGTTTTCTTTCATATAAGCTTCTTTATCGTCCATCTTTACAAAATGGTCGAATTCTTCACCCGTCTTTTTGTTCCGAAACGTGTACGTTGGCATTTTCTAATTCCTCAATTCTTTTTTCAAGTTCTCTAATTTTACGGGAGGCTTCCCAAGGACTAAACATACGGTCTATATCCTTTTCACATTCTTCACGTAAACGTCTTGCCATATAGTCCCAATATCTTTCACCCATTAAACCACTCCGGTGTATCTCTGTTTGTCCATAACATAGCAAATCTATCTTTTTTAGTATGGTAATATAATTTATAAGACTTAACAGGATCATCTGGAAACATACATTCTGGATTAGCTTTCATAGCCAATGCAAACGGTGTAAGTGGGCCTTCAGTAATATTTCTAGGTAATGTCCACAATGGTGATCGTAGTAGTCTGTCTGTCTTATGAGTCTTTCCATAACGATGCGTGTATTCGTCACACAATGCAACAAAATGTTTATGGTGCCATCGGTAGTTTTCTGATGATTCCATTGTCCATTTAGTACATGGATGACCGTGGTGTACAGCACTATAGTATAACATTTCGGCTTCTAGATCATTTGCACCTTCATACAGGTCATAGTACTTAATCATACGTTTACCAGATCTTGAAGGTTTCATTACTATTTTACCATCTAGCATTCTATGTGCCGTACTCAGCATTTGAGCTGATTCCACGATCATCTTAACCACATGTTTGTCACACTGTAGCTGTGCTGCCAAAACTGGGTCTTTGTCAAGTATAAAAATATTCATATTTTACTCCATAATATAGATATATTATATCACATTTTAATCCATTTGTAAAGGATTATTTTATGCTACTTCCAATTCAACTTCAGATATCTTAGAATTAAGATACTCATACTTAGCTCTAAGTTTGTATACTAGGTTACTATCTCCTCTTTTCTCTTGCTTTTTAATATAGTGTTTTAATTCTTTAGAATCTCTTTTTAATCTTTCGATTTGTGATCCTTGCAAGTCTTTCCTCCTACGTTGTGAGGTTGAAGTTTCAAATGAAATAGTTATGCTCCTATTCTAGAGTTAAAAAAAGCCTACAACGAGAATTCGTTGTAAGCACCTATAATGTAATGTGTGTTGATCATAACCTTATTTATTCTTTTATTAATGTCGGCCATGTGTCTTGTACAAGTTTTTTTGTAACTCCCTTATACAAACCCATGAATTTCTTATCCTTCATAGCAATAAAGATTTCAGCATCCTCTGGAAGAAGTGTCTCAATAATAGAGATAAACATCCTTTCTCGTTTAGGAGCCATGATTTGATCACCCTGCCCACCTTTCATAAAGTAGACTAATCGTTTTACTGATTGATGCGTATTAGCTGCACGGGCTTCGCCTTTTCTAGACTCTTCATAAGGAGGCGAACCTTTTGGTAGATTAAATTCTAATGAGTCATCAAAAGCACCTCTAAGAATAGACTTAAGCGCAACACTTTCATATTGCTTTAATACTTTTGCTTTATCTACTTTGGTGGGAGCTTTTCCTACGAGTTCTAATACCTCGTGTAGTGTGTGTTTGGTTGGAACAATTGGTTTAGCCATTATTAAAATCCTCAATACATTCAATTAACATTTTACATCTTTTTTGAACAAAATACGGAAACATTTTACCTTTTTTATGCCATGGATCTTGTTCTTCAAATTTATTTATAATCTCAGACTTTAACTCTTGTGGAGTATTTTCAAGATTAATCAGTGTATCATTACGTTGATAGTTACGGTACCAAGAAGCTGCATAAAGTAATTCGCCATCATCTAAATCAGCTAGAATAGCATCAATTTTCTTTTGAGTAACTGGTGTTTGACGAATACCTTCTACAAAGCAATCATCTTGACTAAGTACATTAGGTACACCATCACCGCTGTCACCTTTAAGGACGTGCTCTAATGCATATAAACGAGGGTTTTCATGTTGTACAAATTTCTTTTGCATAGGACTATATTGACGAACGTTATTAAATTTATGTAGCTGAATAAAGTCTTTATCAGCTGAAATAATCATAACAGGTTCGTTTTGTCCAAACTCCTGAGTCTTATAAACTAAAGTGCCAATAATATCATCGGCCTCACAACGCTCTACATGGATAACTTTGTATGGCATATTTTCTAGAATTTCTTCTCGTACACTATTAATAATACGAAAGACTTCATTCCAATCCATAGACGATTCTTCCCTGCCTTTTTTACGAGAAGCTTTATACTGTGGGAATACTTCTTTACGCCATGATGAATGATCACAAGCAATAACAACAGTACCGTACTCATCACGAAACTTTTTGTTATACATTCGAATAGTATTAAGAATCATATGACGAATTAGGTGTTCGTCTATTTGCATTTTCTGTGTTACTACGCCGGCAATTGCTATTGCATTATAATCGATTATTATCATTTGTTGGGTTCCCATCATCTATTACATTATCTTGTTTTTTAGCTTCTAAAAGATCCATATACTCTTTTGCAGCTGCTATCATCACATCACATTCATCCAATATAAAATGAAAGACGTGTTCACTATTCTTATGATTCCTTTGAAAAGAAGCAAAAAG
>VMHT01113728.1_pt1 | contig 15891 bp, 15 predicted proteins | sample 4693611 | NCBI WGS metagenome assembly VMHT01 (sample SAMN12280063, study PRJNA550983) | marine metagenome | isolation source: seawater sampled from same location over 5 years 0.02-0.2 micron viral filtrate | place: USA: collected off the coast of southern California halfway between the port... ... | reverse complement strand
TTTTTTTTAGAAAGTAAAATAAAGTAAAAAAACTACTTAAAGACATCTCTATATACTATACATAAAAAATGGTTGTAACCATAACCAATAAGAAAATTTGTGATTTTCACAAAAAATTTCCTGATGTTAATCTTGAAAACATATTATGTAATTTTATAGACGTTATTGAAAAATTTTCTGGTGTTGCTTCAAATATTTCTGAAGAGAGAGTTATTGAATCTGTAACTTCAATTAAAAATGTTATGGGAGATATTAATAATAGTAATCTTGATAATTTCAAATCTATATTAAAATTGAATTCTTATGAAAATAAAGATGATATTAATAAGGTTCTCTCTACGCTTACAAATAATAATCTAAATTTATTATCTAAAAATAAAGATGAAACTATTAAAGTAGTGTCCCAGCTTATATCAAAAAATAAAGAATTAATTACAAAAGATAATGAAGTAACATTTCAAAAAATATTAAATGTTTTTCCTCCAGATTTAATCGAAGAAATGAAAAAATATTTTATTAAACATAAAACTTCAGCATATAAAGGCGCACAATCTGAAAATAAAATCGAGGATATTTTAAATAATATTTTTAAAGATGGAGAGATTACAAATATGTCTTCAGTTAGTCATAGTGGAGATTTTCATCTTAATCGTATTAATAAAGATACTATAATGATTGAAAATAAGGACTATAAAGCCAATGTAACATATGATAATGTTACAAAGTTTCAAAATGATTGCCGTGATTTAGATATGCACGGAATAATGTTATCACAAAGTTCTGGTATTTCATCTAAAAGAGATTGGAGTTTAGAAATTATTAATAACAAAATTCTATTATATTTAATCGATGTTGATTATGATTGTTGTAAAATTCTTAGCGCAGTAAGTTTGATTGATAATATTGCATCACAATTAAATACTATAGTTAAATCTGAATCTAACACAAATATTAATATTGATGAGGATACAATGCTTGAAATTAATGATGAATTAGAAAATTTCATAACTTACAAAGAAGAAGTATATAAAACTATGACTTTAAATGATAAAAGATTACGAGAGTCATTGGATAAAATTAAATTAAATAAATTAACATCATTTTTTACTGGAAAATGTTCTGCATTACAAACACACAAATGTCCGTTCTGTTTTAAAGAGTTTCCTACTAAAGCTGCTCGCGGAGGTCATATGTGGCGTTGTACAGAAAATCCAAATTATACTCCGCCAAATTCTGAAAAAAAACCAAAAAAGAAAGTATCTAAAAAAAACACTTCATTAACTGCGGAACAATGTATGGAAAAATTAGAACAACAAATTTCAATAAATACAGAGGAACGATGTTCGGATAGTAACTCAGACTAGTTATCAACTAAAAATTTAATTAAAAATAAAAAAAAATAATTTAGAAAAAAAATTTGTTTAAAAAAAAAATCTAAAAATAATTTAAAAAAAAATTAAAGTTTATCGTTGCCGAAGGCAACTAACAACGAAGTTGTGATAAACTTTACATAAATCACTCCCGCCACAATTTCAAAATTAAAAAAATATAAATTTAATTTTGAAAAATCATGAGTTTTGAGTTATGAATTGAGAGATTTCTTGAACCCTGTAATAAGCATTAAATTTCACGCATACATTAAAATTATCTACAAGTTTTTAAATAATTTTAATATATTTTTTATCTTCAAAAAAATTGAATTGAAGAAATAAAAAATATTAACCACACAAAACAACTATTACATAAATGGAAATTACACATTCAATCAACCAAACAAAAGATTGGCGGAAAAGTCAGGAATGGTATAAAAATGGGAAAAGCAATGAATGTGAAATTTATCAAAGAAATAAATTACAAGAAATTATAGGGAAACAAATACCAAAAAGTTATAAGCGTTTTAATAAAGAGAAAAATACATTTGAAGATATGTCCAAACCAAATACGAGAGATGATGGGTTTGAATGGACAGAAGATATGGACGGAGAATGTAATTACAATAATACTCAATATTATTATAATTTCAAAATGGTATGTGATAAAGGAGGTGCTCAAACAAGAACTTTACGTGAAGTATATGAATTTATTAAAGCACAATTAAATTGGTTATTGGAAAATAGTGAAGAATCTATTATGTTTATTAATATTTTAGATGGAGATGAATCATTTAAAAATAAAAATAAATTTAACTATCTTATAGATAATAAAAAATATAAAAACATTAAACACAAAGTTTTTATAGGAGATCTTATTGAATTTCAACAGAAATATCATCAGACAAACTAAGTATGTAATTGCATATTTTAAATGCTAATTCAAATGATATACGTTTTCTAGCAATTGTATTACTTTCACGATAATTTGTAAGGAATAAAGAATTATATTTTTCTCTTTTTTCTTTTATAAATTTATTCATTTCATCAACTAAATCTTCTTGTTTTTGTAATGTTAGAGATTTATTTATAACAAGTGTAGCATAACTTCGTGCTGATAATTTTTCAGTATTATCAATATATCTATCTTTATCACTAACTATTTTAAATCCCAATTGACTATTAATATTATCATCAATACATTTTAGTAAAATATTTGTTATATTTTCCTTTGTTTCTTTTGTTGCTCTTTCAACTTTATATTTTGAATTTTGTTCAAGATTGTAAATCTCTCCTCCAATAGTATAATTATTAAAATCTGTTAGTTCTATTTCTATTTCACTTTTTGAAGGATAAATACATATTTTTACTTTCTCTGTTTCTTTTTCTTTAAAATAAATACTACATACCGAATAACTTGTATCATCAAATACTTGTTCTTCAAATATATTTATTAAGACTATTGAATATTTATTAATAAATCTTTTTCGCAAATCTATATCTGCCTTTCTAATACTTGAAATAAAATTTAATGGTATTATAATTATTCCACCACAACAATCACCGTCAATCAAATTTATTATAAAACATTTATACAAATCATTACAATTATATTTATCATATAATTCCTTATTATTTTTATTTTTATTTCTTGCTAAATATGGTGGATTTGTCAAAACAAATTTATTTCTATAATCAGGTGGATTTTTTAAAGTGTCTCGTTTTATTGTATCTGGATATTTTGGATCTATATCATATATTTCTATATTATATTTTGATTTATCTTTTATAAAAGATAATAAATCACCTTTACCTGCAAATGGTTCTATAATAGAAACTACTTTATCTGGTATACTCATATTTGAAAGTATATATTCATAATTTGTTGTATAAAATTGTCCAAGATCTTTTTTCCTTGTAGCCATTATTTATTATACTTTACTTATATTTATATGTTTTCAATTTTTTATTTAAAAAAAACATTAAATTTCAGGCATACATTAAAATTATCTACAAATTTTTAAATAATTTTAATATATTTTTTATCTACTTGTTTTTATAATTCTCATATAATCTTACCACTTCTCCTCGCCCTATTGAATTTTGTCTTGCTGTATTTAAACTATCAGAATAGTCCAATTTATTTAATATATTTATCAATTCTTCTACATCTATATTGCTTTTTATCCAATGCCAGCTTTTTGGTCTCAATTCAATTAAATTATCTCGTTTTATTTCTCCTATATTTCCTCCATATGCTCTTAATGCAAAATCCGCACCATTTGGTGGTGTTGGCTGATTTCTGTTATCAAGTGGTCCATACGATAAGAAATTCCAATCTTTGTGTGATGTTGGTAAATTTACTAAAACTCGTTCTACTTCTCTCTTTTCCCATATTTGAAAACAACATTTTACCATCATTTTTGGTGTAAAACTACAGGGTTTATCTGGTACATCTTCATCATAAATTAAATGAAACATTCTATTTAATCTATTTTGAACACTTGGTCGTCTAAAAGTTTTTGGTATTATAAAAGCAATTATATTACTCCAATTCGCTGAATGATTAAAGAATTTTATTGCTATTGAACTTATCTTACCAAATGGAGGATTTCCTATTACTAATATATTCTTTTTATCTTCTGGTGGTTTATAATCAAAGAAATCCATTTTCTTTATGTTTTCATTTTCTGGTGATATATCTATACCCACTTTATCATTAAATTCTATCTGATTATAAAAACTACCATTTCCTGCACTCGGTTCAATTATTAAATCTAATTTTGATTTATCATATAATTCAAATACTTTTGTTATACATTTTTTTGAATAATCTTCATTTGTATAAAATTTATCTAATCCTTCTTTACGAACTTCTTTTACATCTTTCGTATTTTCATCTAAGTTCATTATTTTAATTATATATTTTATCTGTTTATATCTTTTCAATTTTAGAATTGATGAAATTATCTTTAACTTACTTTTATTAACTTTTTTTTACCACTTATTATTATCTCTCCTACTTTCTCTCCCTTTTTTAATTTACTTAATTCACTATAAATTATTTTTGTATCTCGTAAATATGAATATTTACTATTTTCCAAACATAAACTTGCTCCATATTTTAGATATACATCTCTCATCAATTCAATCTTATCCATAGTAGCATACATGATAACGTAAGGGGAAGCAAAACTATTAAGATGAAACCAAATATACTTTTTGTCAATTTCAATACTTTTATCAAATAATTCCCAGTTCTCTTTTGCATTCTCTCCAACATAGTATTTAATATCATCATATTCATATTCTTTCATAATAACTTATCTAATAAATTATTTAGATAATTTATTGATAATATAAAATAAAAATATTATTAATATATAAAATGAAATTTAGAGGTGGTAAAAGAACTAAGAAAAAACGCTCTAAGTCTTATAAAAATGCCGGAAATAAAAAATTAAAATCAAGAGCTAATAGTATTACTCGTTCTATGCGCCGTAAATTAAGTCTCGCTAAAAATATTTCTATCGCTAAATTTATGAAACATTATAGTCGGCTAAAATAATTACTTAATTATATCAATTTATTCAATTTTTTGTTAGATGTAAAAAAAATTGAATATGATGAAACTACTACTCCTATTAGCACACACAAACAATTATACAGCAACCAAATATGTCGACGATGATGATTGAGCTCCTTGCCAAGCGCGTTGAGGTTCTTGAGAAGCAGATTCTTATCCTCACCAAGGATAAGAACACCGAGCCCACCAAGACCGATAAGAAGTCCAAGTCTGATGCCCCCAAGACCAAGCGCACTTCCGGCTGGATCCTCTTCCAGACGGCTAACCGCGAGGAGGTCAAGGAGCGTCTCACTAAGGATGCCGGCGATGAGAAGGCCAACCCCAAAGAGGTCATGACTGAGCTTGCTAAGATGTGGAAGGCACTCTCCGATGAGGACAAGACTCCTTACAATGAGAAGGCCAAGCACATGCGCGACGAGCAAAGCTCTTCTGACACGGAGGCTGAGCCTAAGAAGCCCCTAAAGAAGCAGAAGAAGGAGAAGGAGAAGGAGGACAAGCCCAAGAAGAAGCGGGTTTCCGGTTATATTCTCTTCCAGAAGGCCATGCGTGATGAGGCCAAGCAGTCTCTTGAGGAGGCCGCTGAGGAGGATGAGCCCAAAATCAAGCAGTCTGCCGTCTTGTCCGAGCTTGGCAGGATGTGGAAGGCGCTTTCGGATGAGGAGCGCGAGGAGTGGAACGAGAAGGCAGCCGAGCAGAAGGCTTCGGATAGCGAGGAGTAGATCTGAAAGGGAGATAGGAACAGTGTGATGTGTTAAAAAATAGAAAAATCCAAAAAAAAAGCATGTTTTTTTTTGTTTTTATTCAATTTTCGTTAGGTATTTATTGAATTTTCGTTAGGTATTTATTGAATTTTCGTTAGGCTGCCGTGAAGTCGCACGACTTCTCCAATTGCGTGCGGGGCAATATCCCCGCATTTTTTCATTTATATAGTGATTTATTCAATTTTGGACATAAATTGTCTTATTTAACCATTGATTTATTCAATTTTCGTTAGGCATTTTTTCATTTATATAGTGATTTATTCAATTATTGTTAACAATTTATTGAAATTTTGTTAGGTATTTTTTCATTAAAATACTGATTTATTCAATTTTGGACATGAATTGTCTTATTTAACCATCAATTTATTCAATTTTTGTTAGTTGTTTATTAATTTAATCATCAATTTATTAAATTTCTACAGATATTTTTTCTTTAAAACATCAATTTATTCAATTCTTATTGACTATTTTTTCCATTTTTGTTAGGTTTTTTTTCATTAAATTTCCTGTTTTATTCAATTTTAGACATGTATTTTTTTATTTAGATATCAATTTATTAAAATTTCGTTAGGTTTTTTTCATTAAAATTATCAATTTATTCAATTTTGATCTGGTATTTTATTCAATTTTCGTTAGATATTTATTCATTAAACTATCAAAACTGTAAATTTTCGTTAGATGTAAAAAAAGTCAATTTTCGTTAGATGTAAAAAAAATTGAATATGGTGAAACTACTACACCTATTAGCACACACAAACAACTAAACCAGTTATAATAATGTCGATGATGACCATTGAGCTCCTTAACCAGCGCGTTCAGGTTCTTGAGAAGCAGCTTGTTGCCCTTATGGGCGATAAGACCGCTGACAAGAAGGACAAGAAGGTCAAGAAGGAGAAGGATGCCTCCCCTAAGCCCAAGCGCACTTCTGCCTGGATTCTCTTCCAGGCGGCTAACCGCGAGGGTGTCAAGGAGCGTCTTGTCAAGGAAACCGGTGATGAGAAGGTCAAGTCTACTGTTGTCATGACTGAGCTTGCTAAGATGTGGAAGGCACTTTCTGATGAGGAGAAGTCTCCTTATGAGGAGAAGGCCAAGCACATCCGCGCGGAGCGCAGCGACTCTGACACGGAGGCTGTTGATGTTGGAGACGGAGAGCTCAAGAAGGAGGCGCCTGCGCCTGAGAAGCCATCCAAGAAGGAGAAGGATGACAAGCCCAAGAAGAAGCGGGTTTCCGGCTACATTCTCTTCCAAAAGGCTATGCGTCCAGAGGCCAAGCAGTCTCTTGAGGAGGCCGCTGAGGAGGATGAGCCCAAAATCAAGCAGTCTGCTATCTTGACTGAGCTTGGCAAGATGTGGAAGGCTCTTTCGGATGAGGAGCGCGAGGAGTGGAACGAGAAGGCGGCCGAGCAGAAGGCCTCGGACAGCGAGGAGTAGGTCTGGGGTGATATGAACAGAGTGGTGATGTGTTGAAAAAAATATAAAAAAACCCAAAAAAAAAGCATTTTTTCTTTGTTATATTAATATAATCTATTTCGAACTTAAAGAAAAATACCCCAAAAAACGCCTTTTTTTATTTGTGACGCTATTACATAACAAAAATATTCCTCTTTTAAAAGTGTGTTTTTTTTCAAAATTAAATTTGAAAATTTTTTTTTGATTTTGGACAAAAAAAATGTCCAATTTTAAAATATCGTAGCCTTTATAGAAATTCCGATTTGCACGCTTCTTGATTTTTCGTTTTTACTCGATGACCCTGCAAAAATACTTTTTTTTTATGCGAAATTTTTGTGATGCAAAAAAATTTTGCCGAAAATAATGCAACTTTTTTGTAAGTATAAAATGCTTACAAAATGCTTACAAAAAAACCCAAAAAAACCCCAAAAAACCTTAAATAAAATCATTAAATCATATATCATTATAAAATAAAAAATTAAATAGTTATCTTTAAACGATAAAAATTTATGCTTACAAAATACTTACAAAAAAGTTGCAAAAGTTGTTTTTAAAATTAAATAATAAAAAAAGAATTTAGAGACTAAATTTTGTAAGTATATTATACTTACAAATGACTGACGAAAAAAGTTCCAAAAATGAAAATATTTATTCTTGTAAAACTTGTAATTATTTTACATCACGAAAAAGCCAATATGAACGACATTTATTAACTGCAAAACACAAAAACTTACATAATACTGACGAAAAAGTTCCGTTAGAACCAAAAACATTTGTTTGTATTTGTGGAAAATCATACAAACATAGACAAAGTTTATTTACACATCAATCTAAATGCACCTATGAACCAGTAAAAAATGAAGAAGTAAATGAAACTTCAGTTTCTCAAGATTTAATTCTTGAAGTTGTAAAAAAACAACAAGACCAAATATCACAACTAACAGATGCTATTAAAGAAATTGCACCAAATTTAGGAAACAATAATACAACAAATACTAACAGCCACAATACAAACAACACAAATCAGTTTAACATAAATGTATTTTTAAATGAAGATTGTAAAAATGCAATAAATATGAGCGAATTTATCAAATCAATTGAGGTGTCATTAGAGCAATTAGATTTAACAAAAACAAAAGGATTAGAAAAAGGAATAACAAAAGTGATAATGGATAATATGAATAAATTAAGTGTACATGAGCGACCATTACATTGCACAGATATAAAAAGAGAAACATTATATATCAAAGATAATGATAAATGGGAGAAAGATAAAGACAAAGAAAAGATAAAAGAAGTAATCAAGAAAACACAAAACAAAAATTATCCAGCATTGCAAAAATGGACAGAAGCAAATCCAGGTTATATGGGAGATGATGCAAAACAGATATATTATGCGAAGGCTATGTCTGCTGCAGGTAAGCCAATAGATGAAGTGGATGATAAAATAATCAAAAATGTTTGTAAACAAACATATGTAAAAGAGGATTTAAATACAATAAAATAATAATAAATATATGACATTTTTGGTAAATATACCAAGACCATTAACAATAATAGCAATGAATAAATTAGCAGAGGTAGATTATAATGTAGCAACTCGAGTAAGTGAGATAGTAGCAGAGACAGTAAAATGGGGTTATATTCATGATCAACCTTGGATATGTAATTATGCAGTAGAAGGACTACAAATGTTAGATAATTTTGGAAGTATGTTAATATCAATAGTAGTATGGATAGTAATGCATACAAAATAATATAATGTTAATGTATCCAACATTATATAAACAAAAATTAAAAATATAAATATAATGAGTAGTTTTAGATAATTTATTATATTCTAATATATATAATGGATACAATAGATGTAATGGATGTAATGGATATAACTGATGATGAACAATTAGAAGGTGGTGGTCTTATACCAATAGGACCAAATAAAAAGCGGGCTAAAGAAAGTTCTACTACTAATCATCCATCAAAAAGAGAAAAGACAAAAAAAGAAACTACAACAGAAGAAGAAGATGAGCCTAATGGAGAAGAAGATGAGCCTAATGGAGATGGAGATAATTTATCATCAATTTCTTCTGATGATATCATGGAAGACAATCTTGATCATATTTACACAGACGTTAGATATTTATTTGAGACAGCAACAAATAAGGCGAATATGCTTCAAGGATTAATAACTGAATTTAATAATAAAATGGATCAATATCAGGGAATATATCAGTTTAATGATAATTTAGTAAGTAAAAAAAGTGATAATTTGGATCCAAATATGTCAAATGTTGAAATTTCTGAAAATTTGAATAAAGATATCACCAAAGAAAACATTACCGAGCCTGAAGAAGCAGACGATGCAAGGAATAAAAAAAATAAATATTTTGATATATTTACCTTTGTATCTATGATTTTACCAAAAATAGAGGAGGAGGAGCCGACGCCGCCACCCTCCAAACCCACACCTCCTGAGCACACACCTGGTGAGCTACCATCTACTCCGCCGCCCGACCCGCCCGACCCGTCCCCGAACACCCTCCGCGACGAGCGCCTGCCAGCCCAACTCACAGCGAGTAAGGACCATAACCCGATTCCCGCTTTGAAACAGGTAGGAGGTGGGGTGGTTGAGGAACCTCCACTACCACTTGATGAATCTAGTGACTTAGAATTTTCATTCATCGAAGAGCTTAAAAATCTTTCTCATAACAGAAACACTGATACTAAGGTTCTTGTAAAACATGCTGTTGATAAGGTAAAACAACATTTGAAGGCATCTAACGATGTGCAGGACTTAGATAAAAAATTAATAGAAATGGTAAATCAATTATCAATTGAAACAGGCATAGAAGCAAATATTGTAAGCGAAGATTTAGTAGAGTTAAAATATTTTTTGGGTTTCGAAGAAGGTGAAGAAATAAAATTTTCTAACTTTGAAAAAAATTTGGAAAAATTTTTATCTATATATCAAAACACAAATATAAAAGCAGTAAATACATATATTGAAAAATTTAAAGAATCCAAAAAAAAAGATGCAGTAAAGATATTACTTGATAAACTTATATTTTACGGGCATTTTTACGTTACAAAACTTGTAACAATTTATAAAACTTTAAACGAGTCAATAAAAAATATAAAAGACATGGTGGAAAACGTAAATAAAAAAAAACTAAGTAATGATGAGTTTATAGTACATAAGGATACTAAAAATTTTATTAAAAATCTAAGGGAATTTTATTATGCATCTTCAGCTTTAGAGTGGTGGATAACAAAGACATTAGTTGATTTAAAATTTTATACAAAAAAAGATAATAATAAAGAACTGGTAGAAAATATATTTAAACTTATGATTTCTGAGAAGAGCAGCGATATAAAATGGGATAAAGAAGTTTTGAAAAATAAAAATGAAGCGCTTTTATTTATAGATAATGCAATAAAAAAAGCTCATGATGCTGTTGGGTTGATAGAATACAAAAATGATGAAGATATGTATTTATATAATTTATATAATTTTATTCTTGAAGGAAAGTTTAATAATATTTATGAAGAAGACTCCGATGATTATATAAATAAGGCTAAAATAACATTCAATATAAAGAAAGAAACATATGATCAAGCAATTAATAATAAAGATTCTAATCTTGTAAATAATATCTTCGAAGAAAAGATGGCTGAAATAGTGAAATCTATAGTAAATAACGATTTAAATAATATTTATTATTATGAACAAGAGTTCTTTAAATTATTAAAAGCAAAGTTATATCTTGAAAATAAAATAGAAGAAAACTTAGACGAATTTCTTAAAAAAATTAAACTTGATAGAGATATGTTAAAAAAACTTACAGGTATAGATTTTGAAAAAATGAAAAAAGTCCAGACAGCCAAAATGGAGGAAGAAAAAGAACAGCAAGATGAAAGCGTAAAGAGGAAGACGAATGAAGATACCATGCTCGATAATCTAGTAAATCGTGCGATTGCTACACATAGTGGGAATTATAATACTACTGACGACTTTGAAAGAGCAAAAAAGAAGAAAAAAGAAGAAGAAGAACAAGAAAAACAAAAAGAAATAGAAATTAAACTTAGTAAAAATATTTCAAAAAAAAACGTAATTGATACTATTGAGTTTTATACTAATATAGATGATAAAAATCCTGAGGGTAGTATAAATATATATGATGCTGATCAATATGGTCAAGTTGATAAAAAAGGTAAAATTGATTCCGAACAGCGTTACCTTGTTATTAAAAGGTTTATCTCAAATGACGACGATGAAGACTACTTTGGTTTGAAACCTCAAGATAAAATTACGAAGGTAAATGGTACATTATTAGGTATTCACGCGACGGGCGGTAACAAATGGAATCCTATAAATTCTGAAAATCACTTTAAATCTTTAATTACGCCAAATGAGAATGGCAGTATTGTATTTACTATAGATAATAGAATGTCTGAAAAACAGAAGAAACAAAAAGCAGAGTTTAAGAAATATAATAAATTTCAACATGGAGAAAATTATGTAAAGGCATTTGAGGATGAAACTATTGAAGCTAAAGTATTCGGGTATAAGTTAGATAAATGGAAAGAAAAAAAGAACGAAATTATTGATACGGTATTGAAATCAACTGTTAACCTGGATGATGATATTGACTTGACTGAGGCAAAAACTAGAAGGAGAGAATTAATTGAGAAAAATAACGAAATGGCTTTAGCTGAGGCCACAAAAGGTCAAGCTCAGATAGAGGATGAAAAAAGAGAATTTAATCAATGGATGTTAGATGCTAAAGATATTGTAGGTAGAGATATTGATGAAGAAAATCCGAAGGATATAAAAAAAGCTAATATGAAAATAAATGGTTTAATATCATATTATCAGGATGAGAATGTTATTAGTCCTGCTCTAATTAATAACGAATCTAATCAACTATTTGAACAAATAAAGGAGAAAAACGTACGTCTGAATTATCTTTTAAAAGAAGAAGAGAAGAAAACTCAATTGGATTTGGAAAATCAAAAAATAGAACAAGAAAGAGTAAAAGCAGATGAACTTAGAACTAATCTGAAAATTCAGCAAAAGGATCTAACAAATGAAGAAAAAAGTAAGAAATATGCTATGGCATATTTTGGTACACAATTAAATAAAAAGTTAACAAACAAACCAAATTATGTTTTAGAGGAAATAGGAGGAGATAATATAAATGATATAATTACCGAATGGGAAAAAATTGTGGAACAAAAAAAAAATGAAAGAATAAAGGAAGAAGAATTTGTGGTTAATATCTATAAGTTTAATGAAAAACAAAAAGTAGGAATTAATTTTATAAACAAAACTATCAATGATAAAAAAATGGTGGTCATCAACAAATTTGACGATGATGAAAAAAAAATAGAGAAATATGGTTTACGTATAGATGATACAATTTCTAAATTTTCTGTAATAAAAGACTTCGATGAAAATTTTAAGCCTACTGGGGAAAGCGAATGGTTAGAGCCCAAAGGTCCTGATCATGTAGGTTCTAATTTAAGAAATTCGAAAAATGGAATGCAATTTAAAATAATACGCGGAAAAAACGATGATTTCGACCTAGAACAGGCAGAATCTTTAAATACTGATCTCAATAAGTATTATATTTTACTTGATGAGGCAAAAGCAGCAAATGCCCCTATAAGAATCTGGAAAAAATATAAAAATATGGTAGAAAGAAATGATTGGATAGATATTATGGAAGATGTAGACACAAAAAATGAGTTGATACAAATATTAAGAGACTGTTTTCAAGAAATTGAAAAAAAAGAAGAAGAAATATTTAAATTAAAAAATGATTTTGGATTAAATATAGATGACATATGTTTAATAAATAGTAAAATAGGAAATATATATATTGTGGAAGTTAGAGATGATGGTCTAGCCAAAACAATCGGATTAAAAGTAGGCGATATCATTAATTCAGTAACTGACGATGATAAAAATGAGACTATAACTATTCAAAAAATTAATAATGAAAGAGGCAGTAACCATTTGACTGTTGCACTTTCAAATACGTTAAATAAAATAACAAAAGGAAAAATAGAAATACTAAGAGCTTCAGAACGCACTTCGTCGCAAATCGTCCCGAGCAACCAACAAAGTGAATCTTTACCATTCAAAAAGGAACCACCTGGACAAATGTTTGGAATATCATTCTCTCAGGGCCCAGTAGTGTATAAATATGATCCTAATTTAGAAATATTAAATCAAGAAAAAAATAAAAAAATATTTGAATTTGATAATAAGGGCATAGTGAAAGGATTAGTGGAAAAACAAAAAATATTTATGGTGATACTAGAGTTGATAAATAATGAGTCAAGTGCTCAAAATACAAAAATTTTAGTGGAACCACATATGATAAATAGGATAGAATTAAAAGAGCAAATAAAGGGAGGAAAAAAAACAAGAAAAAAATCTAAAAAAAAAATCAAAAACGAAACAAAAAGACAAATATAGAAATAATAAATGATAATATAGTTTAAACATAAAAAAATAATTTATATAATGTTAATGAATCCAACATTATATAAATTGTGTAGTTCAGCTTGTGGAGGATTATCAACATTACCTTTGGATGTAATTCAAACAAAAATAATGAGTACAGAGAAAGTAAAATTTGATATGAATGAATTTAAGTGGATAGGATTCATGCCTTTAGTATTTGTAATGCAAAATGCCGCATATACAAATTCAAATAAAATAAATAGCGAATTAATAAAAGGAACAATAGCAGGTTTAGCTGCATCTCCGTTGTATATTTTTTTAGAAATAAAGAAATATCAGACACGATTAAAGACATTACCAAAAATGAATGAATTTATTTTTTGGATGACATTGAGAGAAGTAGTAGTATATATAACATTATATAGTATATTTATGCTGAATATACCATATGCAAAATTTGTGGCAGGATTTATGGCGAATTTATTAGGATTTCCATTAAGGATAATTTGTATGTCAAAAAGTTATCCAATAATAAAGACAGATATGAATTCAATAAAAAAAACAGGAATATTAGAAGTAATAAAATCAGGATTAGGAGATGGATTAACGTTATATTTAATATATGGATTTAGATATTCTCCAGTTAAAGTAGGGAAGAGTTAGTATTATTTTTTTGAGTAAATTTATCAAGTAATGATTTTAAAAATTTAGTAGGTTTTTTACCTTCTTTATATGCGAGTTCGCGTTCTTTCCAACTACCATATGAAGTAGTATCATAATCGATAATATCAAGGTCAGCAAGAATATAAAAAGTAAGAGAAGGAAAGAATATAAGTTGTGCAAGATTTCTTAATTTTTGTCTATTTTCATCAATGGGTAATACAATAAAAGGTAAATAATTATTTTCATCAAGAGAATCTTGAATAAGTTTATCGAAATCTTTATCTCGAACCTGACAAGCATATCTATAACCCTGAAAATCAGTAGCAATAATAGAGTCATGTTGAGGGGCAATTTGAATAGTGAAAATAGTATTATTATGAATTTGTTCTAATAGTTGTTGATAAGATAATAGTTTCTTTATGGGGGGAGGGACTTTACCAAAAAAAGACCAATGAGAATATGGATCAGGTGTATTTTTTTTTATTTCAAGAGATTTTTTTTCATTAAGTTGTTTAATTTTAGTAAAATTAAATGTTATTTCTGGTATTTTAAAAGGATCATTAGAAAATATAACATTATGAGAATACAAAGTTGAAGATAAAAAACTGCGTCTAGTAAATGGTAAATTAAAAGAAAAAGAAGAAATAATAAATGATAAAATCAATATTTTGCTAATCATTAATATAATAAATAATAAGTTTTTAAATTAAAAAAAGCTTAGTCATAATATTCTCTGGAAGCACAACAAGGAAAACTAATAAAAATATCACCAATAATTAACGGTATAATACATCCGGTTTTAAATTTATGAAGAGTATTATAACTAAAAAATGAGCCAATAAAAGTAACTCCAAAAAAATCTAAGCCAAAAAAGAACAAACTTTTTTTTCTCATTTAATATAAAAAAATATAATATTTTTATATATTAAATGGCATTAAAATATGATAAAGACTTAACAAATGAACTAATTAGTAAAGTAGATAAACATCTACCAAGAAGACCTCGCGGAGAAGATTTAAAAGATTTAACCGATGAACAATTAGATAATTTTATTAAATCATTAACAGAAGAAGAATATAATAAAGTTAGTGAAATCCTTGAAAATAGAAAATTAGTCATTTCTAAGGGTAAAGGAAAAAAAACAAGAAGAAAAAATAAAAAAGGAAAAAAAACAAGAAGACGTAGAAGATAATTCTTTATATTTTATATTTAAAAATATAAAGAATAAGGCCGGAAAAGGAATCGAACCAATATCTACCACCGACTATGTGGTTGCTTTACCGTTAAGCTATCCGGCCAAATTTATGGAGATGGGCGGCTTCGATCCGCCTACCTCTCGCATGCAAAGCGAGCGATCTAACCAATTGATCTACATCCCCAAATAAAAACGCCGGCAACAGGATTTGAACCTGTGCTCCCAGTGGGAACTAGATTTCAAGTCTAGCGCGATCGACCTGACTCCGCCATACCGGCATAAAAAAAACGACACCGACAGGATTCGAACCTGTGCTCCCAAAGGGAACTAGATTAGCAGTCTAGCGCAATCACCACTCTGCCACGGTGTCTTAATGATTGTATTAATCATTATC
>VMHT01027904.1_pt1 | contig 15897 bp, 18 predicted proteins | sample 4693611 | NCBI WGS metagenome assembly VMHT01 (sample SAMN12280063, study PRJNA550983) | marine metagenome | isolation source: seawater sampled from same location over 5 years 0.02-0.2 micron viral filtrate | place: USA: collected off the coast of southern California halfway between the port... ... | reverse complement strand
TTGTTTCTTTTTTGATTCTTTAGCTTTTTGAGCTAATTCATATTTGTATTTACCATAATCCATTAACCTTGCAACCGGTGGCTTGCTTTCTGGAGAAACTTCAACTAAATCTAGATCTAATTGTTCTGCGACAATGAGTGCTTTCTTAAGTTCTAGAACTCCGACCTGAACACCGTCTGGTGCTATTACAAGTAATTTCTTTGAACGAATTCCTTCATTTATTTTTAATTCTGGTATTTCTACTCCTTCCAATAAAAAAAACAGCACGAAGCTGTTTTACAACCTTACTATTACTCACAGTAGGTGGAACAATGTTCGCTTAGTTACATTATAACCCAAAGAATAGTTAATTATATAAAAAGATTATTTAAAGCTATTGCTGCCTCAGAGCCCTTATTTTTATTTTCTTTGATACGAGCTTCTGCTTGGTCTAGGTTTAAAACATTTAAAACACAATTTGCAATATATATATTGTTATGGATAGTTAAGTTAATCAATCCATCTACGACACCATTAGATATATATTCATAATGATCTGTGTCCCCTTTTACAATAACTCCTATTGCAATAAATTTATCAATATTATCATTATTTGAAAGTTGATTGATTTTATATATAAGTTCCCATGCACCGTCTACTTTATATTCACAAATGTCAAATGAAGGATCTAATTCATTTTTGACTCCATCAATTAATCCATAAGTAATATCTTCATAATAATTAGCTGCTACTAAAGCTACTTTATTCTTCATTAAAATTATGACCCATTCTTGTTTCTTTAGTTTCTAAATACTTCTTATTCTCAGGAGTCGTTTCACCTAGTAATGGAGTTCTTTTTGCAATGCTTAAACCGTAGCCTTCTAGTCCAGCTCTTTTTTGTGGATTATTTGTTAATAAGTTCATTTTTTCAACTCCTAAGGCACGCAAAATTAATGCACCAGTACCATAATCTCTTTGGTCATTGTTAAAACCAAGCTTAAGGTTTGCATCAACAGTATCATCACCACTATCTTGAAGAGAATAAGCTTTGATTTTATTACCCAATCCTATTCCCCTACCTTCATGGCCCCTCATGTACAAGAGAACACCTTTACCATTTTGTGAAATAGTATTTAATGCATTAGAAAGTTGCGAGCCGCAGTCACATTTTGAAGAGAATAAAGTATCACCAGTTAAACACTCAGAGTGGACACGAACCATAGTTGCTTTTTCATCTAAATAATCTCCAAGAGTCAATGCTATGTGTTCTGTGTTATCATTTGTATCTTTGTATACGTGTCCAATAAATTCTCCATAATCAGTTGGAATTTTTGATTTAGAAACAAATTCAACAGGATTAGAACTATCTATTCGATATTGGATGAGATCTTTAATTGTTCCTATTGGAATTTTATGTTCATTAGAGAAATCAATTAAGTCCTGCATTCTAGCCATTGTTCCATCAGAGTTGATAATTTCACAAATAACGGCTACTTCTGTATGGCCAGCAAGTTTACATAAATCAATAGCTGCTTCTGTATGGCCAGCCCTTCTTAGTACACCGCCATCCATTGCCCGCAAAGGAAAAATATGTCCGGGAACATTAAAATCATCTCTTGTTGAATTTTTGTCTAAGAGTCCTTTAATAGTTTTATATCGATCATCAGCAGAAATACCAGTAGTTACACCATTTCCTTTTAAATCTACTGATGCAGTGTAGGCTGTTTGCATTTCGTTATTGACACCTTGCATAAGAGGTAGCTTTAATTTTTTTGCTATATTAGATGAAATTGGAGCACAAACTAGGCCTTTTCCAAATGTTATCATGAAATTAATATGATCTGCAGTCAGGTGTTCTGCAGATATAATTAAATCACCTTCATTTTCTCTATCTTCATCGTCGACAAGAATAATCATGTCACCGTTTTTAAATGAATTTATAATATCTTTTACTTCACTTATCATAATTTAACTTCTCTAAATATTTTATTATTATGTCGTATTCAACGTTAACTGTGCTTCCACTTATTAAATGCTTAAAGTTTGTACGGTTGTAAGTTTCGTTTATAACGGCAACTTCAAACGTATCTGAGGATGGAGATACTACAGTTAAAGATACTCCGTTTATAGTTATGGAGCCTTTATCTACTATATATTTCGAATTTGCTTGTTCGAATTTAAATGTCCACATATCATTTTCTAATTCAGATATATTTGATAACGTAATTGTTGAATCTACATGGCCCTGAACTATATGTCCACTCAAGAATGTTGTTAATGTAGATGGGAGTTCTAAATTAACAAATCCACAGTGGTTTTCATTTAGCCCTGTCCTGCTAAAAGTTTCTTCAGAAACTTGAAATACCATACTATTGTTTTCATATCTAGATAAAGTTAAACAACACCCGTCTACAGCAACACTTGTTCCAAGATCTAAATCATTAAAGGCATCGTTACTAAAATCAATAACTAATTTATCATCTGATAAATTTGTTATTGTTCCGACATCAATAATAATTCCAGTAAACATTAAATATAAGTATATGTTGTTAATTGATTATCTTTAAGTGGAAATTTATTAATTAACTTATATTCATTATCTAATCTATCTATTATAGATTTTTCAAGCGGAACCCCATTGCTTATTTCATTATCACTTTTAAACCAATAAAAATAATCATATTCAGAAACGCTTAGTAAATAATTGTGTAGAAAATTCCCACCCTCAACTAGTAATGAATTTATTCCAAGCTTCATATAAACATCATTTAAATTAAATTTATCGTTAAGAAGTGGCAATATATTGTTTGCATTATGATCAAACGATGTCAAAAATATAAAGTCATGATATTTTTTAATAACATTTTCTACATTTTTGTCTGACCCCCAGAATACTATTTTTTGTGGTTGGATATTTGTTACATCTGTATTTCTCACATTAAGCAAAGGTTCGTCTGCTATCAAAGTGTTTTTCCCTACTGCTATGGCATCAACACTTGCTCTTAAATAGTGAGTAATTGATAATGAAATGTCATTAGTTATGTATTTACCTGAAGAATTATCTTCATATATATAATTATTTTGGGATGTAGCAATTTTTCCTATTAAAGTCGCTTTACTGGTTGAAAGTTTTTGATTTCTATAATGAGGATTTAAAAATCCATTAGCATTTTTTTCAATGTGTACATTAATATTACTTTTTTTTAACATTTCTATACTTTTCCCTTTAGTTCTATCATCTAAGTCAATATCTCCTATAACAATGTTTTTTAACGGAGTTTTAAGCAACTCCTCAGCACATGATGGTGAACTATCAGTATGAAAACACGGCTCAAGCGTGACATAGAGAGTATCTTCACTAGATATATTTGAATTATTAATAATTTCTAACTCAGCATGATTAGTACCGGGTCCTTTATGAACTCCGATAGATTTAATGGTACCGTTCTTACTAACGAGAACCGCCCCAACTTTAGGATTTGGATATGGTTCTGAATTTAATGCAGCAACAATTGCATCTTGCATATATGAAGAAAAATTTATATATGAAAGAGATTTATCCAAAAATTGCTCCACCTTGAACAACTATGTCTACTCCTAGATCGGCGTAGTCAGCTAAATCGGAATCCTTAATACCTCCATCTAGAATTAGAATTCCATCATATTCAGGAAATTGCGTATAAAATTCTTTTGATTTTTCCAAAAGGGAAATTATTTTTGTTTGATTTGAAAATCCAGGATTGACACCTAGTAGCAATACAGCTGATGCATAAGGTAAATACTGTTTCAAATGATCATTTGGGGTTGAAGGTAGAGAAGCTATACCCATATGATGATACTTTTCAGACAGCAATTTAAATGAATCAACATCAATAGATTCGCTATGGACAGTTACAAAATCAGCACCGTTAGTGAAAGCGACTTCTGTATACTTTACGTTATTTTCTATCATTAAATGAACATCAATGTAATAATTTGTTACTTGTTTTAATTGTTCGATAATTTTAAATGACATACTTATGTTTTCTGCAAAATGGGCGTCTGTAATATCGATATGAAGTTGGTCAAAATTATTTTTATTATTTTCTATGTCTTCTAATAGTTTTAATTGATTGGCAGCTTGTACACTTGCAGAGATTTTCATTTTATACCTCTTATATAGTCCGGAAAGAACATTTGCTTCTTCCCTTCAGGAGTTACATACTCTGGATAAAGAACTCCTTCCTTAAATATTATACCTTCAGAATTAGCATCTTCTGTATAAGAATGAATCTTTAAAACTTTATCATGGAAGTATGTAAATGCTGGACCGAGAACATTAAAAGCTCTAATTTTAATTTTTGCAGTATATAAATTATCGTTCATAATATTTAGACTACTTTTATCAAATTTAGCTGTTGAAGTTGGCATACCGACTTGCTCTTGTAAATCTTCATTAAAATCTATTAAAGGGTAACTTTTAGTAAACAAATTAGACAATTTATCATAAACATTTGATGCATAGTCACTATTATTAATTTTTAATTCTTCTTGATATAAAACCATACCTGTATCAATAGAGCTATTAATCTGAAAAACTGTTATTCCTGTATTTTCGAACTCATCTAGAATTGCAAATTCTACAGGAGAAGGTCCTCTGAGTTTAGGAAGTAAACTTAAATGGATATTGAATATCTTACTGTTATTGTTTAAGAAATTTGTATTAAAAATTTTTGAAAAACTTGCACTAATGCCAAATTCCATATCATGATAAATATCGTTTGGAGAATAATATGTAAATTCTATATTATTTACTCTGCTGTACTCTTCAACAGGATTGTAAAGTAGTTTTTTACCCCTACCTTTTTGTATAGGAGGTGTCGTAACTACCTTAATTGTTTTCTCAAAATTATGAATTGTCGATAAATAAGGCAGACTACGTGAATCAGAGCCAAAAAAATATTTAAATTTTGTCACCAGGAAAGCCTTTTATCGAAATCTCTTTTAGAGCTTCTTTTCTAATTTTTCTTTTAAGTTTTTTTAATAGTAGATTTCCTTGTAGATGGTCGTATTCATGTTGCAAAACTCTTCCGAGTAGTTCTTCACCCTCGTATATAATTTCTTCTCCATTTTCATTTAGACAAGATACTTTTGCGTATTCATATCTTTCTATATCCCAGTAATAACCAGGTAGGGAAAGGCATCCTTCCATAAAAATAATATCTCCCTGGAGATCTTCTATCTTTGGATTGATAGCAACTTTCGGCCCCTCACCCGCATCAAAAACAAATATATTTTTATTAATACCTATTTGAGGTGCAGCTAATCCAACCCCGGGCGCTTCATACATTATGTTTATCATTTTTTTAGATAGTGAAACAATATAATCATCTATTTGTTCAATATTAGAAGATTTAGCCGTTAGTGCTGGATGTCCAAATGTTACAATTTCACTCATTAAATAAACCTAGCTCTATTTAAATCATAATCTTGTAAGTCTTTGTACATTTTCATAATTTCTAGATAATCATAACTTTTATCTAAATCTATATTAATTTCGTAAGTAAAACCATCTTTAATTTCTATAGGGCCACGTAAATAAGCTTCATTTAAACCATTTAGTATCTTGGTAGTTCTAAATGTAAATATTTTGTTTAACAAGCTAGGACCGTATTTTGACCTTGTTGTTTGTTCTTTTTTTATCCATTTATTCATACTTTTACTATTCAATACTTTATTGATATCTAATTCATTAGTTGAAAAAACAATTGTCCTTATATTGTTGGATTTAGCGTGATTCAATATAGAGAGAAGATATATTACTTTATAAGAGTTGATTATATTATTTGTAACCAATGTTGGGTTAATAAGTAATATTGCATCAATATTTAAATCAGTAACTTTATCAGCGTAATTAAATAAATTCGAATCTTCTATTGGACTGTTTGAGTATACATTCAATCTTTTCTCAAAATATTTATGTGTGTATACATTAAGACAATCTTTAATAGTATTTCCAATAAAATATTCGATATTGTAATCATGAACACCTTGGTAATCATAAGAAATATTGTGAAATTCTAAATTAGGAAATTCATTTACAAAAAAGAAGGAGCCACCAAAAATATTTTGTTTTAGATAAGCTGCTTCAGTCATATTAAAATTATTTAACTTAGGTAACTTCCAAGCAGGATGGTTTGAATCATAGAAAATATAATTTGTATTAGCATTTAGAATTATTTTCTCAAAATTTGTGTTTAGTAATATTGTATTTTTAAAATTTTTTTTATATTTATCTTTAAACTCATCTATTCCACCAAAAATTTGAAAGAAATTAATTTCTGTTATGTTTTTAAGTCTGTCGTTTAGATCTTTAGCAATCTTTAGAGAAGGAACGAAAAGAACATTCTGATTACCATTATTAATAATTTCTTCTAAATTAGATATCTGTATGTTTTTAATCTTTCTGTTTTTTAATGTTTTTTGATCTATAAACGTTTGTAAATCAAACAGGTTATGTATAAGTATGCCAATATTAAGTTTGTTTGAGATTGCAAGTTGTTCAAGGTAAATTAGATGGTTTTTAGTAAGTGTAATATTTAGATACTTTTTCAAATCTTTAATTTTTTTCACGTTTGTACTACTTGAAGTTGCCAATACTACAGCTTTATATTCTCTGTTTCTGAATGGAACACTAACTATCGAACCTTTAACTACCTTACTTGCTAATTTGGGAGGCACACGATAGGTAAATAACATGTTTTTATAAGTATTATTCGAGATTATCTCTACGTCAGCATACATATTAGTAATTTAAATTAAGCAATATTGCTTGTGCAATTTCATTTTTACTTAATGTATCGGATTTATAAATAAGTTCATCATGATTAATTATTGCAATTTTATTATCATCGCTTCCGAAGTCATTTATTAAAATATTATTTATGACAAGATAATCAACATTTTTGGATTTAATTTTATCAAAATTAAGATCATCATTTACTTGAGCAGAAAATGCAATACATTCAACATCTGGAAATTGTGATTTAATAGACGCAATAATGTCCTTATTTGGTGTTAGTTCAAGATTAAGTTTTCCATTTCGTCTACTTATTTTTCCATCAGTCTTATTTACTATAAAGTCCGATACAGCAGCTGTCATAAATACTGATATAGTATCTTTCATTACAGAGGAAATTGCAATAAATAATTCTTCAGAGGTGTTGAAGGTTTTATTCTTAATTCCTGGAATTGGTTGTATTAAACTTGAGTGAATATAAATAACTTCATATCCTTTTGAATTTAATTCTATCGCCAATGCTCTACCCTGTTTTCCGGAAGATTTATTTGAAATTGTTTTAACATCATCAATAGGCTCTACTGTCGGACCCGAAGTAACAATAACTTTTCCTTTAGATTTAGTAATGCAATCATTAATTTCATTAGGCTCTATTAATCTACCTAAGCCTTTGTCACCTATGTCAAGATTCCCATAACGCGGACCTGCTATGAGATGATATTTAGAAAGTGCTGTTAAATTTGAGGAAATTTGAGTATTTAAAAACATTTCCTCATGCATTGCAGGGCATATATATATTGGTTTCGAATACATTAAAACAGTAGAAGTTAACAAATCATCAGCTATTCCTGAAGAAATCTTCGAAATAATATTTGCAGATGCTGGATAGATTACAAACTCATCAGCCCATCTCGCTAATTTTATATGTGGTGAACCTGGTAGATCATCCCAATCTGAATAGACAGAATGGGTACTAAGGAATTCTTTTGATAAATATTTTAATCCATTAAAAGTAGAAATAATTTTAAAATCATAAATTTCTGAATATTTATTTACAAATAATTCTGATTTTGAACATGCAACACTACCTGATAGCCCAAGTAGTATTTTCTTTTTCATTAATCTTGGTCTGAAACTTCGACCTTTCCTGCTGCAATTTCTTCAAAAGCTACAGTTAGAGGTTTCCTACTCAAGCTTTGTACTTGAGGAGGAGTGTAAGCGCCAATTCCTTCTCCAAGTTGGTTGAAATATGAATTAATATTTCTAGCTCTACGAGCAGCGGTAATAACTAACGCAAATCTCCCAGGCGTCTCTTTAAGTAAGTCTTCAATAGGTGGTTTTATCATGATTCCTCCAATGCATATATTATATCAAGTATCTGATTAACGGAAGACTTTATATCCACATTGTCCACATGATATTGATATTGTGATTTCTTTTCTCTTTGTATTGAGGCAAGTTGCATTCTTTTATCAATAAAGTTTTGATCATGACCACGATTTTTCAACCTTTTAACCAGTTCTTTATCATCAATGTCGATAAAGATACCAATAAAGTCATCATTTTCACTTAATAGTTTTGTAGCACCATTAACTTCGAGATCTAATAAGATTATATTACTTTCTTTAAGAATTTCTTTCTTACTTGTTCCATAATAGAATCCGCCATACTGCTCATATTCAATCATTAAATTTTCATCTACAAGATTTTTAAATCTTTCTTCAGTAACAAAATGGTAATCTTTCCCATCTTCTTCGCCTTCACGTTGAGGTCTTGTTGTGTGTGATACTGAAAAATAGAAATCTAAATCTGTTGACATAGCTTCAATAATTGTATTTTTACCAACTCCAGATGGGCCTGTGATGATATATATCATTTATTGATTAACATACTCTAATATTGATATAATTTGAAGTTGATTTAAGTCCATTAATTTAGAATTTTCGTTTAATTTAATAGAATCAAGGTACCTTGCTGTAGCTACTTTTCCTATAAGACCATTATGAGTAAGATACTTATGGATTCTTATTGATTTTAAATTTATATCGTTACATGCATTTACAAGTTGTTCTTCTGTTAAAGTCGTTGGGTCAAAAGAATTAAGGTGCTGTATTCGAGCATTCCTTATTTCTTCTATCTCTTTATACAAATTCATTATTTTTACTTATATTATCAAGAATAGCATTAACAAACTTGGCACCGTCTGAAGATGCATGTTTATCTGTCAATTTAGTCCATTCAGACACAATCACTTTGAAAGGAGTTAAATTCAACATTAATTCTGATATCCCAAGCACTAGTGAAGTTTTTTCAGCTTTACCTATCCTGTCAACATTCCAGTTGTGTGAATTATTTTGTAATAATTGTAAAATATCTTCAATTTTGTCCTGAGTATTTTTGAGAAGCTGCTCTGCTCTTATTATTTGATTCTCTGACAAGTCATTATCTACAAGTTCACATGTAGAGATGTCATTATTTGAAAATAATGAAATCAAGCAGTAGTGTCTAAAGTCATTCTTCATGCTCTTGTCACATAAGTTTGAGATTTAGTATCAATTTTAATTAATTCATCTTCATTTATAAACATTGGGACTTGTAGAGTAAATCCAGTTTCACAAGTAACTTCTTTAGTTGATGAATTTACGGAATCTCCTTTTACTGCTGGTTCAGACTTAGTCACCCTTAAAGTCACAGTAGTTGGCAATAATATATCAATTGGATTATTTTCATGCATAAGAATAGTTACTTCTTCATTGGGTTTTAATAATATTTCCTGATTATCTAATAATGATTTATTCAATGGTATTTGTTCAAAAGTTTCATTATTCATAAAAAAATACTCATCACCGTCATTATATAGAAACTGAAATGGTTGCTTATCTATAAATGCCTGTTGAACATCTTCATCAGCTCTGAAGGTTTTTTCAATCTGACCACCGTTAGTTAAATTTTTAAGTTTAGTCTTAACAAATGCTCTACCTTTGCCAGGCTTGACATGTTGGTATTCTAAAATTTGATACAAAATATTATCAACTAATATTGATTGACCAGGCCTCATATCGTTAGTAGATACCATTATGGAATTACTCCTTCTTCTTTAGCTTTATTTTTAAGATTTATAAATTCTTCATAATTATTAGTAAAGGTCATTTTGCCATTTATGTTTGTTAATAAATAGTATATAAAATCGTTATCAGGAGTGTCGAATATCGCCTGCATAGCTTTCTGACCAAATCCTGAAATCGGAGTAGGTGGTAGCCCAGTAAATTTGTATATATTATATGGACTTTCTACTTGTAGATCTACTAATAAAACTTGCGATTTTCTTTTTTGTAAAGCATAAAGAACAGCTGCATCTATTTGTAAAAGCATGTCATCATTTAATCTATTTCTTATAACAGAAGAAACAAGTGGTCTATCTTCATCGAGTTTTGATTCAGCTTCAATTAAGCTAGCAACAGTAAAAAACTCATTATCATCATTGATCCATTCAGGTAAAGAGTTTATTGTAAGAAGATTGTTATATCGGCTTTCTAGTTCATCAACCATAATTTGAAGTATATCTTCCCCATTAGCTTCAATATCAATTTGATAAGTATTAGGAAATAATAAACCCTCCCAATTCTGTAAACTACTGGACTTTTGAGATGTTAAAAAACTACTCGTTACCTGGCCAGAAGTTAATGAGTTTTCAAGTTGTGCAACGTCATAACCTGTTTGTGCAGATAGAGTTTCGAGCGTTTCTGTTATCCAAAGTCCTTCCGGAACAGTAATAGTGTAAGTTTTCAGAGGTGGACCTTTAAGGAGTAAAGCTGTTAACTCTTCAAACGATAAGTTGTTTGGAAATTCGTAAGATCCCGCCCTCAATTTATCAGTTAGGTTCTCATTTCTTAGATATAATTCAAATGCTAATTTAGAAGTTATTACTCCAGTTGCATCGAGAATGCTAGAAATTTCAGATGCTGCAGAACCCTGAGGAATATTAACTGAAATAATTTCTAATGATGATTGATCAGGTGAGCTATTAATTTCATTGCCTTCAATTAAATCTGCTGAAGACGAAACAAAACTATAGATAAAAAATATACCGATGAATGTAACAATTATCTGAAGAGATGTCCTGTTTCTTAGATAAAAATTATTCATTTTGTGCAATATAACTTTCTAATATTTCCAATGCAGATAGATCATCAATTCTATCATTCTCATTATTTTTAAATAACTTTGAGGAAAGTCTTTCATCTATTTTATGAACTTGAACATTTAAATTTATTAATTCTTCAATAAAGTTATTAACTAAATTTGTCATACGATTTTCTGAATTATTTAATCCAATTGGGTATCCAATTACTATTTTTGATACATTGTAATTTTCAATATTTTCATTTATTGCTTTTAATACATTTTGTTTTTTACTATCTATCACAGTTACAGGAATTGGAATTGTAGTTTTTTCAGTTCTTACAGCTAAACCGAGATAACGTTCACCGTAGTCAATAGATAGAATATTGTTCAAAATTACAATTCTTTTAATAAAAGGTCTTTTGCTAATTTAAGTACGTTATTCGTATCAGAATTATTTGGTCCACCACCAATTGATAAGTTCTCATCTTTAGACGCACCACCACCATATAGTTTTGACAGTTCTGTTATTACTGTTGAAATATTTAACTTTACATCTTTTTTGGTTGCTCCAACAATGGAATTTTTACCATTAACTGAGGAATAAATTATTGTAATATCAACTTTAGATTCATTAATAATCTGAAGAGCGAGATTCCTTAATTCATTAGGACTATCAAGATGAACTTCATCTATATAAATATTAAATTTATTTATTTTCTCAGATTTTTTATCGATATTGGTAACTAATGTATTAATTTCTTGTTCTCTAATGTTTTTAAATTTATCTTCATAACTTTCTAAAGTTTCAAGTTGGGATTGAAGTTTCAATGGAACATCATCAACGCTTACATTTAGTAGATTAGAAACAGATTTATAAGACTTATATGCACTAAAAAGGAATTCATAAGCTAATTTTCCTGATAGCATTTCTACTCGTCTTAAATTTGAACCTATAGATGATTCTTGTAACAATACAATTAGTCCGACATCATTAGAATTATGAACATGAGTACCACCACATAATTCTTTAGAAAATTCTCCTATATTGACAACGCGCACGTCATCATCGTATTTATCACCAAAAAAAGCTAAGGCCCCTTGGTTTTTTGCATCATCAATATTCATTATTTCTGTTTTAACAATAAAATCATCAAAAATTGCATTATTTGATAGAGTGAATATTTCGTCTAATTCTTCATCAGACACTTTTTCAGTATGACTGAAGTCAAATCTAAATTTTCCAGGTGTTACGTTTGAACCAGCTTGAGCAACATGATCACCTAATATATTACGAAGTGATGTGTGCACTATATGAGCACCAGTATGGCTTTTAGATACGCCTGATCTAAAACTCTTATTTACTTCTAGTTCTATTTCTTGTCCTAGAGTTAGTTCGTTCATATCAATTATCAAACCAGTAGCTCCGTTGCTAGCTTGGTATACGTCTAATACATCATAAGTTTTATCATCACATCGTATTATTCCTTTATCTGAAATTTGACCTCCAGCTTCGTAATAAAAAGGGTTTTTTTCAGGGAAAATTATTGATTTGTCATTGTATTTTTCAATATGATAGATTTTAGATACTGAATGAACACTGTCATAACCAACAAATTCATTTAAATCAACATCGAAAGTATATTGATTAGAATCTTTGTCTTTTTCAGATTTAGATTTCACCTTGTGCTCATCATAGAGCTTATAAAATTCACTGTCATCAATATCTACTTCATTTTCTAATGAAATTTCTTTAGTAAGTTCAAATGGAAAACCGAATGTTTCGAAAAGGTAAAAAGCATCCTTAGGTGTCACGGTTTTGTTGTTATTAATTAAGGAATTAATTTCTTGAATTCCTTTACTTAGAGTTCTTTGAAAAAGTTCTTCTTCTTTAATAAATAGTTTAATTATTTTATCTTTATTTTTAACTAAATCGGGATATGAATCTTTATAAATATCAATAACTATTTCAATTAAAAAATCTAAGCTAGATGAATTATCTTTAAGCTGATTGTATGCTCTGATAGCTCTTCTAATTAATCTTCGTAAGACGTATCCCCTTCCTTCGTTAGTTGGCACAACACCATCAGATATCATAAATGTTGATGATTTAACGTGATCAATAATTATTTTTTCATATTTTTTATCTGTTTTGTCAGTTTTATTTATAAGTTCTTTGTACAGAGGTTGGAATAAATCAGTATCAAATAAATTATCTTTGTCTTGCATAATCATAGAAATACGTTCTAAACCCATACCTGTATCTATATTCTTTTCAGGAAGTTCACCTACAACCTCAAAAGGATTGTTCTGTATAGATTCCATGAAAACTAAGTTCCATATTTCAATAAACCTATCTTCTCCACCTCCGATTGGTCCACCATCTTCGCCATATCGATCTCCCCTATCAATAAATATTTCAGAACAAGGACCACATGGTCCTGGAATGTTCATATGCCAAAAGTTGTCTTCATCACCTCTTTGAATTCTTTCTTCTGCTACCCCTATTACGTCCTTCCATATATTGAAAGCTTCATCGTCGTTTTTATATACTGTAAACCATAATTTATCTTTATCGACCTTAAGAATTTCAGTTATGTATTCGTAAGAGTACTTAATTGCATCTTCCTTAAAATATTTACCAACGCTAAAGTTTCCAAGCATTTCAAAGAAAGATAAATGTCTATCAGTATCTCCAATAATATCTATATCGATAGTTCTAATGCATTTTTGAGAAGAAACCATGTTTGGCGTGTCCGTATCTTTGTTACCTAAAAAATAATCTTTTAGTGGAACCATCCCAGCAGCAGTAAATAATAATGAGTTATCATGGGGTATTAATGAAGCCGAAGGAATAATTTTATGACCTTTAGACTCAAAATACTCGAGAAAACTATTTCTTATTTCGTTGCTATTCATCTTTATTTATATATTTAAGGTTATATTCTTCTAAAACAATTTCATCAATATTTGCAGGAGCATTCGTTAAAGGGTCTAAACCAGATTGTGTTTTTGGAAAAGGAATAACATCTCTAATTGAAGGTTGATTTAATACTTCGGCAACTAATCTATCTATACCAATTGCAAAACCCGCGTGTACGGGTGTACCGTAAGACAAAGCTTCGATAAACCAACCAAACCTTTCTTCTATTTCTTCGTCACTTAGGCCCCATTTTTGTAAAACAAGTTTTTGTATATCGGGGTTATTTATTCTTTGCGAACCAGAGCCTAACTCTACACCATTAAGAACTAAATCATAGTGAAGTGCTATTGCGTTAATTGGGTCATCTTTGAATGTTTCATTGTCTTTTGGAGATGTAAATGGATGATGTGAAGGTTGTAATTTACCATCTTCATACTCAAAAAATGGAAAGTCTTCAATCCATACAAATGAATACATTTCATTTGAAGAAGGTTTAAAGATTGTTCTTCTAATAAAATCTAAATATTGAGCAATAGAATTTATTTCACCAGCTTGAAATATTAAGGTACCTGAACCGAATTTTATAATTTCTGCTTTTTCATTATCATTCAGTAATTTTGCTAATGGTCCTGATATATCGGTATTGTCAATTTTGAACCAACCCAATCCACTAGATCCCATTTCTTTAATATCTGCATCAAGCGTATCAATCTGTTTTCTAGTTAATAATTCTTCTGTGTGTAGTGCCTTAATCAAACCACCATTATCAAGTATTTCTTTTAGAAAATTGATTTCTGTTTCAATAAAAAGTTCACTTACATCTTTTAGTGTTTCAACAATGCGCATGTCTGGCTTATCTGTACCGTACAAATTAATTGCATCTTTATATGAAAGTGTTTCGAAAGGTGTATCAATTTTACAATCATACGCATCAGAAAATACATATCTTACTATTTTCTCTATGTTGGACTTAACTAAAGAAGGGCTAGCATCTGAGAACTCTAAATCTAATTGAGTGAATTCAGGCTGCCTGTCTTTCCTTGAATCTTCATCTCTATAACATTTAGCAATTTGATAGTAATTCGGGAAGCCAGCCATCATAAACAATTGTTTGTACATCTGTGGTGATTGAGGTAATGCATAAAAGTTACTTGGAGATTTACGAGATGGAACTAAGAAATCCTTAGCACCTTCAGGAGTAGATTTTATTAGTGTTGGTGTATCAATTTCGAAGACATTTAATTCATTCATTATCGATCTTATACTTTTAAATGTATTGGATCTTGTCAGAATATTTACTTTCATAGGCTCTCTACGAAGATCTAAATATCTGTATTTAAGTCTTATATTTTCATCCGTATCTATGTCTTTTTCAATTTGAAAAGGTAAGGTTTTGCTTTTGTTTATAACGGTTAATTCGGATACCTCAATCTCAATATCGCCCAAAAATATTTTATTATTAACTAATTCTTCATCTCTTTTTTTAAACAGTCCGTTAATTGATACGTAATATTCATTCTTGAGTTTTGCGTTTACTTCACCACTTTTATCAAATACAAGTTGTACAGAACCCGTAAAATCTCTTAAATCGACAAAAGTTAACCCTCCGTGATCACGGATACTATCTACCCATCCAGTTAAATCCTCTACCTGATCACCATTTTTGTTATCTAATAGTTCATTAATGTTCAAGAATTACCTCAATATTAAACTTTTCTGTTTCATTTGTTATTAAGTTCTTTATTGTATCTTCATCAGTATTTATTAAATACATTACATTTTGACTTTTAGCTTCTTTAAATTGGGCATTTTCTTTAGTAAGTCGAGATGGTTTGTTGTAATTAATATTATGTTTATCGAATTCTTTTGAATATTTAGTCATTTTATTTATATCAGTACCTAATAAATAATATTTAGAAGATTTTTCTGGTAAAGGAATACTATTCATTATGCGTTCTACACCAAAAGCAACGCCAACACCATTAAATTTACCTAGGGATAATATTTCTGCTAAATTATCATATCTACCACCGCCACCAACTACTACATTTTCAGAAGTTATGAATTCAAATGTTAAATCATTGTAGTAATCAAG
>VMHT01017725.1_pt1 | contig 15897 bp, 8 predicted proteins | sample 4693611 | NCBI WGS metagenome assembly VMHT01 (sample SAMN12280063, study PRJNA550983) | marine metagenome | isolation source: seawater sampled from same location over 5 years 0.02-0.2 micron viral filtrate | place: USA: collected off the coast of southern California halfway between the port... ... | reverse complement strand
CGGCGCGCGAGCGAGAGACGCGGAGACGCGAGAGACGAGCGAGAGACTGACGCGGACGCGCGATTCGCGACGGTAGCGCGCGGTGGAGGACGCGACGGTGATCGAGCGCGATGGCGCGCGATCGCGGGGGGGCGTCGACGTCGGCGGTGGACGAGACGGCGGACGAGACGGGGGAGGCGCGACGGCGGCGGTTGCGAGACGAGGACATGCTCGTCGCGCGAGCGAAGGCGATTCGGGAGAAGATAAAGGCGCTGGACGCGCGGGCGAACGTGAAAACGCACGATGATAGCCGGAGGAAGAGTCATTGGGAGTACGTGATGATGGAGATGACGTGGTTGGCGCGGGACTTTGCGAGCGAACGCGACTGGAAGCAGGAGACGTCGAGGCAGGTGTCGCATCTGGCGGCTTCGTGCGAGGGCGCGCCGAAGGATCGAGAAGAGCAGGAGGTGACTCGGAGGAAGACGCGGTGCGCCATGATCGCCGCCGACGTCGCCGAGTTCTGGGCCGAGGCTTGGGAGCGGGCGAAGGAGCGGCCGCTGCCGAACGCGGGCGAGCTCGTCGAGGACGAGGACGAAGGAAGCGAGAACGGCTCGGCGGATGGTGAAGAGATCAAGATGGAGACGGAGAGCGACGAGGATGATGGGGGTGAAGAGGGTGATGCGGGCGAAAAGTTGGGACGTCAAGCGACGTTGACACCGACTGGTGATGCTGAGTTGTCGCCGACTGCGACGCTCGCGTCGACGCCGCCGCCGCCGGCGGGGATGCGAATCATCAACTCTTGGGCGTCGAATAAGCTGTATCTAGCCATGGTGGAGATGAAACGCGATTTGGTGAAGGACGCTATCGAACTGAAGGAGGCGAAAGAGCAGAAGGAGCGCGAGAAAGAGGCCAAGAAGGCGGCGAAGAAGAGCAAGGGGGCGCCAAAGGCGACGCCGAAGCGCGGACGAGGTTCAAAGAAGAAGGACGACGAAGACGAAGACGAAGACGAAGACGCGGACGGTGACGCCAAGGCTGATCGCATCGCGTTGGCGGAGGCTCTAGAGATCGACGGTATGGATCTGGACATGGACCTGTTGGCTCCTCCCACGCCGCCGCTCGTGGAAGAGTTCATGCCGGTGATTTACGACGCTGTGCCGATGTTGAACGAACGCGCCTTCAGGGAAACGATGCAAATCGAGGCTCAAAAGTTTGCGGAATACGAGCGCAGTTTACGAGGTTGGGAAGAAAACGAGCGCAAGCGCGCGCGCGCGCTCGTCGAAGCGGCTCGTTACCAAGCCGAGGAAGAGGCGCATCGGGAGACGATGGAGCAGCGCCGCGCGTTTTTGGCCGCCGCCGCCGCTCGCGGTCATTACTTCGACGAAGAGGGTTACATGGTGGACATCAAGGGTCGTCGTCGCAAGAACAAGCGTGGAGAGTACATTCAATTCGGTGTTCCTGGTCACGAGGTCGATATGGATTTCGGTGTACCCATTCCCAAGCGCACTGGACCGATGGACGACAGACGCCGCAAGGACGCGAAGAAGAAGCGACGCGCAGGTGCCATGCGGTCTTGGTCGCCCATGGAGGACCAACTGCTGTGCGCCATCGTGCACGAATTTGGTTCCAACTGGGCCCTCATCACCGACGCGTTCGCCGCGAGCACACCGATCAAGGGCACGTATCATCGCATCGATCACTGCCGCTGGCGTTTCTCCCATCTCACGCAAGTCGCCGAACAGCAGCAAGACCAAAGAGCCATCGCCGCGCTCGACCTCAACAAAGGCAGCGCGCGGACGCTTATGGCGCGTGCGCTTCCGGTGGAGGACGAAACCGTTCGCATTCATTTCGATCGTTCATGCGCCGTCATGGCCAAGCACCTGAAGATTCGAAAAGCGGCAAAGATGGAGCGATTGGGGATGAACAAGAGTCGTCGAAACGCGCCGCATCGATCGTGGCGAGAAGTGCAGTCAATCTGCGGACCGACGCAGCAGCCGCTTAGTTTGGCGGATGATAGTCCCGTTGGCGGCGTTACCGGAAACGGTAGTGTCATGCCCGGTGGTCAACGACTCGGAACAATGCTACCGATGGGCGGCGTCGCCTCGGGGCGGTCGGGCGTGCCCTCGTCAGCGGCGGGTGGACTCGCTCGCACGCCGAGCGGGGGGATTCCAGGCTCTAGCATGCCTGGAAAGAAGGATGCGAAAAGTATGGCGCAGTTCCAACAAATCGGCAGCTACTCCCCAGCCTCGGGTGGGGCCGCGATGCAGCTCGGCGGGATCGGAGGAGCCATGCCGGTGACTGGAAGCAAGTCCCCGGCGCTCGCCCCGGGCTCGTACAATCTCTCCGGTAGCAAGACTCCTCCAGCGAAAAAAACGACGCAGATGAAGCGCAAGGGTAAGAGAAAGTGATAGCACATCAGATACCATCATAGCAAAAGCGTATTACTTTAATAGAATGAGAATCGTTTTTTATTCACACACTGGCCATGAGAGGCTCTAATTCTAGCTCGAGCACGCTCGTCGGGCTGACGATGTCAAACTTCGCGCAGACGTCGGGATGGACGATACCGAACACGCCGATTTTCTTCCCATTCCGCATGACGTGCGCCTGCCTGCCCGGGAAATACGTCGGCTCATTCGATTCTTGGAGCTGATAGCCAAAGTCTGAGCCGTCAAACTTCGCGATGCCGACAACTTGCATGACGCGATCCAACACGCCTTGAACGACCTCGAAACCACTTTGAACGTTGCTATAGAGAACCAGTAGTCTTCGAGAGTTGCGCGCGCCGACGTCCGCCTCGGGATCGAGCACCACCACGTCACCAACTTCGAACAATTTTGCCGGCAACGGCGCATCCTTGTTTGCCCCCAACGCCTTCAGCGCGCCGGGCAAGAGGCTGTTACGAGCGACTTGCACATCCAAACTCGACGGGTTAGCTACGATTGCTGCGCTGTTGCCGTCATCTTCTCTAAGCACGTTCGCAAAGTTATCGTCGTGCGAGCACAAAATCCATGTCAAGACTTCGCTAAAGCCGCTGCGAGCCACCTCGCCTCGCACAGCGTCTGAAAACTTGTTAATGGGTTGTTGGGATGCGATCGTGTACGTGTTCGGCACCGTGCGCGCGATGTTGTTGTATCCGTGCGCGATCGCCACGTCCTCGGCGATATCGCACGGGTGCAAGATATCCGATCGCGTCGGCGGAACCTCCACTCGAAGCGTCGTTTCGTCCGCTCCGAGCTTGGTCGGAAGTTGCATTCGGCACAACAGGGCCGCCATCGTTTGGCGATCGATCGACGTCCCGATGCGCTTATTGATGTAATCAACATCTGCGTCGACAAATCGAGTCATAAAATCGGGGTATGTCGTCTCTTTGCCGGTGCAATCGACGACGTCCACCGGCTCAACAGTGAACGGCTCGGCACAGTACTCACTGAACATTGTCACCATTGTGTTCAGCACAATCTTCGCCTTATTCAAATCCGTCGCCGTGCACTCGATGAAGACGTCTGTCGTATCCAAAGAAATTGCCGATTTCGCACCGTTAATGATCGGCGGCAACGACAACACCGTGCCCTCGGAATCCTTCACCACGGGAAACACGGCGCTGTCCTCGATGATGTGCAAAAAGTGCTTCAATTTCTGATCTCCCTTGTAAAACTCCATTAAATCTCGAGCGTTGAACGACTTCTCCTGCTTCAACGGCACAAACTCGATCTCTTCCGGCAACTGCGCTTCGTAGGTGAACGGCCCCTTGATCTTCCCCAAGTCGTGCGTCCCGATCGCCACCAGGCTTCGGCGTCGACAAATATTCTGATGCAACTTGTCCTGCAAATCGATGAAACTCTCGTATCGCTCCTTGGTAAACTTCAGCCCTCGAAGTACCGCGCACACGACGAACGGTCTGACCAACATCGCGCTCGGTTTCACCGTCATCCGCTCCCGCGTCCCGCTCGACGGCTCGCGCGCTCGAAACGTCGGCGTCGGCGTCGTCCCTCGAAACACATTCAACGCGCGCGAGATCCCTTCCAAGCACAGCAAATCGTAACGATTCGCCGGGATATCAATCTTGTATATCACGTCGTCGCTCTCGTCCGCGTTCGCGCTCGTTTTATCGCCGTCTTGCCCTAAAAACTTTGATTTCATCGCGCTTTCCGAAGTCACTTCGTCGAGTTCGATCCCGAACTCGAAGCACAGCTCGTCGAATTCATCCTCGGTGTACGTCTTACCGAGTCTGGCGAAGAGTTCATCGCGGTTGAGGTTCACCGTGGGCATGGCGAACGCGTGTGCGCGACGTGATGTGGCGATCTTTCGTCGTGGGGACATCGGCCCTCTCACTGGGGTTTTCGCGCAGACGCAATGAAATTACTGTATACATGCTATACATGCTATAACAACACAGTTTTACAGGATCACGCCGAATCGCTCGCCTTGGCCTTGGCATCGACGGCGATCTTGGCGTCGGGCGACGGGGCGGCGTCGACGGCGTCGACGGACGGCGCGGACGCCGACGCGCGCGAAAAGAGCGTCAGCGGCGCGGCGAACGCGGATCGCAAGGCTTCTGGGATGATTTTCGAAGCAGTCGATGGAGGCGGTGTCTCAGCTGCTTCACTAGACTTTGCGTCGTCCTTTATCGCACTCGCGGGTTCAGATTCACGCTTGCGGAAATTTTCTCGCCACGCCTCGAGTTTGGCTTGCGCCGCGGATTTCGGTCGCGGAACGACGCCGAGTTTGATGAGCTCGTTGATCGCGACTTCGTCACCGCTTTCCACGACGAGCTCGAGCAGGCGTTGGATAGCGCGCAAGACGGTCTCGTCATCCTTGTATTTGACGAACGCCGAGGCGTCTGCTCGCACTTCCTTGTAAATATCACCGAGCGCCTTGGAGAGGATCAAATCCGCGGGCATCTTGAGCACCAAATTTGAGTCAGCGATAACGCGATCGACTTCTTCGTTTTCCAGCGCGGCGGCAATACGCTGAACCGGAAGTGAACGAACGTCGATAGAAACCTTACCATCGCTCGCACTCGCGTCGCCGCCCGTCTTCAACGACGAAAAGACGGTGGTGATGGAGGTCGCGCTCGACGTTATGGTCGAATTCAGTGTCGTCTTCGTTCTGTCAAAGAACGCACCGACGTTTTCCAAACCACTTTTTGCGCTTTCGATGCTCGCCTTGGCGTTTTCTTGAGCGAGCTCTAGACCGCGATTGGTTTCTTTTCGCACCGAGTCCGTGGTTTTTGACGCCCACGTGGACACGGCTTCAGCGCTCGACGATACCGCCTCGGCCGTGCTCGCCGTCAACGCCACAGTCTTTTCACTGATGATCTTGGACGTGCTTAACAACTTTTCAACCGTCGTCGGTAACGGTGTCGGGGTGAGCGTGCATCGCACGCAATCTTTCTCGACTTCGAGCGTCACGTGAATGAAGCCATTCTTTGTCGTCAGCGCCGCTGTTGCGGCGGCGGCGGCGGCGGCGGCGGCGGCTTTCGCCTGTTCTTCCTCTTCCGCCTTCTTCAACCGCATCTTCTCTTCGTGTTCTTCGACCATGGGTAAGAAAATATCGATCGACGACATCGCGATGTACGTCGTAAACGAAGAGTTGATCACTTGCGTTATATCCGCCGTGACCGACGCAAAGTATTTCGGTCCAAATATGAGCGTCGTCAAGCGCTTTGTTGCATCTCGAGAAAACTCCCTATCGAAGACCTTCTTCGCCATCTTCTCCGCTTCGTCGTAAGACATTTTCTTTTGTTGCATAGCGTCAGCCTTTGCGTCGCACGCCGCTTTCATCGCTCGTCGACGACTCTTCAGCACGGTTCGGTTGCCAGAATTTAAGAAATCAACCAGCATTTTTGACGCTCGACGTTTGAGATCGTTCCCTTCCGCGACGGCGCGGTCGAGAGCGTCTTGCATTAACGACGACATTGAATTGAGCGATCCCCAAGATTCATCGAGCGACGATGTCGAAGCCGATTTGACATCCACGACGCCATCGATGTCCATCCGCGGCTTCGCGTCCTCGTCCTCCGACGCCTCGTCCTCGCTCGAAACCTCACTCTCAACGTCGTCTTTCATGAAACGAATAACAGGGGACATCTGCAAATTTTCCTTATCCGTCCCTGCCGCGAGCGCGATGGCGGTGGTGATCACTGTCGGATCTAACGGCGACGATCCGCACAGACACACGAAGAAGAGAGAAATACGAAAGCGATTCATGAAATGCGTCGCGTGCGCGCCCACGGGTCCGGGCGTCAGCCAAGCGAACATGAGCGCCGCGGCGTATTGAATGACGTTGTGTGAGTACACGGCATTCATGAGCGGTGCACGTTCGGGCTCGGGATATTTTTGAAAATGTTTCCAAGCCATCTCCGGGGCGCCGGGAATGCCAGCCATGGGCACGCCCTCGATCGCCGTCTTGAGGAATTTGTGAATCGCCAGCAACGAAGCCGTTTCATGGACGCGCGCGAGTGATTCTTTATCCACTTTATCCATCTTGGACGTTTCGGCGCCGTCGGCGCTCACTTCATCGCCCTTTGCGTCCGCTTCGTTGTCCTTTTTCCCCGCCTCCTCGCGTTCGCGCTCCTCGGCGAGCCACTCGTCGTCTTTGCGAAGAAACATCGCCCAAAACTGCGTCTCCTGGCGTATAGCTTCGTATTCAGCGTTTCTGAGTTTTTTCGCTCGACTGTTCCGCCACTCTAATTGCCAATTATCTAAACGAAGCTGGAAATCTTTCGCCACCGTCTTCTTCCCGCTCGATCCGCTAAACCATCCGCCGGTTTCAGCGTCCACGTGTCCCCCATCCACCGCGCTCAGCCCCTCGCGAGCGCCCTCGGGCACGCAAAACACGTTGTTCCCAACCACGCCCGTCAATTTCACGAGCGCATCGCGAATTTTGGACGCGCGCACGTTATCCGAATCCCCCACGCGTTCGCAAACCACAAAAATTCCGCTCGCCCCCAACCGCTCGACGTTGGACGCGATCTCGTCCACCACGCCCTCCAACCGCGTCCCTCTCAGCGCCTTCACCGCGCCGACCAACGATTTATCGCCGCTCCCTCCTTCGTTCCTCCGCTTCGGTTCCGGCCATTGCGTCGTCTTTTCGTTCTCTTCGCCCGTCGTCGCGTCCTCGCTCGTCGCCGGCGCGTTCGCCTTCGCCTTCGCCTCCCGCCCCCCCCCGCGCTCGCCCATCGACGCCTCCGCCGTCACCACGAACACGATCCCATCGCACGTCATCCACAATTTCGTTCCCGTGTCCTCATCGCGCGTCGTCGCGCGCTCGCGCTCGACCTCTCGCGTCGTCGTCGTCGTCGTCGTCTTCCCAACACCCGCGCCGTCGCCGAGGTCCATCCCATCGAGGTCGTCGTCGTCTCGCGCGCCGCGCGTCGCGTCCGCCGTCGCGCGCGACGCGTTGAATCGCGTTCGCGCGTCCGTGACGCCCAACCGCGGTCGCGCTTCGCACGCGGCGACGATTTCGCGAAGCGATTTCGATCGCGCGCGCGATTCTCGACACTCGGGAAAGCACCTCGCGTCGTCCGCGAGCGCTCGCTGCGCGCGCGCGTCCGTCAGGAGCGCGTCGAGGGCATCGCGCGCGTCGTCCATGCGCGCGCGGCGCGATCGGGCGCGCGCGCGACGTCGAGTGACGATTCGCGTCACCGCCTCGAAGCGTCGCGCCGCTTCGAGCGTCATTAAAACGCGCGCGACCGCGCATGCGCGCCGCGACGCGCTCGAGCGCGCCCGCGGGGACGCGCGCGAGAGCGCGCGCGACGCGCGCGGCGCGACGCGGGCGCCGCGCTCGAACGGCGGCGCGATTCGAGGACGAATTCGAACTCGAACGCGAATTCAGCGACGCCGTTCGAGCGCGACGCCGCGTCGTCGTGCCGCTCACGGCGCGCGAGCGCGCGCAGCTCGCGCAGGCGTGGAGCGAGGAGTGCCGGACGATAGGGCTCGCGCACCTCGCGAAGTGCTTTCGCGCGCGCGCGAGCGAGGGGAGAAGAGACGACGGCGACGACGGCGACGACGACGAAGCGCGAGACGACGACGACGACGATTCGGCGTTGGATTGGAACGCGTGATGGCGCCGCGCGCGCACGTGGTGTGCTTCGGCGCGAGCGATCAGGCGGAGGCGCGGGCGTGGGCGACGCGCGTGTTTCCAGAGGTCGGGGAGACGACGACGACGACGCTGACGAGGACGAAACCGGCGGAGACGAGCGACGGGACGTATCGCTGGCGAGGCGATCATAAGAGCGCGCGGGAGTGCAGGAAAATGGTTGAAGCGGTGTGCGCGGAGGTTTTGAGGACGTCGACGACGCGGGTGGTGGTGGTGTGCGCGAAATTGGGAGGGACGGGGACGACGCGGGCGACGCAGACGTTTGCGGCGTTTCGAAGCGCGTTGCCGAAGGGCGTAGACGTCGGCATCGCGCTCGCGCGCGGTGCCGCGCCGACGAAGGCGTCGTGCTTGAGGGCGAATCTGTTGTTTAACGCGGTGGTCGCGCGTTGCCCGGCGCGAAGGCTGTATCCGAGTCGACGCGCGCGGTCTGGGGAGGAAGACGAAGACGAAGAGGAGCGCGCGAGCAGAACGTGGCATCGAGAGCACGCGCGCGCGATCGCCATCATCGCCGATCGCGTCGAAGACGACGGTGACGTACTCATCGCGCGTGCTCGCGAACGATTGGTGATCGATGGCGATCCTATACAGCGCTTGACGCTGTCCATGGCGGAGCAACTCGCGGATGTCAGCGACGCCGTTCGCGCCTTCGTTGAAACGCGCGGGTTCAACGTGACGCTGCGCGAAGGCGTGACCGCGCGATTGAAAGCGTCCACGCCCGAACGCTGGTGTTCCGGGGGGTACTCGGCGCATCACTACGTCGCCGCGCCGCCGCAGCCGCACGGCGTGTATTACGAGCTCGAATTGACGGATTCCGGCGTCGCCGTCGGCTACGTCGCGATGAGCGCTTTGCAGAGCGACGAAACCGCGACGGTGGCGTATCCGTTTTCTTCTCCAGATACTGTGTTCACCACTGCACAAGTGGATCGACTCTGCGTGCTTCCCGAATTCCGCGGCGCCGGCGTCAAGGAGGCATTGCTCCGCCACGTGTGCGACGGTTATCACGAATTCGGATTACCCGTCCGAATCAAGACGGCGAAAGAATCCGTCGTTGCGAGTTTTGAAAAGTGCTGCCTCTTGGCGTTTGAGCGTGTCAAAGACCCGACTGCAAAGGGGGTGGAGAAACGACGTGGGCTGAAGAAGGTTGTCGTGTTACCAAAGACGGACGAGGACCGATGGACCGTCGACGGCGACGATTCGCGCGATTACGACTCTGATTGGCGAAAGTTGCAGGCGACGACGACAACGACGGTGAGCAATCCGGTCGCCGCGTTCAACGCCGCGCTGAATCGTTCGACGCCGGACACCGCGCCACGTGCCACGCGTCAAATGTTGACCGCGATTGAAGGCGTCTCCGTCTTTGACGCTTACGCGGAGCGAATCGTGACGACAGCCGTGTGTCAAAAAAGTTACGCGGCGATGTACGCCACTTTGAGCGACGCCATGCCATTTCGGGACGACATTTGTCGTCGCGTTATCGCTTTGCTCGACTCGAGCGACGACGAAACCATCGCCGGAGCCGCCGAATTCCTCACCGAACTTTGGCGCGTCGGCGCGGCGACGGAGGAAGAATTTCTGTCTGGAATATTCCGCGAGGGATCGCTCGACGAATTTGTGCGCGTCGAAATCGCGTTCAACGCATTGTTACGATTCGGTGATGTGTTACGAGACGCGGAACCCGCGAGGGCGTACGTCGCCGCGTGCGCGCCCGATGGTCGACGTAATTTAAGTGCGCGCGGCGCGGCGGCGCGTTTGATTTTTCTCGCGGAAGAAGTCCATGCGTTCGTAGAGAGCGGGTACTCGGTTGCGAACCGGCGTCACTTTGGCGCGCGACCCGCTACCTCGAGAGCCGACGCGCATGATTCCGCGCGGGAGGAGTTGAAATCTTTGAGGATCGTGTACGACGACGGCGGCGCGGAGACGGCGGCGATTTTGCGTGGCGAGCGCAAGGGCTGGGTGTTTTGGTACGTCGGTTCGCCCGTGCGTTCGCACGCGCTCGACGGCCCGCGTGCGTTTCGTTTCGTCGCCGAAGATCCGCGTCGATTCGTCCCGGTGTAATTTTACCAACAGAATTTTACTTTACAATTTCGTCTTCAGGCGTCTGACAGCGTAAACATCATAACCGTCGACTGTCGACAGCTCGCCACGCGCACTGGCTTCCCATTCGCTTGCTCTATGAGCGATCGCGTCTCTCGCCCGTTCGGTGGTCGCTCCGACGCGACGTACAGGTAAAAACTCACCGGGTCTGGTGACTTTTTGCTAAAATTCCTATTCGGTTGGTACACCTGAAACGTCGGCGCCACGCGCACGGGCGTCTCGTCGTACTCCAAAGTCATCGCATACGGCGGTTTTGCGTTCGCCTCGATCGCCGCATCTATTTCCGGCCCGATCCACTCGTGTTCGATCGCGCCAGACGCGAACCACCACCGCCGACTCTGTAATTCTCGCTGCCTCGGCGTCTTTTTAATCTCGCGCGTCGACGGCGCGATTTTCCGTCTCTTCACCGCGTCCCGATCGTCGTCCACGGCACCGTCCTCGCCCTCTCGCGCGCGCTTCCAAATTCCCAACCCCTCCGTCGCCGCGACCAAGTCCGCATCGCTCGCCCTCGCCTCCATCGTCCACGCGCTCCCGAACCGTCGGCACACGTATCCCAACCGGCACACGTGCGCGTACGCCAGGTACGCCTCCCGCGACACCCCCACCCGCGCCATCAGGCGATACACCGCGCGCACGCTCGCGCATCGCTCGTCCTTCTCGCTGAAGAACAGCGCCAACCGCTCCGTTTCCACCAAAAACGCGCACTCCTCCGCGCTCAGCCACACGCCGTCGCCGCGCGCGCACCCGAATCGCGTAAAATGCCTTCCTCGGTGTCTCACCACCTCCGCGCGCCGTTTCGTCGCCCGCCAGATCGCGCACGGCATCACCGCGCTCTTCTGCCCTCGCGTCGCGTCGCAGTGCGCGCGCAGCGACGCCAGCGCGCTCGCGCGTCGCGTTTTTTGCGCCTCGCTCAGCGCCCCATCCACCGGCGTCTGCGTCGCCTTCGCGCCGCGCCTGAACACCGCGCCGCGCGCGTCGCGCGTCGCCGCCTCCGTCGCCATCCCCCCGTCGCGCGCGCGTCCTCGCGTCGCGCCGTCGCGCGCGCGTCGCGCGATGCCGCGCGCGTCGCCCTCGACCGTCGGCGGCTCGATGTGCGTTCGCACTTCGCGACGCGCCGTCGCGACGCGCCGTCGCGTCGCGTCGTCGCGCGCGATGCGTCGAAGCGATTCGCTGACGCACATCGAGCACGCGATGTCGAGCGTCAAGTCGCTGCGCGGGCGCGGGCTCGACCTGCCGAACACCCCGCGATGGCTCCGACGGAAACACAGGCGCGCGCGACGACGACGACGACGACGCGCGCGCGCGCGACGCGAGACGAGAGACTGACGCCGACGCGCGGACGCGCGCGATGACGCAGGACGATCCTGTGCGTGATGGTGATCGCGGTGGTGAGCGCGGCGGTGATGGTGGCGCGGTCGAGGAGCGAGCGGGCGAGGTTGGAGCTGGACGCGGTGGCGAGCGCGGTGACGCGAGAGGCGCGACGCGCGGGGAAAGGGGTTCTGGGACTGCGACGGCGGCGGTGACCGACGCGATTTTATGCGATGGATTGGATAGGTGTGTGAGAGATTGGCGAGCGATCGGTGTAATGATGATTGATTGCGCGTAGCGCGCGAGCGAAGTCTGCGCTCGGCGCGGTTCGCGGTTCGCGGCGTCTCGTCAAATTCGTTCGCGAGCGTCTCGTCGAGCTCGTTCGTCTCGCGCGTCGCGTCATGTTTGCCGCTGGTGTTGTTTGGGCGTCGTCGGAGATCGCGTGGAGTCCGAGACGGCGTCTTTCGATTCGGGCGACGAGGGCGAATCGGCGCGCGGTTGGGGCTCGGCGACGCCTTCGCCCTCGACCTCGACCTCGCCTTCGCTTTCACCCTGGCCGCGCTCGATTTCCTCGCCGTAACGAAACGGTGGCGTCGCGGGTTGTTCGTAGTACACCGTCTGTCCTTCCTTGCCGCCCAGATCGTACGGAGTCATCATCGGCGGCTGACCGTAGTACGTCGCGTATTGGTTCCAGTACGGCATCATCTCGTGAGGGTACGCGCCGACGTTGTAAAGTCCCGTGTAAGGCTGCCCGAAATACGGCGGTGGGTACATCGCGGGTATCGCGGAGTAATCGATTTGCATCGGTCCGTACGCCGATCTCGAGCTCGGGTACGGCGGCGCGCCACCGCCCCCGGACGCGACGGCTTTCCCCGCGCCGCGATCGCCGCGATCGAGCGGTTCTCCGGGCATGGCTGGCGTCATCAAAGCTCCGTGATGCGGCACGGGCGCGTGAATGAGCACTCGACCGATGCACATATCGTTGATCAATCGCGCGGCGTGACGGCAGGCTTCCACGGGACCGCGAAGGTAAACCATACGATTGGGCGCGCCCTCGGGCGTCTCCGCATCCGTCTGAATCTGAATCCGCGCGTGCGTCTGTTGCTGAATGTACTTGACGTTATCTCCGCCCCGACCGATGATCATCCCGACTTTCGTGTGCGGAATCGTCATCGTCGCCGTCGCCGGTCCTTGTCTCGCGGACGGTGGCGCACCTCGCGGCGCGCCAGGCATACCGCGACCGTCGAAATCCGCCGACGAATCGTCGAATTGCGCATCCGCGTCGTCCGCCAATTCTTCCCTCGCCCGTTGACTCGCGACGACGTTCGCCGCCATCACCGCGGTTTCCGCGACCTCCAACCCCTCAAACAACGCCCTGATCGCGCCCTCACCGATCTCCCGATCGCGATCATCCGCGGATGCGATCAGTCGCTGAATCATCGTCGCCGCCTCCCGGCACCGCTCCGGCGGTCCTTCGATTTCCACGCGTCGCCTAGACCCATCCCACGAATCTCTCGCGATCGATATCCGCGTCCCCGTGCGATTCTGTACGAATCCAACGTGTCGTCCGTCGCGTCCGATCACCAATCCAACCTTGTTGTTCGGAATGTGCAAAATTTCCACGTACGGCTGTTCGTCCTCGTACATTTCCGCGCTCAAATCGATAACTTCGCGTCCTTGCGCCGCGCGCGCGCTCGGCGAGTCCAAACTCATCGGGCTCGGTACGTGACTCGGCACGTGTGCGCCGTGCGTGGGCGACACCGAGTGATCGCTCGCGACCGGGACCGCCACCGGCGCTCGCACCACCGCTCCCGGCGACGTCCCGCGTCCCGCGCCTCGCCCGCCGCCGCCGCGCTCGCGATGTCGCCGACCCAAAATTTTCACATCTCCCGTCTTCGCGTCCGGCGGTGGCGTCGGTGGCAACGGTGGTTGCGTCTGCGCTTGAACCGCTGCCGTCGGCACCGCGCGCGCGCTCTCGCGATCTCGCGTCGTCGGCGTTTGCGGCGTAAAATCTGAAGAAGCGCGTCCCGACGGCGCGTTCGCCGGCGACGCCGACCGCGACGTCCCGGCGCTCGGCGCCCGTCGGTCCCGGCGTCGTCGTCCCGCGGGTTCCATCGTCTACGTCGCGCAAACGGCGCGCACGCGAAGTCTTCCGAACGAATCCGCGGCGATCGATGACTTCGCCGCGCGACGTTCGACGACGACTCGCGCGCGCGACGAACCCGAACGCCGCCGCGATGAGATTTCAAGCCAAACGCGCCGAACGCGGGAAAGATGACGTCCGACGACGCGAGACGACGCGAGGTCCAGCCCGCGCGGCGAACGAGGGTGGTTCTAAAGACGTTTCACGGGCGCCGATGACGACCGCGCGAACGACGCGACGCCGTGTGAGGGGTCAAGGTGTCCCATGTGGACGCGCGGGCTCGATGTTACATCGCGAGATCGAATCGATTCGCGCGACGGTTACTGAAAATAGTGTTTGTGGGTGACGTGCGCGCGGTTGGCGGATAATATCGCGTCGGTGAGCTCGTTGAAGTCTCGCACGCGCGGGGCGGGGGCGGGACTGGAAGCGGTGGCGGGACGCGGCGGCGCCCACAGGACGGCGCACGCGAAATCGGCGGCGACGGCGCCGGAGACGTCGTTTCGCTCGTCGTCGCCGACGTGTAAAGTCGCAGACGCGGGGACGTCCACGGCGTTGAGACACTTCGTGAAGAACTCTTTGGATGGCTTTTCGCACCCTTCGATGGCTGAGACGACGATGGCGTCGAAATGTCGCGCCAAATCGAGGGATTCCAAAAGTTTAGGTAACCTGGAATCCCAATTCGACGCCACGGCGACTTTGACGCCGGATCTTCGGAGTCGGGAGATGGCGTCGACGGCGCCGTGCGCGACGTACCACGCGCTCGGGTGCTCGTAATATTCATACAGCTTCGTCAACATCGTTTCCACGACGGTGTCATCCGCGGAAGCTCGAGCCCCGCCGCGCGATAACACGTGCGCGATGACTTTACGCCAAAACGATTTCCCGTCGTCGTAGTATCGCATGGCGTTCGGTTCATCCGAGCCGCGAAACTTGGCGAAAGCCTCTTTGAAATCGTGCGACGCGGTTTCGCTGGTTACGTAATCGATACCGATCGAGCGCGCGGTGCGCGCGTACACGTCAGCGACGCGTTCGCGAGGCTCGATGAGACATCCGCCGACGTCCACCGTGACGGCGCGCCAGCCGCCGGCGGGCGTTTGCACGCCGTCGAGCACGCTCGGTCTGATGGAGGGATCATCGACGTCGTACGGATAATCACCGAGCGGTTCGATGACGTCTCGAATGATTCCCGTCATCTCGCAGTGCATGCCGACGTCTAAACTCGCCGCCATGCCGCTCAGATTCGGCAACGCGTTCAAGTTGTACGAGTAGTCGTACCGCCGACCGACGGTGTCGGTGACGATTCCTCCCGTCGCACGCAGCAGCGCCTCCCCCGCGCACGTGTCCCACTTCTTTGACGCTTTCCTAAGCAATAAAGCGCTGTGCGCGCGCCGCTCCAGGAGCATCAAATAATGAAATCCCGTGGCGCTGATGACGACGTCCACGCGCGATTGCAACGCCTCGAGCACGGGCGCCTGTCTGTTTTCTCGTAAATTCCTATTCACCGCCACCACGTGCGCGCCGTGCGGCGGCACGGGCGGCGCCAGCGCGTCTTCGGCGATGTCCAATCCGTGCACGCCGACGCCGGCGCCTCCCCAAACCACCCGACCCAAATCCTCGCTCTTCCCGCGCTCGTGAAACGGCTGTCCGATGACCCCCGCGCGCGGCGTCCCGTCCACCGCCACCCCCAACAGCACCGTGATCGCCTCCCGCTCACCCGCCGCGTACTCGTTCGTCCCATCCAACGGATCGCAATACACCGCCACCCTCGACGCCGCGATCGGTTTTCTCAGTTCCGGCGCCCACGTCTCGTCCGCCTCGTCCTCGTCCTCCGCCTCCAGATCCGCGATCGTCGTCCGCTCCCCCGCGTACGCGTACGCCTCGATCGTCGCCGCGCACTCGAAGCTCTCCTCCGCCACCAGATTCAAATCCTTCGAAAACGCTCGCAGCGCACCGATCGCCATCGCCTCCACGCGTCGATCCGCCTCCGTCTGCGCGTCCGCCACGTACGTCCCGTCCGCCCGCTGCTCGCCGCCCTTGTCCCGCGCGCCGACGTCGCCGCCCTCCGTCACCTCTCGAATGATCGCGCATCCGCGCCGCGCGATCGCTCGCATGCGCCGCACGAGCGACGGCACGTGAATCGTCGCCGCGCGCGCGTCGTCGTCGTCTCTCATCGCGTCGTCGCGCGTCGTCGTCGTCGCGCGCGCGCGCTTCATCCATCGCGCGCGGTTCGAGCGCGCGATTCGCGGCGCGCGAGGGACGGCGCGCGCGCGCGG